>Ga0129324_10001171_pt1 | contig 17321 bp, 27 predicted proteins | sample CPBDNA_7_FD_96879 | JGI IMG/M metagenome (GOLD analysis project Ga0129324, IMG submission 96879) | Freshwater to marine salinity gradient microbial communities from Chesapeake Bay, USA - CPBay_Spr_15_0.2_DNA | ecosystem: Environmental > Aquatic > Marine > Coastal | place: USA: Chesapeake Bay... | reverse complement strand
GGTCCAGCCGGTCCAGCCGGTCCAGCCGGTCCAGCCGGTCCAGCCGGTCCAGCCGGTCCCCAAGGCCCAGAAGGTCAAAAGGGTCCAGCCGGTCCAGCTGGCCCAGAAGGTCCTTCAGGTAAATAATTTATGTATATACTTTTAAAACTCCTTTTGGGTCGTTTCCGACCATATCTGAAACAAGTGTATCAATATCAAACTGTTGTTTCCAACCAATTGATTTTATTTTGGATGGGTCAGCTATAAGCGTGTCCACTTCACATGGTCTATAAAATACAGGAGATACTTTAACAATAATTTTCCCCGTGTTTGAATCTTTCCCAATTTCACCAACCCCTTCACCTTCCCATGTTATTTTGATGTTATAATGTTTTGCAACTTTCTCTATAAAGTCTCTTACGCTATATTGAATACCAGTTCCAACAACAAAGTCATCCGGGTTTTGCTGTTGAAGCATACTCCACATAGCGTTCACATAATCTTTTGCGTGACCCCAGTCTCTCTTTGCGTTCAGATTTCCGACTTCCAAATATTCAAGATTGCCTAAAACAACATCTCTTATTCCTCTGACTATTTTCTGCGTCACAAAACCGATGCCTCTTCTTGGTGATTCATGATTAAATAAGATTCCGCAGCAGGCAAAAAGATTATAAGACTCTCTATAATTTTTCACTAACCAGTGCGCAGCTAATTTAGAAACACCATACGGTGATCGAGGATAAAATGGTGTTGTTTCTTTCTGTGGAACTTCTTGAACTTTCCCAAACATTTCAGAAGTTGATGCTTGGTAAAACCTGACTTTTGGTATAAGATCAAGTTGTTTTATTGTTTCCAATAGATTCAGAGTTCCTATATAATTTATTTCGGAAGTAGAACGTGGACAATGGAATGAAACTCCCACGTCACTTTGAGCTGCTAAATTAAAAACTTCTATAGAATCACTCTCTTTGCAGTCTTCGAAAACTCTAACCAAACTTGGTTGGTCTAACAGATCTGCATTGAAAAAATTGACGTTAGGATTTGATAAAATACACGCAGTAATATTACCATTTTCAATCAGATATGTAGACCTTCTTACTATACAATTTATTTTATCATAATTTTTATCAATAAGAAGTTCAACCATATAAGAACCATCCTGACCAGTTACTCCAGAAATTACTGCTGCCTTCATTTAATATTATAAATGATATTTGTCTTTAATAATAATCACGCATATAATTAAAGTCTTCTAAATTTAATTTATAATTAAATCTATTTTCAAATTTCGTTTCAAAAACTTTTTTATCATTTTCAAACTTTTTGAAATCTTCTAAAAGGCCTTTAAAATTATATTTTTTATAATTTTTAAAATTATTTAAATATTCTATCCAATTTATTTTGCATTCGTTTGTTGATAGCGTAGAAGAAAATTCATAAACGGATGTTTGTGAACATATTGGAACACATAATAACGGATGGTTTGCCATTGTCAAAACACCCCCATAAAATATATCAATAGTTTGTTGAAAATCTAAATTTTCAAGAGTTACTTTTGCAAAATCTTTACTAATCCATAAAGCTTCTGCTCCTCCGGGGTTTCCTATTTGATAAACTTTATTTGGAATATATTCTAAATTTTTAAAAATACTTCCAAGTTTTAAAAATTTTATATTATTTTTTGGAAAATTTTTAATTTTGTTTAACCAATCACTTTCAAAAACAACGTCATCTTCTAAAATTATACATTCTTCTAAATTATTTTGTATCATATCATACATACACCATAGATGTTTTAAAATTACAGATATATGTGCAATAAATTGTTCAGATTTAGTATGCCATTTAATCCATTTTACAAAAAGATCTTCTTTATCCCATTTTGTAACCCATTCTACATCGTCCATGTCATTTATAGACTGATCGTAGAGTCTATTTAAAAGTTGTGCACGGCGTTCTTCGTTTTTCGAATAATGTGCGATATATATTTTCATTGTCTGATAGTATTTTGTTCAAAGTCTTTAATTGTCACCTCAAGGCCATTACGAAGTGATATAAAAGTAAATTCAGGAAACATTTTAAAAAACTTTTCTGATGATGCAGTCTTTCTGAATTGTCCGTCATTGATTGGGTCATTTTCGAAAATTATTTCGCCATCGTATCCCACTACATCCTTGATAGTTTCCGCGATTTCTTTGATCGAATTCTCTTGGTCAGATGGCGGACAAATAATAATATTATTGGGTAAATTTTCTTTCGCCACTAATTGAATCAGCGCAACTGCAAAGTCCCTGGAAAACATGAATTGTCTAAGTGGTTTTCCAGTTCCTTTTAAATTTAATGTATCGCTTGCTTTTGACATTTTGTAAATTATACCCGGAATTACATGACTATCTTCCGGATTATAATTATCATTAGGGCCATACATGTTTACCGGAGTTACACACGTATAATTAGAATTATAATATCTTGACAAACATTCTAACATTCTTTTAGTATATGCATACCCTTCATTTGAATAATGAGGAGGTCCTAAATGAAGTTTTTCTTCTATTAAAGGATATTCAATATCATCCGGAAAAATGCAAGTTGATAAAATAGATAAAACTTGTTTAACATTGTTTTCTTTTGAACATTTTAAAATATTTATATTTATATTCATGTTATCCTGAAACATGTCAACTGGTTCTCTCAGATTTTTAAAGAGGCCACCAACTCTTGCAGCAAGATGAATCACATGGGTTGGTTTAATCTTTTCAAATAATTCTTTTGTTTTTTCATAATTTCTTAAATCACAGTCTTTGGAACCTATATAAGTCCATTCTGGTCTATAAAATTTTATAGCACTTCCAACCATTCCAGACCCTCCAGTCACTAAAACTTTCATTTTAATACATTAAATCATTTTATCTTTAATATAAATCTGAAACCCGTTGAATTATAGCATCTTCTGATAAATATTCATTTGCCCAATTTAAAGTTTTTTGGTGGATATCAAACATTTTTTCATTTGTTAATTCATTTATTACTTTTGGCAAATCCTTCCAATTTTTATCAACAAAAATAAATGGTGCATTTTTTAAATAGTCTGGTATAACATTACCACCAAAAGGAAAAAGAGACGCGTCAAGCGGTGTTGTTATAATCACACACCCATAAAAAGCAGCTTCTGATAATCTATGACTTTCCCACGTACTACCTATAGGGCATAATGCTATCTTAGTTCTAGACATCATATCTGAATATTCTTCTTTTGGAATATTTCCACCCCAATGAGGTTGTGGAAGCATTACAACCTTTTTATTTTTTATCATTAATGAATTTGCAATCATATTTAATCTAGACCACGACGACCGTTCACACAAAACAGCGTTATCGTTATTTAACCAGTTGAAACTTTTCATAGCTTCTCCACAGTAAAATACATCTATGTCCCTATTATTAAAATCAATATTTGATTTGAAATCTATATAAGGTTGTAAAGGAATTCTATATTGTGTATTTGGGTGCATATTCATAAAACACATTCTATAAGAATTTATATTTTCTATTTCTTCTTTTGAAAGTGCTTCCCAACACCCTTCACAAAATAAAATGTTTTCTTTTGTTTCATCAAACTTTAATTCATTTCTTTGAGTTGTATTTAAAAATATAATTTCATTTTTAAATTTTTTTTTTAATTTATCATAAAACATATTTACCTATTACTTGTCCCCTATCTTTATTATATACTTTTCTACTTATTTCTATTATTTTTCCATCATTAATCATTTTTTTCCAAGCTCTGCCCGGATCACATTCGTCATCATAAACATCGTCGAAAATAATGACTGTTTCGGCGTGTGATACAGATTTGCAATTTTCTAAATCTTCTAAAGCTGTGTTATACCTATGGTCGCCATCTATAAAAATTAAATCAAATTTTGCAGAAGGAAAATTTTTTGAAAATTTAATTATTTCTTTTTTACTATCTCCCAGTATTAACATATGATTTGCATCTTTATAAAATTTATCTAAACAAAATTTAGCAGTTGTTGTAAATTGATTTCCTAATTCAAAACTTGTAACCGAAAAAGCTGGAAAATTTTTCAAAAATATTTCGCTACTATGTCCTAAATTAAACCCTATTTCCATTATATTTGTTCCATTTATTTTTTTACATTCTTCTATAATGTCATTTTTCTGTTCTTCAATTTGCGCCGAATATCCTTCGTGAGGCATACCGTCCAGTCTTGTATCCCAAAAACATTTCAATTTATATTCTTCTTCCATTTTTAATTAATAATTAAACATATACTTTAATTACATTAAGAGATCATATAAATTATTTTTATTTGGTGAAATGTATTCTTTTGTTTCGTCGTCCCACCGGTTATCTTGTTTTTCTACAGATTTGATGTGCCACAGAGCCATTTCGGGAGTTGGGTTAACTTGGATGACTTTTTCGACACCTATAATCCGTTCATGAAGTTCACTCGACCATTTGATATTCGGGTCGTTTTTAGTGACTCGTCCTTGCATATCTGGCCAATTAATCCAACCCAATTCATTTACTTTGAAATTACATTTTTCTAGCCACTTTTTAGTATATCCGGGGCATATATTAATTCTAGGAACATAAAGTAAGTCTGGTTTATTTTCTTTTAAAATATTTTTAAGAATTGTTATAAACTCTTCTCTTGGCATTTCATCTGGATCTATGGTGAAAATATAATCACCCGAACACATTGTAAAATGAAAGTTTCTATGAGTTGCAAACTTGCCATCAAATTCTCTAAAATTAATAACAAGATCTTTTTTGAAATAAGCTAAAACTTTCGTAACTTGTATATTTGAATGTGCAGAATCAACTAAAATATTTATTTCATCTTCTTCATCTTTTACTTTTGTTAAAAATCCTAAAAGAGAATAAAGATCTTTTGACTCATTGCACACACATATGGCGTATGATATTTTCATTCTATTAAAGATAATAACTATATAAACTTTAATAATGACAGATTTTGAAAAAAGTTTTGAAAATTTTTGTATAGAACTTAAACAAACTTTGATTCCTTATAAAACAAATTTAAATAAAATTAGAATAGGTGAGGAAGGTGATGGAGGGTATGTAATATGTGATATTTCAGATAAAAAATACGACGCGCTATATAGCTACGGGTCAGATAATAATATTAAATTTGAAAAATCATTTTACGACAAGTATAATGTATATAGTTATGTGTATGACCATACAATAGAAGAAATTACAGATAAACCAGACTATATCCATTTTTTTAAAGAAGGAGTAAATCAAACTAAAACCGATAACATGGACACAATAGAGAACCATATACAGAAAAATGGACATATTAACAGTAAAAATCTCATGATGCAAATGGATATTGAAGGCTGTGAATATAGTGTTCTTTTATCGAGTAAAGAAATATTAAATAACTTTTCACAATTGGTTATAGAATTTCATTTTGGCATTGATTTACCTTTTAATCATTTTGAAATTAGAAAAAAACAAATTTTAGAATCTTTAAAATTGCTAAACGAAAATTTTATATGTGTTCATATTCACGCGAATAACTGTGTTTTGCAACCTTGGTTTGATATTAATTTCCCTCGTTTCTTTGAAGTTACATATGTAAGAAAGGATTGTGTGCAATATTCAGAAATAGAAACTGAACCATATCCAACAATATATGATTTTCCAAATAATAAAAATAAATCAGAAATGAAACTCGATTGGTGGATTTTAAAGAAATAAATGTATAATAAATATAATAATAATGTTTGGTAAAGTTTTTGGAAGATTTTTTTTACCGGATTATTTGGGAATTTTTTATGATGACACCCCAAATACATGCACCATTTCAGAGTTAATTGAAACCTACCAACAATGGGGTGAAATGTTGAAACAACTTCATAAATTTAAAACTAAAAAATTATTCACTATGTTTGAAACATCCGACGTGCATCCAGATATTATTAAGGAAATGAAATTATTTGATGAAGTTATAGTGCCTTTTCAATACCTTAAAGAGATTCTTGAAAAAAATGGAATTAAAAATTGTGTTTCTATAAATCATTTTACTTCACAACTTTTAAGAGAAAATCCAAAAGTTATTCCTAAAAAAATAAATCAAAATAAAAAATTTTTTTTATATGTCGGAACAAATGATATCCGAAAAAATGTTAAAAAATTAACAAAAGTTTTTTCTGAAATTACAAAAGATACCGACCATCTACTTATCGTTAAAACAAATATATCGGACGGATTAGAACAAACTAAAAATATAAAAATAATCACAGATAAAATAGATCTGAAAAAGTTAGCATCGTTATATAATATGTGTGACTATGTTATTTCATTTACACGCGGTGAAGGGGTTGGTATGCCGATGGTAGAGGGATCTTACTTTGGAAAACCAATTATAGCACACGATCAAGGTGTTTTCAGAGATGTTAGAAATTTTATAAAAACTGACTGGATTACACTTCCGTCCGAAGAAATTGATATAAATTATGAAGAAGTTCCTCCTTTTTTAAAAAAAGTTTTTCATGGAACTTGGTGGGACATAGATGAAATTAAAGTAAAAGATATTTTATATAATATAATACAAGATGACCGATAAACAAATTTTTATTTTACCAGATTCTATGGGGTGGGGAAATGTTGTGATGTGCTTATGTAATTTACTTTGTGAAGCTGAGACACAAAAATTTATTCCATATGTTCATAGTTCAATTAATGATGTTCATAGAGGCGTGGAATTTTCTGGATTTGAAATTACTTCCGAAAAAAACATGAAACATTTTGAACCAAAAATATTTTTAAATCAACAATATTTTAATTTTGTTCACAAACCATTTATACATAAAGTATTAAAACCAACTATTCAAATGGAAGAACTTATTGAAAAATATAAACATTTAGTAGAAGGTGTCCAATGCGGAATTCATATAAGAAGAGGTGCTTTTTCAAACGACTCAAGTAAAATAGGCTGCCACGGTTTTAATGATGACGGCACTATAAAACCAGCTTATTTTGCATCTGACAGCGCAGTTGAAAAATTTGAAGAAATTGTAAAAATGGTTCCGGGTCGTGTTTACATAGCGAGTGATAGCAAAGAACTTAAACAACGATTTAAGACAAAATTTGGTGAAAAAATTTCATTTTTAGACACTGACATTACACTTACATACGATTGTGTGTTTTTAAAAAACGAAACAAAAAATGATGACAGATTAAATTGTTATTTAGATTGGTTTTTGTTATCTAAATGTAGAAATTTATATCTTACTGGTGGTCAAAATGGCCAAGACATGTCTACATTTGGATATACAGCTGCGGTATACGGAAATTGTGGAGCTTACTTTATTTTTAATTAAAGATTAAAAACTAATACTTTTTATATATGCAGAAAATAATCGCATTTTCTTTGTGGGGCGACAACGAAGTTTATACATACGGGGCTATAGAAAATGCTATTCTAGCTAAAGAAATTTACCCCGGTTGGATTGTAAAGATACATTATAATGAAACAGTTCCTAAACAAATAATCGATTGCCTAGAAACCATTAACAATGTAAAACTCATAAAACACGACGGAAATCAAATGAAGGCTTCAAATACATTATGGAGATTTGAAGAACTTTTCTCAGATAATATTGTCATCGTTCGAGACGCAGACTCTCGCCTTAACATTCGCGAAAAAGCGGCTGTTAACGAGTGGTTAGAAAGTGATATGGATTTTCATATTATGAGAGACCATGAACATCATTTAGTTCCTATAATGGCGTGTGCATTTGGTGCCAGAAATGGCATTTGTAACACATTGTGTGTAGCTAATAACACAAATAATTATAATATATGTCCTTATACATTTTTTAAAGGTTATAATATATTTGATTCATTTAAAAAATCATTAAATCCACAAAATGACATATATATGATAGACCAAAAATTTTTATATCATTATGTATATCCAGCCGTTTTGTTTAATACTATAATTCACGCGTCTTATAATAAATATGAACCTTTTGTGAAAGATTTTCCAGAAACAGATTATGATGGGTTTGTGGGAGAAATTATTACAAGCACACCAATTGCAAGTAAGTTATTAGATAATGTTAAACAAGAATTTGAAAGACGCGGAATATATGAGTAATAGTTATATCATTTTTTAAAAAAGTTTTGATATTCAACCTGGCGTTGTTTTTTTTTAGAATGACAAGTTGAAATTATTTTTTTATATTCTTGATTTACATACTGTTTATTTGATTCATAAAACTTACATGGTTTTAGTTCGCTACTATGTTGTGTTACTAATTTCTTAACAAATTCCCAAAAATGTTTGTTCATCTAGCTGTTTCTTTTTTTATATAAAAATATTTTTTTTTTCTAAGTATAAGTTTATATATGATTGAGGTATTGCAAAGGTATGGACCAGTTATTGCGTCTTCTATGACGGTCGGATCTTTAATTTTTGTTTCAGGAAGAGAATCAAACCGACTTGATGAAGTTATCCGAAAGGCTCACACCGCCGAAATTGAACGCAAAAACATACAAGACGTTGTTTTTGATATGCACGGAAGAATATGTTCGATAGAAAAGGATATTAAATATATAAAAGATAAGGATTAACTTCTTTTTCTAATCATAGAAAATAATAAAAATAATAAAAATATGCCAACATAACTACCTAGAAATATATAGATTACTTTATCTTCATAGGCATCCCAATCTATGGCATCGGCCGGTGGACTTGTGATAGTTGTATCAGCCACTGTGTCGGGCGTTTCCGCGGTAGTTGTATCAGCCACTGTGTCGGGCGTTTCTGTGATAGTTGTATCGGTCCCTGTGTCGGGCGTTTCTGTGATAGTTGTATCGGTCCCTGTGTCGGGCGTTTCTGTGATAGTTGTATCGGTCCCTGTGTCGGGTGTTTCCGCAGTAGTTGTATCAGCTTCTTGTAAGAGTTCATCAATGCTTTCTACTTGCGCCGGTGGGATTAATTTATAAGGTGGCCAATTTGTATCTCTTATGTGCACGGGTTTGGATGCGCCATAAAATTTTATTGACCGAATAACCCAATTTAATTCTGTTGTGAAATCTGGATTTATATTTAATAAACACTCAGTTTGATTAGGATGAGGTGCGCCATTTTCAAACTCGCAAAGTGAAATTCCTATATATAATCTATATGGGTCTCCATAACCACTTGTGCATGTATTTGTTATTGTTTTTATCGGGCTTGGAAGTATTAGATGCTGCCTAGGTTCAGTTTCAACTTCACTAATTTCTGTTTCTTCTGGGAATTTTATATCTTTATTATCGGCGTCTTTTAGTATTCTATATCCATCCGAACCCTCTTCAAAAAACCAGTATTGGATTGTTTCTCCATTATTTAGAATACGACACACATAAATCCCCGAATCGTCGTTGTGTCGTAATGCGTCTGAGGGACTACTGTCGCAAGATGAAAAAAAATTGAATTGATTGTATTCTTCTTCGTTTATCTGATTAATAATATTAATTCTATCTCCTGTTGAATTTATTAAGGATATAAATGACCTAGTTCCATTTAATTTTGGTATTTTCTCAATATCGATAATAAACACACCGTCCAAATATGTGAATATAGACTCTGTCTGAATTAATTTTAATTTCGTTTTCCCATTATCAATGACCTTTTTTGCTCCTATTATTATTCTAATGTTATCAGAAACGGATGTATCTGTTTTTACAATATTTCTATCTGAACACCCAAGAGTATAGTGTTGATTCATTAACTCTTTATTTTCTTCTGATATATATCTTGATTTGGATTCGTCTAAACATGACCACTTCTGCTGAATATCAATTGCGCTTATTGTTGAAGCGGGTGGATTAAAACGATATGTTACCATATTTAATATTATTATAATGTTTTAAAATAAAAAAATGTTTTAAAATAACTTAAACATTCTGTTTTCATTATAGTAATATGTAACCACATGGATGATCTTGTAGCACTTAGTTCTCAGCCAAACATCGTTCTTGTCGCTCTTCTTAATTGCATACACAAAAAGGTATATAAAGGCGGCAAAGAAAATCCCACTTGTGTAAAAATTTTTCTGATTTTACAGAAGAGGGGTGTTAATTTAGACAGCGTTCATCTAAAAAATGGAACATTGTATTCGTTTAGTCGAACATAGAATTACTATGAAAAAAGAATTATATAAAATGGACAATGATATCGCTTTATATAATTTGAATTTAAATAAAATAGATGAATCTTACAAAAAAGTATTATTAAAAGATAAACCAGTTGGTAACTCAATAAAAGCTATCCGTTATATTAGGAATGAGTGTAACTATTGTAATTGAAAATCCAGACGGCGTTCCGTCAATTGGGTTAGATAATAGAGAAAAAATCGCAAATAATTTAATGGGAATTGAAACTCATGCATTCAATAATCAATTATTGGAAAAAATATTTTTATTAGAAAACGAATCTAAATTTATTATATATGTTTGTATTATTGAAACTATTAATACTGGAATATTATTTATTGTTGCACCGGCTCCTATTTTACTATTAGCTTTATCTGCGTCGTATGCTGGTTATATGGGTGCAAAAGAATTCAAAATTTGGTTAGTTGGATTACATTTATTATTGGAAATAATAATGTCAGTTGTTAAAACATATTCAATTGTAATTTATTATAGTAAATTACAAGAAATTCAATACATTCTTATGTTTTTAGGAACTTTTTTTCAGTTTTTTATAACTTTTATAACGTTTAGATTTTTAAAAATTTTAATTCAAGTCAAAAATAATGTCTTAGAATAACTTAATTAAAAATATGAAATATTATAAGAACAGAGTTCACTTGCAACAATGGCCGTTCAATTTACCCACAACGACGAAACTTTGACCCTGAACATTTCCAAAGAACTTACTGGACTTTATCGTTTAAATGCGATGACACATTACACAGCTGTGAAGCCATATATGGTTTCTGCTCATTTGTTAACTGATAAATGCAACGCAGACCCAAATGTTATATTTTATCAGGTTTACACGGTTGAGAAGGGTTGGATCCAGATTTCTAAGGAGACCGGAGAAGAACTCCTCAAGCACCCTAAGGTCCTTGGATCTAAGGTGCACACGCTGAATAGAAAGAATGCAGCATACATGTCTATAGCTTTACTTGGGTCCATGTGCCTTCTTATGAAATTTAAGAAAAAATAAATTTTTTAAAAAACATTTTAAAATAAAATATTTGTCTAAAAAACATTTAAATAATTATTCATCATAATAATAAGTAAGAGTAACATGTTTCTTATTATTACGGGTATTGCTTTTTTTGTCGCTGGATATTCTTTTCTCATTGGTAAGTTAATCAAATTAAATGCTTTCGGAACACCAACTCGTAATTCATATTTTCCCTTGGTTGGAGTCGGCATTTGATGACGAAGACCCTATATCTGTATTAGACACACCATTTAATTAATTCCCGTTTTTATATAAAAAATCTCGCAATAAAAACGCCAAATAAAAACTTAATAATAACTGGAAAACTCCGACAAAAAATTTATGAAGTTTTATTTTAACTCCCATAATATTTGCTTCTGACTTTTCATCTCCTGGTAATATCTTGTTTAATATAGGGTTCAATAGAGTTTCAAAAGAGTTTGCATAAAATCTAGACACAGCCTCTGCCAAAAATAAGGCAATAATAACTGTGTCAATTGTTTTATGTTCTAAAACCCACCTTTTAAACCGACCAATAGACATTTTTTTTAAAATATGTAAATATAAAAATATTGTTTAAAAATTAATTAAATTGTGTTTGTAATTACAAGTAGTAAAGGCGACCATGAAGTGCTGTGCGAAGAACAAATCTGGCAGCGATTGTAAATATTCTTCAAAGTTTGAAGTCGAAGGAAAGCATTATTGTGGGATTCATAAACCCAGTGAACAATGTCCGATATGTTTTGGACATATTTCATCACAATCAAAAACTACAACCAGTTGTAAACATGTATTTCATCGTGCATGTTTAGAACGATGGACTGAGGAAAATTCGACATGTCCATTATGCAGGCATGAGATTGCGCCAAAACAACCTAGAGTAATGAGTATAATCTCAACTACAGATCCTTCCGAGATTCCTGTGTGGGAAATGTTACTTTTAGTGGAAAATTTTACCAACAATCTTCAAGTTGAAAATGTAAATGGTATATGGATGTCACATTTAGAATATTAATGTCTTGTCTCTATATAAATTATAACTGCTGCAAAGTTTTGGAACTTGTTTGAATCCAGTTCTTGTTAGGTCTTCTCTAACAGCTTTAATTAACTTGAATACATCTGTTTTGGTGTCACTTCTTACTTTAAGATTATGAAGTATGCACGATGTTAGAGCCCCTGAATATTCATTGTATGTAAACACTTCGAGTGCTGTTTGGTCATCAAGACATCCAGAAATTGTCATTATTTTTCTATCAAGTTTTTCCGGGTGTTCTAATTTTACTTGAACCGGTGTGTCCCATGAATATGGAATGTCACCAACTGTTCCCGAATGGCAACAATCAAATACACATATAACCTTTGTATTTTTATTAAAACCTTTGAATAAAATTCGCAAATAATCATCTGGAATTACACCGTTTTCGTAGTCATTTGGAATGATACATTCATCTCTGCCATCAACCTCGTCTGAATTTTGATCTGTGATATATGACCCATGCCCACTGTAATGGATCCAAACAAAATCATAATCTTGTTCTCTCGATTCTTTTGCACAGCGTGTAAGAGTATTCATGATTTCTCTGCCAGAACATTTGCCGGGGTCCACTTCGTCTGTGTATAGTTCACAAGTAACCCCCGCACCAGTTAAAAAATGACGCATATTTGTTACATCATTTATGCAACCTCTGAGTGGTATTGATTTATTTTTGTAATTTAAACCGAATAATATGGCTTTGCCTTTCATTATTTATTAATATTAACAAATAAATTATTTGTCCGAATATAAATCAAGTAAATTTTAGTTTATAAAGTATGAACAAGCGAAAACCATGGAACAAAACATGATTGTATTTTTGCCAGCTTTTGGTTTTTTCTTGATACAGATTGTAAAGTTCATAAAACTCTCTGTTGTTCATGAAGTTTTATTAGCTTTATGTATTTCTGCCCCTTATATGCATTATTTATCTCCTAATAATGTAAGAGAAATAGGAACTCAAACAAATATGGATTTTCAAGACATTGAACACAAACACCAAAAAAATATTTTTGAACTAATAAAATGTTTTTTCAAAAACATGTTTAAACTTTTTTTGAAAAAATAAATTTTTTTTTAAAAACTGGACAAATAAAAAAAAATGTCCAAAAAAATATTAAGATTATAAACATCATAATATTAAGAAACTTGAGTTCTTCTGATCTTTTTTTCCAATATCATGTATATCGCAGAAGTTGTCTATAAAAACAAAAATGTCACTAGTATCTTTGTGACACAGTTAAGAGATGCTCATGATTTTGCATTGGATTGGTCAAAAAATAAGAGCCTTTATATGGGTAAAAAGATTCGGTTCGGTGACATAAATATAAATGTATATGATGTAAGCAAACCTTGTGACCATGATCACAAAGAAGTTCCAATGGTTTTTTTTTAAAAAAGATTGTTTTTTTAAAAACTTTCTAAAACAAAAAGGTTGTCTTAAAAAAAATTAAGTTAATTCTCAGATAAAAGTAGTAACCATGACTCTTCCAATCTGCAAAGGTGTGACAAAGGCTGGAAAGTGCTGTTTGTATCGCGGAAGGCATCATGGATATTGTAAGTTTCACGCAGACCCCGAGCACCTCTGCGAATCTGGTAAAGATCTGGGGGATTGTCCTATCTGCTACGAAAAAATGACAAAGGGGGCATCGACTATCACCAGTTGCAAGCATGTGTTTCATCGCAAATGCTTACAGCGTTGGACAGACGAGAATTCAACTTGTCCTATGTGCAGAGAAAATATCCGACCCACATATGGGGTTTTGAGGCCGAGGCCGCCGCCAGTTCCAACTTACCTTCCAGATCATCGGGTAGGTGTGGCCGTGGGTGCGTTTATAGCGGGAAACCCGCCATCTGCACCAATTATTTATATCAATTCTCATGAAGAGTCGATACCTTATTTAAATGCTCCAGTTGACATTCGTTTTACTGTTGAATATTGGGAGTCTGTATAGTTTTTTTCAATAATCAAGTTTATATAATAAATGTATCAAGTGGTTTAGCTGGTTGTTCTTTGCCGTCGCCTGTTGCGCCAACCTCTACAGGATACACGTCCGTTCCTTGCAAAAAATAATATTTTCCGGGCTTACCATTAGCAATCCCAGGAACAAAAAATGCACTATCAACTCCTGTTATACCACCATTCTGCAAATTTGCAATTGCTAATTCTTCCCCTGAAAAGTTTGTTCCTAATCCTTTCAGCTTTTCACGATAATTACCACCATCAAAAACATAGTATGTGCTTGCTTGGCCATCTCCGAATGCAAATGTCCCAGCTGTTATATTCATACCCCTTGCAGCACCATTACCCCATATTGCAAAATCTCCACTACCTTGTGTAGTTGTAAATCCAACCCCGCTGGTATCTCTCTCAAAAGTTATATAATTGGTTCCTCCGTTAGCTATAAATATTAGTGAATCCATATATGGTTCCTGCTCATTTTTTAACTGATAAATTGTGCCAGAGAGTGGGAAAAATTCGTCTGGTATACCTGGAAACTTATCATCAATATTATTCGGACCTTCATATCCTGTTATTGTATCTGATATTGTGTCTATATTACCCGTCCAATATTCTTTATCTTTAAAAAAATAAACCTTTTCTTCTGGCCATACATATGATGTAGCATCAAAAGGTCCTTTGTAAATTCCCGTCCCGGCTCCTGCGGCTGCTGCTTCTGCTTCCGCGGCTGTTGCTGCTTCTGCTTCTGCGGCTGTTGCTGCTTCTGCGGCTGTTGCTGCTTCTGCGGCTGTTGCTTCCGCGGCTGTTGCTGCTTCTGCGGCTGTTGCTGCTTCTGCTGCTTCTACTTCCGCGGCTGTTGTTGTAGTTTCATCATCTGATGTCGTAATAAATTTCCATTCAGTTAATGCCCCCCACGTTACAATGCCGATAATACTAAAAACAATTATAAGACCGATTATTAATTTCATGCGATTACCCCCATGTGAAAATTTCATAAGATTACGCCCCCGTGAAAATTTCATTTCATGTTATTACTATTAGAAATGTAAAAAAAATACAAAAATATCCAAACGGGGCAATTCGTGTGAATGAACATGACAGTTTTTTAAAAAAAAATATACATATAATAACAATGAAAAACCCCTTTATTATTTTTGTTTTATTTTTTTAAAGGTGATGAAGTATGGGTAAAACCATATGGAGAAAATGTTGAAAAGATGTCTGGCGATGTGTCAAGTAATTTTGGTGGTCTTGAAATTCCAGACGGTGTAATAGAGGGTGCTCTTTATAATCATGACTCTTCCAAGTATTATTTTTTCAATAAAGGTTCTTTTTGGGCAAAAGAATATGGGTCTGACGAAAAAGTTTCTGATGAAATGCCACTTAATAGTTCATGGGGTGGTTTATATAATAAGGCTGGTTTCGATTTTTAAAAATTCAGATTGTCAAAAAGGTTGTCCCAATTAGATTTAAGTTGGTTCTGGGTTAAAAGTAGGAACCAACGAGGAACCAAAGCAATCAAACATGCCTTCCAACCCGAACACTGTCGAGATGATCTCTATTCGCGAAATTGTTTCATCTGTCGATGGAAACAATTTCAACCTTACTCCGGATTATCAACGCGGTAGGGTTTGGTCGACCAAACTTACTAAATGTCTCATTGAAACTATTCTTTCCGAAAGTCCTATTGGTATGCTTCAACTCGCTCGCGAAAACGATTCCGACCAGTGGAACTATTTGGATGGTGCTAATCGGACATATTCTATAATCGACTTTATTGAAAATAAGTTCAAGGTATCAGGGTTTACTTTCAATACTCTTTCAGACGAGAATAAGGAAAAGTTTTTAGATTTTAAGATTTGTTTTACAAAATTTTCCAATATGTCTTTGGAAGAACAGAGAAAGAAGTTTATAGATATCCAGAATGGTTTTGGACTCCGCTGTGCCGAAAAGACATGGGCGGATTTGGGAAATCCGGTTGTGAAGATTGTTCGGGAAGTTAGGGAATTGAATATTAATAGATTAAATTCTATATGTTCCGAAAGGCGCAAGAATGATATCAATATTTTGGTGAATATTTTTGCAATGGCCCTTGCTTCTCTTAAAAATAATCCTATTCAACACGTGAATGTAGGAAATAGTAGTCAGATGCAAAAGTGGGTTCAGGATACATACAAAGAACACGGTGAATTGCTAGAAGATGAAGAGTCTTCTAACCTCATAAAGCAACATCTTACGATAGTTATCGATCGCCTTGGTCGTTTATTGAAGACTTCTGGTGTTAAGTTCAAGAAGAATCAGTATATCGCAATGGATTTGGCTCGTGTAATTATTTATTGTGATGTTAACGGAAAGGTCTTATCTGACCGTAAAATTAATAACAAACTTCAACAGATTTCTGAATATCAGAATAATGGCGAAGTTGAAGATGAACACGTTGATGAATATGGATATATTCTTTCGAAGCCTTCACAAGTTCAGTATCAGAAAGGTATAGTTTCGGAGAGGTTTAACCTCTGCAAGAAGATATTTATTTAATGTTGCAATAATTTTTTAAAAACCCACTCCAGTAAAAAAAATGTCCGTGTCATACCTAAGTGTGTTTACTGCCTACTATTATAGAACTGACAATGACTCTTCCAATCTGCAAAGGCACCAAGAAGGATGGACAGCCGTGCAAGTTCCGTGCTAGGGAAGGTGACTACTGCAAGTTTCATAGTCCGAAGGATCCCAAGGACTGTCCTATATGCTATGAAGAAATAAAGGACAAAGATGCTAAGGTTACCAGTTGTAAACATTTATTTCATCGTGAATGTTTAGAAAAGTGGACCCGAGAGAATTCGACTTGTCCTATGTGCCGCACTATCATTGCACCCACTGCGCCTAAACGGCCCCGTCCAGCTATTACTGCCTATATCAGACCATTTTCATTTATCGAAAATGGACGGACCTATCATATGAGCGGGTCGGTCTTTGAACTCACAGACTATTAGTTGTAATAATATTGTTTTTTTAAAAATTCAGATTGTCAAAAAGGTTGTCCCAATTAGATTTAAGTTGGTTCTGGGTTAAAAGTAGGAACAAGTGTGCAACGCACTTAGACCAACCAAAGCAAGCC
>Ga0129324_10001170_pt1 | contig 17336 bp, 19 predicted proteins | sample CPBDNA_7_FD_96879 | JGI IMG/M metagenome (GOLD analysis project Ga0129324, IMG submission 96879) | Freshwater to marine salinity gradient microbial communities from Chesapeake Bay, USA - CPBay_Spr_15_0.2_DNA | ecosystem: Environmental > Aquatic > Marine > Coastal | place: USA: Chesapeake Bay... | reverse complement strand
GCTCTTTCCCCGTTCCCCGATCTCCAGCGCGAGGCGCAGATGGAGTTCCAGGTGGCCGACGCCCAGGTGGCAACGCACGGCATGACGGGCGACCAGCTTATGAGCTACGTCGAGCGCATCCGTGGCGACATGGCCGACGCAGCCGAACGCGGCGAGCTGGACCTGGGCGGCGCGGCTATCATCGAAAGCCTCCAGGACCGGATCAAGCAGGTGCAGGACGCGGTGACGGCCGAGACGATTGGCCTGCCGCTGATCGAGCAACTGGCGCTCAACGGCGGCACGGCCGACGAAGTGGATTATGATGGGCTGCGCGCCCAGGCTGCGGGCAACGAGGAGGTGCTGGCCGCGATCAACGAGGTCGAGGCTTTCCACCGCGACGTTGAAAGCCTGCAAGGCATGAGCGCCGCCCAGCGTGAGGTGGTGCTGGAGGATGCACGCGGCGCGCTCACTGTTCTGGCTGCGCAGGGGCAGCGCTACGGGGCCGAGGCCCTGACAACCCAGCGCGTGATCGAGCGATTGAGCGAGTGGTCCGATCACCGGCGCGGCATGGCTGCGGATGATCCGGCGCGCTTCGCCCGTTCGGTCGGCGTCGAGCTGCCGAGCTTCGAGGGGGCCGAAACGATGGACCAGGTGGGTGCGGTCATTGCCGAGCGCGTCAACCTCCTGGCACCGCACACGCGGCCGGAGGGTGTGGATCATCCGGTGCCGCTGACCCAGGCCGAGCTGGACCAGATTTCCGAGGTGTTTCAGAACAGCTCGCGCGGGCAGCGGGCAGCGTTCGTTGGCGCGGTGGCCGAGATGGGCGAGGATCAGGCGATGGCGGTGTTCTCCAGGATCGGGCAAGCCGAGCCGGTGATCTACGCGGCCGGGGCGGTCTACTCGATGGGCAATCAGCAGGCGGCGGGCGTGATCCTGCGCGGTGCCGTGGACACGCGCCTGGATGGCGGCAGCTCCACCGACCTGGCAACGGCGCGCGAGGTGGCCCTGGGGCCGCTCCTGGAGGCCGACATGATCGCGCCCGAGGGCATCCGCGACCTGGACACCACGGCGCTGGCCTACGCGCGCGGCCTCGCGCTGGCAGAGGGTGGCCGAGCTATCGAGGCAAGCGACCTAGAGACGGGCTACCAGATCGCCCTGGGGCAGCAGGCAGACGGCACCGGCGGCATGGCCGAAACCCGGTATGGCACCACGCTCCTGCCGCCTTCCTGGGATCGTCGCCGCGTCAACCGGGCAATCGGTGGGCTGACCGACGAGACGCTGACGCAGCTCGCGCGCGGCATGGTGGTGGATCGGTTCGGACGGCCGTTTTCGGCGCGCGAGCTGGAGCGCTCCATCGAAGGGCTGCGGCCGTCGCCTGACGATCCGCACATCCTGGTTCCGGTCGATGCTGACGGCAACGTGTTCCTGACCGACAACGGCGACCAGCGCGGCATCCTGACCTTTGATCTGCGGGAGTTCGAGTGATGGCAAGACTGGTTCAGCTTCAGCCAATTGATCCTGGCGCAACGGCAGGGCCGAGAGCGACGTTTGGTGAAGCCGCTGGCGCAATGTTCGAGCGCGAGCAAATGGTCGGAGAGCTTGGTTCCAGGAACCGATTTCTGAATGAGGTCTACGATCCGTTCATTGGCTACTTCAACAGCACTATCCGACCAATGGCACCAGACTTGTTTTCCTACGGTGTCGAGAACAGCGCTCGCGCTCCTAACAACTCGCCTATTTCGTTGGAGACGTTCCAGGCAATTCAAGATCAAGGATTTCATCCAGACGAGGAAACCCTGACGCGGTTTATAGGGGAGTTGGAGGCGGCTGGCGTTGCCTATCCTGCCGAGATTGCGCCGTCTGCCTTTTTTGATCGCCGTGAACAAATGGAGCAGGAGCTTTTAGGTCGCGTCGAGCGCGAGGATGAAATCCTGAGACGGAGCCGGGGCGCATCTGGCCTCGCCGGGCAGCTTGTCGGGGGCTTTGGCGCGGGCTTCGACAACATCGAAAGCATTGTGACCCTGCCCGTCGGGGCGGCATCGCGGGCTGGCATCCTGGCAACAGCGCTGATCGAGGGCGGGATCAACGCGGCAACCGAGGCCGCGACGACGCCAACCCGCAACCGCTTCCTGCGCGACCTCGGGCTTCCCGAGGAAAGCATCTTGGAAAACGCGGCCTTCGGTTTTGCGGTCGGCGGCACGCTCGGCGGCGGGCTGCGCTCGATCACCAGGCTGGGCGAGGTGGTGCGAGATCGGCGCGCGTCTTTGATCGAGGTGGCAGATGCCTCGGGCGATGCGGAGCTGCAAACTTTGGCACAGGCTGTCAGGCGCGACGTGGAGGACGAGGAGGCCGGTGCGAGCGATGGCGACCCCACAGGGCTGCGCGAACACCAGGAGCGCGCCCAGACGGCCGCACAGGCGGCGCACGAGGGTGGCGTGCCCGACATGCCCGACCGGCCGACCTTCGCCACGCCGCGCGCCTCGATCCTGAATGGCGAGATCGAGGAGGTGGACCCGCGCGATCTCCTGGTGCAAGCCGACGTGTTTCAGTTCAAGAGCGAGATCGTGGGCGAAGGCGGCGTGACGCCCAAGCTCCTCAACGTGACAGAGTGGCGACCCGAGCGCGCGGGGATCACGCTGGTCTATGAATACGCCGACGGATCGCGGGCAGTGGCCGATGGGCACCAGCGCACGGCGCTTGCCCGGCGGATCATGGAACAGACCGGAGACGAGATCAGGCTGGCCGCGCGCGTGTTCCGCGAGATCGACGGCTTTACGGCCGAGGACGTGCGGGTGCTGGCGGCACTCAAGAACATCTCCGAGGCAGCGGATGGCATGACGGCCGCGATGGCGCGCGATGCTGCCCGCGTGCTGCGCGTTCGGCCCGACGCGATCTCCGAGCTTCCGGCCGGTCCTGGCATCGCCCGAGCGCAATCGCTGGCGCGGCTGTCCGACGAGGCGTTCGATATGTTCATCAACCAAGTGGTGCCCGAGCGCTTCGCGGAGCTTGTGGGCAGGATGGTGGACAATCCCGAGATGCACGCGGCCATGATGCAGCTCTTGCGGCGCACCGGACCCGAGACGACGGCCCAGGCCGAAAGCATATTGAGCCAGGCGCTACAGGCTCCGGTGTCGCGCGAGATCACGGCCGACCTTTTCGGGGAACAAGAGGTTGTGGAAAGTCTCTACCTGGAGCGGGCCAAGGTGCTGGAGCGGGCCATGCGGATCATGCGCGATGATCGCAGCGTGTTCCGCACCCTGGACGAGCGCGCGGATCGCATCCAGGGAACCGGCGGGAACCGCCTGGACACAGCGACGAACAAGCAGACCAGGCAGAATGTGGAGCAAGCCCTGGCGGCGGTGCAGCGCCTGGCGCACCGGGCCGGGCCAATATCGGAGGCGTTGAACGATGGCGCGAAAGGCTACAAAGAAAACGGCCGGCTCAAAGACGCCGCCCAGCGAGTTGCAGATGCTGTCCGACAAGAGGTTGAGCGAAATGGCCTCTCTGGGGCAGGAGCTGGCGCTTCTGGACGCAATGCAGAACCTGCGCGTGCGAGCGCAGCGGCACCTGATCCCGTCCTCGAAGGCTTCTCGGACCCGGTAAACGGGGCGGGCGTGCGTGCCCAGATCGCAAACACCAGGATCGAGCCAGCGGCCGAGCCGAGGATTGAGCGCCTGCCCGACATGGACACGGCCGAGGCGGCGCAGCTCGAAGCCGGATTGAAAGCAGCCCAGGCGATCCGCGACGTGGATGATCTGATGGAGCGCGGCGCGCGCAACCATGTGGAGCTGACGCGCGAGATCGAGATGGCGGCGCGGGATGCTGGCGTGACGGCCAGGGCGGCACCGCTCAAGGGGCGCGAGCGCACCGAGCAAAAGGTGCGGGACAAGTATGCGGGCGACGTGAACCGCGTCACCGACGTGGCGCGCGGTGGTGTCGATGCCCCGACGCCGGAAGCGGCCGAGGAGTTCGTGACGATCCTGGCGCGCCGGTATCGGGTTCTCGATGAAGGCTGGAACGTGGTCGAGGGGGGATACTTCGACCGCAAGCTGACGGTGGTTTTCGATGATGGGCAGCTCGGGGAAGTTCAGCTCTGGGTGCCGGGCATGTTCGAGGTCAAGGAAGCTCGGGGGCACAAGCTCTACGAGGTCTACCGCGATCTGTCACGGCCAGAGAATGAGCGGATGCAGGCGCTGGCCGACATGGAAGCGCTCTATGCGGGTGTGATGGACAAGCTGCCGCCGCAATGGCGCTCGATCTTGGGTCAGGAAACGCCTGGCATGGAAGCGCCCAGCCGGGCCACGACGGAGACGAACACCTCCTCGGACACCTCGGGCGATCCTTCATCGGAAAGAACCTCGGCCGGGGATACGTCCGACCAGGTGCCGTCGGAGCCAAGCAGCAGCATGGAGCCTGGTTCCGGCTCCAGCGCAGGGATGGAGCGGTCAACTAGAAAAAATCTCATGGGGGATACCTCCTCTCCTGATGTAAGCAACAATGGTCGGACTGTCAACACGGAGCGGACAAGCGACGGTGAGCAGAGCCTGTTCGACGGGATTGAGCCTATCACGGAACGCACCAGGCTTGACCAGCGCGCATCGCAGCCGCTCGGCCGGGGTGGCGGCGCTGCCGATGATACCGAGATCGGCGGGCTGTTCGATCCGAACGATCCTAGTCGGTTCGACCTGTTCGACGCGGTGCCGGTGGCGCGTGGGTTCGATGATGAAGGCAACGAGATTGCCGTGGTGAAGTCTCGCGCCGATCTTGCGGCCGAGTTGGATGCTGACGACGAGGCGGTGGCCGTCCTCGATCTCTGCGTGAAAGGGTAAGACATGAGCCTTCGAGACTGTATCAATCGCGCGGTGGCCGGTGGCGAGATGGACCGCGAGCGCGCCCAGCGCGTGCTTCGGGAATACGACAACGCCTTCCGCGAGTTTCAGCGCAGCATGGGCTACACCCAGGCCGAGATCGAGGCCGCGCGCGCCGTCGCCGGTAAGGCTCGGGCCGAGGCTGCGGAAAAGCGCCGGGTGATGCAGCTCCAGGCGGCGGCAAGCCAGCGCCAGATCGAGCGCATCCAGCGGCACCGGAATATCCGTGGCGAGCTGGACCCTGGGCAATACCTGCAAGACCTGGTGTCAAACACGCGCGGCGCGGCAGGCTCGACCCTGGCGGGCAAGTATGAGGCGGTGCGGCGCAGCTTCCGGCGCGACATGACGCAGGCGGTGCAGGCGTTCCGTGCGAACCTGGTCGGCAATCGGCGCAAGCCCGAGATGCTGCGCAAGGTGGTGCGCGAGGTGTTTGGCGAGGACAGCGGAGACGCAGGCGCGCGCGCGATCGCACAATCATGGGCCGGGGTGGCAGAGAAAGCGCGGCTCCGGTTCAATGCGGCTGGCGGGCATGTGGGCAAGCGGGCGGATTGGGGGCTTCCGCAGGCACACGATGCGGCCAAGGTGCGTAAGGCGAGCTATCAGGAGTGGCGCGATTTCATCATGCCGCGCCTCGATCTCGACGCGATGGGCCGGGACTTCAACAACGGTCTGGCCTTCACGCCGGAAACGCTGGAGGTGCTGATGAAGGACGCCTACGAGGCGATCCGCACCGACGGCTATTCGCGCCGCTCGCCTGCCGCGCGCTATGGCTCGGCCATGTATAACCGGCGCGCCGATCATCGGTTCTTCAAGTTCCGCTCGGCCGACGACTGGATGGGATATTCCGAGCGCTTCGGCAGCGGGCAGGATGCGTTCCGCGTGATGATGGGCCACCTCGACAACATGGCGATGGATATCTCGATGATGGAGGAGATGGGGCCAAACCCATTCCACACCTTCCGGTATCTGTCCGACGCAGCGCAGCAGCTCGCCAGCCGCTCGGCCGAGCCCGACGCGCTGGACAAGGCTCGGCGCAAGTCGAAGGTGGCCGACGATATGCTGGACCTGTTCACCGGCCGCTCCAACATGCCCCAGAACGCAGGCTTTGCGCGCGGGGCCTCTGCCCTTCGGAATTACCTGACGAGCGCGCACCTGGGCTCTGCGGTGATCTCCAGCGTCACGGACTTCAACACCCAGCGGATCGCTGCCGGGTTTGTCGGCATGTCCAAGCTCGGGTTCATGCGCCAGCTCGGACGGCTTGCCACCTCGCGCGACATGCGCGCCCAGGCAAACGAGGCCGGGCTGATCTTCGAGAACGCGGTCGATATCGGCAACGCGGTGGCGCGCTACGAGATGGAGGAGATGCACGTCGAGGCGGCGGCGCGCATGGCTGACTTCACGATCCGCGCCTCGGGCCTGGGTTGGCTGACGGAGGTGCAGCGACAATCTTTCGGGCTGGAGTTCATGTCCCAGGCGTCGAAGTGGAAGGCGGGCTCTTGGGGCGATCTTCCGGCGCGCACGCAGCGCATGTTCAAGAGCTACGGGATCGGGGAGAACGACTGGCCGGTGATACAGCGGGCGCGGCTGCACCAGACTGACAACGGGCTCCAGCTCCTGCGCGCCCAGGAGATCGAGGAGGCGGGCGATGCGAGCGTGGCGGATCGCTACATGGAGGCGATCACCAGCCTGACCGAGTTTGCGGTGCCCAGCACCAACATTTTCGGCAAGGCAATGGTTCTCGGCCGCACGCAGCCTGGCTCAATCTCGGGCGAGTTCCTGCGCTTCGGGCTACAGTTCAAGAGCTTTCCCGTCACGATGCTGGTAACGCAGTTCGGCCGGATCATGGCAGAAGCCTACCAGGGACGGCCGGGATCGGCTCTGTCCTACGCGGCCGGGCTCCTGGTCGGCAACACGATCTTGGGCGCGCTGGCGATCCAGATGAAGGAGACGGCCAAGGGGCGCGATCCGCGCGACATGGGCAGCGCCGAGTTCTGGACGGCCGCGATTGCCCAGGGCGGCGGCGCTGGCATCTTCGGGGATTTCTTCTTCTCTGACGTGAACCGCTTTGGAGGCGGGATCGCGGAAACGCTGGCCGGTCCAGGCGTGGGTTTCCTGGATGATATGCTGCGCTTCACGGTCGGCAATGCGCGCGAGCTGGCGCTTGGCGAGGAGACGCGCGCAGGGCGCGAGTTTGTGCAACTCTTGCGCAATTACACGCCTGGCGGATCGCTTTGGTATCTGCGCCTGGCCTACGAGCGCGAGGTGCTGGATCAGCTCCAGCAGGTTCTCGATCCAGATGCAGCGCAGTCGTTCCGTCGCCGCGTTCAGAGCGCGCGCGAGTATGATACTCAATTCTTCGCGCCGCCCGGTTCCTCTGTTATACAGGGGCGAGGCTCGGTTCGGGCACCAGATGTAGCAAACGCTTTCGGAGGGTAACAGATGGCGGTTTCAGAAAACGATCTTGTCGTGGGGCCGCTCACTCCGGCAGCAGGCGTCACCACGATCTCGCTCGACTTCTATTTTGAGCAAGCGTCCTGGCTGGAGGTTTACAAGGCGGGGTCGGAAACGCCGCTGGTGCTTAATACCGATTACACGGTTGCAGGTGCGGGTTCTAGCTCTGGCGTTGTCACGCTGACCACGGCGGCAAACGGCACCGACGCCTATTCGATTTATCTGGCCGTCCCGCTCCAGCGCAGCTCCGACATGCAGCTTCGCGGGGAGTTCAAAAGCGAGCCATTCAACATTGAGATGGACAGGATTTGGCAGTCGTTGCAGCGCCAAGACACCCTTCTTTCTCGCACGGCGCGGCTGCGCATGACTGCAACATATCCAGCGCCGCTTCTTCCGGTTGATCCTGAAACGGGAAAGGCTTTGGTTTGGGGCGCTGACGGAAACCTTATCAACGCGGCGCTGGACACCGGGGATATCGCTGTCGATGTGGCTGCGGCAGCGGCAGCGCGAGCTGGTGCAGAAACAGCCCAGAGCGCAGCGGAGACGGCGCAAGGGCTTGCCGAGGACGCACAGACAGGGGCGGAAACCGCGCAGGGGCTTGCTGAAACGGCGCAGGCCGGGGCCGAGACAGCCGAGACGAACGCGGAGGCTGCGCAAGCAGCGGCAGAGGCCGCGCGGGACGCCGCCTTTGTGAACGCCGACGTTTATGCTGACATTGCCACGGGCCGCGCTGCGGTGGCCGATGGCGAGCAGTTCATGGTGGTGTCTGCCGATGGGCTGGAGATCATTCGTTACGAGCGCACCAGCTCCACAACACAGGACGAGGTAGCGAGGTATCCGTCGAAATCCTTTACTGACAGTCTGTCTTTCTTCCCGAACCGCACCGGATGGTCGGCGGTGGAAATCGCAGCGCTGCCGCGCATCGAAAGTCTTGTGCTGTTCGGCGCGGACCAGACGAAGCATTACGGCGTCAAGTATCTGTTCTGGAAAGACGTCGGCACCCGCTTCAACTTGACGATTTACGAGGCGGACGACGACAGCGGGACCAGCGCGGCAGATGCGGCGACCTATTTGGTCGCATCGGGGGCCGATGTTTGGACCGGACGCAGAGAGATATCTTTGGTGCAGACGGGCGGTTCTGGCATCACGGGCACCGCTGTGATTGACTTTACCGACACCGCCGCGATGGCGGTCAATGCCGCACCTAGCACGGCGGCGACATATCAACGCCGCGAATTGGCGAACGTCAGCGTTGGCAGCACGGCGCGCACGGCAGACATTGGAGCGCAGGCAGAGGCGCAAATCCCAATTCGCAAATCCGGCAGCACAAACCTGTTCATGGTTGGCGGCAACGGCACGCTGACAGGCGCGCGCAATACCGGCCTTGGTTATCTGGCGGCGGATGCGCTCACGGACGGAAACGACAACACGGCATTCGGCTACAATGCCCTTAGCGGGGTGACGGGGGGTGACTACAATACCGGCGTCGGTTCCGGTGTTATGCCCGCAGCCACAGGTGACGGAAACGCAGCGGTGGGATACGCCGCTCTGCCGTTACTTACTACGGCCACGCAAAACGCGGCTATTGGCTTTCAGGCCGGATATGGCCTCACGTCCGGTGGCTACAATGTGGCGCTTGGTTCGAGGGCGCTGTTCTCGTCAACGACCGCGCTCTTCAATGTCGCTATCGGATACAATGCCCTTTTCGCCAACACGGCCACCGGGAATGTTGGCATCGGTGAAAGCGCCGCATTTGGCGTCACGAGCGCAGCAAACCTCACTGCCGTTGGGCGGCGCGCTGCCTATACCAAGACGACCGGCAACGATTGTTCGTTCTTTGGCCACCAAGCCGGTTTTTCTGGGCTTGCTGGCGAAGTGAACACTGGCGAGGGCAACACGCAGATCGGGGCTTACTCTGGCGGGCACAATACCACTGGCGCATACAATACGGGCGTAGGTCGCGCGTCTCTCTGGTATGGCTCAGCTGGGTCCAACAACTTTGGCGGCGGCTTCCGCGCGGGATATGGCAACACCGTCGGCAACGATAACGTGTCGCTTGGCTTCTATTCGCGGCACAACCTGAACACCGGATCAAAGCACACCTTCCTCGGCGCGCGGACAGATGGCTACATCCCCGCGCTTGGGAGTATGGCGGGTGCAGCGGTGGCCGGTTCTGGGCTTGAGATAGGCGTCTATGGCTACCGTGTCGCCTTCGTCATTGACGGCGTGGAAACGGCAGTCAGCGAGCCTATGCCTGCCGTCACAACGACGAGCGGGAACCAACAGATCGATCTGACAGGCATCCCGACTTACTCGGGACCGCGAACCTGTTCTGCGCGGAAAATATACCGCACCAAGGTTGGTGGTGAGAACCTGCTCTACCTGACCGGAACACTGGCAGACAACACCACGACCACGCTTTCCGACACGACTGCGGATGCCTCGCTTTCCACGATACCCGTAGCGTTCGATGGATCCATTGCGCTGGGGTATGGGGCGACTGTATTTGACGAAAAGCAATTTGTTGTTGGTTCCGAATTGGCTCGGATAACGGAAGTTATCATCGGCGGCGGCATTGATGATCCAGTGCCGGAAGCGGTTACAGTTGGCAGCAGCAACGCCAGCGGAACGAACGTCGACGGCGCTGACTTGCGGCTACGTCCCGGCACCAGCACAGGCAGCGGCAAGCCGGGTGATCTTATCCTGTCGGCGGCCAAGGCGGGAGCGAACGGCACGGGTCATAACGCTTCGGTTGACTGGATCACGCTGGACGGTCGTGGCTTCCTTAACATTAAGGAAACGACGAGTGCGGACGTGCCGACACCTGCGGCGGGTTCGGTTAATCTCTTTGTCGAGAGCGGCGCGCTAAAGTTCCGCGACAGCGGCGGCGTCATTTTAACCGTGGCGACGTCATAAGGAGATAAAGCATGAAGTTGGCAATCGTAGTAGGGCATAACAGTGCCAGTCAGGGCGCAGTGCGCCAAGACACCGGAGAAAGCGAGTTCGTCTGGAACGGGCGGCTCGCGCGGCGCATCGAGCGCCTGGCGGGCGACTACGGCCTCCAGGTGCGCACGTTCTTCCGCACGCCGGGGGGCGGATATTCGACCGAGATCAGGCGCGTCTATGCCGAGGTTGACGCCTGGGGCGCTGACGCGAGCGTGGAGCTGCACTTCAATGGGGCAAGCTCGGCCGAGGCGACCGGCACCGAAACCCTTTCAAGTGGCACTGCGTTGTCCCTACGCCTGGCCGAAAGCGTGCAGCGCGAGATGGTGCTGGCGCTGGGCCTTCGGGATCGCGGGATCAAGACGCGCTCCAGATCGGATCGGGGCGGCATGTCTCTGATTTCCGGCCGGGCTCCGGCGATCCTGGTCGAGCCGTTCTTTGGCAGCTCGCCGGTGGGCAACCGAGCAACCGACGAGGAGACGGAACAGGAGCGCCTGGCCGATGCAATCCTGCGCGGCACGGCCGAGGCGTTCCAGAGCTTCCCGCGCTCGACCCTGACCGGAAGCCGGACGATCCGCGCGGCCGAGACGCAGCGCACGGCCCAGGCGGTGCAGGGGCAGGCAGGCATCGCCGCCGGTGTGGCCGCTGCCGCGACCCAGGCACGCGAACAGATCGAGGCGATCCCGGCCGTGGGTGGCTTGGCCGACTGGCTTCCCTGGGTGGCGCTGGGCCTGATCGGGGTGGTGCTGGCCGCGACCGTGGTGCAGCGGGTCATGTCCGACCGGATCGAGGAGGCTCGGGTGGACGATCACGAACGGGGCATCCGGTGATCTGGGGGTGGCTGCGCAAGCTCTGGCCGCTGATCCTCGCGGCGCTGGGCATCATTGCTCTGGTGCTGACCGGGCGGCGCAATGGCCAGCTCACGGAGCGTCTGGATCGCGCCCAAGCGCGGGACGAGATAAAGGAAAGGATGCGGGATGCGGTGGCAAATACTCGGACTGATCGGGATGGTGTCGTTGGGCGGTTGCGTGACGGCCGTTTCTGACGCCTGCCCGACGCTCTACAGCTACACGCAAGAGGTGCAGGACCAAGCGGCCGACGAGATGCAAGCCCTGCCGGAAGGGTCGGCGCTGTCTGTGATGATTGGACACTATGGCGTCGTGAGAAACGAAATACTAGCGTGCCGGGGGCAGTAATGGGCGACGACTGGAAGTGGATTATCGGCATCGCCGTGACGTTGACGCTTGGCTGGGGCTCGCTCCTGGCCGGTGCGTTCTGGAAATTGGTGTCGATGGTCCGCCGGGTGGAGGACGAGATGGACAGCAACTCGAAGGAGCTGCACGCGAGGATCAACAGGGTGCGCGAGGACACGGTGCAGAAGTCGGACTTGGACGGGCACCTGACGCGGCTTTCCGAGGACATGCGCGAGATGCGCAAGGAGCAACGCGAGGCGACCAAGGACACGAACACGCGCCTCGATGCGCTCCTAGCCGCCATAGCCAATGGCAGGGGTCACTCCTGACGCAGCCGCGCCTTGCGTTCCCGATCTTCTGCTAGGATCGCGTCCACGCGCGTGGCGATCTCTCCGATCATGCCCTCGCCCGGCGTTCCCTTCGCCCCTCGGTGCTTGCGCCATAGCTTGAGCATTTGCATCACGCTCTTGCCTTGGCGGGCCAGCAGGTTGTTGTATGCCACGCGGCACTCCTTGCCGCAGTAGGTGCGCCCCTCGGCCGTGGCGTGGCCGCAGAAGTCGCAGGAGCCGCGTGTGAGCGGCATTGTGGCTTTTGGCTCCATCGGTGCCCGAGACATGGCACCCCCTCTCAGCGGTCAATACAGCGGGCGCAAGTGACTTGCGCCCGCCCTGGTGTTACTCGCCCAGCCAATCGAGCTGGACTTCCTTCGCCTTCGACGGCTCGGGCGGTTCATAGACGGCGCGCTGGGGGCCGAGGACGGCGACCTTTGCCTTCGTGCGCACCGCCTTTTGGCTCGCGCGGGCCTTGGCATTGGCCTCGGCGTCCGGTCCCTGGAACACCTCTATGTTGTTCCGCGTCTCCGTCTGGTGGAACACGATGAACACGGGCTTGGTCATGTCGATTGCGGCGAAGCTGTTGCCGCCGTCGTCGTCCTGGTTCTCTGTCTGGGTCTTGTCAGCCATCGGTTTCTCCTTTGTGGCTTGGTGGGTGGTAGATCATGGACGGCCCGCCGATCTGACGGATCGCCTTTCGTTCGCGCTTCAAGAGCTTGGCGATGATCTCCTTCTTCAAGGCTCGCCCGGTCGCGGCGCGGTGCGCGATCCATTCGCTCGGCGTCATGTGCGCCTTGTCCGAGTTGCAGCCTTGGCACATGAGCATCAGGTTGCGCGGATGGTGGGTGCCGTTGCGGCTTTGCGGGACCAGGTGATCCACCGTTGCGATGGATTGCTCGATCACGGCCGCGCTCGGCTCGCGGAAGCTGCCCCAGGCTTGTTGCCAGCGGCCGACAAAGCGGCTCCGGCTTTCCAGGCCACGGAACCACATCGGCCGACCGCAGCACCTGCACCACAGCTCCTCGTTCTCGACGTAGCGGCGCATCATCCTGCGCCGCTCGCCGCTGGTTTTGGACCGCATCAGCCCAGCTCGCCACGGTTCTCGTCTGCCCGCTTGGCCGTCTCCCACAGCTCGCGCTTGATCGGCTGGAGCGCCGCCCTCTCCTCCTCGGTGGCGACCTTCGTGAAAAAGGTGGTGATCTTCTCGATCCCGTCGTGGGCGATCCGCCGGGCGCGATCCCACAGCTCCTTGTCGGGCGTCGTGATGGTGTCGCCGCGCGCCCAGGACGCGAGCTTCGATCCCGCCTCGGCCGTGATGTGACGGCCGGGAAGGAAGCTCATGCGGTGCTGGTCCTGGACCTTGTGCGGCAACGTGAGATCGACCACACCGGGCGAGCTGGGGTTGAGCGTGAAGCTGGCGGTCATTTCATACATGAACCGCTTTTCCTGGATCGGAAACCAGCCTGCGTTCTCCACGATCACACGGCCGCGATCATCCTTCTTGCTCATGTCGATCTTCTCCTCGGCCCGCAGGCAGAAGATCAGATGCGCGCGCACCTGGAGAAAGGCGTTCATCATCTTCTTGTGGCGCATCTTGGGGTCTTTCCATGCGCCTGGGCCTTTCACGCTGGACGCCTCGGCCATGTCCATGATCCCGCCTTGGCCGTCAAATTCGTGGCTCATGCTGTCGATCACAATCGCCTCGAACCCGGCCTTCTCTGCCGCCTTCACCGCCTCCAGGTAGCGCTCCGGCGTGAATGGTGGCGCGAAGTCGGCGTGCTTGAAATTGAATTGATCGGCATAGTGCAGCGCGCGGCCTGCCTCGGTGTCGATCACGGCAAACGGCTTGTCGCCGCAAATTCCCGTCGCCAGGTTCATGGCGCTGAACGTCTTGCCGCTGCCGGAGGCTCCCGCAAGGGCCACCAGAAGGTGCGTGTTGCGGCGTTCGGCCGTGTTAAAGGTGAAGCTCATTCGATCACGTCCTTCTCGTCACGGCTCTGGCCCTGGACGGCGGCGGGTTGCCAGCCTTCGGGTGCCTGCCAGGTGCGCATCATCTCCAGCAGATCGGTGCCTGCCGACTTGGCCGCTTCCTCGGCGTCCTTCTCCGCGATCAGGTTGCGCTCGTGCCACTCGGGGCACTCCAGCTTGATCGTCTTGGAGATCATGCCGGGCCAGGTGTTCTCGCGCAGGCACCGGCCCCAGATCATCAGCGCGCGCTCGCGGCGCATCAGCGCTGTCTCCAGGAACGTGCTGTCGATCTCGGCCGTCAGCAGAAGGTGCGGCTCGGCCGTCTCTTGCACCACGAAATACTGGCGCGGCGCGGTGCCGGTCAGGAGCTTCGCGCCCTGGTGATAGTGCGCGGCCGTCATGTCCCAGCCGGAATTGGCGGCAAACTTGGCGAGCGTCACCGGCGCAATATCGGTGCCGGTGGTCTTGTAGTGGATCACCACGTTCTCCTCGGGCGAGTAGAAGTCGGGGCGGCTTCGGCACATGACGCCGCCTTCCTGCCAGAGCATCGTGGCTTCGCGCAGGAGCTTCGCCTGGTTGTCGCGCGAGAACAGGTGCCCGATCTCGGGATTGTCCCGCACCTGGTCGAGCGCCGCCTTCGCCATTGCCCGCACGCGCGGCATGTTCTTTGCCAGGATCGGCGTCTTGCCCTGGGCATAGGCTTCGTCCTTGGCCTCCTTCGCTGCCTTCAACCGGAAGTCGGCCGCGTCGATCTCGACAATGGGCGCACCGGTGCCGGTGAACAGCCGGTGCGCGGCCGAGCCCAGATCGAAGATCGTTTTTTCCTCGCTTTCGGCGTCCTTGTTGAGCCGGGCGGTGTTCTGCCAGACCTTGCGCGGCGCGGTGCCGAGGAGGTCTTTGACAAGCGAGCTGGTCAGGCTCGGCTCCGGCATCGGATCGGCCAGATAGGTGGCAAAATCCATGCCCTCAATCAGTTGGGGTAGCTGCATCTTCGATCTCCTTCTTGATCTTGCGCTTTGCTTCCATCAGCGCGTCCACGTCGCCCTCCAGCAGCATGTCCACCAGTGGACCGCCGCGCCGGGCCTTCCATGCGCCCCGCGCCTTGCGGCACTCGGGACAGCAAAACTCTTGTCGAGGGTCGGCGGGCTCGAAAGCCCGGCCGCACTCATGCCATGCGCAGCGCTTCATGCTGTCGCCCTCGCCTGCGCCCGCACGTCGTAGCGCAGCGCCACGATAGGCTTGCCGCCCAGGTGCGGGTGCTGGCTGGCAATGGCACGCATGGTCATTGCCGTGAGCGCCCACACCGGCGTGCCGCCTTCGATCAGGATCGTGGCCGGGGTGGTGCCGCCTCCATCCTGGACGAACGCCACCAGCTCCACCTGGGGAATGATCCGCGCCTTGTCAGTCATAGTCGGGCTCCTCGGCTTCAAATTCCAGATCGTCGGCCAGCTCGCGGATCGCCTCCACCAGCTCGTCGGGCAGGATCTTCGGATCGACCTTGTGGCCCAGGATCGTCAGCTCCTCGATCTCGATATCCTCCCACTCGATCCAGGTTGGCGAGCGGTCCACGCCATAGTCGGACAGGACGCCGGAGGCGCTAAACGCCACCTCCAGCTCCTCCCCGTTGTGGGTTGCGGTGCCGCGTGCCATTAGGCGATCCCTTCGCGGTCGCTCGGCGCGGGCTGGCGCTGGTCGGTGATCGCGTTCTCGCTCAAGCGCTTCATCATCGCTTCGAGCTGGGCGACGAACGCCGCGCCCTCGCCGGTGTCGAGCCCGGCCTTGCGGCTCGCCTCCAGCGCCTTTGCGGTCAGCCCGAGCGCATCCTGGAGCGCTCGCTCCTCGGCTGTCGGCTGCGCGCGTATCCACGCCTCGGCCTTCTCCACGGCCTCCTCGATGGTGTCGCCGCTGATAAACTCATACTGCGACGGGTAGCTGTCCTGGGCGTTGGCCCAATTCAACATCACGCGCGCGCTGTTGTGGCCGCTGCGCGCCTCGATTGCCGAGCTGGGCTGGCCCAGGCCGCGCTCCATCATCAGCGCCGTGAGCGCGTTGCAGGTGGCCTTCATGTTCTCGAACAGGTGTTGCATGGGGTCTTTCCTTTCGTGGTTTCAGTTACGGTCCCAGATCAGCAGGGTGGTGCCGATCACTTTCGAGGCGCTGCCCTCCATCATGTCGGAGCCGATCAGCTCGTCCGCGAAGTAGGTTTCCAGGGCCTCGAAACTCTCGAAGCGCAGGCGCAGCACAGCCTTGCCGTGCTTGTTGCGCGTGCTTTCCGCGTTGCAGAACGGAGCTTCCTTGATCTCCTGGGGTTCGGCGGCGGGCTTCGCCTCCGGCTCTTGCGTGTGGTTGGGCGCGACGTAGGCGCGCTTCAGGTTGGGGTGGCCGTTCCGGTTCAATTCGTTCTCCTCGGGTTGTGCGCCGAAATCCGGCACGGTGGGGCGGTAGGGCTCGCGCGTCACTGGCTCGCCCTTTCCTCGGAGGCTTCGCGCAGGATGCGCTTCACCTCGTCGCTCGCTTCCTTGTTGGTGGGTTCCCGGCCGAGCTTTTCGGCCAGGGCTTCCCAGATCGTCGGCTTCCGGCTCATGCCTGCACCGCCTTTCCGTCATAGCCAAAGTTCGCAGCGCAGGCCGAGATCATGGTGGAGCTGCGGCCGAAGTGGCCAGTGTCATTGCGGTCGAACCATTGCGCCACGTCAACGACGTTGAAGTGGATCACGTCGCGCATGGGTTCGCGGCTGGTCCCGGCAATCCGAAACAGGCTGACGCCGTTCAGCTCGAACACGTCGCAGATCGCAAATTCCCCATATTGCGCGATGTAAATATGGGCTCCGGTTTTGATACATTGCATGGCTGTCTCCTACGCTATCGCCGCTTCGGCCTGGTCATAGAGCGGATCGCCAGGCATGAGGCGGATCACGTCGTTCTCGAAATAGTCGGTGCGGCCGTCGCTGTTGTTCTCAACCTCAAAGGCTTCACGAACCCAGGACGGAAACCCGCGCGAAGTTTTGCACCGCAGCTTGATAAGCTCCTCGGGCACGCTGGCGATCCAAGGTCCATTCGTGATCTGGACGCCGCACCGATTGCGGCCTTCGATCAACATTCCGTTTTTGATTTGCATGTCGCTCTCCTCTGTTCTGGCGCATGGGATGGGGGCGAGCTTGCCGCCCCTCACCGATGTGTCAGACCTCGACGCCCTGGCTCATAAGGAACCGCTTGGCCGCGTAGCGCGCGCCGTTGTTGAGCTGCCGCTGCCAGGCTTCTTGGCTGGGTGCCCACCGGAACCCGTTGCTTTTCAGCTCGGCCCGAACCTCGGCGCTGGGCTTGCCGTCGAAAACGATCTGGAGCCGGTTTTCCTCGAAGTTCTCGACCACCTCGCAAACGCCCTGATACCGGACCCGCTTTTCCTCGCCGCCTGCCGCCTCGGCCGCAGCCTGGGCCGCGCGGAGCTGGGCGATCCGCTTCTCCATCCGTTTGATGTTGGCACCGTTGTTCTGGAGCTGGTAGGGCGCGAACGGCCCTTCAAGCCAACTTCCATCGGCTTGCCGCCCAGCCTTGTTCCCCTCCTTCCGCCATGCCGCGTTGGCCTCTTTCATTGCCGCTTGC
>Ga0129324_10001169_pt1 | contig 17341 bp, 15 predicted proteins | sample CPBDNA_7_FD_96879 | JGI IMG/M metagenome (GOLD analysis project Ga0129324, IMG submission 96879) | Freshwater to marine salinity gradient microbial communities from Chesapeake Bay, USA - CPBay_Spr_15_0.2_DNA | ecosystem: Environmental > Aquatic > Marine > Coastal | place: USA: Chesapeake Bay... | reverse complement strand
GGTAGCTGGTGCCCACGAGCCGGAGGAATAAACCGTGTCGGTTTCCATTAAGCCCCTAGAAGATCGCATTTTGGTACAAACCCTCGAAGCGGAGCAAACAACCGCCTCAGGACTTGTTATCCCGGACACCGCGAAGGAAAAGCCCCAAGAGGGCAAGGTTCTCGCAGTTGGACCAGGTCGTTTCGACGAAGATGGCGACAAGCGCATTCCCTTGGATATCAAGGTCGGCGACATCGTTATTTACAGCAAGTACGGCGGCACAGAAGTGAAGTACGACGGACAGGAATACCTGTTGCTGTCTGCTCGCGACGTGCTTGCCATTGTCGAGAAGTAAAAAAGTAAATCTGAGAGCAAATTCTTGTTTCGATGAGCCCCGCGAATCCTTCGGGAGGCGTGGGGCTCATCGACAAGCAACAAGTACAAGCATAAGTTTTTTTCCGGCACGACTCCACTTCATGATTGAGGGATTGACAACATGGCAAAGATGATTGAATTTGATGAGGATGCTCGTCGCAGCCTTGAGCGCGGAGTTAACGCACTCGCTGACGCAGTCCGCGTAACCATCGGTCCAAAGGGCCGCAATGTCGTGATCGACAAGAAATGGGGAGCGCCGACAATCACGAACGACGGCGTGACAATTGCTCGCGAGATCGAACTGGATGATCCCTACGAAAACTTGGGAGCCCAGCTCGCTAAAGAAGTAGCGACCAAGACCAACGACATCGCAGGTGATGGAACCACTACGGCAACCGTTCTGGCACAAGCCATGGTCACTGAAGGTTTGAAGCAGGTCGCTGCTGGCGCCGCTCCAATGGCAATCAAGCGTGGAATGGATGCTGGTGTAGCAGCAGTTACCGAAGAACTAGCGAAGATGGCTCGTGAGGTTTCCGGCAAAGAGGAAATCACCAATGTTGCAGCGATTTCTTCGCAGGACCGTGAAATTGGTGAACTCATTGCCGATGCCTTTGACAAGGTCGGAAAAGATGGCGTTATTTCCGTTGAAGAGTCCAGCACCACCGCCATGGAGATGGAATTCACCGAAGGGATGCAGTTCGACAAGGGTTACATCTCCCCTTATTTTGTGACTGACCAGGAAAGCATGGAAGCTGTCCTTGAAGACCCACGTCTTCTCCTCGTGCAAGGCAAAGTCTCCTCGGTAGCAGAGATCCTGCCATTGGTAGAAAAAGTTGTTGAAACAGGCAAGCCACTATTGATCATTGCAGAAGATGTCGACGGCGAAGCGCTTTCAACCCTCGTCGTGAACCGTATTCGCGGAACCTTTGCTTCCTGTGCGGTTAAGGCCCCCGCGTTCGGTGATCGCCGTAAGGCAATCCTCGAGGACCTTGCAGTTCTTACGGGTGCTCAGGTTATTTCGGCAGACATTGGCCTCAAGCTCGATCAGGTTGGCCTAGAGGTTCTTGGTACCGCTCGACGTGTGGTTGTCTCCAAGGACAACACCACGGTCGTTGATGGTGGTGGCAGCCCTGAGGCTGTCGCGGATCGTGTAGCACAGATTAAGAGCGAAATTGAGCGTTCAGATTCTGATTGGGATCGCGAGAAGTTGCAAGAACGCCTCGCTAAAATTGTTGGCGGTGTTGTTGTAATCAAAGTCGGTGGTCACACTGAAGTTGAGCTCAAAGAGAAGAAGCACCGAATCGAAGACGCTGTCTCGGCAACTCGTGCGGCCATTGAAGAGGGGATTGTTTCCGGTGGCGGAACCGCACTAGTACAGGCTGCAAAAGTTCTTGACTCCAATCTGGGAAAAACCGGTGACGAAGCAACCGGTGTTGCCATCGTCCGCAAATCAACATCAGAACCACTTCGATGGATTGCTGAAAACGCAGGGGAGCACGGTTATGTAGTTGTTGCCAAGGTTGCTGAAATGCCAGCAGGTCACGGACTGAATGCTGCAACCGGTGAGTACGGTGACCTTATTGCACAGGGCGTAATTGACCCAGTGAAAGTAACTCGCTCAGCGCTGCAGAACGCCGCCTCAATTGCGGCCATGCTGCTTACAACAGAGGTACTTGTTGTTGAAAAGCCTGCCGAAGAAGAGCCAGATGCAGGTAATGGACATGGGCACCACGGTCACTCTCACTAATTCGTGAGCGGCATATTGAATCAAAACATTTTTATACGTAAAAGGGTGGGGTCGCAATTGCGGCCCCACCCTTTTTATTGTTTTAAATTTTGAGCACGCCTACTTGTGTGAAATTATGAGGCGGTAGCAATTTGCATGGGGAACCCGATGGGTGCGGTGCTGATCTCACTACCCACTGCAGTACTTGCTTTCAAGCGACCGGCATAGATTTCTTCACGTTCGTCTTCGGTGAGGCCACCCCAAACTCCGTAGGGTTCACGAACTGCGAGTGCATGTTGGGCGCACTGAACCTTGACCGGACATGCCCCACAAACGGCTTTGGCGGATTCATCCCGATTGATACGAGCGGGTCCACGTTCGCCTTCGGGGTGGAAGAACATATTGGGGTCTTCTCCACGGCAAAGGCCAAGAAGTTGCCAGTCCCAAGTGTCGGCGTTGGGGCCGGGGAGACGGGATACATCAGCCATGACTACTCCTTGATACTCGTTTGTTCCTGACCTGAATAATACAAAGCGTTTCATAGGTTGGTCAATATTTTAATCTGTGAGTTGAATCACAAGATGCGAAATATGGACTTATACCCCACACTTGGGTGGTGCCAAAGCCCGTTATTACGCAATCGCACCCGGTCGAGGGCGAAATGAGCGTCAGTGTGGCCGTGGCGGCTCGCAGGTTGGGCATTGCTCCGGCGACCCTGCGAACGTGGGATCGTCGATACGGGGTGGGCCCCAGTCAGCGTGATGGTGGAACGCATCGGCGCTATTCCCCAATGGATCTGGCGCGATTGGACTACATGTCCGCTCTGATTCGCTCTGGGAATTCGCCCGCGGCCTCAGCGGCTGCCTCACTGGGTCGTGAATACAGTGACTTCCCGGATGCTCGCAATATGGATGAGCAAATAAACGCTCCCGTTGGTCGTAGTGGTGGTGGCAATGTTGTGGCGACCCCTGGGTGTGATCGCCGGGCACGTGGACTCGCGAAATCGACAAGTGCCCTAGACCAAGTGGCATGTGCAGCAATAATTTCAGAATCATTGAACGAAATTGGCGTAATTCCTACATGGAACGAACTACTTCTGCCCATCCTGAAAAGTATCGGTGAAATGTGGGAGCTACGCCAATGCGGTATTGAAGTTGAACACATTTTGTCTACCGCAATACAGACTGAGTTTTCACGCTTTGCCCATGAGGCCACGGTGGAAACCTCTCGGGCAATGGTCGTACTTGGCTCAGTGAGCGGTGATGCGCATCAACTTCCGCTGTGGGCCGTGGGTGCTGGGTTGGCCGAGCAGGGAATTCGCTTCGTGCACTTAGGAGCGGGGATGCCCCTAGAAAGTCTGGGAGATGTAATGACCCGAACCGGCCCACGTGCCGTCTTTTTATGGTCCCAAATTCGAGATTCCGCGGATTGCGCCCACCTAACTCGATTACCTTCCCTTCGCCCGAATCCCAGAATGGTTATCGGTGGCCCAGGCTGGATGAATGAACCGCCTCGCGGCGTCCACGTTGCCGGTGATCTCGAGACCGCGGTCGCGCTCATCAGTGAAGTCGTGAGCGACTAACCTAGGGCTTTATCTTCAAGGAGGCCCCGTGGTTGAAAGAACGAGCAAGGTTGCATTCTTGGGCCTCACTTTTGACGATGTCCTGTTGTTACCAGGAATCTCTGATGTCGTGCCGAGTGAAGTAGATACTTCGGCTTTTGTGACCAAAAATATTTCCATAAAAATGCCTTTGGTGTCCAGTGCGATGGACACTGTGACTGAATCACGAATGGCGATTTCCATGGCCCGTCAAGGCGGCGTCGGTGTTCTCCACCGGAACTTGCCAATCGAGGCCCAAGCGGCACAGGTTGATCTCGTCAAACGCAGTGAAGCGGGAATGGTGCATGACCCCGTCACCTGCCTACCCACCGACACTTTGGCTGATGTTGATCGGCTTTGTGGACGTTACCGAATAAGCGGTGTGCCTGTTGTTGATCCACAGGGGATCCTCGTCGGAATTGTGACAAATCGAGATATGCGATTTGAAGAGAATATGTCGCGTCCGGTTAGTGAAGTTATGACTCCAATGCCACTGGTAACGGCTCCGGTTGGCGTGGCGCCGATTGATGCACTAAATCTTTTGGCAACAAAAAAGGTCGAAAAACTACCGCTAGTCGACGCGGATGGAAAGCTTCGTGGACTTTTCACCGTTAAAGACTTTGTCAAAGCCGATAAGTACCCACATGCGTCCAAAGATGCTCTTGGCCGACTCGTAGTTGGTGCAGCAATTGGCGTCGGTGACGATTCGTTTAAACGGGCAACAGCCCTCGTGGCGGCGGGGGTCGACTTTCTCATAGTTGACACGGCCCACGGCCACTCGCGAGCGGTATTAGACATGGTTGCTCGAATTAAAAAAGAATTTATCGTTGATGTAGTCGGGGGAAATATTGCAACCCGAGAAGGTGCCCAAGCCTTGATTGACGCTGGCGCTGATGGGGTCAAAGTTGGGGTCGGCCCGGGCTCTATCTGCACAACGAGGGTTGTCGCTGGTGTAGGTGTGCCACAAATCACTGCGATTGAGGAGGCGGCCTCTGTGGCAAGAGCAGCAGGTATCCCAGTGATCGCCGATGGTGGAATTCAATACAGCGGAGACATCGCCAAAGCAATTGTGGCGGGAGCCAATACCGTCATGTTGGGTTCACTCCTAGCAGGTTGTGAAGAAGCACCCGGTGACGTGGTTTTTGTAAATGGCAAACAATTCAAGTCCTACCGCGGAATGGGCTCGCTTGGCGCAATGCAAAGCCGAGGGGAAGCACGTTCTTATTCAAAGGACCGTTATTCTCAGGACGACGTCTTAAGTGATGACAAACTGGTTCCTGAAGGAATCGAAGGCATGGTCTCGTACAGGGGGCCCCTTGGCGCTGTCGCCCATCAACTTGTCGGTGGCCTACGAGCTGCAATGGGTTATGCGGGTGCACACACGATGGCCGAACTGGGTGAGAACGGTCGACTAGTTCAAATCACGGCAGCCGGATTACGTGAGAGCCATCCGCATGACATCCAGATGACAATCGAAGCACCAAACTACTCGGGGCGGTAATAATGGTTGAAGTTGTAATTGGTGGGACCAAGTCTGCCCGCCAAGGCTATTCATTTGATCAGGTTGCAATTGCTCCTCAGCGTCGCACCCGCGATGCGTCTGAGGTGTCAACCAACTGGAGTATTGACGCCTACAAATTTGAGACCCCACTCATTGCAGCACCAATGGATTCGGTTGTGTCACCGGAGAGCGCTGTCACCATTTCGCGCAATGGAGCACTCGCCGTGCTCAACCTAGAAGGGCTATGGGGGCGCTACGAGGATCCAACCCTTTATCTGCGGGAAATAGCGAATGTTGACCCTGAGCAAGCAACTGCCTTGCTTCAACGGTTGTATTCGGATAAACCGGTCGACCTCGAATTGATTAAGAACCGAATCACCCAGCTCAAAGAAAGCGGGATAACAGTCTCGGTTGCAGTATCACCGCAGCGAACGGCCGAGCTGGCCCCTATTGCCGCGAGTAGCGGTGCGGAAATTCTGGTGATTCGAGGAACAACGGTCTCGGCCGAACACGTAGCCGCGAGTGGTGAACCGCTTAACCTTAAAAGTTTTATTCATGAATTAGACATCCCTGTCATTGTTGGTGGTTGCGCGACCGCTCAGGCTGCGTTGCACCTGATGCGTACGGGTGCTGCTGGCGTACTTGTTGGTTTTGGTGGGGGTTCTTCGCACACAACAGCGGAAGTTCTGGGTGTCCGTGTACCCATGGCAACCGCGATCTCCGATGTTGCTTCAGCGCGACGTGACTACCTTGATGAATCAGGTGGCCGGTACGTACACGTGATCGCAGATGGATCAATGGGCAACAGCGGAGACATCGTCAAAGCATTTGCTTGTGGCGCTGATGCAGCCATGATTGGTTCGGTTCTCTCACGAGGTACGGACTCACCCGGTGGCGGTACTCATTGGGGCTCAGAGGCTTGGCACCCCACCCTTCCGCGTGGCGAGCGTCACCAAATGAAACGGGTGGGGAATTTAGAACAAATTCTCAATGGTCCAGCCACAACGGGCGACGGCACCATGAACCTCGTTGGTGCATTGCGAAAGGCAATGGCCACGACGGGATATAGCGACCTGAAGGAATTCCAGCGCATCGAAATGATCGTCTCCTGATCATGTCCGGCATAATTGAAGGTCTTGATTACTGGTCCCGAGTTGTAGCACTGCCAAACAACACTTCACAAGATAGTGTCACCATCCGTTCGCCTTACGGTCAAGAGTTGTATTCACTAAATGTTTCAACCGAAAGTGATGTCACAGCTGCCGTGCAGGCAGCGAGAGCTGCCCAACGAACTTGGGCAAATCGTTCATTGCGAGAGCGCGCAAGAGTGATCTTGGCCTTTCATGACCTAGTGCTGGCCAACAAAGGCGAACTTCTTGACCTTATTCAGTGGGAGACGGGCAAACCCCGGCGTGATGCAAATGAGGAGTTACTCGACGTAACACTGAATGCGCGCTATTACGCTCGGCATCTTGGTGCACTCAAAGATCGAAGGCACTCCGGGGCTTTTCCATTATTGATCAGTGCAATTGAACGTCATGTCCCATTGGGTGTGGTCGGGATTATCGCCCCGTGGAATTACCCGCTCACTCTTGCCGTCAGCGACGCGCTGCCAGCCCTACTCGCAGGTAACGGTGTAGTTCTCAAGCCGGATCCACTCACTAGTGTCACTGCGCTCTACGTCATGGATTTGCTTTACCAAGCAGGATTGCCACAAGGACTCTTCGGTGCGGTGATTGGCGATGGAGTACAACTGGGAACACCATTAATCAATCAAGTCGAATTCTTGATGTTTACAGGTTCAACCAAAGTGGGTCGAATCGTTGCTGCTCAGTGTGGTGAACGCCTGATTGGTTCAGCATTGGAACTTGGCGGCAAGAATGCAATGATTATTCGCGCCGACGCTGACATTGAGAAAGCAGCGGAGATTGCAACTCGCGCATGCTTTGGAAACACCGGTCAACTCTGCATAAGTATTGAGCGACTTTATGTCCACAGCAGTATTGAACAAGAATTCCTTGACGCCTTTGTCCGAAGAACTCAGGCAATGACCTATCAAGGCTCCGTGGGTTGGGGAGGGTCCTACGGCCCGCTCATTTCACCTGTTCACGCAACTCGAGTCATGGCTTTTATCACGGATGCGCGCGCAAAAGGTGCCACGGTTCATACGGGTGGTGAGCTCAGCGGTGATGCAACTATTGCACCAACAATTCTCACGGGTGTCGCAGAAAACATGAATGTGTGTCGTGAGGAAACTTTTGGCCCCGTCGTTTCGGTTAGCAGTTATTCAAATGATGCCCAGGCGATCGAATTGGCTAATGACTCCGAATACGGACTTAATGCGAGTGTGATTTCCCGGGACAAGAAACGTGCAATGGCAATTGCCAAGCAACTAAACGCTGGGACTGTGAACATCAATGAAGGCTATGCAACAGCGTGGTCAACCCTTGGCTCACCCATGGGTGGATTTGGTGCATCAGGGCTTGGTCGCAGGCATGGATTAGCTGGGATTGTGCAGTACACGGAGTCGCAAACAATTGCCACCCAAAATGCATTGGGCTTTGGCCCACCATTTGGTCTCAGTGACCAAACGTGGGGGAACCTCCTCACCACATCACTGGGGCTGATGAAAAAAATCGGTTGGCGATAGAAGCCCACATTTGATGAGTCTGGGATCCGAGCCCTTCACCCTGGTGATTATGGTTAGGCAATGGACTCCGCCCCAAAGACGTATCTTCGATCGTCTCTGATCGGCGCAATCTTTTTCTTCCTGCCTCTGGGAGTGGTCGCGGTCTCATTTGCCTTTAGTGCTCGCAATCGGCTGGAGAATGGTGATGAAATTGGAGCGGTGAAGGCGGCTCTTTGGGCCCGTAGATTTATGGTCATGACATTTGTTTTTGGCGGGGCTATCTACATCGTGCTGGTTATGGCATTCCTTGCTCTTGGTGCATTCAGTAGTTAACCGCCCCGCTACTACGCTTAGGTAATGGCTGCGAACCCTTCTGGACCCGTGCTCGTTGTTGACTTCGGCGCCCAATATGCGCAATTAATCGCCCGACGTGTACGCGAGGAAAACATCTATTCTGAGATTGTTGCCCACAGCATTACTGCCCAGCAGATAAGTGAAAAATCCCCGTCGGCGATTATTCTCAGCGGTGGCCCGTCCAGTGTTTATGCTCCGGGTGCTCCATCATTTGATTCAAAGATTTTCGATTTAGGGATTCCTATTTTCGGGATTTGTTATGGCTTCCAATTAATGGCGAAGTCACTGGGTGGGGAAGTCGCGCACACCGGTACAAGTGAATATGGTCGCACTGAACTGACAACAAAGGCGGCAAAGATTTTTTCTGATGTTCCGGAGTCAATCTCAGTCTGGATGAGTCACGGGGACGCGGTCAACTCAGCACCCGAAGGTTTTAGTGTTTGTGCGGTCTCAGCCGGTGCACCTGTTGCTGGCTTTGAGGATCTTGAGCATTCACGTGCGGGCGTCCAGTTCCACCCTGAAGTTATGCACTCGCAGTTTGGCCAGAAGGTTCTTTCCAATTTTTTAATTCGCGTTGCAGGGTGTGAACAAAGTTGGACCATGTCCAATGTCATCGAGGAACAGGTTGCCCAAATCTCTGCTCAGATCGGGGAGTCGGAAGTGATTTGTGGACTTTCTGGCGGAGTTGACTCGGCCGTTGCTGCTGCTTTAGTTCATAAGGCGGTAGGGGATCAACTGACCTGCGTGTTTGTCGATCACGGATTGCTGCGAGCAGGTGAAGCAGAGCAGGTTGAGCGTGACTATGTTGCAGCAACCGGTATCAAGTTGGTTGTTGTTGATGCAAAAAAGAGGTTCCTTGACGCGCTTGCCGATGTCTCCGATCCGGAAACCAAGCGGAAAATTATTGGTCGCGAATTCATCCGGGTCTTTGAAGACGCGGCCGCACGCGTTGTTGAACAAGCTGGAAGCACCGGTAAAAAAGTGGAATTCCTTGTGCAAGGAACCCTCTACCCCGACGTGGTTGAATCCGGAGGTGGCGCAGGCACCGCCAACATTAAAAGTCACCACAATGTTGGCGGCTTGCCAGAAGATTTGGAATTTACTCTGGTCGAGCCGCTACGCACCCTATTCAAGGACGAAGTTCGCCAGGTGGGCTTAGATCTTGGGCTACCACCGGAAATTGTGTGGCGCCACCCCTTCCCCGGACCAGGTTTAGCGATCCGCATTATCGGTGCTGTCAATGAAGAACGCTTGGAGATCTTGCGCCGAGCGGACCTTATTGCTCGTGAGGAGCTCACCGCGGCTGGCCTAGATCGCGATGTTTGGCAATTCCCTGTCGTACTTTTGGCTGACGTGCGAAGTGTCGGTGTGCAAGGCGATGGCCGTACCTACGGCCACCCAGTCGTACTTCGACCGGTATCAAGTGAAGATGCAATGACGGCGGACTGGTCCCGATTGCCGTACGACTTGATTGCAAAAATTTCCAATCGGATCACCAATGAAGTCGCTGAAGTGAATCGGGTGACCCTGGACGTCACCAGCAAACCACCGGGAACAATTGAGTGGGAATAGCTAGGTTGAATATCTGGGCCAACCGTTAGTGTGGGTTCATGGATTTCATTTATAACCTAGTACTAATACTGCATTTCATCGGTCTTGCCAGCTTGGTTGGCGGATTTATTGTGCAGATGTCAAGCCCGACAAAGGGCGTTAACGCTGCGATGTTTCATGGCGCGCTCACTCAACTTGTCACCGGAGTCATTTTGGTAGGCATGGTGGAAAGTGGGACGGTCGACGGCGCAGTAGACACGACAAAGATTGCAGTGAAACTTGTAATCGTGCTGGTCGTAACGGTCTTGGCGTTCATCGGTCGCAAGAAAACCCCGCCGCAGGTTGCATTGTGGGGAGCCATTGGCGCGCTGAGCATCGCTAATATCTTTATCGCTGTGCTCTGGAGCTAAACGTTCAATAACTAAGTGCTTCACGCAGTATTAACTACCCGGAAACTTTCGGCGAGTGCATCGGGGCCGAACCCTGCATCAATTGCGGTGGCGCTCATCCACGTCCGAATGCGTCCTTCAAGGTCTTCCATGTGACCGGTTTGTGATTCATGGGATTGTAGGGCCGCAAGTTTGTGCGGCAGCATTTCGGTGACGTCTTCATAATGATTGACCTCAGGTGCACCCATTACCCACACTTCCTCGACACTCCAAGCGTCAAGCCCCTCCGTATCGAGCAGGACCGGGTGGGCAAATGGATTACGGGAATCAGGGTAAACCGAATAAATCGCGGCTTCACCGGCAGCAAGGTGATCCGGGTGAGCCGAATAAATACGATCCCAATTTCGTTCGGGTGATTGAATCAGGACGCGTTGGGGTCGAACTTGGCGAATCACCCGACTGATATCCCTGCGTAAGTCCTGAGTCACTTGCAGGTCGCCATCTTGGTAACCCAAAAAGTGAATGTCTGTGACACCAAGGGCTTCACCGGCGGCCCGCTGCTCTGCCTGGCGAATCTTAGGAATCTCGCTACGGGGAACATCCCGGTCGGCCCCTCCGGCATCGCCGTTGGTGCAAATGCAGTAACTGACGGATATTCCAGCCTGCGTCCACTTGCGAACAGTGCCTCCCGCGCCGAAATCGACGTCGTCAGGATGGGCTGTGACTACCAGAATGCGCTCGATTTCCATCAAATTCCTTCAATAAATCGTTAATTTTGCATAATTTATGAATTACATGCCTGTTCTTACTCGTGTGGATTAGTCACATGCGTCACTTTCGTGTCAGAGTATGCATGTGCTTCCCCACAATACAGGGCGTCCTGCCCTGCCTTCCTTGCGTGCGCTTCTGCGCGGTGGCGGAATTTTCGTATTCGCGAGTGCCTTAATTCTGCAGGCCAGTCCTGCAACAGCAGATGGCAGCGGATGGCAATCAACCAACTGGACCGGCGTTTTGGCCGGGGCACCCGAGCCTGGTGTCGGCTTGCCTGCTGCACCGGTACCCGCTGGAGCCCCGGTTGCGCTGCCTGCTGAGTACGACATTCACCCCGAATATGAGGGACAGGCACAGTGCGACCCGGTTGCAAAACCAGGAACCCAGCGCTTTGCTGACTTGATAAAGGCAACGTACGGTCAAGATGAAGTGGTTTGGATCCCGCGTGACTGCGGAGTCGGTGGCCAAAGTGAGCACAAAGAAGGTCGCGCAATTGACTGGATGGTCAATGTGCGATACGCACAGGATCGCGCAGAAGCGGAAGCGTTTCTCAATTGGCTAATGGGACCGGATCAATTTGGAGTTGAATACGGCAATGCAATTCGACTTGGTGTTATGTACATCGGTTGGAATGACCGCATTTGGCGTGGTTACGACATTAAGAAAGGGTGGACCGAACTCAAAGGCTGTTTCGCAAAGCCGGAAAAAGGGTCGGACAACACCTGTCACCGCAATCACATTCACATCTCGCTGACATGGGATGGCGCATCAGGTCGAAGTTCCTTTTGGGACGGCACTCCATTTAGCGCTCCATTTTGCCCACGAGATAAATCTTCAGCGGGTGGCGCTCCAGCTACTCGAGTCGGTGGAGTCGTTGCCGTTGATCAAGTTCGTGTTGTCGGGACTCGATCAGTCACTGGAATAAAAGAACGTTGTCGTTTGCAACAGGATCGCTGGAATGGTGACAGCAAGAGAATCTTTGCGAAAGTTACGGGTGTCGGGGGTGTCCCCGCTGATGGAGTTGCTGCAGTTCTTGTTCGTGTCTCTGCATTAGGCACCAATGCACCCACAACTTTGCGAGCGTGGGCCCCAGGCGCGAGTTCCAGTGTTCCCGTGGTTAAAGCGCCGATTAACTCTGACGCATCCGGGGATGCAATTATCCCTGTTGCAGCTAATGGAACTATTGCGATTGCTACTACCGCAGGTGCCACCGATGTCACCGTGGACGTTTTAGGTTATTACCCCAATGGCACTGAAGTCGAAAACAAAGCTGAAGTGGTCGGCGACACGCTGGTGGCTCCAATGACCGAATTCGGGCCTGCGACCGCACCTGCTCCAGTACCAGAGGCACCGGCTTCTCCCACTTTGCCGACACCCGGTGCCGCACCCGAAGAAGGTGAGTTCATTGGTATTGGCGCCGAACTCGGTTACGAGTCGATAAGCCAAGGGGCTATTCAGCCCGGTGAAACTCGGACTGTGGCCCTTGCGGGGCTACCGGCCGAGGCAACGAGTGCTCTCGTCACCGTGACGACCAGCGAGTCCACGAAAAAGGGCAAACTTCGTATCGGTCAAATTAACGAGAAAGTTAATGCGGCTACCGTCAAGGTGAGAAAGGCAAAAACTCGAACCGCAATTTTGGTTGTCCCAGTTGTAGGGGGCACAGTACAACTTTCGGCCTCTAAAAAGCCATCGGTACAGGTGAAAGTAGAGGTATTGGGATACCAAATAAGTGCCGTTCCCCTGAAAGCTCGAGGTATGTCTGGAAAGAAACTCACTAAGTCACAATTTGACGGCACCGAGGTGAAACTGGCTAAAGCGACGGGAATCGGTGATGTTCCCAAGAAACGAAAAAATGTGGCAGCGGTTATCTTGCGCGTCAAGACTAAGGGGAAAGGCGCAGATGGGCGCCTAGCGGCTTATGCGGTGGGTGGTGTTGACTACGGATCACGTTCGGCAACGATCACCTCGAAAGGCAAGACCACCTCCATAGTGGTTGCTGAAGTGGGGGACAAGGGGCTCGTTGCGCTTGCATCAAACGTTCCGACCAAGGCTTGGGTTACCGTGATTGGTTACATTAAGCGTTGATTTTCACCATTTAATCCCGTGTTGGTGGTGGGGCCTAGACTGCATCAGTGTCTGATTCGAGCCAATCCCAGTTATTCTCGCATCGAGGGGATCAATTACTCGAAGATCTCAATCCTGCACAGCGTACGGCGGTTGAGCATCGGGGCAGCCCACTTTTGATTGTTGCTGGTGCAGGGTCAGGGAAAACTAGGGTTCTTACCCGCCGAATCGCACATTTGCTGGCCACAGGGGATGCAACCCCTGGACAGATTCTCGCGATCACATTCACCAATAAAGCGGCTGCAGAGATGAAGGATCGAGTCGTCGAGATTGTTGGCCCAGCTGGTCGATCTATGTGGGTGTCAACATTTCACAGTGCATGCGTGCGTATTTTGCGCGCTGAGGCCCACCGACTCGGGGTCAAATCCAACTTCACTATTTATGACACCCAAGACTCACTGCGTCTCATCACTTTAATCCTGCGCGATTTAAACATCGATGCGAAGAATACTCGCCCACGCATGGTTCTTTCTCGGATCTCATCAGCCAAAAATGAGCTAATTGACCATGAAACTTTTCTGACAAACACCCAGTTATCCTCTGACAAGGATGCCGCAATTGAGTCGGTGATTGCTCAGATTTACCGCGAATATCAAAACCGCCTATCCTTAGCAAACGCATTTGATTTTGACGACCTCATTGGGTCAACCGTCGCCCTATTGCAACTTTTCCCCGAGGTGGCAAATATGTATCGGCGCCGATTCCGCCAGATCTTGGTTGACGAGTATCAGGACACCAACCACGCCCAGTACATGTTGATCAAGGAACTAGTCGGGACCATCGCAGCATCACCTGATTCTCCGCCACCGGGCGAATTGTGCGTGGTTGGTGACGCCGATCAATCAATTTACGCATTCCGTGGCGCCACGATTCGTAATATTGAGGAATTCGAGCGTGACTACCCCAATGCCACCACAATCCTCTTAGAACAAAACTATCGCTCGACCCAAACGATTCTGAGTGCAGCCAATGCGGTGATTGCGAAAAACACATCCCGCCGGGCTAAGAATTTGTGGACCGATTCGGGTGAAGGTGACCTGATCAAGGTTTACGTGGGAGATGACGAACATGACGAAGCGTCATTCATTGCCCGTGAGATCGATCGGATGTCCGATGAAGGAATTTCGCGGCCGGGTGACACAGCTGTGTTTTATCGAACTAATGCGCAGTCGCGAGCGGTTGAAGAGATTTTTATTCGAACAGGAATGCCCTACAAGGTAGTGGGTGGTGTTCGCTTTTATGAACGCAAAGAAGTCCGAGATATTTTGGCCTATCTGCGCACAATTGTTAACCCAGCGGACGAGGTCTCACTGCGCCGAATTCTCAATACGCCTAAGCGCGGGATCGGTGACCGCGCGGAAGCAATGATTGGCGCCTACGCCGAACGGGAACGCATAACCTTTTTTGAAAGCTTGCAGCGAGCGGCTGACGTGCCTGGACTTGCTACCCGTTCGGTCAGTGCCATCGCAAGTTTTGTTGAGTTGATGCAGGCGCTTCAGACCCTATTTGAATCGGGTACCGAACCAGCGCTGGTTGTTCAAGCGGCAATTGAACAAAGTGGTTATCTCGCTGAACTAAGAGCGTCAAATGATTTACAAGATGAAGGTCGAATTGAAAACCTTGCCGAACTCGAGTCGGTTGCGGCAGCCTTCCTAGTCGACAACCCTGAAGGAACGTTGATTGACTTTTTGGAAAACGTCGCATTGGTCGCCGACGCCGATTCGATCCCAGAAGGCGAGGATCATGGGGGTGTCGTCACACTGATGACCCTGCATACTGCCAAGGGACTTGAATTCCCGACCGTTTTTCTTACCGGTATGGAAGAGGGAATCTTCCCCCATTCACGCTCTCTGGGTGAAGCGCGTGAGTTGGAGGAGGAAAGGCGGCTCGCTTATGTAGGAATTACCCGTGCCCGTCAGCGCTTGTTCCTGAGTCGTTCCTTGACCCGGTCCTCGTGGGGGAGTCCGTCAGCCAATCCGCAAAGCCGTTTCCTCGATGAAATCCCAGAACAGCACCTGAAGTGGGAACGTGAAGCTCCACCAATGTTCGCCACGAGTTCAAGTTTTGGTTCTACCAGTTGGTCAGGATCGGATTCTTCGCTCCACCGAGGCAGCAAAAGCGTCAGCGCAAGCACGATCTCACTTAGTGCAGGGGACCGCGTCACCCATGAAAAATTCGGCATGGGCACGGTGGTTGAAACCGGTGGAAGTGGAGACCGTGCTGATGCAACGATTGACTTCGGCGCCTCGGGGGTCAAGCGACTGTTGCTGCGTTACGCACCTGTTGAGAAGCTTTAGTAACTGGATCAGTTGACTTTAGTTGCCTTGATGACAGCTGAGGCGACTGCGGGGGCAACATTGCTGTCGAAAACACTGGGGACAATGTAAACGGGTGAGAGAGCTTTTTCGCTGACGCACTCAGCGATCGCCTTTGCAGAAGCAATAAGGACTTCGTCGGTTATCTCAACTGCACCGCTGTCAAGTAGTCCACGGAAAATTCCCGGGAATGCAAGTACGTTGTTAATTTGATTCGGAAAGTCACTGCGTCCTGTAGCCACAACCCTGGCAAATTTAGCCGCTTCAATTGGATTGATTTCTGGGTCAGGGTTTGCCAGTGCGAAAACAATTGAATCCTTGGCCATCTTTTCAACGTCAGCTGCAGTGATCACATTAGGTTGAGAAACACCAATAAAGACATCAGCACCAACCAGCGCCTGCGTGAGTGCGCCTTCGAACCCACTCAAGTTGGTGCGTTTCGCTAGTTCGGTGCGATCGGGGTCAAGATCGGTTCTGCTGGTTGAGACAGCTCCTTTTGAGTCGAACAACGTGATGTTTTCGACGCCCGCATGAAGTAATAACTGCGCAACTGCAGCACCTGCTGCACCCGCGCCTGACATGATAATTTTCAACGACGAGAGGTCCTTCTTTACCAATTTTGATGCGTTAATCAGTGCGGCCAACACAACAACAGCTGTGCCGTGTTGGTCATCGTGAAAAACTGGAATATTCAGGCGTTCGCGCAGTCTGCGTTCGACCTCAAAGCAACGCGGTGCTGAAATATCCTCGAGGTTGATCCCTCCGAATCCAGGGGCAATAATTTCAACCGTTCGTACGATTTCATCAACATCTTGGGTGTCGAGGCAGATTGGCCATGCATCGACGTTGGCGAATTTCTTAAAGAGCGCAGCTTTGCCCTCCATGACCGGCATGGAAGCTTCTGGGCCAATATTCCCCAGGCCAAGAACCGCAGATCCATCGGTTACGACAGCAACAGTATTGCGTTTGATGGTCAGATTTCGAGCATCAGAAGGGTTGTCCGCGATGGCAAGACACACTCGGGCCACCCCGGGGGTGTAGGCGCGAGCTAAGTCGGTCCGGTTGCGCATCGGGACTTTGATGCCAACCTCAATTTTCCCGCCCAGATGAACAAGGAAAACCGAGTCACTGACTTTGTCGACTTTGCATCCTTCAATGCCATTGAGGATTTCCCGGATTGACTCCGCGTGGTCTGTGTCATGTACTAGCGCGCTGAGGTCGACCACTGTGGTCTCAGTACCAGGGTCGGAGACGTCTAGGCCTGTGATGACGCCACCGGCATCGCTCACAGCCGCAATAATTTTCCCAGAAGCGTGCAGTTCGGGTGTGACGTGCATTCGAATGGTGATCGAGTAGCCGGTTGCCTGTGTCATGGCTATCAGCCTACGACCGGTGTAATTCAAGGGGTTGAGGGCTATGAAGAGTATTTTTCTAGAGCGATAGCATTCTCCCCATGAGTACAGAGGAACGTCCGATCCGAGTGGTAATTGCGAAACCCGGATTAGACGGCCACGACCGTGGTGCAAAAGTAATTGCCCGAGCATTGCGTGATGCTGGGTGTGAAGTTATCTACACGGGACTGCACCAAACACCCGTGGCAATTGCCGCGACTGCAGTTCAAGAGGACGCCGACGTGATCGGAATTTCAATTCTTTCGGGAGCGCATCTCACTCTCTTCCCGGAATTATTGAATGAATTGGCTGCGGCAGGTGCGGCAGATATCGTCGTTTTCGGCGGTGGAATCATTCCTGAAGCTGATATTCCTGTCCTCAAATCAGCAGGTGTTGCAGAAATCTTTACCCCGGGAACAACAACCCAGTCGGTCGTGGATTGGGTAAACGAGCACGTCTCGGCACGCCGCTAGCCGGTAGTGCGTGCAAGATCACACAGATAGTGTCCAAAATCAGGTCAGCGGGTCAATAGGCTTAGGCGGCACGCCGGGCGTGGATTAAATCATCATGAATTAGGGAGTTTTTGTGGATCTGTACGAATACCAAGCCAAGGAACTTTTCGGAAAGCATGGGCTC
>Ga0129324_10001168_pt1 | contig 17345 bp, 17 predicted proteins | sample CPBDNA_7_FD_96879 | JGI IMG/M metagenome (GOLD analysis project Ga0129324, IMG submission 96879) | Freshwater to marine salinity gradient microbial communities from Chesapeake Bay, USA - CPBay_Spr_15_0.2_DNA | ecosystem: Environmental > Aquatic > Marine > Coastal | place: USA: Chesapeake Bay... | reverse complement strand
ATTTTACCTATTAGATTTCTTTCTACTGCGTCTGGTTTAATTAAAGATAATGTTTGTTCCATATTATTTTTCGTAATGCTCCTTTACTAGTCTGTTTAATAATTTTACTCCATACCCAGTTGCACCTTCTGGAGTAACTTCTGTATTTTTTTTTGTCCAGGCCATACCTGCAATATCTAAATGAGCCCATGGTGTTTTGTTTCTTATAAATCTTTGAAGAAATTGAGCTGCCGTTATAGAACCTGCGCCGCCTGAGTAATTTATATTTTGCATATCTGCAATTTTGGAATTTATAAGTTTATCAAAATTTTCATTTAAAGGTAGGCGCCAAGCTTTTTCATTATCTTTCGAACTTACTTCCTGAATTTGATTAGCTAACTTATCATCATTAGAAAATAATCCCGCATATTCATTGCCAAGTGCCACCACAATTGCACCTGTTAATGTAGCTAAGTTAATTATAAACCTTGGTTTAAATTTATCTTCTGTATAGGCAATTGCATCAGCAAGCACTAATCTGCCCTCAGCATCAGTATTTAAAATTTCTATTGATTGTCCGGAATAACTTTTGACAACATCTCCTGGTCTTTGGGCATTGCCATCAGCCATATTTTCCACTAACCCAACAACCCCAATGGCATTAACCTTTGCTTTGCGCAAAGCTAAAGTTTTCATTAAACCTGCAACAGTGCCAGCTCCTCCCATGTCATACTTCATATCTTCCATAAACTTTGCTGGTTTAAGCGAAATTCCACCAGTATCAAAACAAACCCCCTTTCCAACAAAAGCAAGTGGTTTTTCTTTTGGCAGCTTGCTACCATTCCATTTCATTATAACCATATATGACTCATTTGAACTACCTTGACCGACTCCAAGCAAGGCATTCATACCTAGAGATTTCATTTTTTTTTCATCTAAAATTTCTACTTTCAAACCAATTTTTTTTAATTTTAAAATTTCTTCTGCGAATTTTTTTGGATTTAAAATATTTGCAGGCAAAGTGACTAAATTTCTTGTTTCTTCAATACCTAAGTAAATATTTAAAGCTTCTTTAATTATTTTTTTTATTTTTAAAAAGTTATGAACTACAACATGTAAATTTTTTAAAATTTTTTTTTTTTTCTTTTTTTTTTTAAAATCAGAAAATTGATAGTTTTTTGAATATAATCCTAAAAAAAAATTTTTAATAAAAATATTGTAATTTTTGATAAATAAATTTGAACCCTCTAAAAATAAATTAACATTTTTAAAATTTGAAATAACATCTGATACATTTCCACCTAATTTTTGATATTCGTAATCTGTTGAATTAGAATATATCTTAAAAATTAAAATTTGTTTCTTTGCCTTATTTTCAAAAATATCTATTCGTACGAAATTAGAATTTTTAAATTCTTCTTTATACAAATTTATATAGTCAATATTTTTTTTTATAATTTTATTGGAAAAATCAAGTAAATTAAAATTTTCATCAGCAAAAAAAATATTAATTTCAGTTTTTTGATTTAGTTTGTATGAAATGTTAAACATATATATGAATAATTTCCAATACTAATTACATAATTTATGTTTAAAAACAAGCTGAACTATTATCTTATATCTGAAACTTTAAAATCATATTTCTTTGTACTATTAACTTTGTCTATTTTGATGTGGATAATTCAAGCTGCAAAATTTTTAAGTTTAATAACTGTATCTGGTTTATCTATAATTGTTTATTTAAAATATATTTTATTAATTTTTCCTAAAATATCCTCACAACTACTTGTTATTAGTTTTTTATTTAGTCTTTTTTTTACTTTTTTCAAATTACAAGAAAATAAAGAATTTGAGATTTACTGGCTTAATGGAAAAAGCAAAATTGAAATATCTTTTTTAATTTTAAAAATATCTATAATACCAACTTTAATTGCTTTAATTTTTTATTTGTTATTAGTTCCAATAAGTAATTTTAAATCAAGAGAAATTATCGCTAACTCTGAATTTTCAATGATAAACTCTTTAGTGAAAAGCAAAAATTTTAATTCACCACTTAAAAAATTAACAATATTTGTTGGAAAAAATGATAATAAAGGAAATCTTGAAAAAGTTTATATTTTTGAAGAATTAAAAACTATAATTGCAAAAAAAGGCAGGGTAATAAATTTTGATAATAAAAATTATCTTGAATTGATTGATGGATTTATTCATGAAAAAAACAATGTTAATAAAATTACAGTTGTAAAATTCAACACTACAATATTCGATTTTACAAAATATCAAACAGATGTTGTTAAATATCCTAAATTACAAGAAAGAAGCACTTCATCGATTATAAATAATTATATAATTACAAAAAAAAATAAAAATAAAATTAGCAACGAATATTTATTAGAAATTCATAAAAGAATTTTTAAACCTCTTTTTATACCTTTAATATCTATTTTATGTTGCTTCTTGCTTTATTCGAATAATGAAAAAATTAATCTAACAAAATTAAAGCTTTTAGTATTTGCAACTGGGACATTATTAATTATTTTTATAGAACTACTTTTAACTTTTAGTGTTAAGTATTTCTTATTTAAATATATTCTATATTTATCACCCTTTGTAGGATTGGGATTTGGAATATTATCATTAAATAATTTTTTAAAAAATGAACCAATTACATAATGAATAAATATTACCCCTTTAAATTAATTAATTATTTATCAATGGAATTTTTAAAATGTTTATTTAACATTTTTTTAGTTTTTTTATCATTAACTTTATTAATAAACTTTATTGAAGAAGTTGTTTTTTTCAAAGATAAAGAATTAGAAAATATGATGTTAAAAACAATATATTTAACAATTTTGAAAACACCGAATACAATAATAGAAATTTCAATATTTATTTTTCTATTTTCCGGTATTTATTTTTTTGTTAAATTTTTAAAAAATAGTGAAATTAATACTATAAAGTTATCTGGAATATCAAATTTACTTGTTATTTTAACACCGTCAATAGTTTCATTTTTTATAGGTGTTATATTGGTAACAGCGATAAGCCCAATATCCTCCTCCGGAATTAAAATTTATGAAAAAATAAAAAGAATTTACTCAAAAAATGAAAACTTAATAGTAATTAATAATTCAGGTCTTTGGTTTATGGAAAATAATGAAAAAAACTATAAAATTATTAGAGCAGATAAAATCGCAGATAATGATTTTTCTAAGTTGTATAATTCAACAATTTATGAGCTGGACTATGATTTTAATTTTAAAAAAAGATTTGATGCTAAATTAATTTTTATCAATAAAAAAAAATGGATACTTGAAAATGTATTCACTATAGATGAAATAAACATTAGCCAAAGTGAAGAAATACAAGAATTAGAATTTATTTCAACAATAGATACAAATGAACTTAAAAATTTATTTTCTAATGTTAATGTAGTTTCTTTTTGGGAAATTTTGCAAAATATTAAAGACTTAAATGAAAGGGGTTATTCAGCGGATGAACTAAAAATAAAACTACACAAATACTTGTCTCTTCCAATTTATTTTTTTTCGATGATTATATTAGCAACTGTATTTACAGTAAATTTTAACAAAAACTATAATAATTTAATGTATGTTTTTTTAGGTATTTCGTTAGGTATTTTAATTTTTTTTTTAAATGATCTATCAATTGCGTTGGGTATGTCTAATAAAATATCACTTTCACTCTCTGTTTGGATACCAATTTTTTTAATTATCGTTATAAGTTTATTAAATATTGTTAAAATAAATGAAAAATAAAATTATAACATTTGTAATTATATTTAAAATAATTTTTCTTTTTAGCATAATTGCCAAATCTCAAGAATTAACTTCAATTTATGAAATTACGGCCAAAAAAGTCTTTTATTTAGAAAATGAAAATTTGATTATTGCTGAAGGTGATGCACAAGCTACTGACCAATTTGGAAAAAAAATTTATGCAGACAAAATAAATTATAATAAAAAAAAAGGTTTAATTTTTACAGAATTTAATTCCAAATATATTGACAATAAGGGAAACGTTATTTTAGCAGAAAATTTTTATTACGACTTAAATTTAAAAAAAATTGAGGCAAAAAAAAATGTCGTATATACCGATGCTAACAAAAATATTTTTGAATTTTCAAATTTTGAATATTTCGAAAATTCTGAAAAAGGGACTGGCGAAAATATGTTTGCTCATCTTGCCAGTAATACTTATTTAGAGGGCGAAATAGCTAATATTAATAATTTAACTGGAATAATTTTAGTAAAAAATAGTGCGGAACCTAAAAATATATTTGATAAACTTTTTTCAATATTTAAAAAGAAAAACAATCACTATACTAATTGTATTAATACATCTTTAACTAATAAAAATATAAATGAAAGATGTCCTGATTGGAGTGTAACAACAACCAAGAGCAAACATGATCAAAAAACGAAAACTGTACACCATGAAAATGCTATTATAAAAATTAGAAATATTCCAGTTTTTTATACACCTTATTTTTCCCATCCAGATCCCTCTGTAAAAAGAAAATCTGGAATTCTAACTCCATCGACTAAGACCTTTCATTACTTGGGCCAAACTATAAAAAGTCCATATTTTTGGGCTATAGATGAGAATTCTGACCTAACAATAACTCCCATTTTGTATTTAGAGGAAAATTCAATTCTATTAACAGAGTATAGAAAGCAAGATATTAATAGCAACTTTTATATAGATACAAGTTTTTCTAAAGGATATAAAAATTTAGATAAAAAAGATGATGATGGTAATTCTTTAAACAGAACAGGAGGATCAAGAAATCATTTTTTTTTAAATTATAATGGCATATTTGAAAATTTAATTTACGAGAAAAATGAAATAAATTTATCAATACAGAGAGTTTCTCAAAAAAACTATTTGAATGTTAATCAAATAAACACTCAAAATATAAATCAGGATATTAATTCATTAACAAATACTATATCCATAGATTCTTATGGTTTAAAAAAAAAATTAGGTATTAGGGCTCAAGTATTTGAAAATTTATCTGATGATAACGGCAATACAAAATATCAATATACAATTCCAGCTATTGATTATAGTAATTTTTTTACAACATTTAATAATAATTTTAATCTTACAAGCTCTTTTGCATCAAAATATTATAGTGGTGACACTAAAGAAACTTCACAAATAAACCAAATACAAACTATTAGCGAACCATATATAATGAAAAATTTGGGGGTATCTAATTCTTTATTAACAAAAATATCTAATATAAATGTTTATAATGACAAAGTAGATAACGCTAAGGACAATTTTAATTCTGATATAATTACAACTTTAGCATTAGAGAGCTCTTTTCCATTGGGAAAATTTGGCAAAAAAACTGAAGAAATAATTATGCCTAAAATTTTTTTAAAACATACTCCTGGTAATATGAGTGATGAAAACATCTCAGAAAAAATAATCGGATATGGAGACCTTTACTCAATGGATCGATTAAATTCTTTAACTAATCCAGAAAGAGGCACAAGTTTAGGATATGGAACTAGTTATGAAATTAATAAAAAAAATTCTTATAATGAAATTTATACAAAAAGCATATTTGAAATTGGTCAAATTATTAATTCTAAGAAAAATTCTAACATGCCAACAAATTCATCATTAAATGAGAAGAATTCAAATTTTGTTGGTAATTTCAGTTTTTATTTTAACAAAGCTCTTGAACTTGAAAATGAAAAAATAACAGAACAATACAAACAAATGAAAAAAACCGGAGGTTTTAATTTAAACTATAGTTTTAATATTAATAATGATTTTAATAAATTATTAAAAAATCAAATTAGCATGGCTTATTCTAATAGAGAAAATTCCCTAAAACTTGACTATTATGAATTAAATGAAATTGGAAATGAGCAAAATATTGAGGTAAGTTACTCTCATAATTTTGATAACAATTTAAATTTATATTTAAAAACTAGAAAAAATCTTGAGCTAAATTATACTGAAAGTAATTCCATAGAGTTTAATTATGAAAGCGATTGTATAAAAATAGGCGCTACATTATCAAAAGTTTTTTATGAAAGTGAAGATGTTCAAAAAGATAACAACCTAATGTTAACTATAATGCTCAAGCCTTTTGGACAACCATTTTCACCAGATTTAACTAAGTACATAGAAAATAAAAAATAATGTCATTTAAAAAAAAAATTTTTTTTTTATTTTTTTTTTTTTCTACTAATATATTTGCTCTTGAGGTAGAAAATATTGTTTCCATTAACAATAAAATTATAACCAATATTGATTTAGATAACGAAATAGAAATTATAAAAATAATTAATAAAAATAAAAATTTAGAAGAAAATTATCTTAATAAATTAGCCATTTCAAATTTAGTCAATGATGAAATTAAATTACTAGAAGTAAAAAAAGAAAAAATTACAATTGAAGAAAAAAATTTAAATAATTATTTAAATGTTTTTTTTAAAAATTTAGAAATAAATGAAAAACAGATTAAAAAAAAATATGTAAATCTTATTAAAAAAAAAATTAAAATAGATTTAGGTTGGAAACAAATCATTGATAAAGAATATAAATGGAAAATAAATATAAACATGATGGAAATTAATAAAAAAATTTATGAGCAAAACAAAGGTATGAATAGTACAAACACAGAGACCATTAAAATATTAAAAGAAAATATGATTAGAAATGAAAAAGAAAAGAAATTATTAGTATATGAAAATTTCCATCTTAATAAAAAAAAAAAAATTTATCTAATAAAATATTATAAATGAAAAAAAAAATTGCTATCATTTTATCAGATCCTAATAGTGTTAATTATGAAATTGTAGAAAAATCATTTCCTTTTTTTTGTAATAAAAACTTAAAAAATGAATATTATTTCATAGGTTCAAAAAATTTATTTAAGAAAAAAATAAAAAAAAATTTAAAAAAAATTAAAATGATAAATATTTCTTATGATAAAAAATCTAACTATGTAAAAGATTTATTTAAAAAGGCATTTGACTTAATAAATAAAAAAAAAATTGATATTATTATAAATTTACCCCTTAATAAAAAAGAAATTTTTGGCAAAAGTTTTGCAGGTGTTACTGAATATTTGGCCAAAAACTTTAATAAAAAAAATAAAGAAACAATGCTTCTATATAATGATAATTTTTCAGTATCACCGATAACAACACATATTAAAATAAAAGACATTTCAAGAGTAATAACTAAAGATAAAATAATAAATAACGTTAAAAATATATGTGACTTTTATGCAAGACTTAAAAAAAAAAAAATAAATATAGGTATTTTAGGTTTAAATCCGCATAATGGTATGGATTTTGATAGAAATACTGAAGAAAAAAAAATTATAATTCCTGCTATTAAAGAAATTAAAAAATTAAATTTATGCAATATATATGGACCTTTAAGTCCAGATAGCAGCTTCTTATACAGAAAAATAAATAAATTAGATAATCTCATTGGTTTATATCATGATCAGGTACTTACAACATTTAAATATATAAATGAATTTAAAGCAATCAATATAACTCTGGGATTGCCATTTATAAGAATATCTCCAGATCACGGAACTGCAAAAAATATTAAAAATAAAAATAAAGCTAATCCAGAAAGTTTTTTATACGCACTTAAGTTTTGTGAAAAATTTGCAAATTCGCTTTAGAGAAGAAGTATGAAAAAAAAATATGGACAAAATTTTTTAATAAATAAAGAAATTATCAATCAGATTATTAAAATAGCAAATATAAATAATAATTCAGAAATTTTAGAAATTGGGCCTGGAAATGGAGCTTTAACGAAGCAAATTATAATTAAAAAACCAAAAAAATTTATTGCTATAGAAATAGATAAATCATTAAAAAAAGAGATTGGTGAAATATTTTTAAACAATACAAACTATGAAATATTATTCTTTGATGCTCTTAAATTTAAAGAATATGATAAATTTTCAAAAAATTTTACAATAATAAGTAATCTACCATATAATATTTCTATACCTCTCTTGATAAAATGGATTTATCAGCTTGATAAAGTACCACATTCTAATCAGATGATTTTAATGTTTCAAAAAGAAGTAGCAGAAAGAATTTTGGCAAATAATAATTCAAAAAAATTTGGCCGTATAAGTATTTTATGTTCTGCTTTTTTTGATATAAAAAAAATTATTGATGTGGGCAAAAATAATTTTTTCCCGGTTCCCAAAGTCAATTCTACGGTCTTATTATTTAACACACTTAAATCATTTAAGTTCAATATTAAAGATATTAAATATTTAGAGAAGGTTACTAATATTTTATTTAATAATAGAAGAAAAAAATTAAGAAAAAAAATAGAAACTCTATTTACAAAAAAAACTATAGAAGAAAATATGTTAAATAAGTATTATGATTGTAGAGTTGAAAATTTAACATCTGAAATATTTTTTTATCTTGCTTCGATTTATAAATTAAATTAGACTTATATTAGAATTTAAAGGCTTAAAATCATTAAAGTAGATAATTTTTTTTATCTCATTTACACACTTATTTAAATCATTATTTACTACAACATAATCATACTCTTTCCAGTGCGTAATTTCTTTTTTTGCTTTAGACATTCTTAGATTAATAAATTTGAGATTTCTTTCTCTTTTAGATAATCTTTTTTTCAATTCTTGAAGCGAAGGAGGTAAAATAAAAATTGTTATTATATCTTTAGGTAATTTTTTTTTAATTTGTCTTGCTCCTTGCCAATCAATATCTAAAATTATTTTTTTATTTTCTTTGATTTTAGATTTTATATTTTTTTTTAATGTCCCATAATAATTTCCAAAAACTTTAGCATGTTCTATAAAGCTTTTTTTTTTTAGAAAATTTTTAAAAGTTTTTAAGTCAACAAAAATATAATCTTTATTGTTTATTTCATTTGCTCTAGGTTTTCGGGTAGTTACAGAGACTGATAGCTCAATATTCTTTTTTAAAGATACAAGTTTTTTAGTTATGGTAGTTTTGCCCGCCCCAGAAGGAGATGAAATTATAATTAATTTTCCTTTTTTTTTTAACAAAAAAATTATTTTGCTGATTGACTTTCAACAAATCTTATTGCGTCGCCTACAGTCAATATTTTTTCTGCTTCACTATCTGAGATTTCAGCACCAAATTCCTCTTCAAATGCCATTACTAATTCTACAGTGTCTAAGCTATCTGCGCCAAGATCATCAATAAAACTTGCTTCATCGGTTACTTTAGATGCATCTACACCCAAATGATCAACTATTATTTTTTTTATTTTATCACCCACATCGCTCATAATTTTCCTTTTTTTGTTATGTTTAAAGATATTTTTCTTTAGATTAATAAATAGAATTAATCAAGACATATACATTCCACCATTTACGTGAATAGTCTCCCCTGTTATGTAACTTGAATAATCTGAGGCTAAAAAACTTGCTGCATTTGAAATATCTTCGGTATTTCCCATTTTTCCCATGGGAATTTGTTCTAAAAGCATTTTTTTATGCTCATCTTTTAAAACACTTGTCATGTCAGTTTCAATAAAACCAGGAGAAATACAATTAACTCTAATATTTTTTTTTGCATACTCTCTTGCCAACGATTTGGACATAGCAATTAAACCAGCCTTTGAACTAGAGTAATTTACCTGGCCTGCATTTCCTGTATGGCCGACAACAGAAGATATATTAATTATAGATCCTTTTTTATTTTTAATCATAAATTTAATAGCTTGTTGGGATAGTAAAAAACTTGATGTAAGATTAATGTTTATTACTTTATTCCATTCTTCTTGGCTCATTCTTATAGCCAGATTATCTTTTGTGATACCTGCATTATTAATTAAAATATCTAATCCTCCTAACTTTTCAATATATCCAGAAAAATTTTCTATTATTTTATTATGATCCTCTAAATTTAACTTTTCTGTTAAAATGTTTGGATATTTCTCTTTGGCAATTAATAAATTCTCATTATTTGAACCAATAATTAATACTTTAGAATTATATGAATAAAGTTTTTCTAATATAGACAAACCAATTCCTCTTGATCCACCTGTTAGAATAATTTTCTTTTCTTTTAAATTCTCTCCAATATTCATTAAATTTACTTATTAAGTTTGTTAATTTCTTCTAACGAACTATAATTTTGCAAAACTATACTTATATTAAATCTTCTAATCATAGCTGTAAGTGATTTTCCTGGACCAATCTCACATGTTTCCGTAACTTTGCTTTTAATCATAAACTCAATTATTTCTCTCCACCTAACTCTACTATAAATTTGCTCTATTAGTAAATTTTTTATATTTTCTACACTAGTTTCTTCTCTAGCTGTCACATTTGATATGATTGGAATTTCAGGTTGTTGAAAATTAGATTCCAAAATCAAGTCTTTCATTTGTTCTGACGCAGGTTTCATTAACTTGCAATGAAATGGAGCGCTTACTGGAAGACTAATGCTTTTTTTTGATAGTTCTTCTTTTATTTTTAAACAACAAATGTCAATTTCATCTTTTTTTCCACTAATCACTACTTGTCCAGGACAATTATCATTAGAAATTTCGACGGTAGAAAAATTATGATTCATAATAACTTGATTTATTTCATTTATTTCAGCTCCTAATATTGCTGCCATGCCACCCTCACCTATTTTAACAGCACTTTGCATTGCCATTCCCCTAGCGCGTAACATTGTAGCTGCATTTGCTAGATTTAAAGATCCAGCGCATACCAATGCTGTATATTCACCTAAAGAATGACCAGCGCAATAATCATAATCATTAATTTTTAATCCTAATTCTTTTTCGAGAACCCTAAAAATAGCAACCCCAACTGTCATAATGGCTGGTTGAGTATTTATAGTATGATTCAATGTTTTATCTTTATCTACAAATATAATGTCACTCAATTTAATTTTTAAAGCATCATTAACTTCCTCAAATACTTCTTTGGCAACTGCAAAGTTGTCATATATATCTCTACCCATTCCTACTTTTTGAGCACCTTGGCCTGGAAATATTATGGATTTTTTCAAATTTCTAAGTCTTTATATAGCTTGATAACCAACAGATAATATTATAATTAACAACTTTTTTAAACATTAAAATATTTAAATGACATTATACGAGCACACATTTATAGCTACCCCTGAATTAAGCGCAAGCGAATTAGATTCTTTAAATGAAAAAATACAATCTATTTTGGAAAAAAATGGATCTAAAATTGTTAAAAAAGAAGAATGGGGAATTAGAACTCTGGCATACCCAATAAAAAAAAATACAAAAGGCAATTATAACAATCTTTACATAGATGGTAATAACCAAATAATAAGAGAACTTGAGCAATTTGAAAGATATGACGAAAGAGTAATTAAATTTTTATCAATCAAAATTAAAAAAGTACCTGAAGAAAATTCTGAGTTAGTTAAAAACAGTTAATAGAAAAAAATGAAAAGAAAAAAAGATAAAAAAAAATCAAAAGGTGGTAATTCTCTTTTTGGAAAAAATACCACAGGATATAACAAAACCTGTCCTTTAAGTGGAAAAAATGCACCAGAAATAAATTATAAAAATTTAAAATTACTTAAGAAATATATATCGGAAACAGCAAAAATTCTACCAAGCAGGATTACTAACGTCTCTCTTGGAAAACAAAAAAAGTTAGCATTAGAAATTAAAAAAGCTAGAGCGTTAGCTCTGCTTCCATACGTAGGTACTTAAATGCAGGTTATTCTTTTAGAAAATATTAAAAAACTTGGTAGCATTGGCCAAAAAGTTAATGTGAAAGATGGATATGCAAGAAATTATCTTTTAAAAAATAAAAAAGCTTTATTGGCTAATAAAAAAAATCTTGAATTTTTTGAAAAACAAAAAGAAGAAATAAATAAAAAAAATGAAATTGAAATATCTAAAGCTAAAGAAATTTTAAAAGTAATAAACAATATTGAAATTGAATGTAAGAAAGAATCTATGGAAAATGGTCAGTTATATGGATCAGTAACTGTCAAAGAAATTAAAAATTTAATACAACAACAAAAATCAATTGAGATACCTGCAGATCAGATTGAAATAAAAGGACAAATTAAGGCAGTTGGTTTATTTAAGGTTTATATAAATTTACACGCTAACGTTGAGGCTATTATAAATTTAAATATCCAGCCGATTTCAGAGTAATTAAATAATATAAACTTTTCCACAATAATCTAAAAAAAACTCAAGTTACAAAAAATCATTTTTGACTGTAGATAGAAAGCATGAGTGCATCTAAAAATATTGAAATTCTTTCTAATTTAAATGATCATCCACAAAACTTAGAAGCTGAACAAACAGTTTTGGGATCAATTCTTCTAAATAATGAAATATTTGATGAGATTTCAGAGGTAAAAGAAGACTATTTTTATAATCCCATAAATAAAAAAATCTTTAAAATTATAAATGATTTATTGTCAAAAGGGCTATTAGCTAATCCAATTACTTTAAAAAATTATTTTACAAATGAAAATGAACTTACTGAAATTGGAGGTGCTGAATATCTTGTTAAATTAACAAAATTTTCAACTTCAAAAATTCAAATTAAGTATTACACTGACCTACTTCATGATTTAAAAATCAGAAGAAATTTAATTGAAATTTCTAGAGAAACCTTAGACGAAGCTTTAAATAAAAATTCAGAAGTTAACGCAGAGCAAATCATTGAAAGTGCTGAAAAAAAACTATTTGATATTGCTGAAAGAGGCAGATTCAATAAATCTTATGTTGAATTTAAAGATGCTCTTTTAGAGACTATTGCAATGGCTTCGTCTGCTTATAAAAATGAAGAAGGTATTGTGGGTGTGCCAACGGGATTAAAAGATTTAGATGACAGACTTGGTGGATTGCATAAGCAAGACTTGTTAATTATAGCTGGTAGACCTTCTATGGGAAAGACAGCCTTAGCAACCAATGTTGCATTTAATGCTGCAAAAAAATTACTCGAGAGAGAGAAAAAATCATCCATAATTTTCTTTTCTTTAGAAATGTCATCAGAACAATTGTCTACAAGAATTTTATCAGAACAATCTAGAATTAAATCAAATGATATAAGACGGGGAAAAATTAATCAGGATGAATTTGAAAAATTTATAGAAACATCTAAAAATTTAGAAAATCTTCCATTATTTATTGATGATACTCCTGCAATTACCATTTCTACTTTAAGTAATCGAGCTAGAAGAATTAAAAGAATGCATGGACTTGATCTTGTCGTTGTTGATTATATTCAGTTAATGAAATCTGGTAATTACAAAAATGAAGGAAGGGTTCAGGAAATTGGAGAAATAACTCAAGGCTTAAAAGCTTTAGCTAAAGAATTAGATGTGCCTGTTCTAGCATTATCTCAACTGTCTAGAGCTGTTGAGCAAAGAGATGATAAAAAACCTCAGCTTTCTGATTTAAGAGAATCTGGCTCTATAGAACAAGATGCGGATGTTGTGATGTTTGTTTACAGGGAAGAATATTATCTAGAAAAATTAGAACCTAAAGTTGGAACAGCAGAACATGTAGAATGGCAGGAAAAAATGAGCTTAGTTCATAATCTGGCTGAACTTATTATTGGCAAACAAAGACATGGTCCAACAGGTATAATAAGACTTGAGTTTGAAAGTGCATTTACTAAGTTTAAGGATGTGCAATCTTTAAATAACTAATTACATATTTATCATAATATTCTATACAGATGTAGTTTACTGTATGAAATATTCTACCGCTGAAATACAAATTAATCTTAAGGCAATAAAAAATAATTATTTATTTTTAAAGCAATATTGTAAAAAATCTGAAGTTGCTGCAATGGTTAAAGCTTCAAGCTATGGTCTTGGAGGAAAAAATAAAATTGTTCATATGCTAAGATCATTAAATTGTAATAACTTTTTTGTTGCAAATCTTAACGAGGCGATAATTATTAGAAACAAATTTAAAGATATAAATATTTATGTTTTGAATGGATTAAATAAAAATGAAGAAAATATTTTTTTAAAAAAAAAAATAATACCAGTGTTAAATACTTATAATCAATTGACTACGTGGATTAAATTTTTAAAAAAAAATACAAGTCAAAAATTAGTCATTCATGTTGATACTGGCATGAATAGATTAGGATTTCAAAATTATGACGTTCAAAAACTTATAAAAAATAAAATAATTTTATCTAGATTTAAAGATATACTTTTTATGAGTCACTTAGCCTGCTCTGAAGACAAAAAAAATAAATATAACAAAATGCAAAAACAAAAATTTGATGCATTAAAAAAAGAATTCCCAGATCATAAATATAGTTTAGCTGCTTCTGGAGGAATATTTCTGGGTAAAGAATATCATTACGACATGGTTAGACCAGGTATTGCACTTTATGGAGGAAAACTCCAATTTCATAACAAACTTAAACATGTTGTTTCGTTAAAAGCGCCAATTATTCAAATAAGCAATGTGCCCAAGAACTCTTATTTTGGATATTCGAATTTATTTAAAGCAAAAAAAAATATTACTAGTGCCACTATTTCTGTTGGTTATGCAGATGGTATTGGAATTAGACTAACAAACAAGGGTTATGTGATGTTTCGTGGTATAAAATTACCTATGATTGGAAGAATTTCTATGGATTTAATTATTCTAGATATAACAAAAATAAGAAAAAAAATAAAAGTTGGAGATTTTGTTGAAATTTTTAATAATAATTTAACAATTGATAAATTTGCTAAAATTTCCGATACAATCCCATATAGAATTATTACATCTACATCAAAAAGATTTAAAAAAACATATATTTAGTAATAAATAAAACTATGTATAAAAAAATCCTTTCATACCCAAAAATACTTATTATTTTTTTATTGCTAATTTTATCTTTGGCAACTTATTTTTCTAAAGAATTTAAATTAGATGCATCTGCAGATACTTTGTTATTAGAAAATGATCCAGATTTAAAATACTTAAGAGAAATTAATAAAAAATATGGATCAGAAGATTTTTTTATTCTCACTTATGAACCAAAAAGCAAGATTGATTTAAATTCTGTTATCGAATTAGAAAAATTCGTAAATAAAATAAACAATTTACAATGGGTAAGTAAAACAATTAGCATTATTAATGCTCCATTACTTCAGAGTTCAAATGAACCATTAATGGACAGAATAAAAAACCTTAAATATATAACTAGTCCAGAAATTCAATTTAATACTGCCCTAACTGAATTAGTTAAAAGTCCCGTTTATAAAAATTTAATTATAAGCGAAGATGCAAAAACTTTGGGAATAGTAGTTTATTTAAAAGATAATCAAGCATACTTAAAACAAATATCAGACAAAGATATTCTACTTTCTATTAAAAATGAGCGAAAACTTAATAAAGAGGAAGAAACAAAATTAGAAAAAATTAATATAGAAATTGAAAAATTAAAAAAAAAACAGGGGGATTTGATCTCTGAATATAACAAAACAATCAAAAAATTGATTAAAAATCAAAGTCAATATGCAGAAATTAGACTAAGCGGCATACCAATGATCGCTGATGATATGATAACATTTATTAAAAATGATATCGTTATATTTGGTATTGGAGTATTTGCTTTTATTATTTTTATTCTCTGGCTTGTATTTAGAAATCTAAAATGGGTGTCATTCCCATTAATCAATTGCTTTGCATCTATTTTGATTATGGTTGGATTTTTAGGAGCACTAAATTGGAAAGTGACAGTTATATCATCAAATTTTATTGCTCTTATGCTTATATTAACAATATCAATGAATATCCATTACTTAGTTCGATATATACAATTACAAAATCAATTTCCTAAAATGAAATTATTAGACCTTGTTGCAAAAACATCTTCAAATATTTTTTATCCTATTTTATATGCAGTATTGACTACTGTTTGTGCTTTTATGTCTTTAATATTTAGCGATATAAAACCCGTGATAGATTTTGGCTGGATGATGACTTATGGCTTATTGGTATCTTTTTTTCTATCTTTTTTACTTTTGCCAGCTTTAATTTTAATTTTTGATCCTTCTATTTCTACTATTTTTAAAGAACAAAAATCAAAATTTGCCGAATTGTTGGTAACAATTTCAATAAAATTTCCAATGAGCATTTATATTTCTACTTTTGCTATTATTTGTTTTTCAATTTATGGAATTAACAAATTAAAAGTAGAAAACAGTTTCATAAATTATTTTAGTAGCAAAACTGAAATACATAGAGGAATGAAAAATATTGATCAAAAATTAGGTGGGACAACTCCTTTAGAAATAATTTTAAAATTTAAGAAATCTGGTACTGCATCAGTAAAAGAAGAGGATAACTTTTTAGGTTCAAATGAAAAAAAAGATGATTTCTTAGGTGAAAACAAAGAAAAACAACTCAATGATAAGTATAAATATTGGTTTACGCGTGATAAAATAGATAAAATAATTCAAATTCATAACTATTTAGAAGACAACCCTTATATTGGAAAGGTCCTGTCTTTTTCATCTATTTTAAATATTGCTGAAAGTCTAAACAAAGGAAAGCCACTTGGAAGTTTAGAAATGGGAGTCTTGTATGACAAGCTGCCGCCCGATATTAAAAAAAATATTATAGAACCCTATATAAATGTGAAAGATGATGAGGCCAGAATTTCTATGAGGATCAAGGACTCCAATCCAGAGTTAAGGAGAAAAGATTTAATAAATCAAATTAATAATGATTTACAAAAGAAATTTTCACTTAGCAAGGAGGAGTATAAAATTACTGGAGTGTTAGTAATTTTTAATAATTTACTTCAAAGTTTATTTGATTCTCAAATTAAAACTCTAGGAATTGTTATGCTTGCAATATTTGTGATGTTTTTAATTTTATTCAAATCAATATCCTACTCTCTAATAGGAACTATACCAAACTTTATAGCAGCTTTTTTTGTATTAGGTTTTATTGGTTTTTTGAATATCCCGCTTGATATGATGACTATTACAATAGCAGCTATAACAATTGGTATAGCTGTAGATAATAGCATTCATTATATTTATAGATTTAGAGAAGAAAAAGAAAAATCACAAACTAACGAAACAATTATTGGCATATGCCATCATACAGTTGGTAAAGCTATCATTAGTACATCAATAACGATTGTTTTTGGTTTTTCAATTTTAGGATTTTCAAATTTTATACCAACAATTTACTTTGGACTTTTTACAGGCATGGCTATGATAACAGCTTTGGTATTAGTGTTAACACTACTACCTAGGTTGCTAATACAATTTGCTCCTAAAAAAAATGGATAGTTTTTCAAATCTTATAAGTAATTTTTCGATAATCGATTATATATTTTTATT
>Ga0129324_10001166_pt1 | contig 17353 bp, 17 predicted proteins | sample CPBDNA_7_FD_96879 | JGI IMG/M metagenome (GOLD analysis project Ga0129324, IMG submission 96879) | Freshwater to marine salinity gradient microbial communities from Chesapeake Bay, USA - CPBay_Spr_15_0.2_DNA | ecosystem: Environmental > Aquatic > Marine > Coastal | place: USA: Chesapeake Bay... | reverse complement strand
CGTCGGGCACCATTACGCTTCTGGATGCCCTCACGCTCTACGGCACAGCCCAAACGGTGGACTACCTCGCACCTGACACCACGGAACTCCGCTCGGGTGTGCCGCGATCCTTCACCATGCAAGTGCGCGATGCCAATGGCACACCTGTGCCCACGAGTGGCCAACCCATCGGGATCACCAACAGTGGTGTCGGCACTTTGCAGTTGCCAGACGACACGACCCTCGTTACCGACTCCGCCGGACAGGCGACAGTGAGCGTGACCGGAATTCTGGCCGGTACCACGACACTCACGGCTTCGCTGCTCAGCACATCTGCATCTACACAGACATCATTTGTTGTTGCGCCAGGTGTTGCCCATTCGGCATCGATGCTGCAGCAGCCGTCACCTGCGGCGATCACCGGCACACCATTTGACCAGCAGCCGATGGTTCAGGTAGTGGATGCGGCCGGGAACCTTGTGGATGACGCCACAGCGGTAACGGCTGTTGTGGCCTCGGGCTCGGGCACCCTCACCGGCACCACAACACGATCAACCAACACAGGGGTTGTGGCCTTTGATGACCTGAGCATCACCGGCACCGGAGCCGCCACTGTTGAATTTCAGGTCGGTGGTGTGGCGTTGGCTACCTCAAGCACGATCACCGTGACAGATCCACCCGCACCGGCACCACCACCCGCACCGGCACCACCACCCGCACCGGCACCACCACCCGCACTACCGCCGGCACCTGAACCGGAACCGGAGGTTCTCGCACCACCGATCATTCACCGTGTCGAGGTCGGTAACTCCGCTGTTCGGCTTACCTGGCAGCCGCCACCGAATGCCGACATGTTCGACATCGCCGGCTATCTGGTGGAGCAATCCGATAGCGCCGAGGGTGTATGGGCGCCTGCCACAGATGGATCGATCATCGCTGATACCCAAGACGTCGTGACAAATCTGGTCAATGGCACGGAGTATCTGTTCCGAGTTGCCGCCGTCAGCAACGGCGAACCCGGCGAGTTTGCCGTGCTTGATGATCCGGTGATTCCCCATCAGGATGCCCCGGCACTATCGGCGCCTGATGACACACCGAAACTAGGCGTGCCACGCCCGGGTATGAGTGTGATCGTTGACCCGTACGCAACCCACTCGCTGGCCGTGGCAGAAAACCTGCGCACCGACGCGGCCATCATCTCCGGCTCACATACTCACTGGATCATGTCGACCACAACCGGCAAGGGTTTGCGGCAAGGAACCAGCAGGCAAGGCGTGATTCTTCGCGCTGGAGGGTCGCTCGCGATGCGCGGTCATGGCTTCTTAGCATCATCCATGATTAGCGTGCACGTGCGCGCCAACGATTCGGAACAAGCGATTCACCTTGGTGATGTCGCGTCGGATCCGAAGGGGGAATCCATTGCAGAGCTCCAGATTCCAGCTGCGCTGCCTGCGGGCCGGTATGCACTGTATCTGACCGGGCTCTCACCCACAGGTAACACACAACACATCGCCGTGGGCACACAGTTGAAGCCAGACAGCGATGCCATGTTTTCGATGACCGCAGAAGCAGGCAACGGGCATGTGCAGGTAATCGGCCAGGTAACAGGCAGTCAGGTAAGTCAACCACTGCGACCGTGGCTGCGAAAGTTAGGAACGAGGGGATTCACGCCCGGAGTGCAGCGCATGGCTGTGCCAACCCAGGGTGAGTTCAGTTGGCAGCGCAAAATCCGTCGGCCCATGGTGATGCAGATGCGTACCCGCGACGGGGTGATATCGCCCAATATTCTCCTTCGCCCCCGCTAACCCCGCCGGCTCGCACCGCGTCGAGGGGGTGAGCAGAATGGGCGGGTGAGTGTGACCGACGCATCGACGCCACGCGTGCGACGCTGGCGTTCGACGAAACCACTCGATGTGCTCACCACCCTGTCGGTTTTTGGTCGCGGAAGACACGACCCCGTGCACCGGATGGATGGGCAAAATGTGTGGCGTACAGCGCACACCCCCGAGGGCCCCGTAACCATGTGTGCCACCCAAGACGGTGACCGCGGCGTCGAGGTGCGCGCGTGGGGTGCGGGGGCGCAATGGCAACTCGAGGTGGTGCCAGCACTGTTTGGTGAGACCACTTTGGCGGATTCATCCGACCATCTCGACGGTGCCTCGCACGCGGTCATTCGCGATGCTTATCGTCGCAACCGAGGCCTTCGGGTGCCTGGTACCGGGTTGGTATTTGAGGCGCTGGTCTTCGTGGTCTTGGAACAGAAGGTGGTGGGTCTTGATGCCATGGCGGCCCGACGCAGGCTAGTGAAGGAGTTCGGTTCGCCGGCCGCCACCGATGCGCCGGCGGGAATGATGGTGTCACCGAATGCCGAGGGGTGGCGCATGGTGCCGTCGTGGTCGTGGCATCAGGCCGGGGTCGACCCGAAGCGCTCTCGAACTATCGTCTCGTGCGCCAGGTATGCGAGTCGAATCGAGCAGGCCAGCGCCATGACGACTCCGGATGCGCGTGCCCGCTTGTTGGCGCTGCCAGGGATAGGTGAATGGAGTTACGCCGAGATCGCCAAGACCGCCCTTGGTGATACTGATGCAGTTTCCGTGGGCGACTATCACCTGGGCCGTTTCGTCACCTGGGCGCTCACCGGCAAGGAGGACGGTACCGATGACGACATGCTGGAACTGCTCGAGCCCTACCGGCCGCACCGCCAAATTGTGGTGCGGCTTTTGGAACTGACTAAGTTTGGGGCGATGCCGCGCCGGGGCCCACGCATGTCGCGCATCGACTACCGCAAGATCTAGCTCACCTAAACACCAAAGGAGCAGTAACGATGAGTGAACAGCCACGTGAGGTCGCGGGATGGCGCGGGCGCTTCTTCGAGGATTTCACCGAGGGTGATGTCTACCGCCACCCGCTAGGTCGAACCGTCACCCAAGAAGACAACACGTGGTTCACGCTGTTGACGATGAACACCAGCGAGTTGCATTTTAACGTCGAGTACGGCAAGCAGACTGAATTCGGCCGCCCACTGGTGGTCTCACCGCTGACGTTGGCTATCGCATCAGGGCAGAGCGTCACCGACCTTACGCAAAATGGCGTCGCGAATCTTGGTTGGGATGAGGTGCGGATGACGCATCCGGTCTTTGCGGGCGACACACTGTGGTCGGAGTCGCTCGTGCTGCAGGTGCGAGCGTCTGGCTCGCGGCCGCAGGCGGGTGTGGTGACCGTCAAGACCCGTACGCTCAATCAAGATGGAGTGGAAGTGTGTTCCTTTAAACGCACATTCTTGGTGCACCGCAAGGATTCACCGCATTTGATTGATCCACGCCCTGAACCGGTGAAACCAGACTGGAGTTAGGCTGCGATCAATGAAGTCAATTCTTGTCTATCGGCGCTTCTCAGATCTAGATCCACTCGGCCACGTCAACAATGTTGTTTTCTACGACTATCTGCAAGAGGCCCGACTTGGACTGATTGAAGACACGAACCTCGTGTTCGGCCACGGCTTCGCCCAACTGGTGGTCGAACAGCAGGTGAGATACGTACAGCCGTTGGCTTATGGGCGCGAGCCGATTCGGATTGATGTCTGGTTGTCGTCGTTAGCACGATCGTCATACGTAGTCGACTATGTCATCCATGATGACAACGACACGGTCGTTGCGACGGCAGTTTCGAAACTGGCTGTGGTTGATGAACACACGGGTCGGCCTATTCGCATCCCCGAGAAGGTACTCGAGCGATTGAGTCCGCATCTGATTAGCGATTAGCATCCTGCTATGGCGCTACTCGTTGACCCGGCGATGTGGCCGTGGCGAAATATGCTCTGGTGTCACCTGGTGAGCGATGAACACCTAGACGAGTTGCATGCTTTTGCCAGATGGATTGGCGTTCCGCCAAGGGCCTTCGGCGGTGACCACTACGACATACCTGAGCCGATGCGCGTCATCGCGATCGAGGAGGGCGCGATAGAGGTCACCACCCGGCACGTGGTGCGGGGGCTCTACAAGGCAGGAATACGAACACCGGCGAGTGAGCGCTCGCGTCTGCGCACGAGTGGGGGAATTACGCGAGTGAACGAGGTGCGGTGATTGTGTAGGTGGAGGCGGCCGTAGTGGCGGCAACCGACAACACCGACGGCCACGCGCCCAACTGCTTGGCGAGTGGATGCGAACCACCGAATGCCCCGAGGTAGATGCCGACAGAAACGATGGCAGGAACGGGGCCCGCCGACCGCCACCACAGTGTGCCGCAGGTGATAGCGCCGGCGGCCAACACAACCCCGCCGAGTTCGCGGCGCTTGGTGTAACGGGCGGTGGCGTAGCCGCCGATCAGGGCGCCAGCAGCGATCGCCGATGTCAATAAACGCACTGGATCAACCTAGCCCACGCCTGGTGCGCCCGCCTGCTGTCCGCCGGGCTAACTGGGGTTCCATTCGAAGTAGGTCTCGGTATTGTTCACGATCCGCGGCAGCGTAGATCCAGTTGACACAGTCACCGAAACACCCGGATCGGCTTCTAAGCGGAGGTAGTAGCCCTCGATGCCCTGCTCAGCCACGAGGTTGAGCTGGAGAGTGAAGGAAACACTATCGAATTGATCACTGGGTACCGTGTAGATAAGAATTTGCGATTCGGAGATGTCGAGGTTATCGATCGACAACGGGTTGTCCAACGCATCCAAAACAATCGTGCTACCCGGTTGGAATGGTTCTCCCGAAGAGAAAGCGACTGGAGAAGTTGCCCCCGGGCCTTGACTGAGAGAGATGCCCAGTTGCTGCCCCAGTTGAAAATCTGACACTTGAAAGGTCAACTGCTGATACACCAATCCTGCATCGTCAATAAACAGCGAGACGTTGCTGAGTCGTTTCGGCAACTTCACCGGATTTTGCTCAATGACCACGGCGGTGTAGCGGAGGGTCCCTTTCTTGGCGTTGTAGCGAGGGCTAGTCAATTCCACCGCGATGCCTTCGTCGGCTCCGAATTGGATCACTGCATTGGGTGGATCTGCGTCGAAGCCATTAGTCGACCACTCGTTAACGAACGACCGTGTCGTTTGATTACCCGCCGATCGCGTAGGGCGATCAGCAAACCACAGCGTCGTTGGGTCGGTATTGCGCATTACTACCTTGTATTTCTTGCCACGGATTCGCACAGCGCTGGCACGGCCTGCACTTTGCACGAATAGCTTGCTCACGCCGGGCACAATGTCGCCTGCCGACTCGACCCTCTCGGTTGAATCGACTGCTGCGGGCCCGACCGCGGGTGGCGAGATGGCAGAAGCTGGGGCGGATACAACAAGCGCGATGCCAAGTGAGACCGCAGTCATCGTGAGCGCATGTGAACGGTTGATGGGTGCTCCCTAGGCAGTGGTGGGTACTAGAAGTCACCGGCGGCTTGCCGAAACTTCGTGAGATCACGATTAAGTTGTGTAACGACCGTGTCTGATACTCCCAGATTTTCGAAGACGTTGCTATTCAGGTCGTCGGTAGCCGCCTTTGCCAGGCGACGGCCGGCGGCGGTGATGGCAACGAGCGTGGTGCGACGATCGGTGGGGTGCGGCTTACGGCGAACGAGCGAGGATTGTTCGAGCCGGTCAACCGCATTGGTCACGCTGGTGGGATGTACCTGCAGGCGCGAGCCGATAATGCGCATCGGCAGTTCGCCACGTGAAGAGAATTCCAACAGCATGAGAACTTCGTAGCGAGCAAAGGTGATCTCGTGCGGGCGGAGCACGGCCTCAACGGCGGCCAGGGCGATCTGCTGGGCGCGCATGATCGCGGTGATCGCCGCCATGCCCGGTGCCGCCTCGGCCCAACCATGGGCACGCCATTGATTTTCGGCCTCCGCGATCGGATCGCGGGGACCAGGTATTGCATTAATCATGGACGTACAATAGTCGGAAGACCTATGATTTGGGAGTGAACCAGCCAGCCCTTCATCACCCCAAGCACCCGGTGCGCTTTGTCACGGCCGCGAGTCTGTTCGACGGCCACGATGCCGCAATCAACATCATGCGACGCATATTGCAAGCGCAAGGGGCTGAGGTCATTCACCTCGGACATGACCGCAGTGTGGCCGAAGTAGTAACGACCGCTATTAGCGAAGACGTCCAGGGGATTGCGATTTCGTCCTATCAGGGCGGCCACCTGGAGTACTTCGCATATTTACGCGAGCAACTTGATGCGGCGGGTGCGGGTCACGTCAAGATCTTCGGTGGGGGCGGTGGCGTAATCGTGCCGGATGAGATTGATCAACTACGGGCCATGGGGGTGCGCATATTTTCTCCACAAGACGGTCAGCGCCTTGGTCTGGACGGAATGATCAATGAGTTGATTGTAGAGTGCGATGTTGACCTAACTGCCAGCCCGGTTGACTGGGCTGGGTTGCGCACGGGCTCGGTAACGGATCTCGCCCGTGCAATAACGATTCTTGAAAATGGAAGTGACCAGGAGTTCGTTGCGCGCATCCGGCAAACGGAGACCAAACGAGCGGTGGTTCTGGGCATTACCGGCACCGGAGGGTCAGGTAAGTCCTCGTTAACGGATGAAATTATCCGCCGAATGCGCTCATTTAGCGAAGACAAACTTCGTGTCGCGGTCTTGGCAATCGACCCAACTCGACGTCGCGGTGGTGGGGCCCTGCTGGGCGACCGTATTCGGATGAATAGCATTTACGCAGACAATATTTACTTTCGGTCAATTGCTATGCGCAGTAATGACTCTGCGTTACCAGAGGCGCTCGATGACATGACTCTTGCCTGCTCACTTGCGGGCTTCGATGTGGTCATTATTGAGACGCCCGGAGTGGGCCAAGGCGACTCCGGTGTGGTGGATCACTGTGATGTGAGCCTGTATGTCATGACGCCCGAGTACGGTGCCGCATCGCAACTGGAGAAGATCGACATGCTCGACTTTGCTGATGTTGTGGCGGTCAACAAGTCTGAGCGACGTGGTGCCGAAGACGCACGACGTGATGTCGCTCGACAAATGCTGCGCAATCGATCTGCCTTCGATGCGACGTGGCAGCAGATGCCGGTGTTCTTGACGTCGGCCGCCCATTTCGCCGACGGCGGAGTTGACCGGTTGAGTGCAGATCTGATGCGGCGTCTGCAGGAACACGGATTGCCTACGTTCGCAGTACCCGACCTGTCAGACGACGGAGAGGTCGAGCGCTCCGTCATTGTTCCGCGCGGGCGAGAGCGTCACCTTGCCCTAGTTAGCGATTTGGTGCGCAGCTATCACGCATCGACCAACGAACACATTGACACTGTCCGTCGAATCCATGCATTGCGCGAGAGCGCAAAAGAGCTCCATGCCGTTGGGCACCAGGTGGAAGCCGAACTGGTCGAAGTGCTGGCCCAAGATATCCACCACACACTTGATGAACAGACCATCAAACAACTCACCGAATGGCCTCTGAAACGCAGTCAGTACGGACAATCACAACTCACCTACACGATTCGTGGTCGTCAGGTGCATGCGCCACTGACCCGCACAACCCAGTCACATCTTGAGGTGCCAAGGGTCGCGCTTCCCCCTGACGATGAGCCAGGGGCAATTATTCGTTTTCTCCGAAACGAAAATTTGCCGGGACACTTCCCCTACACGGCCGGAGTATTTCCCCTGAAAAGGGCAGGTGAGACCCCCGCTCGCATGTTCGCTGGCGAAGGTGACCCGGCTCATACAAACGCTCGCTTCAAGTTGCTCAGCAAGGGTCAACCGGCAATACGACTGTCTACCGCATTTGATTCGGTCACCCTCTACGGACGTGACCCTTCCACACAGCCAGATATCTACGGCAAGGTAGGCACGTCCGGTGTTTCCGTGGCCACGCTTGACGACATGAAAGCGGTGTATGAGGGTTTTAATCTGAGCGCGCCTGATACGTCAGTGTCGATGACGATCAATGGACCGGCCCCAACGATCCTGGCTATGTATTTCAATGCCGCGATTGATCAACAGGTCGAGGCCTTTACCGGTGAGCACGGTCGCGCCCCTGACAGTATTGAGCGTGACCAACTGCTTCGATCGACCGTGACCGCCCTGCGCGGAACAGTGCAGGCCGACATCTTGAAAGAAGATCAAGGGCAGAACACCTGTCTGTTCTCGACGGAATTCTCGCTTCGATGCATGGCCGACATACAGCAGTGGTTCATCGATCATGACGTAGAGAACTTCTACTCTGTATCGATCAGCGGCTACCACATTGCCGAGGCTGGAGCCAACCCCATTAGTCAGTTGGCGTTCACCTTGGCAAACGGTTTCACCTATGTGGAGTCCTATCTTGCCCGGGGAATGGCCATTGATGATTTCGCACCGAACCTGTCGTTCTTTTTCTCCAACGGCATGGATATCGAATACACAGTGCTCGGACGAGTGGCCCGACGAATTTGGGCGATCGCAATGCGAGATGTGTATGGCGCAAACGTGCGGTCTCAGCAATTGAAGTATCACATTCAAACGTCTGGGCGCTCGTTGCACGCCCAAGAGATGGATTTCAATGACATTCGAACCACACTGCAAGCGCTATGTGCCATATATGACAACGCAAACTCACTGCACACCAATGCTTATGACGAGGCCGTTACCACCCCATCGAGTGAGTCAGTGCGTCGAGCACTCGCGATTCAAATGATTATTGACGCCGAGTGGGGAGTGTCGATGAACGAGAATCCCCTGCAGGGATCATTCTTGATCGACGAATTGACTGACCTCGTTGAAGAAGCAGTGCTGGTCGAATTCGAACGAATTGCTGACCGAGGCGGGGTGCTCGGTGCGATGGAGACCGGATATCAACGCGGCAAGATTCAAGATGAATCAATGCAATACGAGCATGGAAAGCACAATGGCACTATCCCAATAGTCGGGGTCAATACGTTTCTTGCCGACGAGTCGGCTCCTGCCGATGACACGATGCGACCTGTTGTACTGGCACGAGGAACTGACGACCAGCGTGCCAGCCAACTTGCCCGATTAGCCCACTTCACCCAGCGGAATCAGCAGACGAGCGAAGCGGAGTTAACCGCGCTCAAGCAGGCAGCTCTCGCGGGAGATAACGTCTTTGCGGCCTTGATGACTGCGGTGCGCCACTGCACGCTCGGTCAGATCACCGAGGCGTTTTTTGAGGTGGGCGGTCAATACAGACGAACGGTTTAGCTGGGGTTGGCTTGGTCGGGGCACTGCTCGCGGAAGAAATCATCAATCGCGTCGCCGCCGGTGCTGAACTCCTCGGAACCGAAGATGACATTGAGTTCGTCGAGGATTTCCTGGCTATCAATGCCGTCACTGAGAGCATCTTCAATGAAGCGTCCGGCGTCTTCGGAGACGGTGACGAATGATTCGGCAGCGTTGGAGACACCGGGGAGCGCACGCGGAATGGCCTGGGCAGCAGCAACAAATGCAGTAGCACCGGAGCGAGCATCGTCCTCATTGCCCTCGGTTAGTCCACCGACGAACTGGGTGAGCGCCGCGCTGTAGTCAATGAGAGCGGCATTCGCTGCCTCACAGTCGACTCCTGAAGCACTTGAGTCGCCGCTGTCTGATGAGCAGGCGGTCAGGCCGGCTGCGAGCACAAGGGACGCAGCACCGGCGGCAAGGCGACGTGAGAAACGCACAGGGGAACTCCAAACGTGTGGGAAGTCAGCGGCGGTGGGCCGTTGCTCTACGGTACCTCGCCGGCTAACCCAAGGCCGTCCACACCTTGGTTCAGTACGACAAACACCAGATAGACGGCGACGAGTGCGCCCGCACCGATGGCCAGCATGATGAACAATCGAGCGCGTTCGCTGTACTTCAAAGCCACCTGCATGTCGCCGCGGCCCTTGGCTGAATTTGCCCGGGCAGCGAAATAGACGGCGGGCACGGCGAGGGGCCAAAAGCAAAAAATCAGGGTGAGGATAGACGGGATGAGGTAGTCGCGCACCATGACCGGGCTGCCATCGGCGTTGACGGTGTTAGCGGCCATCGCCGTGTGTGGTGCGGGGTTGGCCGACTCCGGAACCGGCACGCCAGCCCGGGGTCGCGTTTGCTTCGTCCAGGAGTCACCCGTCCAATACCGCTGCAGGTGATCGGTGAACGGATCGTCGTACCAACCCTCCGGCAGCGAAGGTGTGATCTCGCTCATGTGCTCAACAAGGTGTCGATGCGCGCAGCCAGGGCAGGTTGAGGTTGGGCTCCAACAACGCGATCAGCGACTTCGCCGTTGCGCAAAAAGACCAGCGTAGGAATGCTGCGTGCGTCGTAGGCCTGCGCTATGCCGGGATTGTCATCGACGTTGATCTTTACGACCTTGATCCTTCCCGCATAGACCTGGGCGAGGGAGGCCAAAACCGGTGCCACCATGCGGCAGGGTCCACACCACGGAGCCCATAGATCAACCAGCACAAGCACCGGAGTGTCCACCACCTGCGCGAAATTGGCATCGGTTGCATCAACGACCCAGGGCAGGTCTTTCTTGCACTTAGCGCACCGTGGGTGCCCTTTGCTGATGTGCGGCAGGCGGTTTTTGACCTGGCAATGGGGGCAGCTAGTGATGGATGCGGCGGACGTTGACATGGGTTCAGGCTTCCGGACTGGCGCCGTTAAAGCGAGAGACAATTGCCGCGTTCAAGATTTTTCGTGCTGAACGCGACGACATGATTGACCATCGAGAAGCAAAAGACATCAAGCTGCCAAGGCTCCCACTTGATCCCACGCTCAGGATTGATGCAGCCGATCCGATGCTCAGAATCGACGCAACTGAACCAATCGACCCGATACTGAGGAAGGATCCACGTGACGCGATGCTGAGAGTGGAGTCCACCGATGCGATGGACCAGCACGAGCCCCGGCCAAGACTATTCATCGGGATCGGTCACCGTCGCTAAATCACCCGGGGGCGACACGGTGTGTTCGACCAAGAGTGCGGCACCGGTGGCACCGCCAAGATCACCCAGTGCCGCGACCAGCACCTGCGGTGGACGTTCGGGCAGGATCAGGTGCGGCATCATCGATTCGCGGATGCGGTCGACGAAGGGTGGACCAAGGCGACAGCCGAGGCCGCCGCCGATGATGACAGCTTCAACATCGAGCAGGTTGACGGCACTGGCCGCCGCGATGCCAACAGCCCACTCAGCTCGGTGGATGAGTTGCTTGGCCATTTTGTCCTGTTGGGCAAGAGCTTTAGCCCACACCCCACTGGCTAGTCGGTCACGTCCCTTGTGCTGCATGATGTGGAAGAGGTCGGTTTTGTGACCGTGTTTGACTCGGCGCCTGGCTTCAATTTCCATTGCCGAGCGACCCGCGTAGGCCTCGAGGCAACCACGGCGCCCACACGGGCACTTTTCGCCGTTGGGAACGACGACCATGTGACCGATTTCGCCCGCGGCGCCGCGACCCAACCAGAGTGTGTCATTGAGGACAACGCCCCCGCCCACGCCAGTGCCGCAAAAAATGCCCAAGAGTGACGAGTATGGCCGCCCAGCGCCGAGTTTGGATTCGGCCATGATGCCGACCTGAACATCGTTGGCCAACTCAATGGGGACGCCAAGAGCGTCACGCAAGACCGATGTAACCGCGACTGTGCCTAGCCAGTCGGGAAGGTTTCCCGCATGGGAGACCGTGCCGGCTGCGTGATCGATTTGGCCGGGTGCGCCCAAGCCGACACCCATTAGGTCGCTGGTTTCAGCCTGGGCATCGAGCATCGCTGATCGGACGGCGGTGACGATGGCCGTGAGCACGCCAGGCGGACCAGCGTCCTGGGGTGTCGGGATGCGGCACTGCCCGACGACATTGCCATCGGGGTCCAAGATTGCGACCTGGATCTTTGTGCCCCCGAGGTCAACTCCAGCACGCAGCATGCGAATCCCTTCCTACCGGCGCAGTCAGCAGTGGTCTGCTTGCACTCTACGCAGCCGGAGCGGTGCTCGTGGGCTCAATGGCCCCGCTTGGATCAGTCGTGGGCGCCGTTGGTGCGGGAGAGGGACAGCCTGGCCCAGACGCCGAGGGCGATGGGGTCAGGAGTGCAGCGTCAACGGCTGACTGCTCGGCGATGGCGGTGAAGGCTTGGCCTATGACCGTGTCGATGGTGGCGTCGGTGCGCGCATCATCAACCAAGACAGCACCGGGGATGTAGTAGGTCATGAGGGTTGCCGCGGACAGACCGGAAGGTCCATGTCTGATCTCTGCGGTGGCGCTCACGGCGCGGCCGACCGGATCATTGTCGATGGTGCCGATGATGAAGCCGCGCGTTTGCAGGGTCTCTGCGGTCGTGGCGGCAAGGCCGCTGCGGTCGGTGGCGTTGTAGATATTGGTGGTGACCTGGGAGGGGCTGGGAAGCCCGGCTCCTGGAGTCACGGTCACCGTCACGCATGGCTCTGACGTGGGAGAAGGGGTCGCAGATCCACCGCCGTTGGCATCGGTGTCACTCGCAGCGCCACGGATAATCACCGAGAGACCAAACCCGGCACCAAAAAGCACCACCATGCCGACCACAACCAACACGATCGACACTGCCGGACTTCGACGGCGACGATGTCGGCTGGTCGAACGAGGTCCGGTGGACGGTGTTGTCATGGGATGTGGCCTCCGACTGCGGAAATTTGTGACATGTGCGTGTAGCCAGTCTAGGTCGGCTCATGCGGGGATTTGTGTGTGACGCGGCCCGACACGGCGAGGGATGCGCAGATCGATACCAACCGGTTACTTGGACGCAACCGACGGCCGGGTAACGTACGCGGCGGAGGATTCGCCTAGTGGCCTATGGCGCACGCTTGGAAAGCGTGTTGGGGGAGACCCCTCGCGGGTTCAAATCCCGCATCCTCCGCCATGTGTTGGTTCGCTATGCTCGAGGACGACCCCTCGCGCGGCGTTATCCCGCCCAACTCCCCCAGGGCCGGAAGGCAGCAAGGGTAAGCGGGCACTAGCGGGTGCGCGGGGGGTCCCATTTACTAGGGTGGCGGTTGTGTCGTTGGCCCTGTATCGCACTTATCGCCCCGGGCGGCTGAGCGAGGTCGTGGGTCAAGAGCACGTGACCGAACCGTTGGGTCGGGCTTTAGACAACGACAGACTTCATCACGCTTATCTGTTGTCTGGGCCCCGCGGGTGCGGCAAGACCTCCACCGCACGAATTCTGGCGCGCTCAATGAACTGCGCCAATGGACCAACAGCCGACCCGTGTGGGGAGTGCACCAGTTGCATTGAGTTAGCGCCCAATGGCCTGGGTTCGCTTGACGTCATCGAGTTGGATGCTGCCAGCCATGGGGGAGTCGATGACACGAGAGATCTGCGTGAGCGGGCGATGTTCGGGCCGGTGTCTTCGCGCTACAAGGTCTACATCGTGGATGAAGCTCACATGGTCACGACGCAGGGTTTCAATGCGCTGCTCAAACTTGTGGAAGAACCGCCCGAGCACGTGCGTTTTATCTTTGCCACCACCGAAGCGGACAAGGTTTTGCCGACGATTCGGTCGCGCACACATCACTACACGTTTCGCCTGGTTCCCACGCGCACGTTGCAACAACACCTCGAATCTGTCTGTGCTGCAGAAGGTGTGGTAGCTGAACCCGATGCACTCGCTCTCGTAGCGCGCATGGGCGGCGGCAGTGTTCGTGACGCGCTATCGATTCTCGGGCAGTTGGTGGCCGGTGCGGCAGATGAGATCACATACGCCGATGCGGTCACGCAGCTTGGTGTGACCGACGTTGCGTTGGTGGACCACACGATTGATGCGTTGGCCACCAACGACGGTGCAGCCCTCTTGGCCACCGTTGATGCGGTGGTCAATGCTGGCCATGATCCACGGCGGTTCGCGACCGATCTCTTGCAGCGGCTTCGCGACCTCATTGTGTTGTCGGCGATGTCTTTTGAGCAGGCGCAGCCACTACTTGATGCACCTGACACGGAAATCGACATGATGCGTGCCCAGGTACAGCAGTTCGATCTGGCTCGACTCTCGCAGGCCGCCGACCTGGTGAGCGCAGCGTTGTCTGATCTACGTGGAGCAACGGCGCCTAGGTTGCATCTTGAACTCCTCGCGGCCAGATTGCTGCTGCCGCAGAAGGTTGCGGCCGCTGTCTCGCCCCCGGTTGCTCGGCCAGTGGTGAGTGCGGTGCCTGAACAACCGACGAAAGCGCCCGCGCCGGAACAACCGAAGAAAACACCGCCACCGCGAGTTGATACTCACACCACTCCGCCGCCACCACCACCACCCAAGTTATCGGCGGTTGCACCGAGCACCGACAAGCCTGTACCGCCAGATTCTCCCGTGACCACATCTGCACCGACCAGTGTCACGCTGGCCGATGTGCGCACCATGTGGCCGGCGGTTTTGGAGGCCCTCAAGAGCCAAGGGCGCACCATCTGGATGAAGTTTTCCGATGCTCAGCCGGTCTCTCTCGACGGCAACTCTCTGGCCGTTGGTGTACCTCAGGTGGGCAATATCATCAACATCAAGGAACGCGGCCACGACAAATCACTAGCCCAAGCAGTGAGTTCGGTGATGCAGGCCGAGATCAACGTTGACGTCGTATTAGTTGGTGCAAGTGCAGCCGGTGCGACGCCCGCGCAGTCGACCGGTGACGCGGCACAGAAGATAGGGGCGGTCATCGCGCCCGGAGTTGGTGAAGTCGACGCGCCGAGTCTTGATGATGACAACGCCGACGGACCAGACCTGACGGGTGAATCGTTGGCCATCGCAGAACTCGGCGCCACCATTATCGGCGAGATCGAGCAGGCCTGACCTCCGTGTACGAAGGCGTGATCGCAGACCTCATCGAAGAACTCGGGCGTCTGCCGGGAATTGGGCCCAAGAGTGCCCAGCGCATAGCTTTTTACCTTCTTCAAGCCGATGACGAAGACGTAAAGCGTTTAGCAGCAACCCTTTTAGAGGTTCAGGAGAAGGTCCGGTTCTGTGATCAGTGTGGAAACGTGTCGGAGGAGGAGACCTGTCGGATTTGTCGCGATCCCCGTCGAGACCCTCGCCTGCTTTGCGTGGTGGAGGAGCCACGCGATGTTGTGGCGATCGAGCGGACCGGTGAATTTCGCGGGCGCTACCACGTGCTTGGTGGTGCGATCAGCCCGATAGATGGCATCGGCCCTGAGCAGCTACGGATTCGTGAACTCATGCTGCGGTTATCTGATGCAATGATTGAGGAAGTCATCATCGCCACCGATCCGAATCTTGAGGGCGAGGCAACGGCAACCTACCTAGCCAGGTCACTTTCGCCACTGGGTCTGGTGGTGACACGGTTGGCCAGTGGGTTGCCCGTCGGTGGTGACCTCGAGTACGCCGATGAAGTGACACTGGGCCGAGCATTCGCCGGCCGCCGCCGTCTCGACTAATCACCCTGTCAGCAGGATGGGCTAATCGATCTGGGCAATCGGGGTGCCCTGGATGACTGCCGCTTCCTCCTCAACGAGTTGGGTCATGACCCCCGAGCAAGGCGCTTCGATGTCAACGGCCACTTTGTCGACCATCACCTCAGCAACAACCTGGCCCTGACTGACCTGTTCGCCGGTGTGGGCCAGCCACGTCGAGACCACACCTTGCGCGGAATCGTCTGAAGACAACTGGGGGAAATTAATGACCTCGCTCATCGGCGGTTAGGAGACCAGGTCGCGGATCGCCGCTTCGATCTTGTCGCGGGTGGGCAGTGCCTCGTACTCCAACACCCGGGCATAGGGGATCGGAATGTCGGGATAGGCAACGCGCTTAATCGGCGCTCGGAGAAGCATCGGGTCGACTTCGGCGATCGTCGCGGCGATCTCACCGCTCATTCCAAATGACTTGTAGTCCTCATCCACGATCACCAGTCGACCCGTCTTGGCCACTGATGCCAGCACCGTGTCGCGATCAAGCGGAGCGATGGTGCGTAGGTCAACGACTTCAACGCTGATGTCACCGGCCAACTTCTCGGCAACATCTAGGCAGTGCTGGACCGACAGCGAGACGGACACAACCGTGACGTCGGTACCTTCATGTGCGATGGCCGCCTTACCAATGGGAACCGTGTACTCCTCCTCTGGTACGGGACCGATCGATCGTGGATTCTTCGCCATCCACGGGAGCCCCATCACACCCTTGTGGAACATGAAGATCACCGGGTTGTCATCGCGAATAGCGGAAATCATCAGCCCCTTGGCGTCGTGCGGATTCGAAGGTGCAACCACTTTGAGCCCGGGCATATGAGCAAAGGTTGCCCACAGGCATTGCGAATGTTGCGCACCATCTGAGTAGCCACCGCCGGTCGCCATCATCAACACCATCGGCACTTTGACGTTCCCGCCGGACTCGTAATGAATTTTCGCCATGTGGTTGTAGATCTGATCCATGCAGACTCCGAAGAAGTCGACGAACATCAGCTCGACGACCGGGCGCATGCCCTCCACTGCAGCACCTATGCCTGCGCCGATGAAACCGGTCTCGGAGATCGGTGTGTCTAGAATTCGTGTTGCTCCGAATTCATCAAAAAGTCCTGTGGTGGAACCGAAAATACCTCCGTAGGGCCCGACGTCTTCGCCCATCACGAACACTTCCGAATTGGTGCGCATCTCCTGGGCGATGCCCTCGGAGATTGCCTTAGCCGTAGTCAGGCGGCGAGTGCCGGGCGAAGCATCGATCACAGTCATGACATGTGTCCTTTCCTAGGCGAAGACGTGCTGGTAGGCATCGGATGGATCAGGTTCGGGGCTGGCTTTAGCGAAGGCGATGGCGGCTTCAACCTCTTCGGTGGCATCAGCCAAGATCTGTGCGATCTCGGATTCGCTCAGCAGGTCATCGGCAATCAACTTTGCCTCGTATGCCGGTATCGGATCGGCCGCCTCGGCTTCGGCGAGTTCATCGCCGCGATAGGCCTGCGCGTCTCCCTCGAAGTGACCCCACATGCGCACCGTGTGAATCTCCAGCAGCGTAGGACCACCACCGGATCGTGCGCGATCAACAGCCCTCTTGACGGCCTGGTAGATCGCCTCAACATCATTGCCTTCGATGCGTTCGCCCGGCACTCCGTAAGCCGCCGCTCGGTCAGCGTTGTTGGCGACCGACGTTGACGTGTCCCGCGGAACCGAAATGGCCCAGTCGTTGTCTTCAATAATGAAAATGACCGGCAACTTCCACATTGCCGCAAGGTTGAGTGCTTCATGGAAGGCGCCCTGGTTGGCGGCCCCCTCGCCGGCCACGGCAACCGCCACTGAATCGGTCCCTCGGCGCGAGAAAGCGAGTGCTTGGCCGACGGCCACCGGCATTCCTTCGGCAATGATTCCTGAGCAAGAGAAATGCTTGTCCGGGTCGAAGAGGTGCATGTGCCCGCCCTTGCCCTTGCCGAGCCCGGTGGTGCGGCCGAAGATCTCTGCGGTCATGGCCTTCATATCAACGCCTTTGGCCAACGCAAGATGATGTGGTCGGTGCGG
>Ga0129324_10001165_pt1 | contig 17358 bp, 33 predicted proteins | sample CPBDNA_7_FD_96879 | JGI IMG/M metagenome (GOLD analysis project Ga0129324, IMG submission 96879) | Freshwater to marine salinity gradient microbial communities from Chesapeake Bay, USA - CPBay_Spr_15_0.2_DNA | ecosystem: Environmental > Aquatic > Marine > Coastal | place: USA: Chesapeake Bay... | reverse complement strand
ATGAGCGCCGACACAAACCTATTGCTCGACCTCACGCCACGCCAAGTGGAAGTTATCCGCCTAGCACTACGCAACCAAGAAGAAACGCATAAGCGTAATGGGTTCAAGGTGCTACAAGTAGAAACCTCTGACCTGCGCTCTTATATCGCAGACAGAGTGATTGACAATTCCAAGTCTATAGTGTAGTATTAGTCCTGTAATCAAGTAGCATCTACCACTCTATAATAGAGCGCGTAGCCAACAGCAAGGAAAGGAATGAAATGGAAGATGATAGCAATACCGCCCTGTGCGTCTGCGGAAATGAACGCGAAGCAGATGACATGGTGATTCACCCACACAGCGGTGAGCCACTATGCGAAGATTGCGTTTATAGTTGCAACAGATGTGGCGACATTGGTGATTCCAATGACTCATGGAGCGATGTGGACAGCAACATATGGTGTGATAATTGCACTGACAGATACGCTTCTTGGTGTGATAGAGAGGAAGCGCATACTGAAGATAGTTCTTACTATATCAATGACTCAGGTGAGAATTGGTGTCAGAATTGCGTAGATAACTACGCATCTTGGTGCGAATCGTGTGATGAATATACTGAAAATGGCTGTCAGAACCTTTGCAATGAGGATTACTCAGATGGTGAGCGTTTAGTCCATGACTATTCATATCGCCCTGATGCTATCTTCCATAGCACAGAAGATAATGCTCGCTTGTTCTTCGGCATGGAAATCGAAGTCGAAGCGGAAAACTATGATGTCCGCCGAGAGGCTGCTCAATTCGCTCAGACCCGACTAGAAGTAGAAACCTCACTTGGCTATCTCAAGAATGATGGCTCACTTAATTGTGGGTTCGAGGTAGTTACGCATCCCATGACCTATGACTTCTTTATGAATGAAGCCACAGAATTCTGGGATACCATAGATAAACTCAAATATGAATTCAATATGAAGTCGTGGGCTACTAGAACTTGTGGCTTACATATTCATATCTCACGCTCAGGTTTCAACGGACCTGCGCATACTCACCGCTTCCTAAATCTTATCTACTCCAACCAAGCCTTCTATCAGGAAATGGCTGGGCGTAGTGCAAGCAGTTGGGCTAAGTTCGATGATGCTCAAAAGTGGAACCCTGATACCTCTAAATGGGATAAGAGTTTCAAGCATAAGATAGCCGACCCGACTACTGTAAATACTGACCGCTACTCTGCGGTCAACACAAACAACCGAGCCACTCTTGAGATGCGTATCTTCAAGGGTAGTATCAACACCACCAATGTCCGAGGTGCTCTAGGCTTGGCTCACGCCAGCGTCGAATACACCCGAACTATGTCCCTTCAAGAGGTCAAAGACGGCGGTCTAACTACCGCTAAGTTCATTGACTATATAAATTCCAAGCCCGAACTCTATGCTGATGTAATCACCCGTATGGGTAAATGTCCGTCAATAGAAGCCTTCATGCTCTATAATAGAGCGCAACTAGCCGAAAGGAACTAACCTATGTGTTTATTAGTAGTAAGTGAACCCAACTCAACACCAAGCAAGAAGGACTTAGACTGTGCTTCTTGTAATAATCCTCATGGATTCGGTTACGCAGTAATTGCTGGTAACGAAATCATCCGAGGTCGTGGCATGAGTGCCAAGAAAGTAATTGCGGAGTTCTTACAAGTCCGCAAGCAATACCCCGATAGTTATGCAATGTATCATGCTAGACTAGCAACGCATGGAGTCAAGAATGAGGACAACTGTCATCCATTCATAGTAGGTGGTGATAAACAGACCTATCTAGCCCACAATGGGATTCTAGATGTTCAGATTGCCGCGACAGATAAGCGTAGTGATACTCGAGTCTTTGCCGAAGATGTCCTACCTGCTATGGGTGGCGTTACCGCTCTAGATGATGACAATGTATGGAAGATAGTCAGCAAGTGGGCTACGGGTAGCAAGATTGCTGTCCTCACAGTAGACCCTAACGCCAAGGAATACTGCTACATTATCAACGAAGATGCTGGTCATTGGGATAACGAAGGTAACTGGTGGAGTAACACGACATACAAAATAACCGATTACTACTCATGGGCATCCGCTCCGACACAAACCAAGCCGAGGAATCTAGCCGACAGAATCTTCACCTACGACGATATAGCCAACTATCCACTGGACTACACTTGTCCGACCTGTGATGCAATCCCGTATGAGGATGCCAATCCGTATTACTGCGAGATGTGCTTCACATGCTACGATTGCTCAGGTATGTATAATGACACATGCCTGTGCTGGTCGCCCGATGCTGACAGATATCAGTATGCAGAGAAAAGCAAGGCATGGTACGATGAAGAATACCTAATACCGATGATAAGGAGATAGCATGACACCACACAAGATAGCGCAAGAAGTAACTGGAGAAGAGTTACTAAATAAATATATGATACAGTCCTCACACCCAGTAGTAAAATCCTGGGTCAAGCAATTTATGCTTAACACTGGTGAGGTTGACGGCGAGTATGTAGGTAGGCTATACTGGAATGATGATGATGGTTATTCCATAGTCTTCGACCATAACACGCCACCTGAGGCAGACCGACCTGAGTTCAATTATATACTGGACTCCCTTACTAGACAGGACTACTACAATGGCTAGACCGATTCCTTCAGAAGATGCTGTGCCATATACCGCTGAGGTATGGGTTAAGTTCGAGTTCGAAATAGAGGCTGATGATGATGTCCAAGCAGAGGAGATTGCCTCTTATGACTGGGAAGAATACAAGTATCGCTCTACTATAGAGCGTATCCGAGTTCAAGCGGAAGACGCGTGCGAGGACTGCGATGAGTATCATGAGTATGGTGAGTGTGGATTAGACTCTCCCGACCCTGATGTATTACATGATGAGATGAGGGAACTATGAGTTACCATATAGGTAGAGCCGAATATGTAAGGGATGTAATAAGGACAGAAGAACGCATCGTTGGCGCTTGTGAGGGTAGTGATAACCCTGACCTATGGTTTCCAGAACTTGGACGAGGTAGCGGTGGTGTTGCAAAAGCGGAAGCAAAAGCACAGGAGATAAATGTTGCATTAGCAATATGTAAGTCTTGCGACAAGAAAACAGAATGCCTTAAAGAGGGCATGTTGTTTGATAATTTGCCATATGGGATATGGGGTGGTATGCTTGCTGGTGAACGCTTAGCAATGGCTGGCGTTAAATCTACAGACTACCACCCATTTACCCCACAAGGAATTGCTATGCATTTCTATAGCAGAGTGAAGCCATATCTAAGGAGGTAACATGAAGCGATTAGCACTATTTATCCTAGCGATAGTAGCACTAGCGTATTTCGTACCAATACACGCAGCAACTAGTCCAGAACTAAATAATGAACCCACCAAGTGGACTAAGTTAGATAGCAAAGCCTATGCAAGAGATGTAGTATCTAGGTGGGAAGCCAGACAATGGAAATGTCTAGATAAGTTATGGGAGAAAGAAAGCAACTGGAGAAAGAAAGCCTATAACCCTATAAAGGTAATGGGTAAAAACGCTGGTGGCATACCGCAATTACTTGGGCTGTCGCCTAAATCTCGACCAATCGAGCAGATAGAAAGGGGATGGGACTACATTGAATACAGATATGGAACTCCATGCAACGCTCTACGATTCCACGAAAAGAACTGGTGGTACTAATGAGTAGCCTGCTCTATTATAGAGCGCATTCGACACAAACATGGAGGGTAGGATATGCCTAACTATGAGTATAAATGTTCCACATGCGATACATCGGAAGAACACTATAGGTCAATAGACAATAGGGACGCTGCTCCCAAGTGTCAATACTGCCAACGATTAACTACAAGAGTCATACTAGCAACACCTGCCCACTTCAAGGGTAGCGGATTCTACAGCACAGGAGGATAAATGACAGATTACTCTGCAAAGGAAATGGCTTACAGAGAGAAGTTAATATCAGAGATAGAAGATTTACTTAATGAAATATCAAACATGAAAGAAGAAACTCCTAGACCTAAGTTGAGCCTAGTTCGTGAAGAATAGCGATTGGGATATAGACTTACGGGCTGGAGAATTAGGGGAGAGCAAGGTCGCAGACTTGCTTTCTCTTGACACCGTTGAAGTTAAAACAGATAGACGCTGGAAGGAAACAGGTAATCTTTATATTGAAACTGAATGTTACTATGTAAAAGATAATTCCTGGAAACCTTCAGGGGTGCGAGTTAGTAAAGCATCTCACTGGGCATTCGTTCTAGAAAGTTCAGTACTGATTATACCAACCGATATACTTAAAGAAGTGGTATGGAATTCTACACGCCCTATCACTTGTAATATACCACCGAATCCATCGCGTGGATATTTAGTAACACCAGCGCAATTGCTAACTCAGGTTCAGCAATTACACATCAGAATGGAACAGGAACTTGAAGAGCATCTAGCCGAACAATGGGTAGACCCAGCCGAGAGGACCTACCCTGGATAGTATATATGGCATTATGTTCTTACTCTTCAGTTGCCTCTGTATCTACCTGCTCTACCAATTCACTTTCGGAATCGGCGCTTTCATCGCTAGAATCATGTTCTAGATACGGGCGATACCCGCCCATCTTGTTAACAAGTTTGCGAACTGCTCGTTTAATTCGCATACGGACGGCATCAGAACTCTCGATGTTGAGAGTAGAAGCAATATCAGCATAGTCAGCAGCATCAGCGAATCGTAAGAACAATAAGTTCTGTTCTTCATCACTGAGTTTTAAATAAGCAATATCGACTTCGACCATCATAGTGACCAAGTTGCCACCCTCAGCGGGGGCGCTTGGTTGCTTAGGTCCTTCAGAGTTTTCCTTAGCAGGTGTTAACAATTCCTTCCGCAACACAGAAGGTAGTAGCACCTCAACAATTGCTGGGTCATAATAAAATACATCATCAATTTCATAGCCAAGAGATTTGGCCTTCCATCTTTGACAATAATCTAGTGCTTGATTCCTAAGCGAACGATAGATTAAGTTCTTAGCATCACGATTACCAATTGCTTCCCATTCAGTTAACTTGTTTGGATGCTCTACAAACCACTGGTATAGTGATTGCTTTACATCAGCCAACTCAACCATGTTAAACTTCTTATGGTATTCCGATGCCACTGAGACTACGATGTAGTCCCAGGGCTCAATGCGTTCCCACTTCATTACCACTTCCAAGTCTTCCCATCTACGGTAAATGAGTTGTTCACGATTGGTACGATTTGTGGTACGACTGTCTTTCCATCTACATGCAGGATACCGAAGCCTTGCTGCCAAGTGAATAGCCCTGCCTTAATGTATTTAGCGTTACGATAATCCATTAGGTTGCCCAGCTCCATACCCCATATAGTCTTAGGCTTACCGCCACGATATGTCTGAGTCTGGTGTGTCAATCCCATTCTATGTGTGTGTCCACATACCACGCTCATGCCTGAACGCTTTGCTAAGCCTAGCGCAGTAGCACCAGCAGTAGGCTGGACATTGCCTTCATCACCATGCATTAGTAGCCAACCTGGTGCTAACTCATACGGGTCAACGTGGTATTCTATCTCAAGTTCTTTAAGTCCTAAGAAGTTTTCCAACTGTAGTTCAGGTAGACCAAGCAATCCTGGTGCCCGCATAGCAACAGTATTAAATAATCTATCTGTGTGATTACTACGGACCATATGCTCAACAGTTAAGTCATAAAGAACTTGGCGAGTCGTATCTCTGTCTCTACCAATAGAGCGTTCAAACTCTAACTCAGTGCCCTTGCTCCATTTACTGATTGTCTGCATATCCATTTCATCACCACAGGATACTACCGTGTCAGGCTGGTAAGCCTTAATGAATTTTGCTACAGCCTTCGTCGCCTCTACATCATGGTACGGTACTTGCAAATCGGAAATGCAAACGATAGTTTTCATTTGTTTTTAGTCCCCTTTTTAATAACTTTCTTGACAACCTTCTTAACAGCACGGCTAACATTTCCTTTAGCCACATTCTTTGAATGCGACATAGCCTGAAGGTTGCTGATGCTGTCGCTACCTTTGCGACCCTTGTTATCTTTGTGGTCTACATCGGTATCTCTAGATAGAGTAGTGCCATGAGCCTTCTCGTAGTCAACACGTGCTTTATTGCTAGAGGTAGTAACCCATTTACCGTTTACCTTTTTCTTGTATACATAGATAGGTCTACCACCATTCTGAGCACTGCCCTTGTAAGGGCCGAATCGTTTTATCTCCATTACTTATCCTTAATTGTTTTAGTTAAACGGTCTACTGATTTTGCAAGAGAATAAAGATAGAAGGCAATAGCATCTTCCGCACAATCAAAGTGCTCCATCTGGTCATCTTTATATTTATAAATATCTGATACTTTCATTAGTTGTCCCACTTTCCCCTAAGTACTAGCAATCCGATGATTGCATAGTTAGCCATATCCTTAAATGAATCTTCCAAACTTTCATGCTCTGGACTTGAGTCCGTATCTATTAAGTTATTGATGCGAGCCAACTTGTCATGCATCCTTACTCGAAGGCCGTTAAGTGCACCCCCAGGTGCATCTGAGATGTTTTTCGGGCCGTAGTCCCTATGCTTTGACAGCAGTAGTGACATCAATTCATCGTAAACAATCCTTACCTCATCGTCGAATTCAAGAGTGGCACGACGAGCGACAGCGTAAGGGCGCGTGGGTTCTTCATCACTTCGTATTTGGTAACCTGGAATCCTTGATTTGTTAGGTGTTCTATTATGTTCCATATCTCTTCATTCTCCATCTTCATTTTTGTGTGTCTCTTCTTTTATTAATTGTTTAAGTTGGACATCTATATCTACCATAGTGTCATGCACTACCATATCTTCTATGATACTTTTCATTGCACCAGGGTTAGTCTCTGCTGCATATAGCGTGGCGTATGTAGACTGGACAATCTGTTTTATTTCGTCAGGTTTATCAGCATTATCGTACAAGCATCTAAGTAGAGAACCAACCATCAATGTATAACCATTAGGTAGTATAAGTTTAGGGTCAAACTCTGATTCGTTATCTTCTAGTAAGTGGTCCGTCGCTTCAAATATATCATTGAACTCTTCTCCACAGATAGAGCAAGGTGGTATCTTATCCATCTAGTCCTGCCTTTTCTCTAATGTATCCCGCTCCGTATTTAACGTAGGCGCTGTTGACATCTTCTCCTTCTGGGAGTTGGACGACTGTGACTGGTAACTCTCTCGCAAGAGATGTAGCGAACTCCTTACCTGGTTGGTCGCCATCAGCAAAGACGAAGACCCTTTCAAAGTCTGCGAGTAATCGCGTGTAGTGTCTCTTCCAGGAATTAGCGCCTGGCACACCAACACAAGGAATACCGACACAACCACTGAGAGTAATAGTATCCAACTCACCTTCACACACCCCAATCCAATCTCCTGCTCTGTCAATGTCTAGTACATTGTACATCTTTGTTTCTGCTCCAGTCATCCCCATATATTTCGGCTCAACAGCAGGATTAAGACTACGAAAACGCAAATCGACAACCCCCGTCTTGGTAATATACGGTATTGATAATCGTCCAATAAATGCTTCATGTCCCACCTCAGGCTCCGAGACTACGCCGTATCGTGCCACCCGAGCCACCTCCCTTGTTATTCCCCGACTTGCTAGGTAATCTTCGGCCAGATGAATATTTTCCGCGTACTTGAGTGCTGCTTTGGCCAGTAATTCCCTCTGCGAAAGATTTTGCTTCACGTATGTCCACCCTCTCTTGCTTGGCTATAATCTGTAAACTGTTACCCTGCATTCCACATGCGAAGCAATTAAATATATTCTCTTTTGTATTAAAACTAGCGCTAGCGTGGGAGTCGTCATGGAATGGACATTTAATGTTTATTTGTCCACTAGTTCTACGAACTGTTGCCCCGTAGTGCTCTAGCACCATTACTATGTCTGGTAAATCATTATCAGAATACATCGCCTAACCTCAATACTAAATATGCATCATCAATGGACTTGCCTCTTGCTTTGATTACGACAGCAGGGAGTACGGTATCGCGGTCAAGGTTTCTTGCTTCCGCATAATGCGTTGCTTCGACCTGCGATTCCTTCGCCCAACCGCTGAGCGAAATAGCGTTGCCTGCCCCTGGGGCCTTGCATTCAAGTATGCCGATACTTCCGAAGAAGTCCGCCTTGATAGCGACATCGCCCTCATCCTTTGCGCCAGCTCTCGCCAAACGCTCGGCATCATAACCCCTACTACGAAACCAATCACGAATGTCTGTTTCAAAAGTTGCTCCTCTAGCCTTATGGCTTTTCCTAGTTGTCATGCGTTCTCTGGAATATCTTCTACATACATATACTCAGGGTTGAATGCTAACCAAGTCATTAGCGTTCCTCCTGCATCAGCGCGTCCATAGCGATTCTTGACTGATGCCACGCCCATCGATGTGCCAACCGTGCCGAGTGTACATATAAGGGCAGGTAACTGAGATACCTTGCCCTGTATGGCGCTTCTTGGCTGACAAGGTGTGCCAGGAATTGCTTCCGAAGTGTGATGTAGTACGACAATCGCTGCGTTAGTTGCCCTAGCAAGATATTTCAACTCCTTCATAATGGCTCGCATAGATGCGAACTCTTCGCCACCATCTGTGGCTACATCCATTAAATTATCTATAAAAATCATTGAGGGGGCGCAACCCCATTGCTCTTCAAATGCTTGCACTTCTTCTGATATATCTTCCAGGGTTGGGGATGACTCAAATGACCATACGATATGACTACCCTTACGAAGGACAGCCTTAGTCCAACCCTCATCAGTATTCATAAGTTGCTCAACATCGGTCTGGCTCTTGCCAGATATCATAGAGGCTAAACGCATAGCCATTGTGTGAGCATTAGTATCTGCTGATATATACAGGGTTGGTACATTGGTCTTGAGTGCAAGTGCTAGGGCAAGTGTTGATTTACCTGCCCCTGGAGCACCCGCAAACATTGACACTTCTGAACGACGGATTATAATCTTGCTTGCCTCAAAGGCCCTAAAACAACTAGGGAGGGGTTCGCCACCAATACTGGCTTTCCCAACTGACCTGACTAGTGTACGCATTGTCCCCTCCTTAGTTAGTTAAAATGGAAATATCTCTGCTTGTTCTAGTTGGCTGGCTTGCACTGGTCCGCGCCCTGAGGCAGTGGACATACCCACATCGCGTATGGGTTTCCCGTCTTTGCCGAGATTCCCGACTTGTACTTCCGAGCCCCGTGAATACATGTCGGACTCGCTGCTCCTCCTGGTGCTGAGGAAGGGGGTGCTACCGATGCCTGGGGCGGAACTGAGGATGGCGCTTGCTCTGTGCCTACCGTTGTAGGCGGCGTCACCAAAGGGGCTGCTGCAAACGCTGCCTTAATCAGTGACTGAACTGCTGCAATCTGAGTAGAGTAATCTCCTGTGCCTTCAAGCAATACGGATAGTTCATCCGCACTTTGTGCTCTTACGTTAATCATTGGACCATTTGGTATCGTGTAAGATACCTGTAACTTCCAGTCTTCATTAGCCATTTATTTATCCTTCTTTGTAGAGAATTGACAGTGTGCTGTGAGCCCACAGAGATACTGGCAATTGTTTGTGTTGGGCAAGAATATACCTGCCTTTCGTGCTTTATCAAATTGTTCTATCAAATACTCCATCTTGTCAAAGGTGTATTGAGATAAATCAACCATCTCCACAGTATTGCTACCGCGAGACATGTAGTAATTACCCCACTTGATTTCTATACCGAAGGCTTGTTCTAGCCCTAGTTTATAGAATCCAAGTTGTAGGCTACTTGCTGGTGTTTCTTTTGAGGTTTTGAGGTCGACAATGACAAGTTGCCCATTGACTTCAAACACTCGGTCGAGAATCATTTTGATAGGTACTCCAGCCACGACGGGAGTCAGCGCAAGTTCAATTGCTGGCTCGCCGTCTGGAGTTACCCATATCTTCCAATGAGGGTTCGCCTCTCTCCAAGCGATGTAGTTCTGTACCCACATTGGCCCTGTATTCTGCCAAAAAGTAACATCTTCCTTGTTAGGGTTAATCTTGGTAGAGCGACCCGCCACTCTAGCGTTGGTTAGGTCTAAGTCTCCCTTGCACTCTACCCAAGCTTGGTCCCATAATTCTCTTACTGGGTCTTGCATCATATGGTTGTCCTGTCATAGTTCTCACAGGCTAGGTGGAAGGCAGAACCACCGACGGACCAGACCGATGGCTCTTCCTTCTTGTTGAGTAGCCGCCCCAAATAGTACTGATAGCCACACGCCACATAGGTGGTAAATGCTGAGTAGGATATATGCTCTGGTAGTGTATATTCTTCTAGTTCGATTGACATAGGAAAAGTTTAGCAGAAAGTTGGGTTTTGTCAATTGTTTGATTGGTGTAATAAGTTGACAATAGCCGAAGGCTATGAGTATAATTGATATATAAGATAATATATATAAAAGGCTTTCAGCCTTTATAATATATAATAGATTATAATATATATTAATATCTAAGGAGTACTATGTCAAGTGAAATATTCTGGGCTGTGTTTTTCGGAGCCTCTCTAGGAACCCTGCTAGTCCACCTAGTTCTATCCGTCATAGACGAGTATCGTTCCAGGGTAGACCATAAGAGAATCCATCTTATGTTAGACCATCTGGAAGATGCTGAATTTGAGGACTGGGAAGACGCTGATTAAACCCTAGTCATATCGTGAGAATGACAAAAGAACCCCTCGCCCTAGTATAATCACTAAGGTAAGGGGTTCTAGTCGTTCTAAGGGGCCTTCTGGGCCGTTTTAAGGGCTATTCTGCAGGTGTATCAGACCCTACGCCGTATTCCTTTTCAGCCTTATCTGCCCATTTGGCAGCAGGTGCAGCAAGAGCACCGATAAGGACAGCATACTCAGGTGCTATGTTAGCAGCCAAGGCTATACCCATAGTAATAGCAGATGCTAGAACAGCGCGGACATAAGACTTGAAAGCAGCCTTAGTCTTTGGGTTCTTTAGTTTTGCGATTAGGTCTTTCATTATTTTCTCACCTTCGGTGTAGTTAGTTTCATCTTGGCGATTCTCGCCTTGACTTGTGACGGTGTTTCTATTATCTCAAAGTGCATCTCATCTTTCCAACCAGATTTATAATCTCCACCCCATCTGATGCCATACTTCTTGGCAATCCTGCGGAGTTTAATTGTCTTCTTAATGGAGAATGTTCCTGACTTCTTCCAAGGATGTAGGGTTGCATCTATATCTATAGCAGTACCGCTAGCGTGGTTGGAGTAGTCCTTCTGATTTGGGATGAGTGCAAAGTTATAGCCCCAGTCATCATATGTCCCTACATCTATCTTACTAATTTTCTTATGAAACTCTGCTGCAAAGTTAATCAAGATTGGTGCTACTGCAGATGCAACGGCAAAGTGACGGGTAGTTCCAGGCACGATAAAGTTCTTAACACCTATGGCATTCCTATCATCACTAGCGGTCCAACCGTTCTGACTTTTAAGTGACATCTTCTACCTCTTATGGTCAATCAACATATCAATGACTTCATCTAGCCTACGTTCTAGGCGATTCACTTGGTCCTTGAGACTTCCGCCTCCATTAGGTCGGAGTTCATATAGGTAATGCTTAACCATCCATCTTATTGTTCCAGCGAATGCTGTTACTATTGCAATGATGGCTAAGGCAAGTGAAGCCCAGTTCATAATTGTCATTATACTGTCCTAATAGTTATGTCAATGACTCCACCAAAACCATCAAAGCGTTTATCAGGTGGTGTCATACGAGTGAATGAGGTCTGCTCAATAACAACTTGGCGTTGCTCGCCAGTAGTCAGGTCTTGCCAGATAAGCACATCGCCGTTACTTTCCAACTCTTCAAGACCTAAGAGCCTAGCCAGTGCCTTACCTTCGTAACCAACTTGAACATTGTATCTATCTGTTTCAACATCAAAGCAATAAACAGGGAAGCGCATAATGCGTTGACGTGGTGTTGCGATTGTTGCCTTAGCCTGGTATCCTTTAAAGATAGGACCAGTTGATGTGACTGTTGCATCACGATTAAGAATAAATTTATAGGCTATATATTCCTGGGCTGTTTCAGGTTTAGTGGTTTCAATTTCAATTGGAAGGATTGTCGCGTCGTAGGTGATATGGTCATACTCAGTTCCATCTTTGTCCACAGTTTCAAGAGTCATTGAACCAGAGGTGTAATCACCACGCGCTAGTAGGCGCTTGTAGTTCTTAGGCTCTAGTGTTCCGTAGCGGATGTTACCTGTGGTTATGTGGCCAGATGAAATAAGTGTTGATTCATCTTCAACATAGATAGCACCATCAACTGCACCTGCGTTGCAAGTAACAAAAGCTAGTCGGTTAGTATCACCAATAAATGCACAGCCTGTAGTCTGATGACCAGTAATACCTGCAAAGTAAATGTCATTAGCATAGGCAAAACGTAGTGTTTCTAGTTCATTACTAAGGTCAATGCGGATTACTCCAGGCTCACCATCAACACCAGTAGCACACCATACATAATGGTCACGGGCTGCAAAGTCATAGCAAGGTTGGCTTGTCTCTACAATAAGTGGACCATAATCAAGTGAGCCATCTTGGTCTGATACTGCAGCAACGCGGATACCCTTGTTGGTTCCTATCATCATATGACCAAGGTAGTAATAAATTTTGTGAACTATCTCACCAACTGGTAATTCTGCTGCTACTACTGCTGATGTTAGCGTAGGCATTATACCTGCTGTGGATAGTGTGAACTTTTGAATAGTTGATTGAATACCGTTGTATCCAGCAATGTAGATAGCAGGACCTGATGCGGTAATAGATGTATAGACGTGAGTAACAGTTGGGTGAGTATACACGGGAGTTGGCTTAGCGACAGCAGATGTAGCAAACTCATACACTTTATTATCAGCACATAGGATGATTCTGTCTTTGACATATTCCATAGTGGCATTAGCCACTGTTCCAATTTCATCAAACATTACTACATCACCAGCACCAGCCACACCAGTAAGAGCCTTCTTATAGACAGTCTTCTTGGTTGCTGTATTGGTAATCCAATAGGCAAATGTTCCGTCATCACATATAGCATAAACAGGTGAGTTAATACCAGCGTTATAATCAATGAAATGAACTGGAGTTCCTGGGTCATCTACTGAAATCTTATCAACATCATACTCATCGTGTAGTAATACACCAGAGTCAGTTCCCCACTTGATAGAGCGTAGGTGTTGTTGAACGCTAAGGTTAGCGCCAATAGGACCATTAGTATCATGACCAGAGGTGCAGGACTTAAGTAGTGTTGCCTGTCCCTTGGTCCAGACATCTACACCCTTGCTATCAGCAAAGCGATAGTGACCTACCTCATCGGTAGTAGCAGGGTCAAAGAATTTAATTCCTGTTCCAGAATGAAACGACATCTGACTTCTAATCCACCAGCCAGTTAGCGATTGCTCCCCTGGCTCAGTCTGATTATCAAATTGTTCCTTGCGGAATGGAGCAGTCTGACGGATGTAAGGACGTGCATCATTGATGGCATAGAAGAATGGTTGTCCACCGATTGCTACATCGTATGATTCATTTGTATTCTGCCAGATTCTTCCATCAGATACAATACCTATGTCAACTGCAATCGCACGTTCGGCACGACCTTCGGTAATATCACGACCTGCCACGTATGCTCCTTAAATTATTGATGCTTCTATTTCGTCTACTGAATCGTCAATAGTTCGTTGTATATCTGAGGTTTCGTAAATCATTTACTCAGCAGGTGCAGTAAACACACCATCAGAATATGTATAACCAATACTTGCTGGGTTGCTATCTGTATATTCAATACAGGTCTGCCCAGTTGCTTCTTCTGCAACTTCTAAAGAAGGTGCATCAATAGTATTAATTACTTTAGTATCAAGTATTACTGCAAATGTAGCCATTTATATCTCCTTTTACCAATAAACTAACACAGCGCCAACACCGCCAGCGCCACCTGAGCCTGCTCCTTGACCACCAGCACCGCCACCACCGCCTGCTCCACCAGTCATACCAGCAGCATTTCCTGCTATTCCAGCACCACCATTAGAGGCAGTTCTACTAAATCCAGTAGATGCGCCACCAGTTCCAACGGAACCATTGTTGTAAGCACCACTACCAGCGCCACCGCCAGCAAAATATCCTGCTCCTCCTGCAGCGCCTGCAGTGCCCGATGATGGACCAGCACCACCATTATAAGCACCGCCACCACCGCCAGAACCACCTAGGCTTAAACCACCAGCACCACCAGGATTACCATAAGTTCCACCACTACCACCAGATGCAAAAACAACGGTAGAAGCAAATATTAATTTACCACCTACTGCGCCTGATGCGTTATTTCCACCGCCAACACCACCAGATGCTTGCAAAGGAACAGCAGATGAAACATAAGTATTACCACCAGAAGCATTGACGCTACCACCTGCACCAATAGTTGCAGTAGAAAATGATGGAACCCAACAACATATAGCACTAGCACCACCGCCGCCGCTATTAGCGTTACCACCACCTTGTCCTCCACCACCGCCTCCGCCAATCATTACAACAAATACATTGTCTGGCTGTCCAGTAATACCTGTTGTTGTGGTTGTGTAAGTATTACGAAGTGTTAAATCAGTTGGAATAAATGGTTGAGGTATAAATGAACTTGGACTAGATGCTGCTACTGGTGCAGGAAATGTATTAATACCCATTACGCTATCTCCACTCCGCTGATATGAAAGTCAATTGTTGTTGCAGATGCAAAACCCTTAATAGTCTGGGTTGTTTCAAGGACTTGCTTTAAGTCAATATAGACAGTTGAGTTTGCTGCAATTGTTGTAGTTGTATGGAGGTCAACATCATTAAGAAGTAGAGTGAATGTGCCAGCAGATGCAGCGGTATTAGCCACTGCTATGTTGGTAATTACTGTAGTTGTTGCTGATGGGACTGTGTATAATGTTGCAACAGATGTTGCTGCTGCTTCTCTTACTAGAGCCTTACTTGTTGTAGCCATTAGTTACTACGCCTTTCGGTTAGAGGGAATCCATCACGTCAGCGATGACGAGTGGGGTTAAATCAACTGCAGCAACTGCTGCTGCTACTTCTGAGTCAGTTGCTAATACTGTGGCTGAACCAGCCAATGTTGCTAAATCTCTTGCTTTACTCATTAGTTATCCTTACTTAGATAGTGCTGCGATTTCCTCGGCTGTTAAACCAAGGGCTGCTAACTTAGCCTGTCCTGCTGCCTTGGCTGCAGCAACTGCTGCTGCCTCTGCCTCTGCTGCTGCTTGCTGGTCTGCTGCTGCTAGTGCAGCAACTTCTATTTCTGCAATCTCAGCATCGGTTAGTTCTATAATAGAAGTTTCCCCTGTTGTGCAGTTGACTTCCACGCGTGTTGGTCTTGTCATTGTTTTCTCCTTATGAGTTCTTGATACCGTATAAATAGAAGGTTGAGTATTGAGCGAAGTTGCCCGCGTTGGGCGTAAATGTAATTATATTTATTGCAGAAGTGTTAGAGGATAGACCTGCGTCCATAGCCAAAACTGCCGCAGGTGCATTATATTCGCTGGCAGAATCAATACTAAATGATTTAGCAGTAGAGCCTGTATAATTTGGAATGTATATGTCGTTATTTGAGAATGTATTTGCAGTAGAAGTTGCTAATGGAAAGTATTGCAAATCAGATTGTGCTTGCGCCGATTGACCATAACTTGCAGCAGTTGTTCCATTGCTTGTGTAAACCATTTTTTCAGAATAACCACTTGTGCTAACTGTTCCATTACCAACTTGCATTTTTAAGTTAGTATTAGTGTAAGGACCAGTTCCTCTAGCACTAATAAAAATTCTAATATCTGTATAAGTTTGCGGAATACTTGAGAATGTAACGCTTGAAGCAGATGTGCTTAAAGTCTGAGCCTCTATAAGTTCGTATGTATTAGCCATTATGCCGCCTTGATTCCGTAAAGGGTAAAGGTTGAACCTGCAACAAAGTTGTTAGTTAAGAATAATTCAATATAATTTATTGCACTTGTGCTTTGCCACAACATAACCGCAGCAGTAACATTTCCAGCAGAATTGTTATCACGCATCAAAACTGTTTTGTAAGTTGTTGTATTTGAATAGTTCATAATATTAAATATAGTTGTAACTCTTGCTGATGTAGCAGGATAAGTTGCAAAGATAAAACCAGTTTGGCTGGTTTCTCTGTAACTTGTTGCAGTTGTGCCTGTTCCGTAGACTTGAGTATTAGAGTAGCCAGTTGCACTTGCGCTGCCATTACCTACCCTTATACGTGGATAATCAGTTCCACTATTAGAGTTTCCAGAACACACTAAAACTAAATCTGTGTAACTACCAGAAATACTAGAAAAGGTTATTGTTGAAGTTGAACCGCCACTAACTGTGTAAGTTGCTATCGGTTCGTAAGTTGTTGCCATTGTTATCCCTTAATTCCGTAAAGTGCTAATGATGAGTATTGGTTTAGCAAAGTGCCTGTTTGTGGCGCAATAACTATTGAAGTAATAGCAGAAGTAGACATCCATAAACCTGAGTTAAAGAACAACGCGCCGCTTCCGTTCAAATCCACACCACTCAAAGTTCTATGTGTTTTGTATTTATTATTATTGGCGTAATCCAAGATGTCGCAGGTAAATGCTCCAAAGAAATTTGTGTTTGCATTACCAGCAGTTCTAGCGATAACGGTAAAACTTGTAGAAGTTACGTTATCTGATAAGGCAGAAGCGCCATTACCAATCAATTCGTGATAAGTATAATTGCTTGCAGTATCTCCGTTAAATTGAACTTTTATTGAGTCAACACTTGAAGATGTGCGGTTTGTTTTGCTAATTCCTCTAATTTGCAGGTGAGTATAAGTGCTTGGAATAGAACTAAAGGTTACATTGGCAGCACCGCCAACACCAACAGTAACAGTTGAAATAGATTCATAGGCTCCCGTTTCTAAGTGCCCTGATATCTGAGAAGCCATTATTCCTAAGATTGGAGTCATTAGGCAAGGTCACCTATTACTGTGAATACATTGCTTGCTGTGCAGATAACTGTGCAAGCAGAATACTGTGCTCTGAGAACAGGAGCAGCAGCAACAGCACCAGTTGAAGTAATAGTTACACCAGCACCTGCAGCAAAGGTCGTAAGACCAGCACCAATAGATTGAATATCAATAGTCTGACCAGCAGTAAATATATCAGGTGGAATTGTTAAAGTAATTGCACTAGCATTGTTCATTGTAACTAACTTAGCATTAGCATCAGTTGATACCAGAGTATAAGTAGTTCCTGTTTGAGCATTGAAAGCAATTACCAAAGGAGAGTAGGTT
>Ga0129324_10001163_pt1 | contig 17378 bp, 15 predicted proteins | sample CPBDNA_7_FD_96879 | JGI IMG/M metagenome (GOLD analysis project Ga0129324, IMG submission 96879) | Freshwater to marine salinity gradient microbial communities from Chesapeake Bay, USA - CPBay_Spr_15_0.2_DNA | ecosystem: Environmental > Aquatic > Marine > Coastal | place: USA: Chesapeake Bay... | reverse complement strand
GTTTGTGACCGATCTCGATCACGCGGACTAAACCTTCCGGTTGTGAACACGGGGTTGGGCTTTGGCGACGCTTTCCCGTCCGCGAAACATCGAAAATCCTGACACAACGCCCACTAGCAACCAACCGCTCCGGAAGATTTCTCGTCCGCCCTGCGTGGGGCCCCTCGATCCGCTTCTGTGCCAGACGCTGCCTGTTGATCACCAGCACGCCGGGAGGCGTCTCAGAAAGCTCGAACCGGCCGAACCGAAGGACCCTGCAGATCGGGGTAATCCCTTGGGTACGCACCGATGTGTCCGTCATTCCAGGGATCGAAGAATACGGTCTGCGCGGTGGAATAGCCCTCTGTCGTGGAAGACTAGTAGAGCGTCTTTTCGAAGCCACCGACCATTTCCCGCTTCTTGAACAGGGCGTGGAGTTCATCGATGGAGGATAGGTACCAGTCGGCTTTGCCCCAGCCGGTCTGGCCGTCGACGATCGAGAATCCCTCCTGCAGTCGGCGGGTCTGGCCGAATTATTGGACTAACGTGATCAAATCTGGCTTGGTTGTGTCACGAAAGGGAGACTAGATCATGGGTTACAGGTTCTTTGGCAGCGACGATTTCCAGTTCCGGGTTGAGATTGCCCTCGGTTGTGTGGGCTATGGGCTTGGCGATGTTGGTGAGGTTCTGGCGACCATAGAGAACATCACCGATGGCAGCGACCAGGAATGGTTCGACGCTTTCCTAGCGCTAGCGCGGCGTGTCGAGGGCATAGCCGATGACTGCGCTGCGGCCGGTCACGAGGTCAGCGCCCGCGATACATACCTACGAGCGTGCACCTACTACTCCTACGCCAACGAAGCTGTCCAGGGCCTAGACGATCCCGCCCCGCTGGTTCCGACTTTCAAATCTCATCGACGCTGCTGGGACGAGTTCGCGGCCCGGTGTAATCCACCGATTGAGCCTGTTGCCATCCCGTACGAGGGCCGGACAATGCCCGGGTACTTCATGAAAGTAGACGACTCCGGAGCCCCCCGGCCAACAGTCATTTTGACCAATGGCAGCGACGGCGCGATCACTGCGATGTATATGGTGGGTCTGCCCGCAATCCAGCGTGGCTACAACGCGCTGATCTATGACGGGCCCGGCCAGCAATCAATGCTGTTCCTTGACAACATCCCCTTCCGCCCGGACTGGGAGAACGTGGTCACCCCGGTCGTGGACTATGCGCTAACCCGACCCGAAGTCGACCCAACCAAACTGGTCTTATACGGATGCAGTCAGGCCGGGTATTGGGTCCCGCGAGCCTTGGCGTTCGAGCACCGGTTTGCGGCTGCGGTGGCAGACCCAGGTGTCGTTGATGTGTCGACGTCCTGGGCCGAGCATCTGCCGCAACCCCTGCTGAACCTGTTGGCTGCGGGCAAGTCCGAGGAGTTCAACAAATACATGTCACCGGGGCTTGAGAGCTCCCCTGCGGAACGTCGCGCGTGGAACTTTCGCAGTCGGCCATATGGCAGCGACGATCCGTACGAGGTCTTCAAAGCGGTACAGCAATACAACGTCCGGCCAGTCGTCGACAAGATATCCACACCGATACTGGTTTGTGATCCCGAAGACGAGCAGTGCTGGCCCGGCCAGCCCAAGGAACTCTTCGACCTGATCAAAGGACCCAAGGAACGAGTGGTGTTCACAGCTGCCGAAGGGGCTAACCGTCATTGCGAACCGATGGGCCGAAAGCTGACCGATCAACGCATGTTCGACTGGATCGCAACCATTCTCGACCCCGAATTGGAAGTCTCGGCCCGAGCTGACAATCCCTGACTGCCCAGCGCGTTCGCCACGCGGGTCAACGCGGAACTGGCTGGTATTTTGCTCGAATGAAATCAACAGCACATCGCACTGCCATCGTGACTGGAGCCGCCCGAGGTATCGGCGCGGCTACCGCCCGTCGCCTAGCGCGAGATGGAATTTATGTCGCCGTTCTCGACCTCGCGGAGGGTGCCTGCGCCTCAGTCGTGACTGAGATCTTGGAGGCGGGCGGCCGAGCATGCGCGGTAGGTGCCGATGTCACGATTGAGGCGGAGGTCGCTGAGGCCGTCGAGCGCGTGACCAGCGAACTTGGTGCGCCGACGATCCTGGTCAACAACGCCGGAATCCTGCGCGATGATCTGCTGTTCAAGTTGTCCCTCGCCGATTGGGACGCCGTCATGTCAGTTCACCTGCGTGGCACCTTCCTGATGACACAGGCGGTTCAAGGTCACATGGTCGCGGCGAAGTGGGGGCGAATTGTCAACATGTCCAGCACCTCAGCTCTGGGAAACAGAGGTCAGTCCAACTACTCGGCGGCCAAGGCTGGTCTACAGGGATTCACCAAGACCGTCGCCATAGAACTCGGCCCATTCGGTGTCACCTCAAATGCGATTGCACCTGGGTTCATAGCATCTGACATGACCGCTGCGACGGCGGAGCGAATGGGAGTCAGTTTCGAGGAATTCTGCGAGAGGCTGGCAGAGGAGACACCCGCGAGGCGTATCGGTATGCCCGACGACGTCGCGAATGTTGCCTCCTTCCTGGTTTCTGACGATGCCGAATTCGTGTCCGGTCAGGTCATATACGTTGCAGGAGGACCGACCGACTAGCCATGACGCCGGGGCACTCAGTCGTCAAGTCCCTCATCACCAAGGTACGAAGCATCAATCAGATGTCGGTCGGTGAGCAATGATGTCGCCGACCCGTGGATGACCAGATCTCCATGACGCAGGACATATCCGCGATCAGCGATCTCCAGTGCCAGGTCCACATGCTGCTCCACTAGGAGCACTCCGGCCCCAGTCTCGTCAGCGATGCGGCGGACAACAGGTATCAACTCTTCATAGATCACGGGAGCGAGTCCCAAGCTCATCTCATCGATGAGTAGTAGCCGAGGCTCGGCAATGATCGCTCGACCGATGGCGAGCATCTGCTGCTCGCCGCCGCTGAGAAGGCCACCCCGGCGATTCATCAAGGGGCCGAGAGCCGGAAAGAAGTCGGTCGCCATGGCGATCTCGACCTTCCCCTTGTGCTTGGCAATCTCAAGATTCTCCCGAACGGTGAGTTGAAAGAAGATCCCTCGATTCTCTGGAACGTGAATAACGCCCCAGCGCGCAACTTGAAATGCTTGACGCAAGCGAGGAACAGGGTGTCCCAAGACCGTCACGGAGCCCTGGAGTACTTCAATCATCCCGGAGACCGTCATCAGCGTCGTCGTCTTACCAGCCCCATTCGGACCAATCAGGGCGACAACCTCCCCGGCATGAACGTTCAGCGTCAGGTCCCGCACCACTGCCACGCCGTCATAACCGGCATGTAGTCCATCGATGTCAAGCAAGAGATCTGTCATCTTCAAGCACGTTCCCTGTGTCCCAAGTAGGCCCCGATGACTTCCGGATGACTTCGCATCGTTTCGGGTGGACCGGAGACGACGAGTTCTCCATAGACCAACATGTGCACGTAGTCGCAGACGTTGAGAACAAGGCCCATATCGTGGTCAATGAGAAGCAGGGTGTAGCCCTGCGACACCAAATTCCTGAGTTGCGCACCGAACCAAGCGGTTTCGTTCTTGTCCAACCCAGCGGCAGGCTCATCAAGCAGCAAGATCCGCGTTGATGAGGATGCCAGAGCACGTCCAACCCCGACCAACTTCAGTTGCCCCTGAGACAACTCGCGAGGCTTGCGATCAACGATGGATCCAAGGCCGAGCGTGTCGATGACTTCATCGACACGCCCCTCTGCGCGGCTCGGATGAAAATAGTCGCGGACTGCACCGGTGAAGGTCAGGCGGTGACTTGCCACAGCAAGATTGGACCGAACCGAGATGTCGTCGAAGAGCTCCAGGGTCTGCCACGTTCGGGTAAGTCCCCGGTTGGCGAGACGGTGTGCTGCAAGACCGGAAACCTCCTCCCCGTCCAGCTCAATGCTCCCGGTGGTGTTCTTGGGTAGGAAGCCGGTGATGGCATCGACGAAGGTGGTCTTCCCGGCTCCATTGGGGCCGATAAGCCCAGTCAACTGGCCAGCCCTGCAACTCAGTGAAACGCTGTTTACGGCTCTAAGCCCACCGAACTGAACGGTGAGGTCCCGAGTGTTCAAAACCGAGTCGCTCATCGGGCTCCCTCGGAAATCCCCGTCACCTCTGAGTCAAGTGGATCTAGTCCATGACGACGGCGCCACCAATTTACCGTGCGATGAAACTGCCTGCGCTGGAAGCCATCGATGCCTTCGCTGTTGTAGACCGCAGTGACGATGAGGAAGAAGCCACCAATGTAGGCCACATATGCCCCCGCATCGTAGATCCACTTGTCTGTGATTACGAGGCCGATGCCTCCGGCAGTGAGCAAACCTGCAGTCACGGCACCTCCAACAGTGGTGATTCCACCAAGGTAGGCGAAGGCAAGAACGGCAACCGAGGCGAAGATTCCAAATGAACTGCCGTCGTATGTTCCGAGCCGGTATGCCATCAGAACGCCCCCGAGGCCAGCGAAGAGGCTCGATATGGCGAATGCCGACAACTTGATGGCCCCGACGTTTATGCCTGCAGCGGCAGCAGCACGCTCGTTGGCGCGAACGGCGAGCATCTGTTCGCCCAGCCTGGAGCGACGCAGACGCATGACGGCCAGGCACGACAGCACCGTGATGACCAGGACGAAGATGCCGAACCCGGCCGTGGGGATCTTGTCATCCCCGAGAGGAAAGGCGCTGTTCGGGCCGAACTCGAAACCGAACAGCGACGGCGGGGCGCTCGTCTTGGTGAAATTGTCCAGACCGAACCAGCCCGACCGGTCAAAGAAGATCGCTTCGACCGCCAGCCCACTTGCGAGAGTCACGATGGCAAGACTTGCGCCCCTTGTGCGCAGGGATGGCAGGGCCGCAATGAGCCCAAAGCCGATCCCACACCCCACTGCAAGGGGCAGGGAAATGATCAAGGGCAGGCCCGCGGAAGCTCCAAACGAACCGACTGCGAATGCCGATACACCTGCCAGGGCCATTTGCATCAGTGAGATCTGGCCGACATAGCCAGTGATGACCACCAGCGAAAGGGCCAGGATCACCCCAATCATCGAGCTCTGCATCCCTGATCGGAACTCGAAGGGTGCAAACACAGCGATTCCCAGGGCCAGTGTGGTGAACAGGGTGTAACTAATCACGCGCCAACGGGTGATGACTGGAGCAAAGGCCAGCGGCAGATGTCCAGAGGTGATCGAGCCGCGACTCGGCAATGTCTCGCCCAGGAACACCATCGCTGCAGCGATGACAAGAAATGGCAGGGCTTGGCGGAGGCCGATGTCGGGCAACCATTCCCATTCAAGCTGAATACGAAAGAGTTGCTGGTCCATGATGCCGAGAGCGAGACCAGCGAATACCGCGATCACGAAGGACGACATTCTTCCGAGCAGTGCCGCACCCAGGGAGTAGATCAGCAACACGGTGAACAGGATGGGAGAGACCCCAGTGATGGGCGCGACGAGGATGCCGAAGAGACCAGCCAACACAGCGGCTAGCACCCAGCTTGCCCCCGCCTGAAAATCGGAGTTGAAGCCAAGAAGCGTGGCGAACTTCTTGTTTTCCGCTGAGGCCCTCGTTGCTCGACCGGAGCGGGTGAACTTGAAGAGCGCCCACAGGGCAACCATCGCAAGCAGGACGGATCCGAGAAGCCAGAATCGGTCCTGGCCGATGCGGACGCCAAGAAAGTCAACGGGCTCACCAGGGAAGATCGGCTGGGGATTCTTCGCACCTGACCCGAACCTCGCGACAACCGCTGCCTGAAGTAGCAGCATCAGCCCGACCGACGCAACGACCTTCGCAAGCACCGGGGCGTACCGCAAGGGCTTGAAGATCGCATAGTGGGCGAAGAGTCCGATTAGTGCGGCCGTGAGCAGGGCGAGGGTTGCGGCGCCGAAGGCGCCCATCTCGCTGCCAAAATCGACCGCCGTCGGTATGTCGAAGATCTCCGCGTGGAAGATCGCCTCGAATGGAGCGACGGGGTTGGGCAGTGGTGGGATGGGGTAGGCGCCGGAGTCGCGTAGGGACAGGTAGACGTAGACCACATAAGTCGCGATTGCACCCTGGCTGAAATTGATGACCCCCGACGCGCGATATGCGACCACGAGGCCCAGGGCGAGACCGGCGATGATGGCGCCGGTGCTCAATCCGAAGAGCACTGGACTGAAGTACACCGCCGAGTTGATGAATCCGCCGATAATCCAGACAAGCAGCAATGCGCCAAGAGCGATCAGGCCAATGCCCCGTCGGGATCCCAGCCGCCCAAGTACAGAACGACCGAGACGGGGTTCGGCGGTGGCCACGCTCGGCGCCGAACCCCGTCGCTCAGGACGGTCAGCCACCTAGCAGGAATTCAAGCTTGGTGAAGTCAAGCGGAACGAATCCCTCGCCTTGGGTGATGGCTCCATCTTCGACGGTCACCCAGTTCATCGCTTGGTTGCAGGCTCCGAAGAACGCTCCCGCACCAGGGCAGGAGACAGGAGGGAAGCCAGTGATGGCTGAGCTGGAATACGTGTTCATGACGTCGATCACCGATGCATCTGTGGCATCGGCGCCACCGGCCTGCGAGAGCGCGTCGGCTGCGATCAAGATCTGGGCGACAGCCCAGCCGGCGAACCCACCCGTGATGGCCTGCTCGGTGCCATATTCATCGAGCACCCGGACGATGTCCGCAACATCGGCGTCGGGGCTAGTCGTCGGCAGGGTCGACGAGCTAGATCCCGACCAGCCATCGATCTCACCGGACTGGATGAGTTCCGGATTCAAACACACATCGTTGGTGACGACCACGCCCTGATAGTCGAGGGTCTTCACCGCTGTGGCAGCGGACGCACACTGTGCTGGATCGCCAAGACCCAGGAACCAAGCGTCGGCATCGGCATTCGCTGCAGACATCGGGCCGGTCAGATCAGGCTCCAGACCGAGCAGAATCACGTCGTCGAGGTTGATCCCATTATCTGCGGCGATGCTCTGAAGCACCGGGACGAATCCGGCGAATGCAGGATCGTCGGGCATGAACAGGGTCATGTCAGTGATTCCCTGCTGCGCGGCCGAGACGAAGGTGACCTGCGTGATCCCCAGGAATCCTGGATCGAAGACGTAGACACCCGGAAGCGTGTAGTCGGTCAGGTCGTTTCCTACCGTGCTCACGGCCTTGCCACTCTCCGACAGCAATGCATTCGAGGCTGCAGTCGTGACACCCACACCGCTGTTGACGACGAAGTGGACGTCGTCGGCGTTCACCATCTCCTGAGCGCAGGCGACATGAGACTCCGGAGCATCCCCGGCCCCACAGACGTCCAGTTCGACCGGGTGACCGTCAATGCCGCCCTTCTCAGCGTTGAGGTAGTCGACGACCGCCTGACTGGCAGCGCGCACCTCGGGGAAGGAGAACAGTTCCTCGTCCTGCGCGATGAGGCCAATCTTCACAGGCGCAAGACTGGTATCCGCCGCAAGGAGGTCGCTTCCGGCGTCGGGGGAAGTTGCCTCTTCGGGCGCGTCAGCCGGAGCAGATGCTCCAGAAGTGTCGGCCGGGGGAGTCTCTGAACTGCTGCTCCCACTCCCACATGCAGCGGTTCCGATCGCCACAGCGACCAGCGCAGCAGCTAGAGAATTGAGACGTTTGGTTGATGCTTTCATGAAAGTGATTCCTTCCTATATAGGCCTGATGCAAACCCGACCACGTAGCTGCGACAGAGTGTCTTGACCTAAATGTCAAAGCATATTAAAACTTCTTAAGGGCTTAAGATTCTTAGTCTGTGACCTTATGCATCGCTCATCTGGCCGTCAATCGCATGAACAACACGATTTGGTAACGAGCCCAGATGCGCCACGCGAGGGCCTCGACGCCGCGATCCCTTGACGCGATCCGGAAACGCGGGTAATTTGCAGCACAATATTCTTATAGAGTTCAGTATTTCTACTAGTCTTCACTCGTACGCTGTGGGTGGCTCTGCGACTCAGGCTATGGGTGCGTTCGAAAGAGGACATCTCGATGCTGGTAGACAGCCACGTTCACTTCTGGCACCCCGATGAGCTGGCCTCTCCCTTCATCACGAAGGAAAACCTCGGCCCCGCACTCCAGTCTCTGCACCGGCCGTTTCTCCCTCCGGACCTCGTGCCACACCTGCACGCCTCGGAAATCGAGCACGTTGTACTCGTGAACTCCGGGAACTCACATGAGGACAACGTCTCCATGCTGAATTATGCGGCGGACAACGACTGGATCGGGGCCGTGATCGGATCCCTGCCGATCTGGGATCACGCGGAAGAGCGACGCTTGCTCAAGCGATACGCGCCACATGGCAGGTTTCGTGGCATCCGCCCGCTAGAAGCGGAGGCGCTCACTAGCGAGGACTGGTTCCTGCGGCCAGAGAACATCGAGGGCCTGCGAATCTTGTCTGGACACGGATGCGTTCTTGAAGTCCTCGCAGACTCATCCAGCGTGCGACGACAGATTCCTGAGCTTGCTGAGGCGCTTCCTGAGTTGACCATCATTCTCAATCACCTCGCAGCTCCCCCCATTAGGCATGGGGATTCCGGCGAATGGAGCAGCGACCTGGCTGCAGCGGCGAACTTCCCCAACGTCTATGCGAAGGTCTCCGAGATCCTCGACCACACTCGTTGGCCTTCGTGGACGAACTGGACCTCAGACGACTTTCAAGCCTATCTGGACGTCGCCATTGATCTTTTTGGTGCCGACAGACTCATGTTCGGGAGTGGCTGGCCGGGCGTGACACTCGTGGGTGGCTACGACAGGTGGTGGGCGGAGGTGCACCGGGCGTTGGCGAACATTCCCTCGAGCGAAGTTGAGGCAATCATGGGCACGACTGCGGTGAACGTCTATGGAATCAAATCTTGATCGCGCCATTATGTCCTTCCCTGGCCGCAAATCGGCGGGTTCGGATTCGTCCAGATCGGGTGGGTGGGCATGCCTGCTCACGATCGGATATTGAAGGATGTGAGACATGAAGCAGAGTCGACGAGAGCAGTTGCACGCAAACGCCCGGATGGAAATCAAGGAAGTTGCCATGGGCCAGATGCTGGAGAATGGTTCAGCAGCCATTTCGCTCGGCGCGATCGCCAGAGAGATGGGCGTCACGACCGCCTCTTTATACCACTACTTCACCAACCGAGACAGTCTCGTGTCTGCGCTGATCGTTGACGCGATCACGTCACTCATTAAATCTCTTCAAGTCGCTCGCGATTCGCTACCTCCAGAGGACCGAATCGGCCGGTTGCAGCGCGTGGCCATCGCCTGGCATCAGTGGTCGGTCGCAAATGCGCAGCAGTACCTCTTGATTGCTCACCACCAGAAGATGGGCTACCACGTCGATCCAGCGAGCATCGATCCAGAAGTCGACGCTCTACTGGAAATCGTCCTGAATCTGGTCGAGGGCGCAGTCCAGGCCGGCGATATTGACATCGATAGCGCGCAGTCGGGAGGCCGGATGCCGATCGATGAAGAGGCGAAACTTCGCACACTCCTGCCGAGTGGCGATGCATACGAACCACGAGTGATCTACCTCGCCGTCAATCTGTGGAGCTTTCTCCACGGACTCAACATCCTTGACGAGACGCTGCGCTACACCCACCTCAAGGAGGAATGGATCGATCACGCCGTCAAGCAGGAGATCGACCGCTTTCTCAGGAGTATGGAAGGGAGAGAATGACAGTGAGGGCTTTCGACACTTACGACAGATACGAAGAGCTGACGGCCCGAATCACATCCGTGGTCAGCGCCAACTCTCACCTGTTCAGGCTCGAGTCGCTTGGTAGGTCACACGAGGGGCGTGAGTTATGGGTGGTGACGGCCACAAACTTCTCCACCGGTCCCGACCATGAAAAGCCGGCTCTGTGGCTAGACGCCAATATTCATTCACGTGAAGTGACCGGTTCCATGGCGTGCCTCTACTTCATCCAGTGGCTCGCCGACAACTACGACAATGACGATGCCATCAAGAGATGTCTGGATTCCCGCGCTTTCTACATCGTGCCCAGAGTGAATCCTGACGGCACGGAGCTGGCACTCTCAGATGTACCGACGTTCGTCCGATCCAGCACCCGCCCGTACCCGCTAGGGGACGGGGCGACTGATGGCTTCTTCGAAGAGGACATCGATGCCGATGGGCGGATCCTCTCGATGCGAGTCCCGGACCACAACGGCGCTTGGAAGGCCCATCCAGAACATCAACGGCTCATGATCCGCCGCGGTCCTGACGACGTCGGAGGGCAGTACTACCGAATCCTGCCGGAGGGCCGGCTTTACAACGTCGATTCCACCACCATTCAGGTCAGGCCGCCGAAGGAGGGCCTGGATCTGAACCGGAACTTCCCGATGTCGTGGCGACCGGAAAGCGATCAGCCAGGAGCGGGACCGTACCCGGCAAGCGAACCGGAGACGCGCGCTCTCATGGACTTCGTGGCACACCACCCGAACCTGATCGGCTCGGTGTCTCTGCACACCTATAGCGGAGTCATTTTGCGGCCCTATGACGACAGGCCGGATGACGAGTTTCCAGTGGAGGACCTGTGGACCTACCGGAAGCTTGGGGACATGGGAACGCAACTCACGGGATGGCCAAACATCTCGGTGTATCACGAGTTTCGGCCCAATCCACAGAAATTCAGCACCGGTGCCTTCGACGCTTGGATGTACGAGTCCATGGGCGTCTTCGCATGGACCGTCGAATTGTGGTGCCCCATTCGTGAGGCTGGCATCACGGAGTACCAGTACGCGGACTGGTTTCGGGAGCATCCAGTAGAAGATGATCTCAAGCTCTTGCGATGGAGCGATGACGTCCTTGACGGCAATGGCTACGTCGACTGGTACCCGTACGAGCATCCCGAACTAGGTTCCGTTGAGCTGGGCGGATGGGACGCATTCCACTCTTGGTACAACCCACCTGGCGATCTCCTGGAGAAAGAGGTGAGCCGTCTGCCCGAATGGCTCATCTGGCACCTCAACGCATCACCAAGTCTTGGCATCCGGTCGACGACGCTCGAGGCCATCGGGGAGGGCCTTTACAGAGTGGCACTCGTTGTTGAGAATACGGGCTGGCTTCCGACCTACGTAACGAAGAAGGCACTTGAGAAGTCCCTGACACGCGGTGTCTCATGTGCCATCGAGTTGGACGGAGAAGCGAGTCTCCAAGCGGGTGTCATGAGTCTTGACTGCGGTGAACTCGAAGGGCGGGCGTACACCTTGGCAGCCGATATCGAGAAGACTCAAGGGTCGACGACAGACAGAGCGTCCGTCGAGTGGGTCGTCTCGGCACCTGTCGGCGCGGTTCTGAAGGTCAGCGCACATCACGCTCGTGCCGGCACAGTCCGGGCCACTTTGGTCGTGCAGTAACCAAGCCACACGCCGAGCAGGCCTCAGACCGTTTTGAACTCCACTTCCCGAAATTCACAACATCGGACCAAATGGAAGAAGCCATCAGAATGAGAAACGTCTACATCGTCGGGAGCTACTCCTCGAAGTTCACGAAGTCACCCCACCTGTCTCATAAGGACCTCGTTCGCGAGGCGTATCTGGGTGCGTTGGCCGACAGCGGAATCGAGAGTGTCGCGGAAATCGAGTCTGCGTGGTTCGGCAACTGCCTGATGGACATGTGGGGCCAGCAGTGTATCCGGGGTCAGGTGTGCTTCACGCCGCTCATTCAGGAGGGGCTCTTCCCCGAACGTATACCCATCATCAATGTCGAAGGAGGCTGCGCGACAGCCAGCATCGCGTTTCAGGGTGCATGGAAGGACGTGGTGAGCGGTCAGCATCACGTGTCCCTCGCTGTCGGGGTCGAGAAGCTCTTCATTCCCAACGACAGAGAGAAGATGTTCAGGCAGTACGAAGCCGGTATCGACCAACTCGACCCAGGCGAATGGCAAGCCACGTACGAACGTGCTGGCGAGGTCGTCGGGCGTCCATTCCGTCCTGAGCCGGATCGCACAATGTTCATGGACACTTATGCGATGCAGGCGTTGTACCACATGCAGAAGTACGGGACGACCCAGCGGCAGATTGCCGTAGGTGCAGCCAAGAACCACACGTTCGGCGCACACAATGAGAAGGCGCAGTACCAGTTCGAGATGTCGGTTGATGATGTCCTTGCCGACCGACCTGTCACGTTTCCTCTCACGCGCGCTATGTGCGCGCCAGTTGGTGACGGCGCAGCCGCCGCAATCCTGTGCTCCGAGGAGTACTTGGTCAACCTTCCCAGAGAGGCTCGCGAGCGAGCGGTCCTTGTTGCCGGTTGCGGGATGTCGAGCGGAAAGTATCGAGGCTTCGATGAACCGAGCCTCAGTAAAGTCGCTGCGGACCGCGCCTATCTCATGGCTGGGATCACACCCGGTGAGATTGACGTCGCCGAAGTCCATGACGCCACTTCGTTCAGTGAGATCTATCAGGCCGAGATGCTTGGGTTCTGTCCCATTGGTGAGGGCGGCACATTGGTCGAATCCGGGGAAACGATGCTCGAGGGGCGGATCCCGATCAACACATCCGGCGGGTTGGTATCCAAGGGGCATCCAGTCGGGGCAACCGGCCTGTCCATGATCGACGAGCTCGTTATCCAACTTCGAGGCGAAGCAGGCCCGAGGCAGGTGAAGAACGCCGGATTCGCACTCAAGGAGAACGGCGGTGGCGTCGTGGGTCTGGAAGAAGCCGCATGTTCCGTCGTGATTCTAAAGAGGACCTAGGTAAAGGAGAATTGCGCGTGGACACGAACAGGACCTACTGGAACGAAGAGCTTGAGCCGATTCTCAACACGGACAAGATGTCACAAATTCAATTGGCAAAGGTTCAGTCCCTCATCAAGCGGCTCTACGAGGCCAAACCTTATTGGCGACAGCGTTTTGACAGCGCAGGGGTCGTCCCGTCAGACATCAGATCCCTTGCCGATTTTGGCACTCGCATTCCAGTCATGGAGAAGGCTGATCGGCGCCAACTGCTGGTGGACTGCGACATGGACATGATGAAGGCCATGGAAATGACAATTGGAGTGCCTATGGATGAGATTCGTCTCGTCTCAGCAACGTCCGGGACTTCCGGTGAGCCCACTCCACTTCCACAAACTCATCACGACATCGCGTGGCTTTCAGAGTTGTACGCCCGAATGCTGTGGCGAATGGGCATTCGTCCCGGCAGTCGCATAGTCCATGCATTTGGATTAAGCATGTTCCAAGCGGGAGTCCCGTTTGTGACCTATTTCCAGAGGGTCGGAGCAAGCGTATTCCCGGTTGGAGCCGAGTCCGGCGCCGACAGAGTGCTGCGCTTTCTCAAACTTGCTAAGGCAGACACCTTGGCATGCACTCCATCTCTTGCTGAACACTTGATTGATCGAGCACCGACACTCATCGGGCAGGAGATCGGTGGTCTAGGCGTCAAGCGCCTTCTTCTGGCGGGAGAGCCAGGAGCGGGAATTCCCGAGGTGAGAGCAAAGCTCGAGACTTCCTATGGTGCACGTGTCTTCGACCACGGAGGATCGTGGGGTGTCTCGTGTGAATGGCCCGAGTATCAAGGAATGCACTATGTCTCCGACGACAAGATGCTCTTCGAACTGGTGGACCCCACGACGAAGGAATCCATTCCGCTCGAGCAGGGCGCACGTGGAATGCCAGTGCACACCACCTTGGAGGGTGAGGGATTCCTGTTCGTCCGAGAGTCCTTGGGTGACATTGCTGAGGTCTCGACGGAACCATGTCCTTGTGGTCGTAGCGGTTTCCGATACAGGATCGTCGGACGAGTAGACGACATGCTCAAGGTGAAGGGAGCCATTGTCTATCCGGCCGCAATAGATGGTGTCATCACCAGTTTTGCACCGAGGGTGACGGGAGAATTCCGTATCGTTCTTGACGAGCCACCACCCCGAGTGGTTCCGCCGTTGAAGCTGAAGATCGAGTATGGCATCGCAACCCAGGTCGAGGATCTGGAAACGCTCGGTGTGGAGATCGAAGAAGCCCTGCACGCACAGCTCAAGTTCAGACCGCGAATCATCTGGTTGCCTCCTCACACTCTGGAGAGGTCGACGTACAAGACGCAGATGATCGACCACGCCTACTAGGAGTGGACCACCTGACGTGACCCCCACTTGTTGATCCAGGTGCCCTCAGCCCACGAGTCCCTGTATGGGCGAGGAGGGGGAGTTGAAGCGCAGGCGTACCGCCCTGAAGCAGATCGTCGCCCATCAGGTGTTGGGCATCTACATGCAGTGGCCCTATCGGAACGCATTTCAAATGCCTTCGACACCACACTGTCCGTCGAGATCAGGGCCAAGGTGGTCGACTGACCCGATGGGCGACTGGGCTCCATGGGTCCGGGAGTGCCGTTACTCTCACGAGAGTATGGGTCCGAGCGTGGCCTTAGTCGCATCCTGCAGGTGACTCCCAAGACGCAGTGCCGACGATGAGGGGTGCAAGGCCTTGAGGCCTGAGCAGCGGGTGACCACCTACGGCGTGTCGGTCATGGTGGGCCTCACACTCCTCGTGGTCACCGGGCTCACCTTCCTGATCGATCCGATGGCACAGGACCTTCAACTGCCGAACACGACCGTTGAGCTCGCACTCGTTGCACCATCCATTGCTGCCCTGCTGGTGGTGTTTGTCGCGGGACGGGCTGGTGACAGGTTCGGCGAGCGCAAGACGATCATCGCCGCAGGTGTTGTCTTCACCTTGGGGGCAGGAGTGCTCGCTTCGGCGAGCTTCGACCCGGCCGTCATCGTCGGGCTTGCCATGTGCGGCGCGGGATCAGTCGTTGTGCAGGTTGTCGCGCTGAGTCTTCTCAAGCGAACCACCCCCGATGGAAAGGCCCGCGTGCAGGCCTTCACGACCTTCGGGATGGTGTTCCCGGTTGCCTTCCTCGTGTTTCCGATTGGCACATCCCTCCTGCTGGGCCTGGTGAACTGGCGTTGGATACCTGTGATCTGGTCGGTGTGCGGTGTGGTTGTGGTTGTGATCTCACTGCTCCTGCTGAATCGCGATCGGCAGGGAACTGCTGAAGGGGAATGGGCGAGTCCGATTCTTGCCGGCATCGCCCTGGCTACCGGTAGTCGCATGCTCCAGGAGATCAGCCGTGACCAGGGAAACCCGATCATCATTGGCATGACGGCGACCTTCTGCGCCGTGGCAACGGTGGCCTGCGTGCTCGTCATGAAGCGGGCGAAGCACCCCGGACTCTCCGTGCGTCCGCTGGGCGGCGCGATGGTGCGTCCGCTGTTGTTCGGTATAGCGATTCTCTCCCTCATTCAGATCCTCACCTACATCTCCATCGCGTTGAAGTACTTCTATGACATGACGCCCCTCGAGGCGTCCCTTGCCATCGCGCCGGCGCAGGTCGGGGCGATCTTCGGTGCCAAGGTTGTCGCCAGTAGGGCAATTCAGGCGTGGGGAATCTCTCGATCAGGACGCAGCCTGCTGCTGCTGACCGGGTTGGTCATGCTCCTGCTGGTCTTCGTCCAGGCAGGAACTCCGGTGTGGTACCTCGTCCTCGTCGCCACGGCATTCGGCCTCACGGGCATGGCAGCGCTGACGGTGATGAACCTCGACATCATGGGACGGGCGCCTGAGGGCGCCGCCGGGATCGTGTCGTCCTTTCGCACAGCCGCGAGTTCACTCGGAGCCGCGATGAGCATGGTGGTGCTCGGAGTCGCAGTTCTCTCGAGTGTGTCCCTTGCTGGTGGATCAAACAATGTCAGCGAAACGCAGTTGGAGGAGCTCGCCGCTGCCTTGCGAGTCGACGGTGTCATCGGGTGCGTCATCGCAGCTGTCGGCTGGGCGGTCCTGTACGTCACGGGGCGCCGGGACAGGGCGGATCACACTATCGGTGCCTCGGCGTGATGACGGTGGATGGCAATGCGACAAGCAGCGATAGCCTGACGAGGCTGACAATTCCCACTCTGCGCCTTCGAGGTGTTGACCGCCTCATCGACACCACACTGGTGATGGGCGTGGTCAATGCGAGTCCGGAGTCCTTCTCTGATGCCGGACACTTCACTTCTTTGGATTCCCGCATCGAACTCGCATCAGCCCTGATCGAGGAGGGCGCAGACGTCATCGACATTGGTGGCGAATCCGCCATCACCGGGGTGCCTGCGATTGACGCGGGTGAGGAGATCGATCGCGTTCTTCCGATCGTCGAGTGGATCCGCTCGTCTCATCCTGCCGTGCTCGTCAGCGTCGACACGTACAAGCCAAAGGTCGCCGAGGCAGCCTTGAAGGCGGGCGCGGACATCATTAACGACGTCAGTGGACTCCTGCATCCGGAGCTGGCGAGCATGTGCGGGCAGCGTTCTGCGGCCCTCGTGATCATGCACACGGCGGCGCCGCCGAAAGTGCGGCGGCAAGAGCCTGGTCTCTACGGGGATATCGGGTCCGAGGTGCATCGCTTCCTCGAGGAGAAGTGCGACGAGGCCGTGTCGCTTGGCCTTCCTCGGAAGTCGATCATTGTCGATCCTGGACCGGACTTTGCGAAGACCCCTCACCAGACCCTCGCGCTCCTTCGCGACATGCAGAGGGTCCGAGGCTTGGGGAGACCGGTTCTGCTGGCCCTATCGCGCAAGGACTTCTTGGGGGCGCTCACCGGCAGGTCTCCTCGGGGACGTGGAGCGGCCACCGATGCCGCCTTGGCGTTCTTCGCGGCATCAGCGGGGAGCATCGTGCGCGTGCACGACGTGGCTGCGGCTGTTGACGTCATCGCCACGGTGGATGCTCTGATGGGTCGGCGGGAGATTCCAGCTGATTACGTGCTTCCTGATGAGATCCGGCATGAGCCGCGTTCCGGCTGACGGGCAAGGCCTCGAGTCGAGCGTGGCATCGGACTGGCCCCTCGACGCACTGCTCACGCTGAAGGGCTCGACGCGCATCGCGGTGGTGATTCCCGCGCTCAATGAGGAGGCCACTGTCGGCGCTGTTGCCAGTGCCATCGTTGCCGATCTGAGTGATCTGGTCGATGAGGTCGTGGTCATCGACTCACTGTCCACGGACAGCACGGCAGACGCAGCGAGGGCGGCCGGTGCGCGGGTTCACTCAGTGGCGGAGACCCGTCCCGACCTCGGCATTCGTGGAGGAAAGGGTGAGGCGATCTGGAAATCACTGTTCGTCACGGACTCCGATCTCATCGCGTTCATCGACGCTGACCTCACCGAGTGGGGCACGCACTTTGTTCGCGGAGTCCTCGGCCCGCTGCTCTCCAAACCGCAGGTGCACCTGAGTCGTGGCTTCTACGACCGAATCCTCGTTGCTGGCGAGGAGGCGTCCTTGGAAGGAGGTCGCGTCACGGAACTTGTCGCGCGCCCGTGGCTGGCTCTGTTCAGGCCGGAGCTCGTCAGTGTCGTTCAGCCGCTGGCGGGGGAATGGGCGATCCGCAGGGCCAC
>Ga0129324_10001159_pt1 | contig 17404 bp, 12 predicted proteins | sample CPBDNA_7_FD_96879 | JGI IMG/M metagenome (GOLD analysis project Ga0129324, IMG submission 96879) | Freshwater to marine salinity gradient microbial communities from Chesapeake Bay, USA - CPBay_Spr_15_0.2_DNA | ecosystem: Environmental > Aquatic > Marine > Coastal | place: USA: Chesapeake Bay... | reverse complement strand
TCCTTTTCTTCCTTGATCTTATCTAAATCTACAACGACATGGACGAGAGTTTTTTGGGATACAATCTTTTTAACAATGGTATATTTGAGTGTAGATACTCCGTTATCGGGTACAACTACCATTTTTTCATAAGCAAGATTATCTTTTTTATCTTTTAGCTGGACTTTAACCTTTTCTTCTAAAGAAACCATTTGCTGATCAATTTCTTCCAAATCCAGAATGGCACCCTTTTCTGGATACCCTATTTTCATACCGGACTCGTGAATACGTAAAGCAAGATTCGTATCTTCTCCTCCCCATCCATAAAACGCATTTGAATACCCATTTATTTTTTCAAATTGTTCAGCGGTAAAGGCACATGCTGCTCCTAAAAATGGCTTTTCTCCCTTATTTAATAGAGCCTTCCCCTTTTTATTACGAGAATGATATCGTGTACCTTCAATTGCTAAAGCAACAGGTGTATCTGGCTTTGTATTATAGTATTTTGTAAGATTTGTATCTGGGATGGCATCTATATCAGTAAAGATATAGTGTGAAAACTTAATACCATGTTTTTTTTCATGTTTTATTGCCATCTCAAAGCCAATATTTTTAAGTTTACCGATATTAAACAGGTCACCTTCGTTTTGTTCAATGACAAATATTGTAGAGTTTATGAATAGTTTTGGCATTATATTCAAAAAGTTATCCTTTTGAATCTGACGTGAACCATCTGGTGAATCTCTGAATATGGTTATTATAGCCATAGGTGGGCTCGTTGGTAAGTCATATGATGATCTCATAGAAGCAATTGAGTTTAATATTGATGACATATGACCTAGGATCTTATCTTTAGTCAAGTGTTCTTCGTAAAATACTTTGGCATTATCGGCAATTTCTCGACATTCATCATCATGTGCTAAACACCACTTTGTTTTTTCAACCAAGTCGGATAAATCTTCTTTAATTGGAATAAAATGTTTCATTGGCTCCAGCATATGAGAAAACCATAGCCTATATTCGGATTCGGGTACAAATAAAACACTTCCTGATGCAAGTTCCCCACCCATTCTAAACGCGGAAACGTGTCCATCAAGATATAAGATGAATTTATATTTGAACTTTTCTTCGTCGGTGATTCTAGGTTTAAGTTTGATATTCTTAAGCTTTTCAGTATCAATGACTTGAATTGGTTGTTTTTTGAGCTTTTTAGGACGAGCATTCCATTCAACAATACCAACATCCAGGAGCTTGGGATGTTTTTGAGCAAGAGATGCGGCTTTGAGACGAATATTAGTGCGTACGGTTATACCACACCCTGTTGCCGACCCTCTGAAGATAACTTTGGGTATTTTATCTTCCCATGGAACCGAATTTGCCAAACCAGATTTCGTACAGCCCTTTTTCCAGTCATGATAGTATTTCCCAGACACACGCGACCAGTCATCTACATTGGGAATTGCAACATCCGCAAAATCCTTTGTTACACTTGCTGATAAGATTGGAGTAAATGGTTTTCTTTGCAGGTGTTTTGGAATAAAATTAGGCACCGCATCATATAGATGATTATACGGCTCTCGAAGATCGTTTCTTAATAATGGGAAATCGCGAACATTTATAAAAAATTCACAATCTTGTATAGAATGACCCTTACAAACCTCTTCTATGAGGTCCTTATATATGTTTAAGCCGTGATCACCTTCGCGGTTTCCGTGTGCGAGGGCTCGGATATTACAATTATTCAATATCCATCGAGTACGATTTTTATCAAGACTAAGACCTTTTGCGTTGGCAAATTCTTCAACGCGTTTTTCTGCCTTTTCATACAAGTCATCTCTTTTTTCCTTCTTTCGTTGTGTACTCTTAATTTCTTTGAGTAAATCAAAGTCTTCTTTATCAAAATAAAGACGCTCAATAAAGGGGTTCTTATAGCGAGCGTTAGAAAATGGTAAAAACAGTCTAACTTTAGAATCTCTTATCATAACAAAGATTGCCTTTTTAAGGTGATAAAATAGGTATTCAAATGTATCGGATACCGATTGAAAGTTATAATTTCTATATAATGGAGATATATCGTTTACCTTATTATGAATTATGCTCTTATTGGATGATGAGTCAGGGTAACTGATGCGAAGTGGTAAAAGTCCGTATCTTTCTATGTCTTCCCAGTCTCCAGCATGATAATACAAGTGATCAAATTTAATACGACTTGATGTAAACTTGGGATTTGTTATTGGATATGGTTTCTCATTTTCTTTACATTCTTCTTCACTATCATAATATCCTTTTCGCGTATTATATCTTTCGGCATCAATAAGTAAATGCTTCTTTGACTTTGCAGGTGACTTTGTAGAGGACTTTGAAGGTGACTTTGCGAGTGACGTTAACTTTTTATGACAACATATATCACCATGTTTATTCTTTTTTTCAATTTCATCATCCTTACACGGAAGATCAAAAGGAGGTTTCTCACACGTTGTACGTTTTAGGGTTCTAAAAATGAGACGTCTATTCTTAAGTGTAAATTTACCCGGAGAATTCCTTGGGTTTTTTATAATTTTATTGTTCTTGATTGGAATAATCGCATCATAATGAAGTCCAGAATCGTTAATACCATTATTAAATAAATATACCATCCTATCACATTCAACTACATCTTTATAATCTGGTGTAAAAATCTGCCATTCATTCTTATAAGTACCATAGTCCGCATAAACCGCGATACATAATCCAAGGACTTTTGCAGTAAAACGTATTTCTTCGTCGCGTGCCCAATCGTCCTCACTTTCTTGGGTAATTCTTTTACGCATTTCTTCCTTATCATCCTCCGTAAACTCGTCAGTCATTGTATCAATATATTGTGTCAAAAACTCTCGAAGCTCATAACCACCATCGTCGTCCCCACCAGGAACTTTTTTATTAAGTGCATCTTTTAACTTAGTGTCGGGGAATTTTTTGTAATCGGGATAAAGTTTTCTCAAATTAACCATAATAGCATGATAGAAACATGTGCCGTCGCCATTTACAACAAGTATATTCCACAAATTTTTATCTTTAGGTAAATCCTGAGAAGATTTATACCCGTGTTTTTTTAATGAAGGACCAAGATATTCACTTACAGACTTAGTTCTATCTAATAATGGCTTAGAAGATTTCGTCTTAGCAACTTTCTTAATGGTGGATTCATGGGGTTCTTGGGGTTTTTGAGGTTTTTGAGGTTTTTGAGGTGATTTGGGTAATGGAACCTTGATCTTTGGGAGAGCCTTTTGTTGTTCTTTAGTATGATCTTTAGTACGATCTTTAGTAATTTTCTTTTTTCCTTTATAACAACAATCTTGACCATTTCTATTATCAATGTGATACCCTGGATCACATGGTGGGGGTGGATTTCTTTTATTACAAGACATTATTATTACTAACTCGAAATAATATTATAATATAATCTCATGCAAATAAAAAATAATTTGTTACTAGTAATCTAGTCAAATTCGACGGGTTCTTCGTCAGGAATAAGACATTTTGTAGCCCAACGTTCTGCAGCATCTTCTCGAAGAGATTTAGAGTCATTAGCAACACCCTCTAGAATCTGCTTTGACATAATTGATTTCGCAAAGTCTTTGAACTTATCAACTTCCTTTTTAGATTCATTCGCCAAATCAACAAATGGCTTCTTATCTTCGTTACTCAAAGTATCCCATAGTAAAGAAGCCTTTTTCATACACTCGACTCCCTTGAGAGATGATTTCTTAATATGGTCTTTTAGAAACGCCATCCACGGTGAAGTAGCACGAGGAACCTTTACCTTCTTATGTTTAGCAGTGGCTTTCCAATCTGGGTTTGCTTCCATAAACTTTGATCGTGCTTCTTCGAATTTTTCATTCGAAATATCATTCCACTTTGTCTTTTCTTCATCTCCAAGATTTTTCCATGTAGAGGCAGCATCGGACATAACTTGCTTCGCATTTTCTAGTTTACCATTTTCATCGCGGAGACGATCACGGAAATCATTACAAAACAACAAGTATCCGGAGAGCTTCTTAGGGTGCTCTTTTCCATTTTTGATACTCTGCTTCAGTTTTTTCTTAGCCTCACTTTTGGTTGTAGGGAAAGGAATGTCCCTAAGTACTTGTTTCTGCATAAATGTCAACTCCAGAGTAGAAGAAACCAAGTCAAAGTACTTAGAAATTTCTTTTTGCGAGATAGTCGACATAGTTATGTTGTATGTTTATTTCGTTTAACATGTGACCCTTGCTTCATTTTTTTAAAAAAAAATCCTCAAAACATACTTATACTTTCGTACTTACTCCCCCTTTGATAAAAAATGAATAAATTAATACCTTAAGTAAGTAACAAAACATCAAAAACTCACAACACTCAAAACACCATGTCTACCGAAAAGGTCTTTCGTGCCAAGTTCACTGGAAACTGCCAGAAATGCAATAAGAAAGTCTTTATTGGTGATGATATTGTTGCTTGGAAATCAAGTGCTTCTATGGACGATATAGCTTCTATCATTGGAAAATATAACGCCCTGGATGTTAAAAAGTTCTTACCTAAACAAACGTGCTGGTGTCACGCCTTGTGTAATAAGAACTCTACCGAGCCTTTGAGAGAAAAACGCAAGTCTAAGCCCCCTCGCCGTTGGGGAGAAGAATCTCAAGATACCACCCGCTATCATCAAGTTGACCTAAGAACCCGTGCTGCCCGATGCAAATATACGTAAATTGACATTAATTGTAATAATCTATTTTTCTTTTTCTTAATTAGTCTTTTCCATCCGTGCTCTTAAATAGCCTGTATTTTTTAGTAAAATTTAGTAAAAATAAAAATGACCGAAGGTGGTCTTTAGTGAGAATTACAAATGTTCGAATACATTTGTATGATACCATATACCAAAGATAATAAAAATCTATTGGAAGATATAGCAATAAAATACGAAGGATTTATATCAAATCGTTCCGCTTATAATTTCCCATTGGTTTATGCAAAAGATTATATTACGAATGGTAAACTATTTGGTGTACAATTAACTCCTAAACATGAGTATTGTATATCGTATTGTATATCGCATTCTTCATCAAATGATATAATACATGAGGTGCTTCACGCATTATACTTTAAGGACGATAAATATCGTAAGTTTGTAAAGTTATTTTACGAGAGTCTTGATAAAAGACAGTTCCAGTGTGTTCAAAATTATCTATTATCACTCGGTTATCCAACATATGTCTTAATTGATGAATTTCAAGCATACTACTTTACAGATACAGATTTTGGATTAAATAAATTAAATAAGATGTCAAAAAAGAACAAAGAAAGGTGTATAAGATACCTAAATACAAAAGGTATCAGATGTTAGTTTACTCTCTCACTATTAGCGATAATCTTACTGAATACATATGCTGTTAGAATATACGATATGAGCATTTGTAGGCAAGATAAGAGTCGTGTATATACTTTTCTTGGATAAATATCACCAAACCCTTGTGTGAATAATGTATATATACTATAATAGAGGTAGTTTAAATACGTCTTTATGTTATAATTTTTGTCTGACTTAGTTACATTATGATTTACAACAAAAGCATTTTTATCATTGATATGAGATAGATAATATATATTCGCAAAGACTAAAACCGAACTAATAAATATACTTACGAGAGTAAGAACGTTGAATTCACCTGTTAATTTTTGATTGAATAACCGAATACAAAGTATTCCAAAGTCTAAACAAAAAAATACGATACATAACGTGACCAAAACAGATATTATTTTCTTGTTTATTACCTTTTTGTTCTTGTTATGAATTTTATTATATCTATCAACATACATATGATAAAATGACTAATGATGGAAGTAAAGTAGAATATGCTAAATACTTCATAAGTCTAAAGCCATAAATTGATATAGAAAATTCGGTTAAATCCATTACTAATTAAAATTATAATTAAGTATGGAAGAGTCTCCATTTTTCATTTACGGTGATATGTTTGTATGCGATTACGATACTTCACCTCCGGCTTCACAATATTTTGACCCTATAATACCCTATCTAGGGTGGATATATACTGTAGAAAAGATATACCAGATCTTAAGAGAAAAGTCCCATAAACAAGATTGCAATCATAACAGATACTCGGAAAGTAATCGGTTTGAAATCGTCTAATTGGAATTTTGGATGAAGGGAGGATGCGAGAACGGGCATGACCGAATTAAATGCATAATATATAATAACCGATTTCAAAAGAATGAACATCAAGACTACCAAAAACATCTTAATTAACAAATCACCCTTATTAACTACACCCCCTCCGTTCTGAAAATTATCATCGTTTATTATTCCGAATGCGTTATTGACTACACCTGTCATATCAAACAAAGAAACCATTTATATATAATAACATTTAATTATTCTTTTTTATGACTAACAAAGAACCAAAAAATATTTATAAAGAGTATTACAATAAATCCATGGATGACATTAGAAACTTAGAGAAAAAAGAGTACTTTTATACACATACCCATTGGAACATGGCACTTTATTCTTATGGGGAAATAAGAGAATATGGAGATTTTTATGATGAATTGACATTTCGATCTAAGAAACGATACATAACAAGAGATACAAATGATATTGGTAAAAGATTCTTAGGACTCCTATGATTTATTATGATCTATAAATCCCGTGAATCCGGGTGTAAATATCCCCAATAGATACTTCCGGTATTTCTTGTTTGTGATCTGATACATCTTATGTATTCGTTTCTTTCTTCTACTGTTAGACTTGCGAAAAGAACTAAAGTCATTCTTTTTAAGACATTCAAATCCGTCTCATAAAAAGACCACACTGGAACTATATTTTTTACATATCCTCTATTCATAAAGTCTAATTTACCATTTGAAATTGGATATAAACTCATAGAAAAATTAATTAAATCACGAAATATCCATAAATACCTTATATTTTTATCCCAATGTGGCTCAACCAAATACTTATTGATATAGATATCTTTAAGTTCCGAAAACTGAGTTATAAATAGGCGAATATCTTCCAATAGTAAATTGTTTTGTGGTTTTCTAGAGAAGGTTTCTATTAAATTCAAAACACATGCGTCGAGTAAGTACATATATTTTATTTATGGTCTTATATTTACGTTTATTCTTGTTTATTATCGTATTTGGGAAGTAACATACTAAGAGGTATACCCGTGGTTTCAGAGAGGTTGATGAGTGTGCGAACCGCATTATCTCTTTCTTTTGTATAAGGAGTATTTGGTCCGTAAAGCAAATAAAAAACCAAAGCCCACGATGTACCAGTGCCACCAATTGTAAACTTGTATCTATCCTTTGTGGTCAATTCATTAGAACGATCTCTAAAGAGGAATATGGGTCGGAAGATATTTGGAGTCTCGAGGTGGTACTTCATAAGAGTATTGTATGTTATTATAAGTTCTTCGGGGTTTTCTAGTTTTATTTTGAATACATTACTTTCATTTGTTATGGAATAGCAGTATTGATTACGAACCAATAATGCCATAAGATATTCTTTATTCTTCTTCGGTGTATCACCATTTGTAAAAGTAACTTCAATGCGATCCAAGCGTGTTAAAACAGTATAATAGTCTTCTTCTTTTTGAGACGAAATCTCTAATTTATTTCGTAGATCTTCTACTTCTGCTTTAAAGCGTTCATTTGAAATATTGACATTCACCGCCATGTATAAAATTTCTGTTTCGTAAATAAGGTCTTTCAATAAATCAACTTCCTTACAGTTAAGTCTATCCTCGTATTTATAAAGTTCTTTGAGTAAAAGATGATATGTAACGATGTATATAATGAATATAGGATTACCGAGTCCAGCTTTTGACATGATCTCAATATTATTTTTAATTACTTTGAGTGCTTGTAAGACAAACATATCATCGAATAACTCGGAAAGATCGTCCGTGCGTAAGTGAACAGGAATCTCTTGTACATTGGCTAAACTAGTTAATGGCGTCGGTTCTTCATATGATGTACCACCAAGATATACTGTATTCGAGATACCATGGAAATTTTGGGAATTTTGTGCATTTTGTCGGTGAGAATAAGAATCTCTAATAAAATCTACAAAGAGCATATGTGTTTTTTGAAAGATATTCTCTCTTTCTATAGGGTCTTCAATAAGGCTCTTCGTATATACATGATCTATTGAGTAAAGTGCCTTTGTTAAATCATACTCATCCTTCATTTCACTTATATTTTCCTTTAGTGTCTTCCTCAAAGGATCAAGATGGAGTGCGTGAATTGTCGTTTGCATTTCACGAAACTCATGAAACTCACAAGATTCCCTATAGCTATCTTGTGGGAATAACACCCTTTTGGTATCAAAAACAGGTTCTTCTCTATTCCATATAGCTTCTTTAAACTCCTTTTTCTTAGGACCAATGGTCACATTTTGAAATATGATATTTCCTGGTAAATTCTCTGTCATTGTGATATCTGGATATGGAACGGTGTTTGTTCGTGTATACCATGGCTCTTGATTTAATATTGTCTTCATCTCATCTCGATGGTAAAAGTCTTCACTTGGTTCACTTGAAGGTGCTTTTCTATAATAATCAAGATAAACAATACTTAGAGTTGTTTTGAGAAAGGATTCACATGGTAGTGTTGTCCGAATATCAGTTCGAATATCCGTTGTCTTACCCGAAAGTTCTCTATACGGATCTAAAAAATAAACATGAAGTGATGTCTTAAGTGATTCTGATATTTCTGATATTTTATCATCATTCTTCATCTATACTTTTTCTAGTACATTTTCTCTGAAATTGTTTATGAAACATGGTATTATACATATCACATATTTCAATGATATCACCAGAACCATTCACATCATAGTTTTCGTCTTCTTTACTATCTGGAACAATCTCAGATATTGCTCCTATGAATGCATCATGAGAAGAAGTACCCTCTCTTTTAAGTTTTTCGTATTCGGCTTTGAATTCTTTCCTTGTTTCTGGATTTGATATATATTTTTCCAAGTCAATCTCCCCATAGCATTCGTTTATAGGAGTTCCATTCCCAACCCGATATATTGCATTTCTACATAATTTATTTCCTATTGAATATGTTCGATCCTTATAAACACCTGTTGAACTCGCAAAGGACATGGGGGGACCATATAACATAATAAAATATTCATATAGACTTGGAACAGCATGTAACAAAACAATAACTTTAAATATCGTAGATCCTATATGTGACCCCCATTGATTATAAATCCCATTTTTCATCGACTCTCTTAATGATTGTGTAAAGGGTCCGGAAATTGATTGTTTTTTGTTTCCTCCGAATATTAACCTCCATATGTATAATATAAGGCGAAAAAACAAAAGTGATAGAGTTACGATGAGCCATGTTACAGCAAAATAAAACCAAGCTATTATCCAACCATATGCTATATATGCAAAGTGTGATATCGCCCAAATAGCCGCACCTATTAACTTGACACATATACTCGAATATTCGTTCCCACTAAAGAACATCCATAGAATGATACAAATTCCTATAACTGACACTAAAAATTGTTCTACTCTCATCCCAATATCAATAAATTCTTCCGGTGGTTCATCATTGTTTATGTGTGGTGCAAGAATCGAATCCGGGGGTCTCTGAAATCCATGATATGAGTTAAGTTCAATATCTTTTTCGTCGACAATTTTTTTCGGTGCCTTGAGTTCACCGTCGTTATAATACACTGGAATACTATCATCGTTAATCTCCGGAAATGCTATCAGCTTTGTGGTTTTTACAGAATCAAAATCGGAAGAAGGAATAGTAGCTGGTTTATCAAATACAATGTTGGTATACGTATAATCATCTGAATTATCCTGATTGTCATCACCCGATTCATAAAAAGGATATCCACCTTTATATAAATAAAATGACCTTTTATCGGGAAGTAGACGTTCAATATTCCAAGTGCCACTTAAATTATCTCCAGATACAAGGTCATTAAGTTGTCGAAAAGCATCATTTTGCGATGTATATTTATTGTTTATATCACTTTCGTACAAAACTTGTAAAGGATAAGATATAACAAGTCTATCTGAAGGGTCTTCTATATTTTCATGAACAAGTGTCATTTCGGCATCACTCTCGTGAAGCGACGTATGGGCATGATGTGATACCAAAAACCATAATAGTCTATATTCATACTTGCGAAATATAACATCGTACTCTTTTGTTCTATCTTTTCTAGTAACATTAAAGACCCCTTTTGTACTATTGTAAATAGGAATAACATTTGTATATTGAAGATTTAAATCACATAGAACTCGACATGGGTTAGTTTTTTTATGTGTTCCAATGTATAACGGGGCATTACTACTCATTAGTCTTTCCAAAAAATTAAATTTCCTAAATTTCCAAGAGATTTATCATAATCATATAAACACGCTTTCTAAACTGATCTACATCATCCCACCCCGTTGATTCAAACATTTTAATCCTATATTCTACGTTTGACATTGGCTCACCCCCACTCGTAGATTCGAAAATAAGTATTCCACCATTATCTTTAATATATCCTAAATGTTCATTTCCACCTTTATCACATAACGTAACAGATAGAGTCGGATTGAATTTATTTGCCTGTTTCAAGAGTTTGAGATAGATATTACCAGCATTATGATTTGGCTTTAACCAATCGCTTGTTAATTCCGTATATTCTTTTCTACCTGATAAGTCGGAATATGTAAAACCATCCTCTGTAATACTTTCATCATTGATTGAATCATCGAATACCAATGCTGATATAGTCTTATTTGAAGAATTATATTTGAATTCGTTGGGTGAATAATGTAGCACCTTTATGACCAAACCCTCTCCGGTATCAAAGCGTCTTGATGGTTGGAACTTGAGTTTCTTCTTTGTCTTCTTTTTATTTTTATTTCTTTTCTTAATAACTCTACCTTGATCACCAAGAGCCGTATAAATGCAATTATCTTCTTGAAATAAGAAGCATTTGATGCCCCGTTTTTTCTTGAGTGAAATAAATCGCACTACTGGTCCATCAAAAATAGACTCAAAGGTGGGAATAACATCAACCATAGATTTATCATAATAGTCATTTAATCTGTTTTGTAAAAGCGAATTAGGCGAATTACGACTAAAATCAAAATCAGATAAATACTCATTAAACGTATCATTTTCTGATTTTAATGCGTTTATCTCTTGTGTAAATCCGTAGTCTCTTGCAGGACTTTCGAGCTTAAGCACACGATTAAAATTACCTGAAAAAAATGGAATACCAGAATAAACTTGGTCTTCATGAAAAGTTTCTATGCCAATAATACGTAACTCTTTGTTTCGTGAAGCATTCAATAAGCATTTACTATCCTCATTAAATAGGAAATGAATATGATTATCCTCCTTGAATATATATCCTTTTAGAGACTTTTCAAATCCTTTAACCGAAAATGTAACAACAGGGTGATCTCTCTTGTATAGTAATACTTCATAAGGAAGGATAGGGTCTCCATTAAGTTCGGCTATATATTGTCTTCCATATGAATCCGGAAGGTTCCATGTTCCCACGACATTAGAATAATCTCCGTCAATCGTCTGTCTTCCTGCAAAAAGGGGTAATGAATCCTTATATTCTGATTCAGCTCCTAGTTTAAATGGGTGTTTTAATTCCGGATTGAATGTGAGTATAAAATCTTGGCTTAACGTGACAAACTTATGTGTTTTCAATAACGGACAAAATACCAGACTTAGGTTATCTTCAAATAGTATACCTTCGATTTCATACTCACTTGATACAGACTTAAGAGAAACTACATCTTTATCTAAAACGTTTCCAATAGAGCCTTTATTTGGTATATTTGATCGTAAGTCGGATGATAAAATGTCATCGATATTATCTGAAAATCTTATACAATCATACAAGTTCCATAAGAATTTTGTTCCACCACCATTTATAGTAACAAACGAAGTCCCCGTTGAACCATGTGAACGAAGCGTCATACTACACGTCTCACTTGACTCCATTCCCGATGATGATTGCCTCGTTTCTGTAAATGAAGTACAATTCTTTCGGTTATTTTTCTTAGAAAACATGTTATTCCATAAATCACAAAACAAGTATTCCCATTTCCCTATTTCAACACCATTCATCATGTGTGGTTTTGTATAGTTTCGATGTATATCAATAAAATCTTCACCGAGAGACGCGGCTGCTATCTTCACAGAGTTCTCTGCATTTTTCCCTGTCTTTCTCGCTTGTTTAAATTCATCAATAAACTTTTTTCTATCATTCGGATTTGTTATATATTTTCTCATATCTGATTCCCGATAACACGGATCTATCTGGGTACCACCTATATATCTTACATTATTTCTACATATAGAATCCTTTGGTATATGTCTCATGGCAGGAAGATCGTAAAATTTCATTTGAGTTCGGGAAGATATTGCCCATATAATTGTTAATACTGCTGTAATCGGATACTCGGGTCTATTATAAATACCCTCTTTTAAAGCACCTTTAAAAATTCCAGGGTATGAATTTTCCCAAAATACATTTATAAGAGATGCAAATCCCAAACATATCCCAAGTAATATACTTATAAAAAAACGAGAAAAGTAAATATAATTAATATGATACGGTAGCCATATGAAAAGTCCGATAAACTTCCCGATATAATGAAGTCTTTCAAAATTAAATATAGCACCTGCCTTGAAAAATCCCAATATGAGAATTACACCCACGAATCCCGCCAGAAAAACGAGCATTCTTCTACCATTTTTATCTTCTTCACCAATGTCTGCTTCCAATTCACCGGTTTCTTCATCACCACCATCGTCTCCATCGTCGCTATCGTCATCATCATCTTCAGTATCTTTTGTAAGCTTGACTCCATCAGTTTGATACGTAGGGTAGCACTTTGTGATAATACTCTGTTGTGTTACTCCTTCATATGATACAGTTGATCCGTTATTTTTGAATAGCTTATTTGGTGTAATATCATCACCGCCATCACCACCACCGCCATGTTTTCTATTTCCTAAAACATCCGAATGTATATTAGTAGAATGTGTAAATACGATTCTAATAAACTCCCCCCCCGGAACAGAAGTATTTGTGATTGGATCAAAATCACTATGGTACCAATAAAATTCTTTTTGTGTAGGATAAGTATGTGCTGGATTTAAATTTTCATCAACGGGAATACTTACGGTATTTCCTACGTTATGTGTTGGGAACTTGCTAAAAAAACTATAACTTAAACCAACAGATGTTGATTCACTAAGTGGAACAAAAATATAAAGCCTTTGTGAGGAAATAACTGTATTTTGATGAACAAAAACACATTCATAGTCAAATCCTTGATTGTGAATAGCGTTTCTAATATACATGGAAACTAATTTATCAGCGACTTTTTTGAAGAATACATTACCTTCAGTTGATACGAATTCTACCATTGGACCTTCTGAATCCGATTGCGATTTTACTTGTAACTTATTGGTATCAAACTTTAAATGAAGGGGACATAACATATTACATTGAATTGATTGAGAATCATCAAGGGTTATCATTAAAACATGTGTATAAAGAAATTTTAGTATTATAAATCTACGCTACGAATCCTAAACCAATTCCTTTTGCGATATGAACAGTATACGAAATTGGTCCTAAATCCGGAACATCGTCTTCTTCAACACCAGCTTCACCACCACCAATTGTTATCACATTCAGATTTCGCACATAATTAAACTGATAGATGGAACCATATATAGAATCATCTAAAGTCGTAATCTTTTTTACAGAATCACTCCCATTCAAATAAGTATCACCCAACTTTCCTTTACACATATAATCAACACCACCATTAAGTAAAGTACCAAAATTTATGGATAATGCGATACACGCTAAGAACGACCCACTTCTATTTATCCTCAAAACAACATTGTATTCTGGTCCAAAGTCAATTGCATTTGTAGGGGTTCTATCCGCAAATACAATATCGTCGATTTGAAAAGTCAACACGGAATATGTAGCTTCTTCTCCAGTAATAAAGAGTGTATCCCCAAACGTAAGTTCATTATTGACTCTGAGGTTATCTGTAATAAGAGAAGGAGTCTCAATCTCATTGGTGGTAATCTTTGCAATGCGAGTACCAATGGGATTCTCAAACTCCAATGTCGATGACGTGGCATTAAATTTTGAAGTTCCATTTTCTATAGATAAGTCGGTTGGAGTTATGGTAACACTTGTATCTGTTCCTTGTACCTTTATCTCAGATGATACATTTAATGGAGTCGAAGAATCAGATAGAATTAAAGTATCTTCTATTGTAAGATTTTGAGCGGTAATTCCACTATTTAATATTGAGCTCGTAACAACAGATCCATCTCTTATTTCGATGCCATTTGAAGTGACTTTGGTATTATTCCCTAAATTATCCCCACATACAATCTCCCCCGCTTTTAGGTAAGAATAATTAGATGCGTCTTTAGATATGATACAAGGGGATTCTATTGTGACCTCATCATATCCGGTATCATTTGAATCAAAAATATATCCATTACCAATTTCGAGTTTATCGTCTCCCTCCTCAATAATTATTCGATTTGCTTCAATATTACCGCTTATGTCGGCATTTACACCTATTATTTTTCCTCCAGTTGTTTCTATGTCACCGTAAACAGATATATAGCCTGGTAAATTCAAATTACCAGACGAGTCAATCAAAGGATGATGTATCGTTTCATTTCCATTGATATCTGTTGAGACATGGTGAAATTCTTTGGCACTTACACGATTCTTACATGTTATACCATCTGTATCAATAATCGTGGCATCGGTTCGAATCGTATTTACATTAAGAGAGCCACTCAAGAACATATTTTTTGCTGTTATAATCCCTGTTTCTGTATTGAACTCCATATTCCCATTTGTATCTCCCGTATGAAATGCATTTGCCGTAAGTTCGTTACAATCTAGATTTCCAGTCAATGTAATATTGCTATAATTTATATTACCATTAACGGTCAAGTCGCCCTCCACTAATACAGTGCCATTTATAGTAACACCCTCATTACTTACAAATCCCGAAGCATCCATATGAATCCGAGTTTCTCCACCACCATTTTTAATCGTAACCTTTTTTGTACTAATGGCATCAATCGTAGCACCTGCACCACTTAAGCTAATTCCAGTATGATCAAAACGAGCAATCTCTGAACTACTATCTCCCAAATCGCTTCTTATTGATACTGATTTTGTCACAAACTCCGTCGATTGAATCGTCCCACTTGACTCTAAATTACCACCCGAATCTATTTTGAAAACCTCTTGTCCAGAAGAATCTTTCATAGTAAGATTATCCGATAACACAAGCGACTGACTCGTTATATTGTCAGTTGTTAAGGTATCACAACTCACATTTTGGGTAGTTATATTTTCTGCTTCAATGTCACCTGTAGTACTAATCGTTCCATCATCAGATATTGTAATCCCCGACCCATTTAGATCTCCATTGATGGTGACATTACCCGAAACGCTAATATCGCCACCTATCGTCAACCCTCCGACAAGTTCACCAGATACATTTGAAGAGTCGGTTGTATCCAATGAAAAAAATACGGTATTTGTAACACTATCTTCAAATATGAGACCAGAAGAGGTTCTTAAACGTATTTTTTTAACATCATTACTCGTATCATTATTCACATCATATATAGGAACCTGCACACCGTTCGTATCACTAGAATCACCACTGGGAGCCAATCCCGTATTATCGGCAAAATATAATGCATGATTCCCATGTTCGTCAAACCAAATACCATTTTGACTTCCATCGTTGCTTCCATTCATCAAGTTGAAAATTGATACGCCTCCATAAACAGAAAGTCCGCTTTCAAACACTATATTTGCATCTGCAAATGAAATTTCCCCAATGATATCAACATTCCCATTCATTATAATTTTATTACCGTTTAGTTCAATGTTCCCACTTGGTGTTGTAATCTTTACATCATCGCCATTAATCGTGGTCGTTTCACTTATCGTATTTGTATCCTTATCTACACCTATATTTATACTATTCGTACCAGACAGATGAGCCACACTAAATATAGCATCATTTGCTATATTAAAGTTCGTAGAATCTACATCAACAATCATTTCATAACTCTGAAACTTAACGACAACTCCCGAATCATTGGTGTCATCGGGGTCTGGAGTCCCAATGAGAATCTCATTATTCGCATGAAGTCCAATAAAATCTAATGGCTCAATGTTTGTATCAGCATTTGTATCAACATTTGTATCAGCATCCAAACCAACACGCAATGTATTATCCTGTAAGTGGACATACAAAGGGTCATTTAATACCGATTGTAATGTCGTAACATCATATTCGCCCCCTTCAATTGTAGGAAAAACACTAATACTACCCGTATGAGCTAAACGCAAGTTAGAATTTAGCTTCTTATTATTATCTTGGTGAAGTGATATTTCCGGAATCTTACTTTGACGAACCATAGAATATTACTATATCATTTATTCATAATTACGAATTGTTAAACCCACCGGAAAACGCGGAACTCCACCATTTGTCATCTCAAAGAATTTCACTGTCAAAAGTTTTCCAACATCATCTTTTGCAGACTTAAGAAGTCCCTTACGATGTTCAATAGTTCCGACGGGACGAACTTCAAATTTTTTTCCTTCTTGAGTTTCACACGTATAAATCACAGTATCTGTATCTTGCCCCTGTCCCGACTTGAATCCTGTAATCTTGAACTCGGCGTCTTGAAACTTTTTATACTTTGCAAGACCTTTTGAACGCTTATTCACCTCGTATGGTGTATCAAGATTACGCACCATAAGACCCTCATATCCACCTTTGAGAGCCGCTTCCAGAGCCTTATCTATTCCCTCCGCAGAATTGACCTTTTGTACTGTATTCTTACAACAAAGCTTTACATTACCGGGAAACACGAGTTTAGACATGACTCCCCATCGGTCTTCAAAACCCATGCTTGGGTTCCCCTTTACATACAAGTCATATACATGATATTCAACATGTTTCTCCAGTGGATCCGTATTAGCCACCGATTTTCTTTTTACAAGACCCGTCACTTGTTGAAATGTAAGAACTGGATTCAATCCAAAAGACCCAAGCTCTCCATCGAGAATAACATCGTGTAAGTCTACTCCCTTTACCTTTTTCATCATCTCATTTAGAGAATCCCGAATCATGTTCAAATTATGAAACTCTTTGCCAGTGCGGCTAATCAGGTATGGCTTGTTCTCAATAAAATGTACGAGACAACGCACTCCATCCAACTTGGGCTGAACCGCTACTGGAAAATTTGTCTTTTTGGGATCATATGTCTGTGCAAGCATCGGACGGAACTCTACTGGATTGAT
>Ga0129324_10001158_pt1 | contig 17414 bp, 7 predicted proteins | sample CPBDNA_7_FD_96879 | JGI IMG/M metagenome (GOLD analysis project Ga0129324, IMG submission 96879) | Freshwater to marine salinity gradient microbial communities from Chesapeake Bay, USA - CPBay_Spr_15_0.2_DNA | ecosystem: Environmental > Aquatic > Marine > Coastal | place: USA: Chesapeake Bay... | reverse complement strand
GCTATATTAAATGCACTTAAATGCAATTTAGATGGTAACGAGATTGTTTTCGAAGTTGCTCAACATATTGGAGATTTAACGGTTAGAGCGATTGCCATGGATTCAACAGATGGACTATCAAGAGGTCTTGAAGTTATTGATACTGGCGCTCAAATTTCTGTGCCTGTAGGAAAAGCAGTACTTGGGAGAATAATGAATGTTATTGGAGAGCCAATTGACGGATTAGGTGAGATTAAAACTAAACAAGTTGCACCGATTCATGCGAAAGCACCTGATTTTATTGATCAATCAACTGCATCAGAAGTTTTAGTAACAGGAATTAAAGTAATCGATTTATTAGCTCCTTATGCAAAGGGTGGAAAAGTTGGCCTTTTTGGAGGTGCTGGCGTAGGTAAAACAGTGCTTATTATGGAATTGATGAATAATGTTGCTAAAGCACATGGTGGATTTTCTGTATTTGCTGGCGTTGGTGAGCGTACTCGTGAAGGAAATGATCTTTATCATGAAATGTTAGATTCAGGAGTGATTAATAAAGACGAACCTGATAAATCTAAAGCTGCATTAGTCTACGGTCAAATGAACGAGCCACCTGGAGCAAGAGCAAGAGTCGGTCTTTCTGGGTTGACTATGGCTGAGTATTTTCGTGATGTAGAGAATTTAGATGTATTATTCTTTGTTGATAATGTTTTTAGATTTACTCAAGCGGGTTCTGAAATTTCAACTCTTTTGGGACGGATTCCTTCTGCTGTAGGCTATCAGCCTACCTTAGCAACTGATATGGGAGCTATGCAGGAGAGAATAACCTCAACTAATAAGGGGTCTATTACTTCAGTGCAGGCAATTTATGTTCCTGCGGATGACTTAACAGATCCGGCCCCAGCTGCATCTTTTGCGCATCTTGATGCAACTACAGTTTTAAGCAGACCTCTTGCAGAAATTGGTATTTATCCTGCAGTTGATCCACTTGATAGTACTTCACAAATGTTAACTTCAGAAATAGTTGGTGATGAGCATTATAGGGTTGCAAGAGAAGTACAAAGAACATTGCAAGCATATAAGTCTTTACAAGATATTATAGCCATCTTAGGTATGGATGAGCTTTCTGAAGAGGATAAGATTACTGTTGCTAGGGCTCGTAAGATTCAAAGATTTCTATCACAACCATTCTTTGTAGCAGAAATATTTACTGGTATGTCTGGTAAATTAGTTTCTTTGAAAGACACTATTGCTGGGTTTAAAGGCATTGTAGAAGGTAAATATGATGATATTCCTGAATCTGCTTTTTATATGGTGGGCTCGATTGAAGAGGCAATAGAAAAGGCTAAAAAGATTGCTGCAGAAGCTGGTGGGGAGTAGATAGTGTCTGAAACAACACTTAATGTTGATATAATTACGCCGCAAGGAACATTCTATGCGGGAGAAGTATATTTAACTACCATGCCAGGAATAGATGGTGAGATTGGCGTTATGCTAGGCCATGCGCCAACCGTAATTGGGTTGTCATGTGGCTTGATTACGATGTATGATAATAATATGAAGATACTAAAGAAGATATTTATTGATATTGGTTTTGTTCAGGTTAACGCAGATAAAGCTACTATTTTAGTTCAAGAAGCTGCTTATCTAGAGAGTTATAACCTAAAAGATAGCATGAAGCGCTTAGAGGACTTGAATATTGACTTAGGATTTTGTAAAGAAGAGGCTCAAAAATCTGCAGTTACTAAAGAAATTCAAAAGGTTGAAAGCTTAATTCAAATACTCAAAAGATAAGCTGTAGATAAGAATTTTAGGTCTAAGTATCAAATTGGATTAAAGGTCCCGGTTGCGAATAGTATAGAAAATAATTAGAATATGATTATTCAGCTGGGTCAGTAGAGTTTAGTCATGAATATCATTACGATTCTAAAGCCCTCCATAAATAATAAACTTTACCGTAGTTAGTTTTTGACGCCCTGCTGCATGAGTTAAAATGTGGGGTAAAGGGGGGATTTATTCAATGCTCGATGTGCACAACAAGGGCGATATAGGTTCCTATTAAAATGTTTCGTGAATATTGTTAAATAAAGAACTATCCATTTCTAATTTTGGAATCCCGTAATCATAATTAGAAGGAGAAAATATAAATATATCTGCTTTATCAGAGAATATTAAAGGAGAACTTAGACTATTTTCTATTAATTCATAAAACCACTTACCAAATATATTTAAGATTGATATTTCTTTGTTTATCACCTGCTCATATTGTTTGTTTTTTAAGCCATAGTCATTATCAAATGAAGCTTGTGAGTCGGTATGAATAGATATTTTTTTTTCGTCAGTGTTTAATTCGCTTTGGTTCCGATGATGCGGTAAATATTTTTTTTCTATTTCAGTTATAGTTCTCTCTTCATCTGTTATTGGAATTTCAAAATCATTCAAATGAGTTTTTAATTCATGTAAAATAGAATAATTATTAACGTAAATATCTTCTTTGTTTGTATTATTTTCTGATAATTTTTTTGTTTTACCCTCATTATTACCATTAGAACTAGAGCCTCTGTCATTATCTATTTTGTGCGATTTGGAGGAATAATGATAACTATTAGCTGCTTCATCGTCTTCTTCCTTTATATCACGAGATCTCTTTACTGAAGATTGGAAAACTTTAGTAGTATCACTTCCAGAATCACTATCTGGATTATTATCACCTGTTAGAGAAGCTGTCATATCTTCTTTAGGTAATATTTCTTCTTTTACTGAAACTAAAGCCTCAGCAACATCTTTAGTTGTTTTTTCTCTCAATAACTTTCTAACCTCTTTGACGCCTATCGCTACTGCATTTAGTAAATCTCCATTAGGAGTAGTATTATATAAGTCCGTTACAGTTTTGGTTGCGCATAATATAGTATCTTTTGCTAAATCCCTATTTATACCAAATCTATTTATTATAAAATTTGTAGCGCGTATAACTACATCTTCTAAAACTAAAATAGGATTAGCATTTTCTGCTATTAATAATTTTATTGCATCTCCTGATTTCGATTGAACTGCTTTCATTAAGGCAAAATTCTTATCAGCGCCTTTCTGTATTAATAATTTTGCTGCAGGTGCATTCCCCTTTTTAGCTGCAGAGAGTAAGGCATTATTCTTATTTGCACCGCTTCCTATTAATATGTTTATTACATTGCCAAATCCCTTCTCAGCTGCGCAGAGTAAGGCAATATCGTTATCAGTTCCCTGTTTTATTAATTCTGCTACTACTAATTTTTGAGATCTTCTAATTGCAGATACTAAAGCATTTTCTTTATCAGCTCCATGTTTTATTAATATTCCTATTATATAACTACTTGAGTTATAGTCGATAAGTTGTGATAGAACGCTATTTGTACTAGCGCCTACTTCTGTTATTAATAACATCATCGCCGTTTCTTCACGTGCTTGAGCTGCGAATAGTAAAGCAGAATTCTTATTAGCTCCATTTTTTATCAGTAATTTTACTGCATCAACTTCACCTTTCATAGCTGCCCTCAGTAAAACTCTGTTCTTATCATCTCCCATTTCTATGAGTAACTTTATTGCATTTTCGTCACCAATTACAGATACGTTTAGTAAAGCTGTATATGTACTAGCACCTAATGATTTTAATACTAATGCAGTATTTTTATTACCTGCTATAGATACAGATAATAAGGCATCATCTAGGCTAGCACCTGATGATTTTAAGAATTCAGCTATACTATACTCTCTTTTATTTGCAGCAATAACTAAAGCTTTGGTCAGTTCTTCTTGAGTGCTTTTCATAATGCTAACTAATTTATTATAACAATCATTATCATTTGTCATTACTTAATTTCCCTTTAATATTAACCAGATGATACATATTAACAATGAAATTAAGTTTTATCAATATATTTTTTTTGTAGCCTCAGATGTTGCCCTGTTACGAATATTATAGAAAATAATTAGAACATGATTTATTAAGCTGGTTCAGTGGGGTTTAGTCATGAATATCCTTACTAATGGTCACTTTAAATTTGATATTATTATTTAGGCGATGTTGAAGACAATAGTAAATATAGACAAGGTGCTCAAGGTAAAATTAATCTAATTGCAAATAATCTAATCACCTCTAAAACACATGATAAGCCATAGAAAAATTTAACCTAGATTCCTATTTGCAATAGTGCCGAATAGAGAGATATTATAAAACTGAGATAATTTATTTAAGTTATGTTGACATAAATAGAAATATTCATAAGATGTTCCCAGGAGATGCATATACATGTATCTTAATTGTCATTTTTTGAGTATCTTAGCAAAGATATTGGTAATATAATTATTTTTATATATTACCAAAAGAATAATTTCTATATGATATAGATATGAATGTTAACTAATGATGCTAAGAAATAGGAGCCATTATCCAGTGCGTATAAGTTTTAGTCCTATTATTGCTCCATTGATTAGTACGGTTCTCTTTATGTTAGGAAGTGGCTATTTAACCACTTTTATTTCCATTAGAATGAGTGAGTCTGGTCATAGTGCTCAAGCGATTGGTATGGTAGCTTCTGCTTTTTATATCGGGCTTGTTATTGGTGGTTTTCAAATATCAAAACTTATTGTTAAGATAGGTCATCTCAGGGTTTTTACAATTTTTGTTGGTATATTTAATACTGTATGCTTGCTGCATATTCTTAGTGATAATGTCTATTTATGGTTTGTATTAAGGTTTATTGCTGGTATGGCCTTGTCTGGATTTTATATAACGGTTGAAAGTTGGCTTTTAGAATGTAGCAATGCTACTAATAGGGGTACAACATTGGGGCTTTATATGATTGCGCTTTCCACCGCGCAAGCTTTTAGTCAATTATTACTTCAAAAATATAAGGTGATGAGTTTATATCCTTTTATAATAATAACCACATTACTTTCTCTTTCAATCATTCCAGTAGCAGTTGCAAAAAATAAAAAAGCACAAGATCATGAGATAGAGTTAGTTAGCTTATCTAGTTTATCTAAAGTTGCCTCTTCTAGCTTAGCTATTTGTTTAGTAAGTGGTTTGTTTTTAAGTGTTATTTATAGTTTGCTTCCGGTATTTTTTAATGGTTTGACTGAAGATTCAGAGAAAACCTCTTACCTGATGTTTGCGACTATGATAGGAGGAATGTTAATTCAGTATCCTGTAGGTTTATTATCTGATAACTTCGATCGACGTAAAGTGATGATTGGAGTAAGTGTATTTTTAGTTGGTATATTGTCATACTCTGTATTTGTAGGATTTAGCAATATGTCTTTCATGAGTTTAATGGCAGTGAGTTTTCTCTTGGGTGGAATGGGATTTATTTTTTACCCTATGGCCTTGAGTATGGTTTGTGACAACTTGCGTAGTGCTAACGTGGTTTCTGTAACCCAAAAACTATCGATGGTAGAGGGAGTTGGAGCTATTATGGGGCCAATTATAGCACCATTATTCATATATTATTTTGGTACTAAAGGCCTATCTATATATTTTATTACCGCAACCGCCTGTTTGGTAGCCTTTCTTACGCTTAGGGTATCTCAAAAAGAAAGAGTTAGTAACAATAGTTTCTCCATGGCTGTTCACACTACCCCAATTCTTGCAGAGCTTGATCCACGTAGTGATGAAGATGAAGAAGAGGTGTAAATCTCTATAGTCTTGCAAATTATAGCAAATATAGCTATAATGCATTTCCATTTAGAATATTAATCGAGAACTAAGATGTCTTTAAAAATTGGTAATATTGAGATTGCTTCACCTGTAATTTTGGCCCCTATGTCTGGTGTAACTGATATGCCATTTAGGCGCTTGGTTAAAAAATTTGGCGCTGGGCTAGTGGTCTCTGAAATGATTGCTAGCCGCGCTATGGTTATTCAAACTAGACAATCACTGCAAAAATGTGAGATATCTGAATTTGAGGATACTACCTCCGTTCAGCTTGCTGGTTGTGACCCGGCTGTTATGGCTGAAGCTGCTAAACTTAACCAAGATCTTGGCGCTCCTATTATCGATATTAATTTTGGTTGTCCGGTGAAAAAAGTTGTTGGCGGCAATGCTGGATCTGCGTTAATGAAAGACGAGAAGTTAGCTGCTAGAATTTTAGAGGCAACCGTTAAGGCAGTAGATATTCCGGTGACTTTAAAAATGAGAAAAGGCTGGGATGATAATAGTCTTAATGCGCCTACTCTAGCTAAAATAGCAGAGGATGTTGGTATAAAAATGATTACTATTCATGGTAGAACTAGATGTCAGTTATATAGAGGAACTGCTGACTGGAAGTTTATACAGAAAGTAAAAGATGCTGTTTCTATTCCAGTTATTGCTAATGGTGATATCAATAGTCTCGATGACGCCATAAGATGCAAAGAAGAATCTGGTGCTGATGGGATTATGATTGGCAGAGGTGCTTATGGTAAGCCTTGGTTTATTAATCAAGTGATGCATTATTTATCAACCGGTGAAGTGTTGGCTGATCCTGATATAAAAACAAAGCTAGAAACTCTACTTGAGCATTATGATCATATGATTGATTATTATGGCGTTATAAATGGTGTGCGTATGGCGCGTAAACATATCGGTTGGTATAGCGCTGGCCTTCCTTCTTCTGCTGATTTCAGATTTAAAGTTAATAGATTTGATGATCCTAAAGAAGTTAAAAAACATCTAGAAGATTTCTTTTTACAAAATATAGATTTTTCAAATTAAACTCCACTATAAATCATTAAAGATATATTGAATTTAATTGACAAATGTGTTAATAACAATTAATATATTAATGAGTTTTTTTGCGGCGAATATATTCCTATGTCTAATCTTTAGCTTTGACGGTTAAGCTGCTTTAAAAATAAAATATCAATTTAGGTCAATTAATATGAAAGAATCTTATCTAGAACTAGGTCTGGAATATTTTAAAACTGAGGGAATAAAACTTAGTCACACTACAGATAGCAGTAGCGGAGACATTGATGTCGAGCAGGTAGTAAAAGGCGAAGAAGATATATTCTTCAGTGAATCTCCAGAAAGAACTCTAGAGAAAAAGAAAATAATAGTTACAGATTGGGATGTATTTGGATCTAACCTAAATACAGGACAATATAGATCTAAAAAAACTAGTTTTTATAAGCAGTTGTTAGGTGATGGGTTTGAATTATATACATATTACAATGGAAGTTTAAAAAGACTTAATAGCATCGATGATTTGTCTATTTTTTGGATTAGAATTGCTTCAGATCGTTTAATAAAAGATATTGCAGCAAAAATGGGGTTTTCAAGCAATGAAATATTAATTATTGGTCCAATAAGCATCTTACCATTTATTAATGAGAATGAATATAGTGTAAAGGTGAGTGATTTAGTGAATGATTTTAATTCTGAAGAAGGCTCTTACATGAATGCGTTGTTTTCAGAAATATTAGAAAAGGGCTCTATTAAGCTAACTCTGGTAGCAGATTCTACTATTGATTATGATGCAATATCAGATGATCTTGATGGTCTTGATAAAGTTTTATCACAATTTGATAAGGTAACGATTGATGCTAAAAATTTTAAGGAACCAAAAGATTTAATAGATATATTACTCAAACTAACAAATATAAAATCAATAGATTTTAAAAACGTTGAATATATTTCTTTAGATTTTTCTTTGAAGAATATTCCTTCCCACGTAAAAGAAATAAATATAGATGGTAAAACTGCTGATATTACAAATTGGCAAGAGATTATAGATTCAAAAGATATCAGTATTAAATTTGAATTAGAAACTCTGTCTTTAAGTTATTCTGGATCAAGGGCAAAGACGTATTTGAGATTACTCACTGGTGATCGCGTTAAAGTACAGAATATTAATTTAAAAAACATAGGAGTTAATACTCATGTATTTAGTCAATTACTTAATGCGCCTGAACTTACTATTTATAATGTACATATACTAGATAGACCAGAATATACCCTTATGAACTATATTTATGGGGTGAGAGTGCTTCATTTTTGGAAAACAAATATTTCATTTGAATGGCTAAAACTTGTTATAAGCAGAACTGCTGTAGAGTTAGTCATATTTACTGATCTAGCTCTTACTGGAATAGCACCAGATTTTATTCTACCTACTTCAGTAAAGGAAATAAAATTAACTAATGTGAAAATTAGTTTTAAAAATTTAAATAGCTTAATCAGCAAATGTAAAGATTTAGTAGAAATTAGTTTAATAGATGTTGATCTACTAGGTGAAATTGAGCCTATAAATACGCAAGGTGCAGTAAAAAAAATATATATAAATAATTTAGAAATGAGTTTTGTGGATTTAAAGAAGTTTTTGAAAAATTGTCAGCATTTAGAAAAGTTAGAATTGCAGTATGCAGATGGACTTGAAGATCAGATCGAGGAAGTGCAACCTACAGAAAGTTTAAGTGATGTAGTCTATAGTTTTTTAAGCGGGGTGAAATCATATTTTAGAGAAGAAGTTATAACTACGTCTCACGAACATATAGAAGAGATTAGTGTTAGAGCTCTTCCTCAAACACTTCAAGAATTAGATTTATCATATTCAGACGTTGGACCACAAGTTTTTCAAGAAATAACAGAGACGCTTCTAAATTTACAAGAGCTCAAAGTGGTTGGTTGTAAAAATTTAAAGATGTTACCAAGGGAGATATCTATTCCTAAGTCTTATACAGTTCAAGGTATAGAAAATAATTTTCCTCAGATAGATGATAATACTGGAAATACAGATTCTAAGTTAAGCTATACTAGATATTTCAAACCTAAGCCGCATGGCCCTCCAATTTATGTAGCTGATTATAGATTAAAAGTTTATACAGAATATGATATAAATACCGGAAGGCTCACCCACACTCCGCATCCTTCAGACTTTACTAAAGTTAAGGTCTCTATAACATATAATGTAAATGAGGTTTATAATACTAAATATAAAAATACAAAGGATTACTTTCTGGGTAAAAGAGCAATCCCAGAAGGCTTAAGACAAAGCATAATACCATCTCTACATCATAAAGATGAGTTAATTGGTTTTGAAGTTTATCCTTATCAAAGCTATTCAATAGTTCATTGTAAAAGAACTGATTTATATTATTTAAAAACTCCAGATATAAAGCCTAACTCTGTTATCTATTTTATAATTAAGTCACCTTATCGACAAAGTTCTTTTTTTCAATATTTTGATTCTTTAAGTGGATTAAATCCTTTCATTAAGGGTATATCTAAGTTGAGATTTACTGAAGAAAATAGATTGAACGATGAAGGATTATATAGACTAACTAACTCTCAAAAGATTGATGCACTTACGACTTATTTTGATGGATTTGAAACTAAAGCAATATCTAGAAAATCTCTAACTCCAAGAGATAAAATAAATACAGTGATGGAGGAAAGAGCAGGGGTTTGTCGGCATGGAGCTCAGTCTTTTAAAGCGGCTGCAGATGCATTAGGTTTGGATACAAGAATTGCCGGTAATGATATACATCAATTTAATGAACTTCTTTCAGAAAATGCAAGAAAGCATTTAGATTTTGGTGGAGCAACAAGTGAAGATAGTCTTAAAGATAATGATTTGGGTTGGGAGAAACAAGGTTCAGATGATAATTCGGCAGGTCAAAAGGGAATTTTGGATGGGCTAAAACTAACGATACATTATCCATATAAAATGATAAGCGAAATGGCATCACAGATTTTTAACTTTAAGATTGCTGATCTGGTTAAGGGATTTTTTTTCGGTGCATTGATGTACATTCCTTTAAACTGGATATGGAAGAGTTCAGAAGATGCAAGAAATTCATTTGATAATAAAATTGAAAATATGTTGCCCTATATAAAATATATTCAGGAAGCTATGAGTTCATGTTTTTCTCAACTCTATGCTGACAATAAAATCAATGACTCTCCTAAGGATGATTATTCATTTCCTAATAAAGAGCATAAAGATATAGCTGATTCATCTAGTTCTACTCCAGAAGAAAATTACGTTCCTAACTATGATTTTCTGTTAATTATTATGGCAGCGGCTGGTAGCACGGCCCTTCTAGGAGTGGCAGCTAGGTATTTTTATAGCCAATCTAAAAATCCAGTAATAAATAGTAATAATGATGTTAAAGTAGTTACTGAAAAACCTCAAGTTGTAGAAACAGATAGGGGTGAAGAGGGATCATCTAATGGAGAATATTCTGATACTGATTCATTAGATAGTGAATCTACAGATATTGCTAATGAAGAACATAGAGAGATTGTAGCAAGAGAGCCAGATATTCCATCTGCGAATCCTTTTATGCCGAAAAAAGATAAAGAAATATCAGCAGATAACATGAAAGAATATGTTAGCTTTGTGTTGGATCAAGCTATAGGGCTAGATAGAAAAAATATATTATGTATTATGGAAGAGGATCAAATTGAGGCATTCTATGCTGAGATTCTTGCAGCCCGTAAAGATTCATATTTTATTTCAGATTTAGATGAGGTTTACCTGCAAAATACTGTAGTAAATGATGGAGAAATAACTCGAGAAGACAGTAAACTAGCTAAGTTTCTAAAACTTCCTCAAGGAGTGTTGGTTATTGATTGGTCGGATTGTCAACCTCAGAATATAGGTCTTAATAGTATAATAGATACTGAAATAAAAGTTAATGGTCAGAGAGTTGAGCAAAGGAGAGTAGACGTGGCCACTCTTAGACAAGAGATGGTTGTTATTAGTATATTAAAAAAAGATATAAAATTGGGCGATGATTTTTACTCTAGGCAAAAAGTAATAAATACTTTACCTAAAGAACTTGCTTTTCAAGTTCAAGACAGAGTTTTACCAGCTATATCTGGTTCTAATCAAGCTGAGATATTATTTTATGATGGTGATTGGAAACAGAAAATATTCGGTCGCATTAGAATAGAACAAGAAGAAGGATATTTTTATAGACTTTCAGAGCTTCATAGCCATGTTTTCAAGGGAGAACGTGATATAATATTGCGCAATGCTCCATGGGAAGACAGAGAGTTTAGATTGGCTCTTAAAGATATTGAAGAGCGTGGAATAATATTTGCTAATGGTAAAGAATATGAATGCAAAAATATTAAATTTATTAGAAGTGATGTGCCATATTCAAAAGAAGGCTTAACAAGAGTTGAATTTGATGCAGACATAGAATATCAAACAGTTAACCACGAAAATTTTCAAAAGTTATTTGAACAATATTCTATAGAGAATAAAAAACTGGTGATTGAGGAAGAATTTGCTAAAAGAAAATTATTAGTAACAGAGGATTTAAGTCTAAGTCAATGGGGTAAATTAGCTGCTTCTGGTGCTGAAGTTCTCGATGGAAGTAAAGTAGTTGCTGGTAGACCTTTAAAATTAGGCAATGAACAGGCAAATATTGTTATAACTAATGATTTGGGCCTATCTAGAAAAGATTATGCAGGAAAATTAATTATTCATGTCAATACTGAGACTAGTGTTTCTGAATTAATAGAGAAAATAACCTATGATAAAGATTCTCGTTATTTCGAACATAAATCTGCTGTAGTGGCTGATGCCTTACTAAATGGAGAAGAAGTAGTTCTGGTAGGAAGTATATCAAGAAATCTGATGAACCATTTATCATCATTATTTATCAATAAACCTTATTTGATGATTAATGGGAAAAGAGTAGAATTCACTGGAAAGATAACTTTACTTACAGAGAAGATCTTAGGCTTCGATATGCTTATTAAAGAGAAGAAATTCTTTAGCGCAGAAGAAATATGGGATAAGGTGGAAGAACATCACTCATTTGAAGTGGTTGTAAAACTTAAGGAACTATGTGGGCTGTTGAGTAAGGAAGTCCCTGGAATCAATAGTTTTAGTTATACACAAATTAATTCTATATTGCATAGAATGGAGGTAAAGCCTGATTCTAATCCATTTAAACATCTTTTAAGGCTAAGACCTGATTATCAGAAATTAAAACCTATATTAGAAGAAATATGGACAGAAGAAGGATATGATGTGCTGCCTTCTATGTTTGATGGATCATATTTACAAGAAAGTCGCCAGAGTAAACCAACAAGATTAGAAAAAGTTGTAAGTGAAGCACAGATAAGTCCTTTGTTATTTATTGCTGGTCCTTCTGGAGCTGGAAAAAGTACTTTCATGCGTAAAGATCTAGGGGCTATATATGATATTTGTGAGGGAATGAAGTCTCTTGTCAAGCTAACGAAAGCATCGCCTACTGGAAAACCAAGCCTATTATTTTTAGATGAAGCAAATTTAGTTAGGGATCCTGAGCGTTATGGGGTGTTAAATGGAATTTTAGATGAGTCGAGGCAAGTGCTAATTGATGGAAAGCTACAAAAAATACTTGAGGGAAATATAATAATATTAGTCGGGAACTATGGTCATTTTAAAAACCGAAATGCAATTAGAGTAATTGAAGAACATGGTTCAATCATTAGCTTTAAAGAACTTAGTGATAAAATAATAAAATCAAAAATAGTTAAGCCGATTTTGCTAGAATTATTTCATCAAGGAATAGACTCTGTAGATTCTGTTAGTATTTTAGATGTTATAGATGTTATAGATGGTGTGGCTGATTCATTTATTGAGGCATATCATCATATTAATGATATGCGCCCTGATGAAGAGATGCTTACCGTTCGTAATATCGAGATGATGTGTTTTAGATCTAAAAAATTAGAACATGATGGAATCACTGATGCGAAATTAAGATCTGTAATGTCTATATATGATGAAGTTAGCGTGAAGCTAACTAAATCTGAGCGTAAAGAATTGAGAGTTTGGTTAGAACGGAGTCAGAAGTTAGAAACTGGCATAATTAAACTTAAAAAATCTGAGTTAAAAGACTTAGTAGATATAGATGGGCTTTTTGTTGCTCAATCAAGAAAAAATATAGTTCGTTTGCTTGAGTATATGACTTTTATACGTGAGTTAAAAATTGATAATGATCAGATAGATGCGACTGCTATAAATGGTATTTTATTTGAAGGATTATCAGGGTCTGGAAAAAGTTATGTAGCTATAAAATTCTTAGAACATTTAGGATTTAGAAATGCAGCTAAATATCCAGACTCAACTAAGAAATATTATGTTATTACTCCAACAAATTTTATGAGGGCAGAGGCTGATTTACTTAGATTAGTGGATGAAGGAGCAGTGATATTAGTTGATGAAATCAATACTATGCCTCTTGAAGATGTGTTGAACCCATTATTATCAGGAGTTGATTTACATGGAGAATTCGCAAAGAAGAAGGGTGGCTTCGTAATTGCTACTCAAAATCCAATAAGTTATGGCAATAGACTAGTTTTTTCTGAAGCTGTAGACAAAAGATTCCAAAAAATTATAGTGAAAGATTTTAAAAAGCCTGAGTTAATTGAAATGCTTAAATCAATGATTAATGATGAGACTTGGAATACTTGGATTGAATCTGTAGTAGATTATTATTTAGAGGCTATACAATATACTCAAAAATATAATATCCCTAGTCCAAACTTAAGACAGTTAACTGAGTATCTTGATTATGCTCAAGGTGAATTCAATATTGTTCCTGAGGAGGTAAAAGATATTCAAGAAATAGCTGTGATTGAAGAAGTGGATGATAATAATCAAGCTAGTTTGGCTATGGTGCCATATGACTCAGATAAAGCATTAGTTTATACTATAGAATCTACGACATTAAGAGCTATTAATATGGCTCTAGATTTTCGTTTACCTAATATTATGCTACCTCAAGTTATAGAGTTGGTTCCATCTATTTTATTAACTTCGCAGGTAGTTAGTGATGTTGTGGCTGAGGATATGGTTCTGACAGTTAGAGTAGATAGCGGTGAGTTTCCAGATATATTTTTACCTGCGGGTGATGGGTCTGCAATAAGATTTACTTTTTTTGGAGACTTATTCGAATCATTTACTACAAGATTACTAGAGAATACAGCTATTAAAGCTTATTTATTGAACTATGTATATGGAGAAAATATTGTAGCTGTTAACGCTATTTTATCTAAGAGCTATATAAAGGATTCACAAGATTCTGGAGTACAAGAAATATTACAAAAGTCCCCTTTTGAGTGGAGTAAAAAAGATTTTAATAAGATAAATTTAATTATTCATCCAGATAAGGGTGGAGATGCAGAGGACTTTAAAATAATACAAGAGTTTAAAGAAAGCCGAGGTCCTCAAGAGGATTTAGACGATAATTTATTTACAAAGGCATTTGAGAAGTTTCTTCCTTCAATGCATCAGTTTATTAGTAAGGCTACTATTGGTATTAAGGTTTTTGATACCGTTATAGATGGAGCTAGACTTGCTTATGAGCCTAATATTACACATGTCAAGGCTGTAGCTCTTGATACGACTTATCTTTATAGTATGTATACTGGAGTTAATGGTTATTCTTCTTCTATAAACTTAATTGATGTTTCATATAAGTTATATAATGGTGAGTATATGGGAGCTATTCAGCAAGCCGCTGTGATTGCAGCATATATGGCATTACCAAGCGTTATAGCAGCTACTGGAATTCCTTATGTTGGGTTAGTATATAGCAGCGGTATGCTTGGCTATACTGGCTATAGTGCAGCTTCTAACTCCTATTCTTTTTACCAAGAATTTGGATCAAATGATTTTTATATAAAATCCTATACTGCTTATAAAGATGTAGCCAAAACTTTATCAGATTCTCTTTTACAAGATTTTTATGATTTTAAACCTCTTACTAAAATATATGAACTTAACCTAAAAAAACTTGAGTTAAATACACAAGTATTAGAGCTTAAAAAAGAGATGCAAGAAGATGGGAGTGAATTCGCTCAGAAATTATATAAATATATAATAGAGCCTCAAGTGGAGAGAAAGTATGATTTATTCAATAAAGTGATTCAAGGAATTATAACTGAAGAACAAATGGAAGGATTAGTACTTAAGGTTCTTGAGGAAATAGTAGTAGGAACTCAAAGCTATAATAATTGTGTTGAATTTGAGGAGCAAAATTACTATTGCTTTAATAACAAGTTTGTTGACCATGTTATTATGGGAGAAGGTATGGATCCATTATTAATAGCTCATCTATAATGCTGTTGATGTTCGTAGATTATTAAGTGGATTCTGGTAGATATAGTCAGTTCACTTATCCCATAGTGAGAAGCAGTTTTATATTTTGCCTCTCAGTATGGAGATGTAAATGTTGAAGATATATTGTTTTTGACAGTTCTATTGTTCATAACATATATTATCAAGTGCATCACACTCACCTATTTTTTGTACGATTATAGCAATTCCTACGATTCCTTCAGGATGCTGTGTGTCAAGCATTGAGTTTAGTGCTAATGAAGATTCGCCATAATAATAAGAATCTAATATCTCAAAATTTGAGATATTGAATATTTTATTTAAACCTTCTATTTCAAATGTTGGTAGTATGTAACTATGGACTATCAAATCTTTTCCAAACATTATTTCTACTTCATAATCATATTGCTCATGAGTAGAGTAAGGCTCATATTTATGTGGTGGTATTTCTTCTAAAGATAGCAATATATTCGGATCATGGTAAGTGTAGCATGCTTCATAGAGCTTTTCAGTATTACTTCTTTCTAGTTTATCAATAAGTATATAGCCTGGAGCTATAGATCCTGTAGATTTATGTGTATTATATGCATCAATACAATTAGATTCAGAGAATTTTAGAAATGCATTAACTGAATCAGCTGTAATAACAGCTTTGCCGGATGGCTTGAGTAATTTGCTTATGGTTTCAGAAAATTCACCAAAATATTTAGGAACATGGCAATGTAGAACTTTAGATGAATGGACTATATCAAACATTCCTTTATATTCTGGGTGTATTTTTAATAAGTTTAACGCAGAGCTGGAAATGGTCTTTAAATTATTTTCGTATAAATTATTTGGAACCATACTTTGGATATTTTTGTTAAATCCATTTTTGAAAATGTTATTATCAAATGAAATGTCTGCAGCATATACTTTGCATCCAGCTAATAAAGCTTTCCATGTGATGGAGCCCCATCCAGAACCTAAGTCTAGGAAATTAGCATCTTTGTTCTCATAACAGTATTTTAGGGCTTCAATATGAGCTACCGAGAGGCGCGGAAAGTTTGAGCCATAAAAAGAATTTGTTGTTTTAGATGCTCCGTCTATAATGTATCCATTATAAGGAGTTACTTCACGATTATTTGATTCATGTATAAGACGTATATAAATATCTATTATTTCTTCAGTTGGAAATCTTTCTAAATTGAGCCATTGATCTGTTAAAAATTTTTTATTTACGCTTTCAATGAGTGCATTTCTGTCAAATAACGAAAGTTTTTTGGCTATATTAAGCAATTTATCATTTCTAGCTATTTTTAATAAAGATATATGGTTCATTTTAAAATTCTCTAATTTTAATTAATAAGTTAATTTATGCATTATAAGTATTTCTTTAATTAATGTCAATTCTTGTGCTGTGGAATAAGATATAATTAGATCTAAAAAATTTGAGTAACTAAATTTGACAGTTAAGATTTTTGTGGCTATAAATTAGGGCAAGTGAATATTTAATCTTAAATACTGAGGAAAACATGACTAACGAAAATAAAGAAATAATGAAGCAATATCCAATTTTTAAGATAAAGATTCCAGAAATATGTGAGTTAAAACCTGGGTCATGTGGTGTTTCTGATATCAAAATGGATATGGTTGGAATAAAAGAGTTAAAAGAATCATATATTGTGAAGTATCATTGCTCTGCTAATAGGCTTATGATTAATGCTCTAGCTGGAGCAGATATTACTCCTGCTTGTGAGGAAGTAAAATTTCCATTAGATGCCTTTGTTATAACTAAGTCAGGAATGGAAGGTGATCCAAATAGCTATGAAGATGAAGAAATGCCAGCTACAGATTATTGCTCTTTAAAAGACGAAAGAACTAATGAATATGCTGTAAAAAATTGTGGAAACCTAGTTCATGGATTTCCTTATACCGATGAAATGAATGGATATAAACTTATTCCCCTAACAGATGAAAATAGAGCAGAAGTTTATGCTGAGTTTAAAGAAAAAGGATTTTTCTATGAAGAATCTCAGACTGCGATGAATAAATTAATTGAAGAGCAGTCATTGCTTTTTAAAGTTGAGAATGGTATTGCAAAATCTTTAGATTTCCTAATCACTGATGAAAAAATCACTGCAATCACTGATGCAGAAATAACTGGAGCTAAACTAGATCCTTTTATGTGTTTAAATGCAGAAGAAACTCAAACATGGTCTGAATATGCTTCTTCTGTGATTGATGCTGGGGTGAATATGGTTGGTGCTATGGTTGATTGCGTTATGGATCTTCCACATTGCTTAGATATGCAATAAAAGATTCTTTATAGCTCTGGATAGATTAAAATAGATTTTATTCAGGGCTATAATCTTTGTT
>Ga0129324_10001155_pt1 | contig 17426 bp, 21 predicted proteins | sample CPBDNA_7_FD_96879 | JGI IMG/M metagenome (GOLD analysis project Ga0129324, IMG submission 96879) | Freshwater to marine salinity gradient microbial communities from Chesapeake Bay, USA - CPBay_Spr_15_0.2_DNA | ecosystem: Environmental > Aquatic > Marine > Coastal | place: USA: Chesapeake Bay... | reverse complement strand
GGAATCGTGCTGCATTTCACCAACCATGGCCTTCGAACATTTGCTGTAGGAGGGAATAGGGAAGCAGCCTTTCTCTCGGGCGTTGCTGTTTCTCGGGTGCGTATTACAAACTTCGCCCTAGCCGGACTCTGCGCAGGACTTGCAGGAGTACTGCTTACAGCGCGAGTACAAGCGGGTCAACCGAGCATTAGTACGACACTCACGCTCTATGCGACTGCTGCTGTAATTCTCGGTGGCACGTCACTTCTTGGCGGTGAGGGGTCCATGCTCAGGACTTTCTTTGGCGTCCTCCTGATTGGTGTCGTGCAGAACGGTCTCGACATTATGCGCGTTGATTATGCGCTGAAGGAAGTCGCGGTCGGCACAGTTTTCGTCCTCGCTGCAGCCTCCGAGGCTCTGAGGCGAAGGAGGTGAGCCCGTCAAGTTCGCTGGACAAAGGTGTACACGCATTAACCAACTAGTTGAAGGAGTCAAAGGTATGAATCGAATGAGAAATAGAAGGGTGTGGACGGGTTCAATTGCAGCCCTGTCCATGACTCTTGTGCTTGCCGGTTGCTCATCGAGCGGTTCGGACGATGCAACAAGTGCTGAAGCTGCCGTCTCTGAAGAGGCAGTGGCTGCTGAAACATCCGCGGAGGAAGGCGCTTCTGAAGCAGAGCCACTTACGATTGGGGTCAGTTTCTATTCGCAGCAGATTCCGTTGTTCGTCGAGATGCTCGAAGGCGTTAACGACCTAGCGGCCGAGTTGGGCGTTGAAATTATCTTTGCTGACGGTGGCGGAAGCGCCGAGGAGCAGACCAATCAGATCGAAAACATGATCACGAACGGTGTCGATGCAATTATCGCATCTCCTGTCGATGCCGCCGCAATGGTGCCTGCTTATCAGAGTGCAACAGCGGCAGGTATTCCGATCTTCTCTGCAGCGAACAAGGTTGACGATGAATACGAGACCGGTTTCGTTGGTCCTGACTTGGTCGGATACGCGGCCCAGACCATGGATCGCATCATCGAGTGCATGGGTGGTAAGGGTGAACTGGTGCTCATTACCGGGCCGCCACAGATCTCATTTGTGCAACTACAGCAAATGGGTTGGGATGCTTCGCTCGAAAAGAATCCTGGTATCAAGGTTGTCCAGACTCTTGTTGACGAGGATCTCTCAACCGCCAAAGCTGTCGACCTTGCCAACGCCGCTTTGACGGCTAACCCCAATGCCACTGGAATTTTGAGTAGCACGGACAACATTGGTGTTGGTGTTGAGCAGGCAATTAAGGGTCAGGGCGTCGATCCCAAGACGATTTGCACAGCGGGTTGGGATGCGCAGCCGAATGCCATCGAACTGGTCAAGGCAGGGTCATACGACCTCACCCTCTCCTACCTTTCATACAAGTGGGGACAGATCGCACTTGAAACAGCGATCGCAGCTGCTCAGGGCAACATGCCTGAGTCGCATTATGTCGTCACAGATGGTCTCTTCATTGACTCATCAAACGTCAATGATTTGACTCCTGATCAAATCAAGGGCAAGACTCCACTCTCTTAGCCCAAGTTAGTTCAGCGAAGGTGTGGTGGCGTCTATACGGCGTCACCACATCGCCGTTTACGCGGCGTTATCGGTTAGATGCGCCTCAGTGTGAGCACAATCCGACGAAGGAGTAGCGGATGGCCAATTTTGACTTCGATTCGATACCTGCATTTCGGTCCGGGTCGCCACCTCAGTATCTCGGGTACCACGAAGAGGTTGATTTTCTCGATGAACTTGAAGCCGTCTGGGGCCAAAAGTGGGGCGCACAAGGAATCGGTCGATTACGTCAGGTAGCGATGAGTACTCCTACGGCGGTGGAGGTTCTTGCTGAGTACGACCTTGAGCGGGCGTTCTTCCTTTACGGTGGAGATTTGCCGAACCTTGAATTAATGCAAGAGCAGCATGCCGGACTTATGGCGGCCTATCGTGATCTCGGAATAGATGTCCGCATTTTTAAGTACCCTGAAAGTCCCAAGTCAGCGTATGGCCCACTCAAACGTGCAGTGTCGGCCGCCGCAGGTTTCGTTATAAATGGCGGAGCTGTGATTGCCCGCGAGGGGGCTCCGTACTGGCGCGGCCGCTCGCGGTACGTGTCGCAGTACCTGCAGTCCATCAACTGCCCGATCCTGCTCACAGTGCACGGCAAAGGAGTCTGTGAAGGCGGCGCATTCACTCGGATGGCTGACGACTTCATCATCGCAATGCTGAGTCAAGACTGCAATCAAGAGGGTATCGATCAAGTTCTGCCGGTGCTCGAGCGCTCTGGCTATCGTGTGTGGATTGCCCGATCACCTGGACCTCTGCACAACTATCATCCGGAGATTTTCGGATGGATGCACGCTGATATGTGGATTGCACCGTTAGACCGTCGACTTGCATTGGTGTACCCGCCGTGGTGTGACTTTGAAACACTCAGGTACTTGCACTCCATTGGTTACGAGTTAATTGAGGCGGATCGTGGGGAGATGGAGTCTGTTGCGGCAGCGAATCTCATTACTATTGAGCCCAATGTGGTCGTGATGTCAAGTGGAGCTCCGCGAACGCGGCAACAACTTGAGAAAAAGGGGGTCGAAGTGATCGAAGTGCCCTACGACGAAGTGATCAAGTACGGAGGAGGGATACGCTGCACGACAATGCAACTAGTTCGTGACCCCGGCCCATCGGTCTTCGAGTAGCGAGGAATAGTTCTGTGACCCAACCCACACGCCCACGTCGCATTCTCGTGACGGGAGGTGCTTCAGGCATTGGCTTGGCAGTCGTGCGCGCCTTCACGGACGAAGGAGACTTCGTGGTCTCCTTTGACCTAGCAGAATCTTCCGCCGCATCAGAGAGCGTGATTGGCGACGTTCGAGATTTTCAATCTCATGAGCAAGCGGTCGCGGTTGCCAGTGGGGGGTCAGGGCTCGACGTTCTTGTGGTGAATGCTGGTATCCACGATGGGGGTCTTGGATTGCACTCAGATGTGGATGATCTCTCTTCAGGACTTCGCGCGGTGCTAGAGGTAGATGTTGTGGGTTATGTACTTGCGTTGCGCGCTGCTGCCGCGGATCTAGGGGCCGCGTCGGGGGTTGCACTTCTGACACTCTCGGATGCTTCTTTTCTATCTGGCCAAACTGGGGCCGGAATCGCTTACACCGCGGCCAAACATGCACAGGTGGGAATTCTTATGTGGGCTGCTCGGGATTTGGCCCCAGATGTACGTGTTAATGGAGTTGCGCCTGGCGGTGTCATTACTGGTCTGCGTGCTATCGATAAAGATGGCGGTAGGCCGCTGTTTGCAGATGCGCAAGCCAAACGGGACCTTGTCGCTTCTCGCAACCCACTGGGAATAGTGCTTGAGCCTGATGAAGTCGCCCAAATCTTTGTGTGGCTCGCTTCCTCCGCTGCTCGAGGCATGACGGGCCAAATCATTCGCCCTGATGGCGGTTTGGTGGTTCGGTGACCTCTCGCCGAATGGTGGTTACAGGTGCTTCATCGGGCATCGGAAGGGCCTTAGCGGTGGAGGGCACCCTTCGTGGCTGGGATATCGTGCTCGTCGGTCGGGATCGTGATCGACTCAATAGTGTTGTGTCGTCCCTGCCACCCGGCGACCATGAAGTTCTCGTTGCTGATCTCTCACATCGTGAAGGAATAGATATCGTCGTTGCGCGCCTACGCGACGAAGCATTGCCGTGTGCAGGAATTATTAATGCAGCAGGGATGGGCACCACGTACTCATATCCCTTTGGTCCTCTTGACGATGAAAAGCTTATGCTCACGCTTAACGTCGAAGCCGTACTTGAGCTGTCTCATGTAGCAGCTGAAGTGTTTTGTTTACGAGGTTCTGGTGTCATCATGAACGTATCTTCAACTGCGACTTACTGGTCCGCTGGAACCTATGCCGCATCGAAGGCATGGGTTCTGGCTGCCACGCAGGGACTTGCCGTGCAATGTAAGTCTCATGGCGTTCGGGTATTGACTCTTATCCCTGGATTCACAAGAACGGAATTTCATGAACAGAGTGGGATCGATGCGAGTGGTGTTCGACCATGGATGTGGCTTTCAACGGGTGAAGTGGCTCGAGCTGCCTTTGCCGACCTCGAGTTGGGTCGGTCAGTATCCATACCGGGTTGGCGATATCGACTTCTGGTAGGGACGGTCCGTCATCTTCCGCCAACCGGTCGCAGCCGCGTACTTCGCTGGCTTGCCCCCCTGGCGCCGCGCGCTGCTGAATAATTGGAGAAAGACTCTAACCTCCTGCTGTGGTTCCGTGGGGCCGTTGCCAGAAAACAATTCGGCGCTCAGCAAACGAAACTGCCGCGAAGAAGACATAGCCCAAGACTGCAAGGACAAATCCGTAGGCATAAACGCGATCGGTGGCAAGCAGATCACCAGCGATCTTCGTCTGTTGGCCTAGTCCGCGTCCACCACCAAGAAACTCTTCGATAACTACTCCAACGACGGCTAATACAGATGCTGTCTTCATCCCCGCGAAGATGAACGGAAGGGAGGAAGGTAATTGCATCATGCGCAAAGTTTGCGTTCTCGAAGCACGTAGGGAACGAAATAGTTGCGCCTTGTCACGATCGGTCGTGGCAAGGCCAGCAGCCGTATCAACTAAGAGGGGAAAGAAGGCAATGAAGGCGCCGAGCGCGACTTTTGAACCAATCCCAAATCCCAGCGCAGCGATAAACACTGGAGCAAAAACGACCTTGGGGGCCGCATTCAAGGCAACGAGGAAGGGAAGTAAGACGATTCGGCGAAATGCGGACTCTGCGACAATGAATCCAAAGCTGACACCGAGTAACACTGCAAGCAGGAAAGCGAGGAGGGCCTCTACGACAGTGATCAAGAGAGCCTGACGAAGCGCACCTCCCTCAATCACCGAGATGCAGAATGAAAGGAGTGCATCAAAAACCGATGTGGGCGTGGGCAGAATGAATGGAGAGACCCAACCCGAGTTGGCCAGGATTTGCCACAGCGCGAGAACGGCTACTAAGAAACCGGACAGGGAGAGCCAGCGGGGTATTCGCTCCCAAACGGACCGTCGATCGACAAGCTTTGTGGACTCCATGGTGTCAAGTTGGGAGTTCATGCTGGAATCCTTTCTTCACCGAGGTCATGTCCGGATTCAAGTAGTGCACGAACTCTGTTGGTGAGGTCGAGAAACTCCCCGGTTTGCATCATGTCAAGTGTTCGCGGGCGAGGCAGGTCGACATTCACAACGCCGATGACACGGCCGGGTCTGGCGCTCATGACGAGGACGCGGTCGGACAGGAATGTGCCTTCAGAGATGCTATGCGTGACGAGTATCGCTGTTTTGTGCACACCTTCCACGATACGGTCGAGCTGTAGATTCAACTGCTCACGAGTTAGCTCATCCAGTGCACCGAAAGGTTCATCGAGAAGGAGCAATTGAGGGTCACTGATGAGCATTCGACAAATAGCTGCACGTTGTTGCATTCCACCGGACAGTTCATGTGGGTACTTTCCTGCGAAATCTGCTAGTCCGACTGCCGAGAGCAACTCCATGGCTTGGTTAACGTGCCTCGCTGACTCGCGCTTCCCGCTCTTTAGTTCGATGGGCAGGAGCACGTTGTTGAGAATTGTGCGCCACTCGAGCAGTACAGGCTTCTGAAACATCATCCCAGCTTCTTCTGGCGGAGCTGTTACCGACGATCCATGAACCAACACCCTTCCCGAGGTGGCTGATGTGAGTCCACCGATGATATTCAGCAGCGTGGATTTTCCACATCCAGAGGGACCAATAAGGGAAATGAACTCCCCCGCGACAAGAGTGACAGAGATGTCTTGCAATGCCGTGACGTCACCTGACTTCGTAGTGAAGATCTTGGTGACGTCTTCGACGTTGACTGCGGGGGAGTCCATCACGCTCAACTTAGAGACGCTGAATCGAACTGGTTGTATTCTGGGACAAATTCGTTGTCGAAGAAGTCCGAAGATACGGGTTGAGTGAGGTAACCCTGACCTACGAAAGCCGCAATGAGGGCATCGTGACGTAGAGGAACGGAATAGCCCCACTGCCCATCTGCTGATTGCGGAAGCGCATATAAGGACTGTGTCTCGGCTAATAACGCTTCTGCAAACGGCATATCGGCCACTTCGTCAGGATATTGCGCGCCAATGATGTCGAGTACGGCCTTGGGATCGGATTCTCCGAAAACTGTAGCCATCGCGCTTCCACGTCCCAATGCCTTAATTACATCAGGATTCGCATCGACAAATTCCTTTTTCATTACGTAGACCGCGTCAAAGAAAATCTCTGAACCGGGGAGTTCGACCTGCTTGAGTTCCGCGCCGCGAAGTCGCAGAACCGCTGTATCGATAAAGGCTGCCGCATAGGCTTGAATCTCGCCACGCTCGAAAGCTGTAAGCGGCGCAGCACCTGGGCCGGTCGCGAGGATTTCATAGTCTACGCCTGGCTCAAGCCCTTGAGCGGACATGAGTGGAACCAACCACGACTCCGCACCCGCGCCGTGGGAGTCGACGCCAATTACCTTACCTCGCAAATCTGCTGCCGTGGTGATTCCTGAATCTGGAGTTGTCTGCAAAGCGAACGCGTCAGATTGGTACAGGGTGTATACCGAGACTAGGTCCGCACCTTCTTCTACCGCCTTTAGCGCGGGGCCGGGGCTGCAGATGCAAATGTCTGCTTGACCCGAAAGGAGCTGTTGCATACCGGCTCCTGAACCGTCTGCGGCTTCAACGGTCAGGTCGATCGCACCGTCGAAATAGCCTTTGGCTTGTGCCACGATGGGGGGATAGAACGCGATTCCGCTGGGAGCGGCGATAACGGTGGTCAGCGAAACGGGAGTAACGCCTTCGGAGCCTCCAGCGCTGGACGAATCTGTTGAACCACCGCAGGCGCTCAGAACGAGACTAGCTATGGCGGCGGCGATTGCTTAGGGAACCCACTTTCGAGGAATGCGGGTCGATGGGTGACTCATTGTGCCTCCTAGGGGGATTGAGTTTTGTATTACAAGGGTGACTTGAGGTTATCGAAACGAAAAGTTCAGCACAAGTGATTCGGCAAATTACAATGAAGTGAATATCCACTAACCAATGTTCGGTCAGCGGTGTTGGTAGGACTTGCCCTCTGGGTAGGTCACCAATTCGATGAACAGCCCCCATGGGGCACGGGTATAGACAAAGCGTGCTCGCGGTCCTGATTCGTCGCCCGCAAAAGGGAGAGGGTCCCCCAAAATTTCGACACCAGCTTGCCGGAGTTGATCTAGGGCCTCGTCCATGTCTTCAACGTAGAACGCAACATGGTGGCCCCCAGAATCTGATGTCCGCGGGAATTCCTCACGCCTGTCTGGAGCGTCATACTCCAGAAGTTCAAGCAGACTCCCCGCAATTTCGATTAGTGCAATTCCATTGACCGCCGTTTCAGGGTGCCGGGCAAAATTATTCACATTTACAGCTGGATTGGGGTTATATGGCGGCTGGCGAACAAGCACCTCTGCGCCAAAAATCTGAATGAAGAATTCGATTGCCTCATCAAGGTTCGGGACTGTGATCCCGATGTGATCGATTCCCCGAATCCCCATACGGTTTACCGTCACCAGGAAACTCGCCCCCCATTAACCGGCAGCACTGTTGCGGTCACCTGACCGGAAGATTCACTCACCAAGAACTCGAGTGCCGGGACGAGATCACTTGGTCGGGCCAGTGATTTGATGGCCTGGCGCCCCCGATACGACTCGAGAGTCTCAGCGCTCACCCGTTCTTCGATGTCAGGAGTGAGCACAATCCCTGGTGCGATGCAGTTGACCGTGATGTCATTCACACCCAGTTCGCTGGCGAGAGCCCGTGTGAAACCAACGAGACCGGCTTTGGAAGTGACATACGCACTCATATTCTTTACTTGCATGTCCCAGACGACTGTAGATGTCAGATTGACTATGCGCCCAGCCCCACTCGCGATTAGGTCATCGAGAAAAGCCTGGGTAAGAAGGAACGCGCTGTCCAGGTTGACCCGCATGATGCGGCGCCAATCGTCGATCGAGGTCTCTGAAAATGGCACATAAGGTGAAATGCCAGCGTTGTTAACGAGCACCCGTACTGGCGGGAGTCGGTCCTGAATCAGATCCCGAAATGCACTGACGTCGGCGGGATCCGCAGCGTCACCAACGAATGAGATCCCCACGCCTCCATTGCGTTCAATTGCATCGAGGGTCATGTCACATTCGGCTACATCGAGCATCGCTATAGCGTGGCCGCTTGCTGCGAGTGCTTCAGCAAAAGTTCGACCAAGGCCTTGAGCCGCACCGGTGACTACGGCGGTTCCTCTAGTTATGTCTGACAACATGAAACCTGATGTAGTGATCGTCAACGTGCACTTGTGAAAAGGCCACCGGTTCTCCTTGAGCGGTGTAGTGCGTCTCTAAGAGCATGATGTAAGGCGTTCCCGGTGCCAGATTTAATGGGAAGTCTTTGGTATCAGGTACGACCACCGGCACAATTTCGACTACGACATGATCAATTGTTCGACCTGGCCATGTTTGACTAAAAGCAAAGATGGAACCATCAAAGTCGTATCCCCGACCGTCACCCAGGGCCTCTTGGGTTGCAGTTGAGATATATGAGAATGGAATCTCGTCTTCAATATGTAGGGCGACCTGCCCGTCGGCAAAAAAAGTCTTCGACGTCGCTACAACGGGTGTGTCTTTGGCAACCTTCAACGCTCGAATTGCATCTGGTCCCGGACTTTCCTCTCGGTGGTAGTTGCCGACCACTCGTACATCTTTATAGGCAGCTTTCAGCATCGCTCTAAAACCAATGAGGCGTTGCAAAATGATGCTCTCGCGTCCGATGTGCGTACGAATCACCGTGCCACGACCCGGGGCGCGACTCACCATGCCTAGGCGCTCTAACGACTGAAGCGCCGCACGTAATGTTGTTCGACTGACATTCAGCATCTCCGCTAATTCGGGTTCTGAGGGAAGCCTGTCGTCTGGAAACCTGCGCTCCAAGATTGCATCCAAAAGTGCACTCGTAGTCTGGTCCGCGAGGGAGGCAGTCCTGATTCGAGGCAACACGAGATCGGCAGTTGCTACCGCGACCTTCCCTTTGACTTTAGTGATCATCGGACTTCTCCCCCCTCAAATGGTCGCTTCACTCCTTCAGGGAGTGGCGTGTGGAACACGCGGAGTGCGAGGTCAAGCGTCTGATAGTAGCCCACGAGTACTACAAGCTCAACGAACCCCGTTGAGCCGAAGACAGTATGGCACTCTTCAGCGAGTGGCGGTGCCACATCGCGGTCCTGAACGAGGGAGCGTGTCACTTGTGAGACCAGAATCTCAGTCGCGTCTAAACCTTGGGGTTCGTTCCCCTGACGAATCGCGTCAATGTCGGTTTCCGAGATTCCACAAGCCCGTGCGATGGGTGCGTGGGCGTACCACTCAAAATCGCTGGCAAGTGTGGCTGCAAGGGTGAGGATGGCGACTTCCCGAGCACGATCCGTCAAGGCAGTGCGGTAGCGGATTGCTGATCCAAGTTCTTGGAGCGGGCCACCGATAGCAGGTGCGACCACCATGGCATTGAATGGCCCTTCGAGGCGCCCATTCGAGTCGGTCAAACGAAAATGTTGAGTTCCCGCGGCACGCGGCCCACCTGCGATGGAGTTGTAGACGGCGATAGCATCTGGTCCGAGCTCTGTGGGCGTAAGCCATGGTAGTTCACCGTGCTTGATCATCGTCCTCCCAATCAATAGTTGCTAAAGTCTGTCATACAGAAGACAATGATGCCATAATAGCGGGAAGATAACGCAAAGAAGTGGAGGCGAACGTGATTGAGATTGACGGGCCCGTTTCTGTTCTGCGTAGGACTTGGGGCGATGAAGAAGTCTTTGCCCGTGAGTTGGAACGTGTTTTTAAGCGCTCTTGGCAATTTTTAGCCCATGATAGTGAGATCCCTGAGCCAGGTGATTATGTGCAGCGGCGTATGGGTCGTGACCGTGTGATTGTTGTGCACAGTGAAGATGGTGTCATTCGAGTCTTTCTGAATACCTGCAGGCACAGAGGTGTGCCCCTGTGTCGCGCGGATGAAGGGAATACTTCGCATTTTCGGTGCAGTTACCATGGTTGGACCTATGCAAACACAGGGGTACTTCGGGGAGTGACGTATCAACCCGATGTGTATGGCCGTGATGGAATAGATAAATCCGAATTGGAGCTTTTCGCGCCTGCGCACGTCGACACGTTTCTAGGTATGATTTTTGCGACATGGGATCAAGACGCGGTCCCTCTTCGCGAGTATTTAGGCGACCTGACATGGTACCTGGAAGCAATCATGGGTAAATTTGACGATGGACTTGAAGTGGTGGGAACTCCTGTCCGCAACATTGTGAAAGCGAACTGGAAGACCGAAGGCGAGAACCTTTCCGGAGACGGTTATCACACGATGGTCACACACGCCACAGCCGTTGAACTGGGACTTTTTGCCACACCCAAGGATCTAGAGAAACTCACCGAGGTGGTTACTCCGCGATTTACCGGGCGCACGGTCGATTGCGGCAACGGCCACACCATTCGTGTTCAGCGTCTTCCGGTGGAAATTGAGAGTAATCAGTATTGGGGATATCCCGAAGAGATGTGGGAGCAGTTTGACCGCAACCTCAGCCCAGGGCAGCAACAAGTCATGTCGGCGCTGTCTGTATGTCACGGGTCCGTATTCCCGAATATGTCTTTCATTGAGAATTTCAAGACAAATGTCGACGGCCCGGGCCTTCATGCCCGCTACTTTCGGATTACTGTTCGATATCCAATCTCTGCAACACATTGTGAACAATTATGGTTCTTGTTACAGCCACGCAATGCAGATCAAAAGTGGCGGCGATTATCGGCACAAGCATATTTGAGAACGAATGGTCCTTCAGGTATGTTCGAAATTGATGACACTGAAAATTTTGTAGGCATTTCTGAAGCTTCTGTTGGCGAAATTGCTCGTGATAAGCCAATCACCTACCTTGGTGGTTTGCAGAATCCAAAGACTCCAAGCGAAGTTGGCTGGCCTGGAGATGTTGTCGATGGCGACAAGACGGAGAAGACACTTCGTGCGTTCCACAGACAATGGGCTGTGATGATGGGCGACAACGAGGTTGTCTCGTGACTTCGAATTTTGCGCCACCTTTCGCGGAAATTTCCCAGGTGTGGGCTTCGCCCGAAGAGCATGCTGCTGTGGCTGCTTTTCTCGCACACGAGGCTGAGGCCATTGATTCACGTGATTTTGCAACGTGGCTCTCTTTGGTCGATGACGAATTCACGTATCAGGTACCGGTTCCCCGAACGCCCGATAACCCCTTCTCACCACACTTCGATTCGCGTTCAATGTTAATTGATGAATCTAAGTGGTCTCTTGAGTCGCAATGGTTTCGTCGTCTTGATCTCGATCTTTACGAATTGTCTTGGGCGGAGAACCCACCGGTTAGATTTCGCCATTTCGTGAGCAACATCCGGGTCCGTCGAACCGATGATCCGAAAGTCCTCGATGTACGCAGTAATGTGATGCTTGTCGGTACGCGCCAATCTGATGCGCCTAAGTTCCTTACGGGTGAACGAAGTGATGCCATAAGCGTTGTGGACGATGGTTATCGATTGACGCGACGTTGGGTGGTTCTTGACCAAGTTGTGATTGATTTCCCTCAGCTTCGGATCATGTTGTGAACGTGAACAACTTTGAGGGTACTGAGGACTCAGTGCGGATAATCATCTCTAATGAATTCGCATCCGTAGAGGTCCGCAAGGTAGCAACCCGTAACGGAGAGCGTTTGCAGATCCGCTCCATGGGAAAGCAGACCACAGTTCGCCTTGATGCCATAGCACTCGAGGCATTGACTTGGTCAGACGCAATTGAAGTTGGGATGGCTCTGGAAAATCCGCTAGGACCTGAAACAGGTGTGTCATGACACCACTCGTTGTTGGCAGCCCTAGTCGAGGCGGGCTTTTGACGCTCATGGCGCTTTCACAGGTCGTGCCCGGGGAAGTCACTCTCGTGTGGAGCGATCGTGAGGAACTGGTTGCAGCCGTTCCGCAAGTCTTAGAGGTCGGCGGAACTACGCTTTTGGTCGATGCCCAAGATGAAGCAGCCACCGCGAGCGCGCTAGCTCACCAATTGCAAGTAATGGGGACCCCACAGTTTGTATGCCTGGTAGCCGAGGACCCGCGCGACTTAGAGGAACTGGGTGTCATCGCCAAGACCCTGCTGAGGACAGTGCCGCTATGCGCAGTCCTTGTTGTCGGTGACGAAAGTACGGCGATGGTCGTGAGACGGGTATTGGATGAACTTGAACTGCCGGCACCATTGTCGGTGGGCCTCGAAGAGGCAATTACTACTGCAGGGGAACTTGCCTTATTCGCACGATGGGAGACGTCTTAATGACTACCAAGTACAACAAGGGTGATGCACGCAGTTGGGCCTTGGAATCATTGACCGGTTGCTGCGGTTGCATTCAGCCGACCTTTACTTCCTCACTCGAGTCGCTGAACGAGGAAGCCATTCGCTTTGATGTACGTCGTGAAATCGAGTTGGGCATGTCCGGCGTATTGATCGTCTCGGAGTGCGGGACGACACCAGCTGAATTCGCGGAATTTACCCGTATCGTCATAGATGAGGCAGGCGATCAATTGGTGACCGTTTTGCAGGCTTCAGAACCAACGCTCCAGAGCACGGTCGCAGCGGCAGTAATGGGTGCAGAAGCAGGCGTAGACCTCGTGATGCCTTCGTATCCCCTGTATTTCAATCCGACGTCGCATGATGACGTATTCGGTTTCACAAAGCGTGTCGCGGACGAATCCGGTGTTGGCATGATCGTTTTCGCTATGGACCAGTGGAACTTTGGTCGCTTGCATGCCGCGGGCTTCCCCATGTTCCTACTCGAGCAGATGGTGGATCAGATCCCGCAGGTTGTAGCGATCAAAAATGAGGTGGGAGGCCCTGGAGTTGGCGGTATAGCGGCAGTTTTTGAGCGGTTCAATGACGAAGTTGTGGTGACCGACCCGCTCGAATTTAACGCGCCAGCTTGGATTGCTAACTACGGCATGCGGTTCATGGGAACGTCGAATTATGAATGGATGGGGCCTGTTGTTCCGAAGATGCTTGCCCTTCTCAGCGACCCTGCGACTTGGAATGAAGGAATGGATCTCTACTGGCGTGTTGCTCCTGCTCGTCGGGCACACGCAGCCGTGTGTACGCCGTTGGTTGCAAATAGCGGGCTTGTTCCGCGAATGCATTGGAAATATCAGGGGTGGCTAAATGGATTCAATGGGGGACCAATTAGGCAGCCGCACATGCGAATCAGTGCGGCACAGATGGCGATCTTGCGTAATGCGGCCGTAGCTTCAGGGCTGGATGTGACCGGCGATGATGACGCGCTCTTCTACAGTGGAAGGAACCCTGAATGAGTGACTATGGCTCAATGCTCCTAGTAAACGGTGACGAAGTTGATCGTCTTGCTACGGTCCCCGTGGCTTTGGCTGCGGCAGAGGAAGCTGCACTTCTTCTGACTCGGGGCAACATCGTGACTGGGCGCGTACAAGTGAATGGCCCGGTTGCCTGGATGCGAGTACTCGCTGGAATGGTGACAGATCTTGATCTACTCGGTTACAAAGAGTTTCACCGTGTCGGGCAAGATGTTCGGTATCACGTACATCTGTACCGCGAATCTACGGGAGAGATCCTCGGCGTCGTTGATGGGCGACGCATCACGAGTCTACGTACGGCAGCGACCGCGGCGGTGGCAATTCGCCATTGGGCTAATGACCGTCCGGTCCGCGTGGGTTTGATTGGGTCTGGTGAGGAAGCCCGTGAGGGGTTGCGAGCGATCGCAGGCTCCGTGCATGTTTCATTTGCGTCTGTCTTTAGTCCAACGGTTGCTAATCGCGAGGCATTCGCCGAGGAGATGTCCAACGAACTCGGCATCCAAGTGATTGCACAGTCAAAACAAGAAGAGGTAGTGGCTGAATGTGATGTGCTCTATGTGGCTACCTCATCGCACAATCATCCATTTCTTACGGCAGGTCAGGTGGGCAATGTAGGAATGATTGCTGCAATTGGATCGACGCAGCCGGTTCACCGTGAACTCTTCGGAGATGTCTTCTTGGCTGCAACGCAGACAATTGTCGATACACCTGACGCTACTCACGAGTCGGGTGATTGCATCGAGGCCACGGCGCAAGGATGGGATGGTACTTCAGCGATACTGCTAGGCCGTTATCTCGCAGAGGAACCGGCGGCTAGCGGACTCACAATTTTTAAGTCAGTCGGGAGCGTAGAGCAGGATCTCGTCCTTGCGTACTACCTCGTTGAAGCTGCCCGTTCAAATCATGCCGGCGCCGTCGTTCCCGACGTCGCTTCCCTTCGAGTAATGCGCTAAGAGAAAAAGGAGTTAGTTATGCAGATTGTTGACCTTTCCCACAATTGGGGAATGCACACGCCAGGTTGGGTCGGCTACCCAGGATGCAAAATTTACTACACGCAGACACTTCAAACGAACCGAATTGTGTCACAGCGAATTGAAACTTCTTTGCACACAGGGACGCATCTAGATGGACCGATTCATGCTGCTGACGGCGGCGCTGATATGGCTTCGCTACCTTTGACCAAACTCATTCACGAGGGTGTTGTGGTGGATCTGTCTGATGTTCTGAGTGACTGGGACGTCATCACACCAGAACACATTCTGTCCAAGGTGGAAGTGAAGAAGGGTGACATCATCATTGTGCACACTGGTTGGCACAAGTATTACACCGGTCAGCCACAGCAGGATCTTGTGCGATATTTCTGTATGCATCCAGGTGGTGGAATTGAATTAGCTCGATGGATGATGGATATGGAGATCGCCTGGTGGGGCATTGACGCAGGTAGCGGCGACCACCCAATGAACACGACCATTCGACACATGCGCCCAGACATCGCAAAGCGCTTTGAAGAGCATGTTGGAATGTCATGCCTTGAATACTTTGGTGAATATGAGTACGTGCACCATCTGTCCGGCAGGGTCATCAAAGAAGACTTGTTTCCCATGCACCATCTAGCCTTTCCTGCTGGGTGCATTCACGCAGAAAATGTCGGCGGAGACATCGAGGCCGTCTTGAACAAGCGCTGCATCATTGGTGCTTTCCCTTGGAAAATTGAAGGCGGCGAAGGTTGTCCTTGTCGGATTATGGCGTTCTTCGACGTGGGTTCGAATGACGTGGTTGATGCAGTGGCCGATGGAATCTTCACTTTACCCAAGGGGTGACGTTCGCACTGTGGATTTACCGTTCCGTATTGCAATGGTCCAAATGCGTTCAGCGCCTTTGGAGCCATTGGTGAACGCTGTGACGACTAGTGCTGCCATTGAACGTTGTGCGAAAGAGGGTTCAACGCTCGTGGTTCTGCCAGAACTTGCTGCTACGGGCTACATACCAGACCGCGGGGCCCTCGAGCCTATTGCCGAATCAGTGGTTGATCCGGGCCCCGTGTTGTCTGCCTGGGTGGAAGCTGCGAAGACGCGGCAAGTGGCTGTCATCGGCGGGTTCGCAGAGCGTGAAGGGGACAACCTTTACAACTCCGCAGTGACGATTGACGCCTCAGGGAAGATCATTTCGATTTATCGCAAACTTCATTTGTTTGGCCGTGAGCGAGAATGCTTTGAACCAGGAGATCTTGGTCTACCTATCGCAAACGTTTCCGGTGTTGCAGTGGGTGTGCTGGTCTGCTACGACCTTCGCTTTCCAGAGGCGATGAGGATTATGGCTCTTCGGGGTGCAGAAGTCATCGCGGTCCCTACGGCTTGGGTCTCGGGATTCGATAAGAAGGTCCCTGCGACGGGGAGAATCGGACAAATTGATGGCGTGATTGTTCAGGCAAACCTGAATCAAGTTTTTGTTGTGTGTGCCGACACGGTCGGTTTTGTTTCGGACAATGCCTTTTTGGGCAGGTCGGTCGCGGTAAACCCGTTTGGGGAGATCATCGCTGGGCCACTCTCGCCCGACCAAGAAGAGAGTAGCATCGTAGAAATTGATGTAACTGAAGTTTCTGCAGCGCGCCAACGCGGCCTTGGCATAGACCCATTTGCCAACAGGAGAACCGATGTGTATGGCGCGGAATTGGGGTACAAGTACGTGTCGCCCCGTGAAAAGAAGGAGAAATCATGACGCCTACAGCAATAACTCACGTTCGTTATGTGGCACTGGGAGTTCGTGACCTGGCTGCTCAGGTGGAGTTCTACAAGGACGTATGGGGCCTCAGCCCACGAGAGAGTGACACTGGATTGCAGTATTTTGGTGCCCCCGCCACCCAAGATCCGCACATACTTCGGTTACGTGCTTCGGAGTTTGATCGGGTTGATCTCATTTCATTTGCAGTTCCATCTGCGAAGCATGTGGATTCTATGGCAGCAAAGTTGCGCGGTAGCGGCGTGAGATTGATTAGCGAGCCGGGTGGTTCTGCGGCGCCGGGTGGCGGATATGAATTCCGATTCTTTGATCACGAAGGCCGTACCATTGAGATCAAGTCTGACGTGGAGAATGTGTTGGCCGTTGAATTGCCGGAACGAGACTGGCACCCTGGAAAACTGTCACATGTAGTAGTCAACTCAACCGACATCGAAGCAGCAGCTCGTTGGTACGGAGAGCATCTTGGATTGCAAGTATCGGATCGACTGGCTGACCGAATGATATTCCTTCGAGGTGACAACAACGTTCATCACACGATGGCCTTTGCGGTGGCGCCACACGTCTCGCTGAACCACGTGGCATATGAGTCGAGGGGTATCGATGAGTACTTAAGGGCATCTGGCCGACTCATTAGATCTGGGTTGCCATGCGTGTGGGGACCAGGACGCCATGGTCCCGGAGATAACACGTTTGCCTACTTCAGCGATCAGTCAGGTTTCGTTGCCGAATACACCACTGCTCTACAAGTTGTTGATGATTGGGAAAAATGGAAGCCCCGGATTCACCCTGTGACCCCTGAGTGGTCGGATCAATGGGGTACCGCAAACATTCGCAACCCAGAGCCTTTTGTGGGGCGTCCAGACCCTGGGGTGCATGATGCACCGCCTGTCTAGCACAGACATTCCATTCCTACATTTAGAGAGGCGCCATGAAGGTTGAAATTGATACAAAACTATGTAAGGCGTATGCAAACTGCACTTTTGAAGCACCAGAAATCTTTGAAGTAGATGATGCCACGGGCAAAGCGCACATATTAGACGACGGATCGTTGGACCAGCGTCGTGACGAAATTGAACGTGCTGTCGACGGCTGCCCTGTAGGCGCAATTATACTTACCGAGTAGCGAGCGCAACATCCATAAGAAGTTTTCCTGTCGATGCTCGCGATTCAAGTCGCTCGTGCTGACGGGCAACATCGGACAGGGGCACTCGACTGTCGATATGAATAAGAAGTCGACCGTCTTC
>Ga0129324_10001152_pt1 | contig 17438 bp, 17 predicted proteins | sample CPBDNA_7_FD_96879 | JGI IMG/M metagenome (GOLD analysis project Ga0129324, IMG submission 96879) | Freshwater to marine salinity gradient microbial communities from Chesapeake Bay, USA - CPBay_Spr_15_0.2_DNA | ecosystem: Environmental > Aquatic > Marine > Coastal | place: USA: Chesapeake Bay... | reverse complement strand
GTTACATAAATAGACGGTTACATAAATAGACGGTTACCGTTTAAACATATTCCAATTGCGTCTAAACTCTGTTTCTCGTGGAACAACTAATTTTTTTGTATTGCGAATATCAATTGGTGCATAAATCTGTTCATTGGGGTTCATTTTACAGTCAAAACTAGTTACATTAATATATTCATTATGTATATTCCATTTTATATTTTTTAAATCAAGCATACTGTCATATCCTTTTTGTTTATATATAAGACTATCTTTTCTAGATATAGTGCGTTTAAATCCATCAAAATAACGAAGTATTCTATTATCATCAATAGGATAAAATTGCGAGCGGTCAATTTTCAATCCTATTTCTAAACAACGGTCATTCATTGCGTTGTCTTCAATGCCCCACCCCCAAAAATTAGGAAATCCTTTACTTTTTTCGAAATCAGCGCCTTTAATTGAAAAAATCCCACCAAGTGCATATTTGAAACCATAATAATGTTTCACAATTCCACGAGTAGTATTATAATCAATTAATCCTTTTTCTGATGGCATTGTATCTACGTCATGAAAAATAAAAGTAATATCTTTGTAATGGTCGGGATATTTATCTTTTATGGCAAGAAATCCAATATTTTTCATTGCTCCGCGATTAAATGGACGAGTGTCATATTGGTGTGAAAAATAAAATTCATATGTATCTTTTTTTGTTTCATCATCAAGTATAGTTGTCATATTTTCTATAAATATCTTTTTATCATTTACTCTATCTCTGTATGGAATAATAAATACACGTGATGGTATATTACATATAGTCATATCCATTACGTTTAAATATAATAATATATTATTATATTATTTTAAATTGTAGTATTCTAACTAACTATTGCATGCGCGGCATCATAATCGAATTCATTTTTTCTAATCGCTCAACCGTTTTATCCAAGTTTGAACGTTCAACCCCAGCAAATAAATAATCAGTTTGGAGAGATTCTTCATTTTTTTTAACATCTTTATAAACCACTCCAATTTTTTTAACAATTTTATCTATTTCGTCCTTGTTCTTTATTATTTCAATTGTTAAATCTAGAGGATCTGTCAATAATGAAATGGCAAAATACAATAAATATTTACGGCGTTTTTTAACACCAGAACTATATTTAATACTAAATATCTCTAGTAAAGAATTTATAATTTTTTTAACAAGTGGTGGTCGTTTTAATGTTTCCTTTGATACTTCCTTTAATATAATATCCCATATAATCCAAATAATATCATTTTTAAATTTGTCTTGTATTGGTGCGAATTGCCTTGTTTCCCCCAAACATAATTCTTTTTTTTGTTTACATAGTGTTTCGTATTCTAATATCCATTCTAACCAATAACAAGCACTAACGCTATTTTTTGATTCTTTCGAAATATGATATGCAAATTCATTCATGGCAATAAATAATTCTTTCGGATCATCTGGTTTAAAAATGTCATTTACATAATCGATTTTTGGTGCTTTTAAACGAGATGACATATGTGTAATGTTAAATTCGTCTTTTTTTTGTATTTTAACAGGTTCAATACTATGTTTTTTTCTAGAACAACAAAGAATAGTAATAATCTCGGAAAAAAGTTGTCTGATTTTAAAACTATTACGTAATGCTAATTCATTCCCGATATATCCATTTGATATGATGTCTTTAAAATTTTGTATTCGCATTGATATATAGATTGGTAATTTAGGATTACCTAAATGAATATACCTACTAATAAATAGTATAATAATTTCCCATAATTCTGCAAAATGACCAGCACATATAAGTTCCGCTGCCCAATAACACGCTGGTTCTACTTTTGAAGAGTCAAGACATTTTACAATTTCGGTTTTTACCTTTGATTTTTGAAATTTAGAAAAAGTAATACCTTTAAATTCTGCACTACTTCTTTTATCATTTATCTCGGTATCATTCATAATATACTTTTATATATATAATACATATATACAAATGCCTATTACAAACACAATGAAAAAAGCAAAAAAATCATTTAATATCTTTATACATACGACATTACTTCATAAATTTTTGTATTTTTTAGGGTTTATTATTGCAATTACTCTAATGATTAATTATGGTAGACAGCAAGTAGAGGGATTTGAAGAAAAAACAAATGATTTTATAATGAATACCGAAATACCTGATATTTATAATGATTTGTATATATCATTGTATGACACACTTGTTTTTAGTAAAATGAAGAATGACTTTGAAGTTGGTAATTTAATACAGCAGACAAACCCAACTGAAAAAAGTATTGTATTGGATGTGGGTTCTGGAACAGGTCATCATGTAAGTAGTTATAAATCACACGGCATTGATAGCATAGGTGTTGATATCTCTCCGAGTATGATAAAGGAATCAAAAACAAATTATCCTGATTTAAAATTTGAATTAGGTGATATTATGAATAAGTCAATGTTTCAAGAACAATCATTTACACATATTTCCTGTTTTTATTTTACAATCTATTATATTAAAAATAAACGCAAGTTTTTTGATAATTGTATGTATTGGTTAAAACCTGGTGGATTTTTAGCAATTCACCTTGTAAATAGAGACAAATTTGACCCAATTATTCCTGCGGGTAATCCATTATATTTGGTGTCTCCTCAAAAATATGCAAAAAAACGTATTACAAATACAATTGTTCATTTTGATACAATAGAATACAAATCTAATTTTGATATTAAAAAGAGTGTAAAAAATGCCGATAGTCCAAATGCATTCTTGGTTGAAACAATAAAAAATAAGAAAAATGGCAATGTGAGTAAAAATGAACATTCTTTTTATTTATCTACTCAATCTGAAATATTGAATTTAGCAAAGGAGGTTGGATTTATTGTTGTATCTAAGATTGATATGATAAAATGTCAATATGATAATCAGTATATCTATTTTTTACAGAAACCGAATTAAACTATAAACGAATATTTCCAACCCTTATTATAAAATAGTAAGAATATAATAACTATTTTATAATATGATTATAGTATCATTGTAATATGATTCAATTTACTTCTCATGTTTTTTTGTATATTATTACATTTATTATTATTATTTATCTGATAATAACAGCAATTATACGAGTAAAATTAAATTTTTGGTTATCACAACCAGTATTTCATATTTATAATTTAAAATTTTGGATTAACCCACCTGGAGTAATAAATAAGGAATTACCAAAAATAAACAAATACGTGAACCTAGTTAATAATAAGTTAATTAAAGTATCAAATGTTCATGAAAATGATGATAAGGACAATAACGAAAAACTGATTGAATTAGAACAAATATGTGCTTTTATAAAAAACAATTACATTATTCATAAATCTACCGAATATAAACCATCTATGGAAGACATTACTGCTTATTTAAAATGTTCCAATCACCCATCTTTTTTTAATATATACCAAGAACCAAAATTATTATTTGAAAAAGGCATACCATTATCAGTGCCAGATAAAGAAATTATTGGAGTGATATCGGCAAGACCATTAAACTTCAACTTAATTAAAAATAACCAACAAATATCATTTCCAATTTATTATATAGATAATTTGTGTATACATCCTGCATATCGTAAAAAGGGTATTGCTCCAGAAGTGATTCAAACATTATACTATAATATTCGTCATGAAAATCCAAAAGTAAATGTTTATTTGTTTAAACGCGAAGGTCAATTAAATTCAATTGTTCCACTGGTATATTATGACACTTATTGTTTTGATATTATGCAGTTGTTTCCTGAATATAGGTTGCCTCCTTCTATAACTGTTATTGAAGTTGGAAAACAACATATAACGTTATTAATTGGTTTTATTAAAGAACAATTAAAACGCTTTAAATGCACTATTATACCTGATATTTCCAATTTAATTCATTTAATTGGGTTGGGAAAATTAAAAATATATGGGTTATTAATGAATGGTGAATTTATTTCTATCTATGTATTTAGACCATTAGAACTGTTTTATGATAATAAAAGAGTAATAGAGTGTATAAGTATTATAACTAATTTACATTTATCTAATATTGATATGTTAATTACTGGATTTACAATAAGTTTATCAAAAATAAATGCAGATATACTACTTATAGAAGAGACTGCAGATAGTAAAGGCGTTGTTGATTATTTAAAAAAAAATACCGAGATTCAGGTTAATTTTAAAAATCCTACTGCTTTTTTCTTATACAATTATGCTAATTATTCTATTAAATATTCTGATATACTAATACTTTACTAGATATACTAATACTTTACTAGATATACTAACGGGTGTATTTTCCAGCACGAGCGAATGAATCCACAATAAAAATGATAAAAATGCCTAAAAAGGAATACAAAATAACTTCTTCAATAACATGTCCGGTTTTTTCGTCTTTTTGTTCTTCTAATAAATGAACCATATAGTTTAATTTATCTAACAATTGGTCCTTATTGTTACTTGAATTTGAGGTAAGGTTTGTATATCCATCTTGATTAAAATAAGGAACATAATTTTTATAATATTGTTTGGAATAGTTTTTTGGCATATCTTGATATCCCTCATAACTGTCTAACGGTTGAGGGTAAACACGATTCTTAACAACCTTTTGAGTGGCGTCGTCGATAGATTCATCTATATTTTGTTGTGTTACTGTAATGGGTTGTTCGTCATTATCGCTATAATCAGTTGTTGAATTAATATTTTTGGGTATATTTTTGGGTTTTGTAGAGACCGAATCAGGATTTCTATTATTTAATTCAGGTCTAGGTGGGGGATTAAAATCAACTAACTCTCCATCATCATTATCGCCTTGAAAACTTTCATAACCATTTGTATCATTGATTACTTTTAACATATCGGCAACATTTTGTTTATTTTGTAAATTATTAATTTGAGTTTGAGGTCTTTTTTTTATAGTAGAATTACGTTTTGAACCAAAACTTTTCTTAAACCTTCCATTTTCTTCACTATTATTATTTGAATTATCTTTATTAATTTCAGTATATCCTAAAGATGATGACATTATCTATATGAAAATAAGATATTTTTATTTTCATAAAAACATAACTAATATACTATAATCAACTATTTTATGAAAAACATATTATGAAACATATTATGAAACATATTATGAAACATATAATAACATTTACTATAGTTAAAATAATATTAAAAATATTATTATAATATAAATGTATGTTGCACCTGAAATAATTACTATATTTTTTATTGTATCTTTTTTAGTTTATACAATGCCTTTAGTTTTGGTAAAATTTAGTAAAACTCTGAAAGGACGGTTTTTACTTATTGTGCTAATGATAGTAGTTACTCTATACAATAAATTAGGTGGTATTATGATAGCATTATTAATTATTTTTTTATCTGAATTCAACTATGAGATTAATAATCAGGTTATGTTTGAGGGTTTTGAGAGTATTGAAGATAAAGATGAAACCGGTAATGAAGGTGAAGACGCATCTGTTAGAGTAGACCAAATGACAACACAAGAACAACTAAAACCTAAAAAAGGTTCTTCCCAAAATGTGGTTAATATTGTTAATAATACAGATAATGATAATAATTAACTATTGTAAAAATTATTATACTTTTATATAATATATGTCATATGACGATATTATATATATTATATTAATCATTTTGTTATTAATTCTAGTAGAAAGAGTATTTTTAAATGACATAAATTTTACTGATCTAAAAACAAAAATGATAAATAGTATTAACAATAGTTTGGTAAACATTAGCACGAAAGAAGGGTTTACGGGTAAACCATTTAAACATAGAGGAAATGGGGTTATTGCTGATAATAAAAAAAAAGATACATTTGGCAGTTATGAGATAAGTGAAGGCGATGAAAGAATGATTGAAACAGTCCAAACAACATATTCAATTGCTGAAAAGTTTTCATATATGGTGATTAAGATGCCATATGATTTTTTAAATAAAATAAGAGAGGGTGTATTTGAATTTGTTAAAAATATGGAAGATATTCTTGAACCGATGTTTAATTTTGCAAGACAAATGAAAAATATCGCAAAACGGGTTGCTACTCAAATGTTCAATATGTGGCTTAAATATGTTAAACGTTTCTTTGCAATTATGCGAAATTTACCAGGATTTATACGACGAGTATCTGACATGATTATTAACCAAATTACAACTATTATTATGAGTATAATTAATTTTTTTGAAAGAATTGCAAAATCGTTTGAAAAAGTTATAAAAATGCTTATTGAATTACCATCTATGATTTTTAAATTGTTAAATCAAATTGTAGATTTATTGCTTAATTTAGTATTTATTATATTAAAACTACCGAGTGCTCTTCTAGGAATGATCATCAGTTTACAAGAACAAGGATTAAGTTTAATGGATAAATCATTTGGTATTCCATTTATGGACTTGTTTTTTAAATAGTTCTGGCATATCTGCAACATCCATAACACCACCATGCGTTTGTTTGTTTATCAAAATGTAGATTTTCATTATATTCGTCACTTCCAAGGGTATAATATATTGATTTGCAACAACTATTCATACACTTCACTAAAATTTTATCGTAAATTTCTTTACCTTCGGTTGTCCTTTTTATCTGGATGAACAAATTTCCGTATTTTTGAATAATTTTATTGGAATCCATCTCCATCTTTATTGTATATGATGAATAATCAACTTTTTAGTAGCATTCAAAGCGTATTTTGTTTTTTTCAATTTTATAAAATATATTATACTTTATAAAATATATTATACTTTATAAAATATATTATACCTCTATTTTATAGTGATAATATAATGATAATGAATGTTTATAAAAATATTAATGAAATGTATTTAAATAATATCAATACGAGCAAATTATTTATTGGTATTACAATGATTATGTTGAATGTTGGTTCAAAATATGTTGACTTTAAGTTTACAAAAGGACAAGAAAAATTATTAAGAGAAGGTCTTGCTAGAGAAATTCTTATTTTTGCGATTGTCTTTATGGGAACCCGTGATATTATTTATGCAATTTTATTAACTGCTGCTTTTATTATTTTATCCGAATTTGCCTTTAATGAAAAAAGTAAGTACTGTATCGTGCCTGAACGAATGAAAACAATATCTGCAATTGTTGATACAAATAATGATGGCATAATTAGTCCAGAAGAAGAAGCAAAAGCATTAGATGTATTAAATAAAGCAGAACGTTATAGAAAACGTGACATGCAAAAGAAATTTAGCACATATTTAACAAACGCAAACAATAATAATATTTCTTCTACATTACCATAATTTTATAATGAATAATGAATAATGATTTTTACTTATATAATCTTTTATATACCTAATATAAGATTATAATGTCATTTTCCAATGAGGAAAGAAGTAGATATAGAGATAGAGATAGATATAGAGATAGAGATAGAGATAGAGATAGAGATAGTGATAGAAATAGAGAGAGAGATAGTGATAGTGATGAGCGAAGGGGGATGGATACTGAAAGAGGAAGAGGGACAGATAGTAAAATAAGTAAAAGGGATAATAAACACGATATTCCCATCATAAACACAACAACATTGAAAATAAATGTAAAAACAACAGACGATTTAACTACAAAAGAATATGATTTAATTCCATTTCATCCTAATATGGCAGATGTCATTGATGTTACTAAAAATAAAAACTATATTTTGTTTCCATCTTTTGTAAAAATTACAATGAAAGATTTAAAAGAATCTGGTATTGGCAGTGATTATCAACAAGCATTTTTAGATTTGGATAAATATATAAGAGTCATTAAATATGTAACTAGTCCTGATAAACTAGATGACCCGACACTAATCATTGATAAATCTGATATTAAAAATTATACTATTTCGTTGGGTCAAAATGCATTGTCCAGTTTTGTAAAGGAATCCAATACTGATATGATTACAATCCAAAAAGACGAACCATTAACCAATGACGAAATTATCATAAATAATATAGGAATAATTAAGAATTTATTTTTTCCATCAAAAGGTAGATTTTATATTTTAGGCAATGAGTATATTATCGGCGAAAGTAAGTATATTCCTCCTTATATTCCATCTAGTGAGACAAATACATTATTAGAAAAGGTAGATTCACACAACCACAATATTCCACTGTTTTACACAATTACTATTGAATTACAACTATTAGATGCAATTAATAACCCAGGCGTTGGTGATTTTGGTCGTATGAGTTGTAAAGCAAAAAAAGCGAGTATTGCCAAAGATGCACAAGAAGTATTTGGAACTAATTTTGGTTATGTTGAAGAAAAGAAAGCAACAGTACCATCTATTTTGAATACTTCGGAAGTGTCAAAAGAACGAAATTTGGGAAAACTACAATTGGAATGGGAACAACGTAATAAATTTCAGAGTGAACCGACAACAGAACGCGAACGTTTAGAAATGGAACGCAATATGACACCTTTACAGAAAAAAATGGTCGAATTAGAACGAAAACAGAAAGAATTAGGCGAAGTTCCGCCATTATGGGAGAAAGAAACAAATGAACTAGAGATGAAAAAGGAAAATTTTGAAAAGAGAATAAAAGAATTACAAGAAGAATATAAGGTCGTTACTGAAGATAATAAAGATGGTGCTCCAACATTTTTAAATGATTTACAGAATAGCATAAAAGATAAAATGTATGACGAAGTGATTGCTTTGGGGTATATTTCTACAACTTCTGATAACGATGTAACAAACATAAAAGAGGAATTAATTACAGACTCATCGCCACTTACTAATTCGGTTATTGCGAAATTTATAAAAGGGGAAGAGACAAAAATAGATAACAAACACGTTGAACCATTTTTAACCACCAATAATAAAATAAAGTCTGATGTTGAAACCTTGGAAACTCAAGCAAACAACATAAAGGAGGAAATAAAACGTTTAAATGAGAGTTCTGACCCGAGTGATAAATATAAAGTAACGTCATTACAGGATAAACTATTAAAATACCAAGCAGATATAAGAAAGAAAAAAGCAATTATTATCGAAAATGATACAAAATATGGAAAAAACGGAGAGGAAATAATTAAAGGTTGGAAAAAAATTTTGAAGGATAAAGAGGCATTAATGAATAGCGTTAATAATGAAAAGAAAAAAGAAGGCACTAGATTAAAAAGAGAAATTGTTGATAAAGAATTAGATGAAAAATTTAAAAAAATAAAGGAATTAAATAAAGAATTATTAGTTGCTTATTTTTATGAAGGACAACTTAAAAATTTAACAAAGAGAGAAACAGAAGAATACGATAGAGAGAAACGCCCCGATGAAAATGTGTCTGATATAATATCAAATTTAAAATCATTAGAAGAAGATTATTTAGAAACTGCTAGTAAAGTGAATGAAAGTGAAAAAACTCAAGCGTTTTTAAAGTTGTATTCGGATTATTTAAATCGGTTAAGAAAACTAAAGGATGGAAAAGAAGATGAGAAAAAGAAAGTAGATTATAAATTAAAGGATATTGCTAGAACATTAAGAGATTTAAAATCACGAGGAAATAGTGATAAATTAAAATCACAAGGAGATAGTGATAGTGGAACCCAATATACATTGCAAAAAAAGGAAGAAAATGATTTAATAACAAAAATAACTGACATAAATACCAGTTTGCAAACTATTAAAGAAAATGTTGATAATGTTGTTAAAAATATAACACAACTAAAAGAAAAACAATTTTCTATTCAAGACTTAAAGAACAAAATAGATGAGTATCAAGACTTAAAATATACTGAACAACCTTTAAAAATTAGCGGCGGGCGTAAATACAAACACAAACGAAAGAGTAAACGTCTTCATCTGTCGAATAAAAAACTAAAATACAGATATAAAACCAGACGCATGATGGAAAATAAGAATAAGAATAAAAGTAATAAAAACAAATCTAAAAGGAGACGTATAACTATACGGCATTTAAATAATAAAAATAAAAATAAAAATAAAAATAGAAATAGGAAGAAAAAATATACAATACGGCGCCGTAGAAATTGAAAATGTAAAAAAATATAATTTATTTAACTTATATTTTTATGTATGATAAATTTTATAGTATGATAAATTTTATAGTATGACAAATTTTATAGTATGATAAATTTTATAATTTAAATATTTAAATATCTAAACTCACAGTATTCTTATCGCTTTTTTGTTTACGCGGAGTTTTTCCAGAAGAAGCATGACCTTGTGATTTTTTAGGTTTGGGTAAAACAACATTGTTATCATTTTGAGAAGTGGATACGGATTTTGTATTTCCACTATCTTGTTGTTGAGGCATATTTACCGACATGGTCTTTAATCCCGACAACAAATCGCTTATATCGGCAGGACCTTTCATTTCAGGTCGCATACCAGGTTGCGATTGTTCTTTCTCGTTATAATTGGCAAACTGTTCTTGAATATTAATGCCATCGTTTCTAGCACTCATTAAATCAGGGCGATTTGATGGAGCGGCAGTGCGCTGACTTTGACTACGCGCTGTTTGAGTTTGAACGGGCGGAGGCGGAGGTGCATTACTGCTTGTGCTTGGTGCGAAATTTCCCATAAAATTACTGAATCCTGGTTTGGTATCCTGCATACTATTCACGGCGGCACTCGTAAACTGCTGCATCAATTCAGGATTTTGACGCATAATGTCGTCCATACCGGGCATAGAAGATTTAAACATTGTATTGGTCATATGAACCATAATTGCCGACCCGCCTAATTGAAAGAGCAACTTCAATTCGGGTGCCATTTTTGCCTTTGACTTATACTTTTCATGTAGTTCACCAAAAATTTCATCATAATCATCAATATTTTCGTTAACTTGTTCTGCCCAACCATCTAACTTAACATCAAAAGGGTCAAACTTCGTATTTAAGAATTCCAGACCGGTAATTGCTGCCATCAACATCTTACCTTGAAATTTACAACTATTTGAACGTTCCTTTTCGGAAATAATCATTTCATACTCGCCTTGCATTTCGGAAAGTGAAGATTCCATAGAGTATTTCTTGGTGAGTTTGGCACCTTTACGTTCAATCTCTTCTAATTTACGCAATACCTTAAACTTTTCTAACAGTGTTTCTTCGGGCGTCAATTTGGGTCTATCAGAAAATCCACGGTCAGGGTTAATAGGAACATTATTAAATTTAGTATATCCATCCCACGTTTTACTATCGCCTTCCGAAGATGCTGTTGCCTTCCCAATCATAGAAGCATCGTTCACACTTACAATACTACCAATAGAGACATTATCTTTATTTGGTGTTTCATTATCATCATCGTCCGAATTGTTTAATTTAATACCGCTGTCTTTTTTTCCACCAAAAAAGGATGTGCCAAACATACCAGATTTTGAAATAGCAGGCGCACTTCTGGGTTCTTCAACTAAATCATTTAATTCACTTTCTAGATCATTCAAATCACCAAGTCCAATATCATTATCTGCATGTTTTTTACTGCCACCACTATTCATATGTTTGTCGTTCATTAAAAGTTCAAGACCACCACCAAAATTAACCGACGGTTTGGCAGATGACGATGAAGAGTGTGATTCGTTCAAATCAATTGTGGGGATATTATCTAAATCAATATTAATAACTTCGCCAGTAACGTCAACCATTGTTGTGTATTATATATAAATTATAACTTTAAGTTATACGCAATAAAAATATATTTATTGCTTATACTTTTTTTATTAAATTATAAAAATTATAAAAATTATAAAAATTAAAACAAATAATTTCGGTCGGTTAAGCAAGAACAGTTAACACAATAGTTAAAAATACTTCCCAAGAAACACACAAAAAATAATGAGATTTTTATAGGGCATGTTAAAATTGTACAAAAACAATCATTTTCTGTATTAAAATAACCAGATTCAGTATAATCATATAAATTACTTGGGCATACATGACATTGATTTGTCTTATAATTTTCTTTATCTTTTACTTTATTCATTTCATTGCGTTTTTTACAATAGCATAATCCACAACAGCGACTATCAAATGAATCCTTTTTATAACAACCACACAATGAGTAGTTGATATTTGTTTTATCTTCCATTATAGTTACATATCATATCAATTAATCTTTATATATTATCATTTTAATCGTTTATTGTTTATCGTTTGGTAGGTCGGTTTAAATACCAATGTCCCTGTAAATAAGCATCTGCTAAATCATCTTTTTTTTTATGATTTTTAAAATGTGATAACCACCTTTCATTTTTTTCATCAATCTCTTTTAATTCATTCAGAATTTTTTCCATAACATTAATGCCTTCTCTTTTACGAGCACTATATGTTGAAATATCTGTTTCAAATAAATCAATATGTCCTTTTAATTTATTTGCTGCAGATATAAATTCAATTTTGGTTCTATTGTTCATAATAAAATATTGAGCAATCATTCCTTGTAATGTTTTCATGCGATTTGCAATAGGACTAATCTGATTTTCAATAACAATACAATCAATAGTATTTATATGATTCTTTAATTCTTTATCAAAGGCATTTCGCATTGCTATTCCAAGTTGAACCAAATCAAAATCATTTGCACTTATTGTTGCAACTGTAGATAAAACATTCTTTTCCATAAATTCTGTAATAATTTTAAATACATCTTCTTTTTTCATTTTATTTATAGGAACATTTGCTGTATCATTTATCAATGGGATTGTATAATCCACAATTAGTTTGTTTAGGTCTGTTAATTTCATCTTCTTAATTTTCTTTAAAGAGAGATTAGATGTAGGAATAATTAACCCTGATTTTTTTGAATGAGTTAAACATAGGTAAACTGGTGCATTGGACTCACAATTGTTTGCATATTTTGAAGGTTTCGTACATTTGTCTATAGAACATTTTGGAATCTCTCCACATAAATTAATGACGTCCCACTGAATAATATTATTATGAACTGTATTACTTGGTGTGGATGATTCCATTAAACAATATGCTAAATTTTTAATACCAACATCAATACTAAGTATTTTCATATTTGTTTAATAGTATTATTATGTTTAATAAGTAATAATTATAATAATAGTTGATATAATAATATAAGATGCCGAAAAAGATACATGAACATACAAATGAACATACAAATGAACATACAAATGAACATACAAATGAAAACGAAACTATACCAATGAATGGTAATGATATAAAATCTCTCATTGAATTGAATAAAAAGATGTATAAGGAACTAAAGGAACAAAAAAAAATGATAGATAACTTACAGAAAGAACAAATAAAAATTGTTAATAATACTGAAAAAATGTGCAATCATATTAATTTTATTAATAATACCTACGATAATATTAAAAATGGTTATTTTTTCAAATCTTTATTCAAGTAATATTGCTATTTATAAAAATACAAATGTTAAAATACAAATGTTAAAATACAAATGTTAAAATACAAAAAATAATTATTATTTATATTTTGTATTTTTATAATATGAATTAATTTGCTCTTGGAATACCGTTCGACAATAATTCGGTTTGCGATATAACTGGCGTCACCATTCTCGCCTGTAATGTAACATCAGATAAATATAAATTTTTCAAGTCACTATTTTCATATCCATATTTAGCAGACGTATCTAAACACGATTTAAATAAATAGGGAGAGTTATTAGACGCAGGCATACCATTTCCATACGACGACATATTTGCACAACAATTATCACAAGCAGCAGTTTGATTGTATTGAATAATTGCATCTGCATTTTTACATAAATATTGGCGGTATTGTGCGTTTGATTTTATACCTGCTTCTTTTTTAATATGTTCGTTTAAAGAAGCACCCGGTTGCCAATTAGCATAATTTCTTCCATCATTCATAATTGGTGGAAAGTCATGATATATATTATTAGACCCACTGTAGCAAGTTCCCCAACTCATTTGTATATATATAATATAAAAAAATGATTTATTGTATATGTCTTATTGATATATAGTATTATCCGTTAGACCATCACTTTATTTCTTAAGTAATGCCAACAACTCTGGTTTTTTAAGTTTTTTGGCATCCTCCTTTGACGCTAAATTTTGAGAAATGACGGTCGATCGTAAATCATCAACTTTCATAGAATCAAATGATTGACTAGTATTCTCCTCAGTAGCATCATTTTTGTGATGTGCGTCTAAAGATAAAGTTTCATCAGTGATTTCACTAATAGAAGAAGTAGTGGCATTTTCGTGTTCTATATCAGAATGGGATGTTCCTAACACTTCAAATGCCAACACAGAAACAGACATTTGTTCATCGTTCATATTCATTCCTACATCGCTTAATTGAACAATATCATTTAAATCCATTTGCTGAGAATCTTGAACAGATTGGTGTTCCATATTATTCCGATTATCGTGTTCATCGCTATCACCGTCGCTATCACTGTCGCTATCACTGTCAGATTCGGAGTCAGAGTCGGAATCAGATTCATATTCATCGTCGGAAACTTCTATTTTTCGGACAACATTCATTGCTTCGGGGGAAGCAAGATTATCACGCGGTGCATCACACCCTCCTCGCTGAATATCTTGTTGAACGTTAGTAATAAAAGCAGTTAATACTTTATTTTGTTTTTCAACCGCATTCTTAATCTCTGCTAAACGCAAGTTAAAATAAACAAAAAGTGCGGCACAACATAAAAAAGTGATTAAAATAGGTATCGGACTAATCCCACAAAGGTTCATTATTGAATATCGATAATATATTTTAAATAGTTATTAAACGAATTAATATATATTTGAAATTTTATACATATTTGAAATTTTATACATATTTGAAATTTAAAAAAGATTAAATATCCATTTCATTTAATGTTGCTGTCGTATTTTCAATGATTTCATTTGGATATTTTAAATCCTTTAATACCTTAATTCCACCTTTAATTGTAGATATTCCTTCTTCTAATTTATAAGTATACTTAAAATCATTATTAGTTGTATCTATTTTCATATGAAAGTTATGAAGTTTATCTTCCTTTTCTAAACGACGACACAAATCAAGAAAATGCGTTGTTAAGACAAAATTAACATTGTCGTTTTTGTTTAAAAATTTCAAGAATGCATAAGCACTACTAATTGCTTCATATGGATTGGTTCCTGAATATAATTCATCAAATACACAAAAATGTCTTTCTAATTTATTTTTTGTATTTTCACTAAAGTTATCAGTATCTTCTTCTTCTTCTTTTTCTTCTTCTTTTTCTTCTTCTTCTGTTTTATTGTTCATTTTTGTAATATGATTTAATATATCTTTACAACGCTTTGCCTCTGCCTGGAATAAACTATCTCTCCCCGAAGTATCTGGAATATTAATATAACAATGTATCATATCATACGGGTTTATAGTTGCCTTATTGTAAAATCCAAATCCAATTTGTTGAGAAAGTATAATATTAAATATAGTTGTTTTTAATAAGGTAGTTTTTCCTGCAGCATTTGGACCAGTTATAATTAAGTGTTTATCTAATTTATATGTATTTTTCACGGGTTTTTCATTTACTAACGAAGGAAAATATGCTTTTTCAAATTTACTTACTCCCTTTTTAAATTTACAAGCATTCATATTTTTATCTCTCATATTTTGAATAACACCATTCATATTATCAATATATCCATTCATTCCAAATGTATAGAGTAATGTTTCATGAAATTGTTTATGATTATAAAGTTGATAAAAACATTTCATTGTAAATCCAATTTGACTTAATTTCTTAATACTTACTTTATTCGGTTTTACTTTGTCAAATTCATTTTTCATATGTTTGCATACATCACGATGATGCTGAATCGTTTCTACAAAATTTTCATATGACTTTAATCCGTTACATTGTTTAATTAATATATCCATATTTGAAATGGTTTCATTTAGATAACATCTCATCTTAAATAGTTGTTCGTGTATCTTGGTCATGTTGCATATAAACCGACGACACGTTGATATATTTTGGTATACCTGAATTATATAAAAAATGGTAGTTGCAAATACATACACCAATTTTTCAAAACTCATGCTTGATATATCAAATATTTTACCAAGTTGGTGTTTTTGAAAAACAATTTTTAAAAGTTCAATATATTTCTCAATCGTAATAGGCAACCCTCTTAATTTAATAATAAGAAGTGGAACTATTAAAAAAATAATAGGAAGCATCAATGAAAACAGCGGCGAAGCAACATTATAAATACTAAGACACTGCAAAAATGTAGAATTTTTGTTTAAAAAATCTAATTGTTTCCATTCAATATAATTATATTTTTCATTAAATCCTGTTTCATTCTGTATTTCATTCCAAATTTCAACAATGTCACTCTGTAACTCTTGTTTAACTAAACTTCCACTTGCTAATAATTGTCCGTCAATCTCTCTTTTTTCATCTTTTAATTTGTGTTTTAATAAGGCCTGACTGTCTTTAAGAAACGATACGTTTGATGTATAATATCTACTCCATTGTTCCATTAAATCCTTACCAAATACTGTGGTTGGGTTAAAAACATATTTATAAAGAGAATCATGTTTGTCTGTAGAAAACAATTCTAAATCGTTAATTGTATGTTCTTCTAATTCTACCTTATGTTCCAAATATTCAATCGGCAATTTGAAAATAGGTTCTTTTTTTTTCTTTTCATCGCGTTCATCGTCATTTTTTCCTGAGTTTTTTTTTGAATTATTATTTAACATTTGTTCTATTAAATCTTCTATCATTTATTATTATTAATAAAGAATAATAACAATAAATTTAAACGAGACAATGTTAATACTAATATCGTATTTATTCATCAATATCTAAATAACCAAACATATTTTGTATACTAGTTATTGTAGTATAATCTGTAGTATAATCTGTAGTATAGTTGGTTAATTGAGAAGAATATACAGTATTGGTGTATTGTGTTTCATTGTCGTCGGTGCTTGAATTAAAATTATATGTTAATGGATCTTCATATAATGAATCATTATTTAGAACTGAGTTATTTGGATAGATTGTGTCATAATGTGTATTAATAAATAATTTATTATTTATAAAGAGTTCATTTTCTACAATAAAAGGGAATTGTCTATCATCTTCAACTATGGTATCTATTTTATTTTTTATATTTTTATCATGTCTATTATGTTTTTTTATCATAACTCCAATAAAAACTACAATAAATACTGACGATACCAAAATAAGTATTACATTTGTCGAAGCAATATTGTTATTGTCTGTATTTGAAGTAATACTACCTATTGCGCCTCGTTGATTGGTAGTTACTGTGCTGGTGAGTGTTGTGGTGGGTGTGCTGGTGAGTGTTGTGGTGGGTGTGCTGGTTGGCGTTGTGGTTGGCGTTGTGGTTGGCGTTGTGGTTGGCGTTGTGGTTGGCGTTGTGGTTGGCGTTG
>Ga0129324_10001146_pt1 | contig 17493 bp, 17 predicted proteins | sample CPBDNA_7_FD_96879 | JGI IMG/M metagenome (GOLD analysis project Ga0129324, IMG submission 96879) | Freshwater to marine salinity gradient microbial communities from Chesapeake Bay, USA - CPBay_Spr_15_0.2_DNA | ecosystem: Environmental > Aquatic > Marine > Coastal | place: USA: Chesapeake Bay... | reverse complement strand
TATCGAGACGGAATACGGTGTCACCTGCACCTTTAAAGGTCAACGGCGCCTAAGCCCCGACGAAGTTGCACGCTACCTGTTCCGTCGAGTAGTCAGTTGGGGCCGAAGTAGCAATGTATTTCTGGCCAATGGTGCCAGGCTTTACCTCGATGTTGGTTCACATCCGGAATATGCGACAGCCGAATGTGATGACTTTATGGAATTGCTCGCACAAGATCGGGCCGGTGAACGAATCCTTGAGGGTCTAAGTATTGAGGCCGAGGAGCGATTGGTTCAAGAGGGTATTTTTGGCGATGTTTATTTATTCAAAAACAACACAGACTCCGCAGGGAATTCATATGGTTGTCATGAGAACTATCTGATTGAGAGAACGACTGATTTTGCATCACTGGCGCAGACCTTCATTCCTTTTTTGATCAGCAGGCAAATCCTCGTGGGGGCCGGAAAGGTGGTACAGACGCCACGCGGCGCCACCTACGCGGTCAGCCAGCGCGCAGACCACATTTGGGAGGGCGTTTCGAGTGCAACGACTCGATCACGGCCAATCATTAACACTCGAGACGAACCCCATGCCGATGCAGACCTATATCGGCGTCTTCATGTGATCGTGGGTGATAGCAATATGAGTGACACAACGAATTTGCTAAAGGTTGTGTCTGCGCATCTCGTGCTTTCCATGATCGAGTCTGGGGCTGTGATGCGTGACCTCACCTTAGCCAATCCCATTCGTGCTATTAGGGAAATAAGTCATGACACCACTGGAAAACGCACGGTAAAACTAGCTAATGGAAGGGAGATCTCAGCCATCCAGATGCAGAGTGAATACTTTCAAAAGGTGTCAGATTTCGTTGCCCGCCGTGGGATTGTCGACCCAGTCACCCAACGGGCAATGGAGTTGTGGGAACGGTCGATTAAGGCCGTTGGTTCAGCAGATCTGCATCTCATTGACAGGGAAATCGACTGGGTGATCAAGTTGCGTTTGATCGAGCGCTACATGAGGAAAAACAACATGACCCTGGAGGATGCCCGGATTGCTCAACTCGATCTGGCCTACCACGATATTCGCCGAGATCGGGGGCTGTTTTATTTATTGGTCCGTGGCGGGGCCGTCGAGTCGTTGTTGACACCAGAACAAATTGAGGTGGCTAAAAATGTCGCGCCACAGACCACCCGCGCTAAATTGCGAGGTGATTTTATTTCACGGGCGCAGGAACGTCGAAGGGACTACACCGTTGATTGGGTACACCTCAAACTCAACGATCAAGGGCAACGAACCGTCTTGTTAAAAGATCCCTTTCAACATACGGATGAACGCGTTGATCGGCTTATCGCCTCAATGTAGGTCCTGCCAGGTTTAACAGGTATTCTGAAGCCGTGAGAAAACAAATAGCAACAACCGCTGTAGCGCTATCCGCCCTAATTCTGCTGGCAGCTTGCTCAAGCAGCCAAGACGGTGATCCTGAATTCACTGACGCAGGCAACGCCTCAGGGCCATATTTGGTGAATGACTGTGGCACCCTGGGCTCACCCGTAGCTTCAGAAATTGCACCCCCTGGTATCGCAATCGACGGCCTAGTGATCAGCGAGGACGTTGTGCCGACTATTAGTGTTGGACCAAACTCGGCTCCGGCTGCGGAACTGGTTTCGCAGCAACTCATTGCAGGTAGCGGCGCAAGCGTTGTTGTGGGGGACACGATTAGCGTTAACTACTGCGGGGTTGGGCAAATCTCCGGTGCACTTTTCGATTCTTCTTGGGCACGAGGTGAAGCAGCAACCTTCGATCTTGTACCGGGTGGACTCATTGAAGGGTGGACTCAAGGTGTTCCGGGAATGCAGGTTGGGGAGCGTCGCTTATTAGAGATCCCAGGTGACTTGGGATACGGAGCCAATCCCCCCGGTGGCATAGAAGTAGATGAAACGTTAATTTTCGTTGTTGAACTTGTTGCCATCGGCTAATCTCCCATTCGTTCACTCATTACGAAGATAGGAATCACATGTCCGAACTAGTAAAACCTGAAATTGATTTCATTGAAGGGCCGGCACCTGTTGACTTGGTGATCACTGATCTGGTTGTTGGAAGTGGTCAAGAGGCAACTCCCGGTGCAACCGTGGAAGTTCACTATCTCGGAGTGGAATTTGAAACTGGGGAGCAATTCGACGCTTCATGGGATCGGGGTGAAAGCATTAATTTTCCACTCTCGGGTCTCATCGCTGGATGGCAGGAAGGCATTCCCGGAATGAAAGTCGGTGGTCGCCGGCAACTCGTCATTCCGCCAGCACTTGCCTATGGGGAATCTGGCGGCCATCGTTTATCGGGAAAGACACTCGTTTTCATAATCGATCTTCTCGGCGTCAAATAATCACTGTTGATTCAATGCCCCGACGCGATAAGACAGAGCGATTGCTTAATCTAGTTTTCGCAATGATGTCAACGCAACGGGCGATTTCGCGCTCGGACATTCGGGACAGTGTTGCCGGCTACGAGGACGCAAACTCACCCGAGGCTTTCGAGCGAATGTTCGAGCGAGATAAAGATGAACTTCGTTCAATGGGGCTGCCTATTGAAACTGTCACAGACAATATGGGTGAAGTTCTCGGTTACCGAATCTCGACTACTGAATATGAGTTTGTCGATCTGGAGTTATCTCCTGATGATCTGATTGTTCTGGGTGTGGCGGCGCAAGTTTGGGATCAGGCAGTGTTGAGTGCGCCGGCACAGACGGCATTACGCAAAATAGAGGCGAAATATGGAAAGAGTGTTGTCGCGCCACCTGCGGAATTGTCAGGCCTCGTTAGACTTCAGGCGCACGATGTTTCGCTGCCGATTTTACTTCGCGCAGCACGAGAGAAACGGGTCGTAAAGTTTAATTATCGGAGCCGCGACGGAGTGCAATCGACACGCAGCATTGAGCCGTGGGCCGTTATTTGTCGGGAGGGTCACTGGTACTGCGTCGGTTTTGATCTCATTCGGAATGAACAAAGGACATTTAAACTGCCGAGAATTCAGGGCAGCGTCAAGCTTACCGCCGAAATGCACACAACCCCGAGGCCTGAAAATCCTTCGATACAGATCCCACAACCTGATAATCAGATCACGGCCACCATTACAGTTGCCCCTAACAGTGGAGCGATGCTACGCAGAAGTGCGTCAAAGTCTGAGCAAACTAACGATGGCGATCGGTTAACTGTCCACGGTTCACTGCAGGATTTAACCCAATGGACTTTGCTCGCCTTAGCCGACGTCCTGCGAATTGAGTCACCTGCGCTTAGGACTGCTGTATTAGCGGCGAGTCAGCAGATTCTCGATGAACATCTTGCTGTGATCAAAGTTGGACTCGCGCGTGGCTGAACAAGTTTCGGACCGAATCTCGCGATTACTTGCATTAGTTCCCTGGCTTGCTAAGCGTCCTGGAATTACTTTGACGCAAACAGCGCAACATTTCGGTATCAGTGTCGAGACGCTGACAAAAGATCTTTGGCAACTCGTTTTATGTGGGCTTCCCGGCTACGGACCAGATCAACTCGTGGACATTGATTTTTGGGACGACGACCGAATTTGGGTTCAAGATCCACAGACTCTGGCCGTTCCCATGCGAATAAGTTCTGATGAGGCGATAGCACTTTCTATCGCGCTTCGAAGAATGAACCAAATTCCCGGTGTGGCTGAGAAGGACACAATTAACAAACTAATTGTGAAAATGGATTCGGTAACAGGGTCATCAATGAGCGTATTCAAGGTATCGAGTGCTGATCAAGTCGCACAGAGTGAATTGATTGAATCTGCACTTTCAAACGAACGTTCCTTGAGCTTTGACTACTCATCGTCGACAGACAGTCATTCACGTCGCAATGTAACCCCGATCAGGGTATTCGGTGTTGATGATTACTTGTACTTGGCCGCATGGTGCGAACAAGCCGAAGCAGTGCGCTCATTCCGTTTCGATCGAATAGCCAATGTGGATGTAATTGAACCTTTGATTCATGGTCAGGCTGATCTAATGACCGAATTGACCGGGCTTACTGACTTGGACTCCGCTCCAACTGCCTTGATCCGAATTGATTCGGAAATCGCTTGGGTCACCGAAGAAGCCTGGGTACGCCATTCAAGCAAAGATTTTGGTGAGCTCGAAGACGGTCAGATCCTCATTACCGTGCCTTATCTGTCCAAGGAATGGTTGATTTGCTGGGTCATGTCCATGGCAGGAGCAGCCACAGTTCTCGAGCCGATCGCATTTGCTGAGGAAATCAGTGAGCTGGTGGAGGGTTCTATGGTCCGGTTAGTCGACTCAAATTGAGGCCGACATAGGCTTGTACTACTCATTAAGGTGTTAATGACGGTACAATTGATATTCCAGATGGCAATCCGCGAGGCAGGAAAGGGATCACATGTTTAGTAATCTCAAGGGCTGGGAATGGCTCATTATCGTGGCCTTGATCCTTCTGTTGTTTGGGGCAAAACGCCTTCCTGATGCAGCACGAGGTTTAGGTCGTTCCCTGAGAATCTTCAAGGCTGAAACGAAAGGTCTCGTGGGTAACGAGTCCGATGGCGACGACAAAACCGTTGAGGATAACAAGGCGGATTCGAAAGCTGTTGAGGCCAGCGCATCTGATACAAAGAAGTCCGCAGAGAGCGCAGAAACTGAACCTGCTTCTCCCACTGAACGATAGTTAGAGTCAGTGGCCCTGCGCGAAAAGCAGGAGTCGGTGGGTATGCCGCTGACCGAACATCTGCGCGAGTTGCGTTCCCGGTTTGTCAAGAGCGGCATTGCGATCGTTATTGGCATGGTTGTTGGTTGGATTTATTATGCGGAAATTTTCGCTTGGATCAGTGAACCGTTCACTGATGTGATAGCTGCTGCAAAAGCCAATGGTCAAGATGTCGTCTTAGCACTTACCGGCGTTGCGGATCCTTTTGTCCTGCAAATTCAAGTGTCTGCCGCTGCGGGCATCGCGCTGAGTTCGCCAATTTGGCTTTATCAGCTCTGGAGGTTTGTCACTCCTGGATTACACCGTAATGAGCAAAAGTGGGCCATTGGATTTGCAGCTGTGGCGACGCCACTTTTCGCTGCGGGTATCACCCTCGCATATGTCGTTTTGCCATTCGGTCTAGAAATTCTACTCGGCTTCACTCCTGAGAACGTCGAGAACATTGTCTCTGTTGACCGATATCTCTCATTTTTCCTCAGGACAATAATGGTTTTTGGGGTGGGATTCCTAACGCCACTTCTCATTGTTTTGCTGAATTTCGCGGGAATTCTCTCGGGAAAGCGCCTGGTCTCATGGTGGCGATGGATTATCTTTACGGTCCTTGTCTTCTCGGCGGTTGCCACACCGACAGGGGATCCCATCAACTTAATATTGCTTGCAGGACCCATCATGATGCTTGTAATTATCGCGGTGGGAATATCGCTCCTCAATGATCGACGCAGGGCAAGAAAATCTCGGAATACCGATTTCAGTGAACTAGATGACGACGAAATATCTGCACTTGACTTAGATATAGAAGAATGAGTGAAGAGAGATAGACTCTCACTATGACTTCCGCGGCCGAAAAGTACGCCGCATCGCGCTTACGGGCCCGAGATAACAAGACCATGGTGGGGGCCTTCACAGCGGGCTATGCCTTTGATCTCGACCCATTTCAGCTTGAAGCGGTGCGAGCCATCGAATCGGGGAAGGGTGTTTTGGTGGCAGCACCAACCGGTGCTGGAAAAACAGTAGTGGGAGAGTTCGCAATATTTCGCGCACTTAACAGCGGAACTAAGTGCTTCTACACAACGCCAATTAAGGCACTCTCAAATCAAAAATATGCTGAACTCGTTGAACGCTATGGACATCAGAATGTTGGTTTGCTAACAGGGGACAACAGCATCAATGGTGAAGCTCCGATTGTTGTAATGACCACCGAGGTTTTACGCAACATGTTGTATGCCCGTTCGAGTAACCTCAAAAATCTTTCATTTGTCGTTATGGATGAGGTCCACTATCTGGCGGATCGTTCACGGGGTGCGGTCTGGGAAGAAGTGATTATCCATCTCCCTGACTCGGTGACAATCGTTGCATTGAGTGCAACAGTAAGCAATGCAGAAGAGTTTGGTCGATGGCTAGCAACAATACGCGGTGAAACCGAGGTAATAGTTGAGGAGATCCGACCCGTTCCTTTGTGGCAGCACGTTATGGCTGGAAAAAGACTCTACGACCTATTTATTGACGACTCGCAACATGAGGTAAACCCTGAGTTAGCCACCTTAGCTCGGAACGCGTCACAAGCCGCCGCCATCAGGAGCCACTCAAAGTATGGAAGTAAGGGTCGAAGTGCCCCAAGGCGAACAAGCTTGACCCCATGGCGCAGTGATGTCGTTGCGCTGCTTGAAGCTGAGGTATTGCTTCCTGCTATTTACTTTTTGTTCAGCCGTGCTGGATGTGATGATGCAGTTGAGCAGATTCTCAGGTCGGGACTTCGCTTAACAACCAATGTTGAGCGAGAAAAGATTCGACACCAGGTTCTTGAGTCAACAAGAGACATACCGGATGAGGATCTGGCCGCTCTGGGTTTTAGTGATTGGATTGATGCACTTGAGCGTGGAGTTGCCGCTCACCATGCAGGTGCTTTGCCGAGGTTCAAAGAGATCGTAGAGTCGCTGTTTCAACAGGGACTGTTAAAGGTTGTCTTCGCGACCGAGACGCTTGCATTGGGCATTAACATGCCGGCAAAATCAGTGGTTCTCGAGCGCCTCGTCAAATGGAATGGGGACGCCCATGTTGATCTTTCACCCGGGGAGTACACGCAAATTACTGGACGTGCGGGCCGTCGTGGAATTGATATTGAAGGGCACGCAGTTGTTCTCTGGCAGCAAGATCTCGATCCCAAATCACTCGCAGGATTGGCTTCCACGCGCACATATCCGCTGAAATCATCATTTCGACCCAGTTACAACATGACGGTTAACCTTGTCGGCTCTATAGGCACTGAAAGGGCCCGTGAACTATTAGAGACTTCATTTGCTCAATTTCAAGCCGATGCTTCTGTTGTTGGATTAGCGACGGAGTTAAGGAAACTTGAAGAGGCAAGGGCTGGCTACTATGAATCAATGCAATGCCACCTTGGAGACTTTGCAGAATACAGTGCGCTCAGATTCCAAATTTCTGTAGCGGAACGTCACGACAGCAGGCAGGTTGTGCGTCAGAGACGCGACCTCGGTGAAGCGCAACTTCGAACACTGAAGGTGGGAGATGTAATCATGCTCGCCGCGGGTAAAAAAGCGGGTCCAGCAGTTGTAGTTTCCCCTGCAATAAACAGTGACAAAGTAGAGCCACGACCCATGGTGTTGACAGGGGATCGGCAAGTACGTCGGCTGAGTCACCATGATGCATTAGTCGATCTATCTCCAATCGGCCGAATCAGAGTTCCCAAAAGTTTTTCATCCCGTGATTCGCACATGAAAAAAAACTTGGCTACCCAGGTGCGTGAAATTGGACAAAAAGCCTCCGACCCCAAACGACGAGGCAAGAAGTCACATGACGTTAATCCACTCGTCCAAGATCTAAGAGATCAAATGCGGGCACACCCGTGCCATGGTTGCGACGAACGGGAAGCCCATGCGCGATGGGGCGAACGGTACCAAAAAACAGAGAGCCAATATCAAGAAGTATCCGCGCGCATGAAGGGTCGAACAAATACGATTGCACGGCGATTTGATCGATTGTGCTCGGTCCTCGGTGAACTTGACTACTTAGTAAAAGACCCGAGAGGCGAATGGCAAGTAACTCAACGGGGTGATCTACTTAAGGGCGTCTACTCCGAAAATGACCTGCTTATTGCACAAACAATTTTGGCTGGAGTATTGGACGACCTTGACCCTGCGACTTTGGCCGCAGTCTGTTCCACCTTCGTCTACGAAAGTCGTCGCGGTGACTCAGACGAAGCACCTTCAGTACCCGGTGGACCGACCCAAAAGGCACTAGATGACATCCACCAAATCTGGGGTCACGTAGAAGGAATTGAACACGATCATAAAGTTCACGAGAGTCGCAAGCTTGATGCAGGATTGGCCTGGGCTCTTTATCGTTGGGCAAAAGGTGCCACATTGATGAAGATATTGACGAGCAATGACGTAACGGCTGGCGACTTCGTTCGTTGGGTACGGCAGGTAATTGACCTTCTTGGCCAAATTGTCGCAGTGACCCCTCCCGACTCCGCACTGCACTCGAATGCCTTGACCGCCATCGATTTGTGTAAACGAGGAATTATTTCTTATCCCAGCGCGGCCTGAAGTAGTTCATCCACGTACTTTTCAATGCCCCACTGCACGGACAATTCATTGAGGGCTTGGTTGTCAAAAGGTTCGTAGGGGACTTCGAAACTCCAAGCGCTCACGGGTAGACGGGTTTCTGCCGTGATCACCGCAATGGCTGCGCCGAGGTAGTCCACTCCCGCGCTGATCCGTTCGGCAAGACGGGCAGTTAATGGTTTCTCCCATGTAGAAGCGAATGATGCCTGGACCAATGCCTCGAGGTCGGGATAGGCGTTAACAAGGGCACTTGCAGTTTTGTCACCAATCCCGGTGATACCGGGTAGTCCATCGCTGGGATCACCCCTTAGGGCTGCCATGGCTAGATACTTGGCTGGGGATACCCCGTACTTGGATTCAATAGCTTGTGGATCCAGTATCGGCCAATTTTCAACGCCACCAGTGACCTGTAGCAACAAGGAGACTCGATCGGTTACAACTTGAATCAGGTCCCGATCACTGGTCACCACGAGTGAGCGACCCTGATGCTGGGAGGCAACGGAGGCGATAACATCGTCAGCCTCAAAGCCATCAATCCCGATCCTAGAGATGCCCCAGGCGTCCAGAACGGCTGCAATGGCTTCAATTTGTGGGCCCAGAGTGTCGGGGACATCCTCTTGCCCAGATCCCATTTCTAGTCGATGTGTCTTGTAACTGGGGACTAGTTCAACACGCCATGCAGGACGCCAATCGTTGTCCCAAGCAGCAACTATTCCGCTGGGCCGGTGAATTGTGATCATTTTGGTCAACATGGTTAGGAAGCCGCGGATGGCATTGTGGGGACTGCCATCGGGTGCCGTCATCTTTTCTGGGAGGGCATAAAACGCCCGGTAGTACAGCGTTGCGCTATCAAGGATTAACAGAGGTCCAGTCACGGCGAAAGTATGACACTCGGGCTAATCTGTCCCACATGGCTGTAACCTCGGATTACCTAGAGCGAATTACTCGGGCACAGGTCCACATGCAGGAGTTGGGGATCGATCTGATGCTTGTTACCCCAAGTGCAGATCTGCGTTATCTCATCGGCTACAACGCCATTCCTTTAGAGCGCATCACTGCACTGGCTATCTCGCCCCACAGTGCCCCATTTCTCGTGGTTCCCCGATTAGAGATCTCAACCGCCACGGCGAGCCCCTTTGGAGATCTTGGCTGGGAAGTAATTGGTTGGGCTGAAAATGACAACCCCTACGACATCATTCGTAATACATCTGGATTTTCCCAAGGAAGGATCGCGGTTGACAATCACATGTGGGCTGAGCGGGTTCTGAAGATCCAGAAAAATTTCCCAAATGCCGTTATCGAATTGGCGGCTCCCATTATCGGGGCTATCCGGATTGTTAAGACCCCTACCGAGTTGGATTTTTTGCGCGAGGCGGCCTCGGCTATCGATCGGGTTCACGCGCAGGTGCCCAACGTGCTCAAGGTCGGACGCACAGAGGAAGAGGTTGGGCGCGACATCTCCGAACTCATTTTGGCCGAAGGGCATACCCGCGTTGACTTCGTAATCGTCGCTTCTGGTCCCAACGCTGCCAGTCCTCACCACGAACTCAGCGATCGAGTGATCCACGCGGGTGATCCGGTTGTCGTTGATATCGGGGGAACCATGCCCAGTGGTTATTGCAGCGATTGCACACGTACCTACTCAATGGGAGACCCGGGAATCGAATTCATTCGACGTTACGAAGTTTTGCAACGAGCTCAAGAGTTATCAACCAAGGCTGTACACAACGGAGCGATCAGTCACAGTATTGATGCCGCGGGCAGAAATGAACTTGCCAAGAGCGATTTAGCCAAATATTTTATCCACCGAACAGGGCACGGCATCGGGCTTGAAACTCATGAAGAACCCTATGTGGGCGAGAATAATGAAACAGTAATTGAAAACAATATGGTGTTCAGTATCGAACCCGGCTTTTATATCGAAGGCATACACGGCGCTCGCATTGAAGACATCGTGATTTGCACCCCGAATGGGCCGGAAACTATCAACAACCAAACCCGTAATCTTGTCATAATTGAGAATTAGCCCTTATTCCTATGTCTAAGCGCACTTTGATCACCAATGCTGCAATCTACGCGCCGAGTGTTCCCTTCGCGACAGCCATGCTCATTGACGGCGAAGAGATCGCGTGGATCGGAGATCACAGCGGGGCGGAAGTACATCGTGAACTTGCCGACACGGTGATTCATGCACAGGGTCATTTTTTGGCACCCGGGTTCGTTGATGCACACGTTCACGCAACGAGTACGGGAATCATGTTGAGTGGCTTGGACCTTACCCAAGTCGTGAATAAGGCTCAACTACTTAGCTTGCTCAATGATTACGCAAAGCACCTCAACGGGGCGACGGTTCTTGGCCACGGTTGGGATGAATCCAATTGGAGCGACCCAGAACTACCCACTCGTGCAGAGATTGATCGAGCAACGTGGGGGAGTGTTGTCTATTTAAGTCGGGTTGACGTGCATTCAGCTCTAGTTTCGAACTCACTCGTGGCGCAATTGCCTGAGAGTCGAGCACTAACAGGATTTAGTGAGGGACCGGTCACTCAACTTGCCCACGGGGCTCTGCGCACATTTGCACTGGGGTCAATCACCAGTGGTCAGCGCAGCAAAGCCCAAGAAACCTTCTTTTCAAACGCACTTTCCCAGGGAATTGTCAGCGTCCATGAGATGGCAGGGCCGCAAATAAGCAGTTATCAAGATGCGCATTCGTTAAAGAAACTCGCTTCACAGGCCGGAATGCCACACCTGGCTATCTATTGGGGCGAACTCTACAGTGAACGCACCCGTGAAATCATTTCTGATCTTGAAGCAATAGGTGCTGGTGGCGATCTCTTCATCGATGGTGCGATTGGTTCACGAACGGCATTTCTCCACGATCCCTACACCGATAACCACGAGACAAATGGAGCCAATTACCTCAGTGTTGAGCAGGTCGCGCAACATCTGGGTGCCTGTACCCAAGCAGGTATTCAAGGTGGATTTCATGTGATCGGGGACCAAGCGTGCGAAATCGCAATCGAAGGCGCCGGCTTAGCGGCTTCGAAATCTTTGGAATCGGACTTTCGAAGGCTCCGTCATCGCTTAGAGCACGCTGAAATGCTCACCGATGACCACATCGCAACCATGCGTACCCTAGGTATGAGCGCAAGCATGCAACCTCTATTTGATGCCTGGTGGGGCAACACTGGAGGAATGTACGAGACTCGTTTGGGCAATCGCTCACAAACGATGAATCGGTGGGGGAGCCTCCAATCACACGGAACGGCGGTCTGTTTCTCTTCTGATTCGCCGGTGACACCTAATACGCCTTGGAATGCCATCCATGCTGCAATGCACCATCACAATTCACATGAGCGCATCAGTGGGAGGGCGGCGTTCGCTGCCCACACGAGAGGTGGTTGGCGCGCACTTGGGCCGCAATATGATTCAGAAGGCGTTATCGAAGTGGGAGCAACAGCTAATCTGGCGACTTGGCACGTTGAGGATTATGAAGTGCATGTTCCGGATTCACGGGTTACTCAATGGAGTACGGATCCTCGATCGGCAACTGTGCCGTTGCCTAATTTAGGCGAGTCAAGTTCACCTATTGTTCCCATCAATGTCTGCACAATTGTGAATGGGAAAATCGTCTACTTGGAAGATGGTTTCTCCGATCGGGTTACCACGAATGCTTAACACGTCTGTCACTTTGATCCTGCGAATCATCGCTGCGGCTGCGGCGGGTTGGCTCCTCTCCATGGCTTATCCCTTGGCGAGCCAATGGTGGTTAGCACCCGTATCCATTGCAATTTTTACCGTAGTAACGTGGAACACGAATAAGAAATCGGGCGCTCTCATCGGACTTATTTTCGGCGTAGTGGCATTTCGGCTGCAACATGATTGGTTGATTGTCGTAGGTCTTGACGCAACTTGGATTCTCTCGATCTATTTGGCCCTGTGGATTGCACTTATAGGTGTATGCATCTCAATTATTTCTCGAGCAATCACTCAAAAAACGATTCCTTGGCCGGTTGGTCTCATGGCAATAGGTTCCATCTGGGTACTGGAAGAATTCCTTCGGGGACGCTATCCATTCGGCGGTTACCCTTGGGCAAGGCTGGCCTTTAGCCAAGCCGACTCGCCATTGGCATTTTGGTCCCAGCTCGGTGGCGTTCCTTGGTTGAGTTTTATCGTTGTAGCAATTTCAATTGCTTGCGTTGGTATTGTCTTTGTTGCCTCGATGCGTGCCAAGATTGTTCTAGTCCTCATCATTGTTGCCTCGTTCCTAATTCCGACGGCTCTCAGTAGCGCTACAAATCGGGACCCTAGGCAAGAGACAATTGCAATCGGTGTTGTTCAAGGTGGGACCCCGCAAATAGGTATGGGCGCTATGGATGTGCGCAGAGCGGTGCTTGAAAATCATGTCAGCGAGACGATTAACTTGGCTGCCAGGGTTAAAAGCGGAGAAGTCCCTCAACCGGAAATAGTTATTTGGCCTGAGAATTCATCGGATCTGGATCCGTTCAGGGAACCGGATGCCGCATTGCTGATCGACCAAGCCGCAAAAGCAATTGATGCCCCGATCTTGGTGGGCGCCGTGGTCGACTCAGCCACAGATCCGGAAAATGAGGTGTACAACATGGGGATCTTGTGGGATCCCACCACGGGGCCCGGTGATAGGTATATTAAAAATGCCCCTGTTCCTTTTGGCGAATTCATCCCATTTCGCAGTTTGTTAACACAGTTTATTGCGCGTTACGACCGCGTACCACGTGATTTCGCTCATGGAACCGAACCAGGGATTTTCACGGTAAATGGAGTGGCACTCGGTGACCTGATTTGTTTCGAGGTCGCCGTCGACCCGGTCGTTAATCGGGTGATCAGTGATGGAGCACAAATTTTGGTAGTTCAAACGAATAATGCAACCTATGCCAGAACAGCGCTACCTGAGCAGCAACTGCATATAGAGCGGCTCCGCGCAATTGAATACGATCGCACGGTAATCGTAGCCGCGACTACCGGAATCAGTGCTGAGATATTCCCTGACGGCAGCGTGGGTCAGACACTCGGCGACGGTGCCACGGGCTCATTCGTTGTGAAAGTAGCGCCCCACTCGAACCTCACCCTTGCGGCGCGCTTTGGCCCATGCATCGAATTGATTATTTGTATGTTTGCCATTGGTGTTTTAGTCTTAATCCCGATTCGTAGGCGCCAAAGGTTAACAAGTTAGGGTGATCCTATGAGCGCCTATCCCGAGCCAGCGGATGTGGCACTTGGACGAGTGCTCGTCATTATCCCGACATACAACGAAGTAGAAGCCCTACCTTTGATTTTGGCACGGGTTCAAAGGAGTGTCCCAACTGCGGAGATTCTCATCGTTGATGACAACTCACCCGATGGCACAGGCATGATCGCTGACCAATGGGTTAACGACAACACAGGGATTCATGTTGTTCATCGAGTTGGTAAATCCGGACTAGGTGCTGCTTACCTGGCCGGCTTTTCTTGGGGGTTGCAGAATGGTTTTGATGTCCTGGTCGAAATGGATGCTGACGGTTCACACCAACCTGAACAATTGCCGGACTTGCTGGCAGCTCTCGAGTATTCGGACCTCGTACTTGGCTCGCGATGGGTACAGGGCGGAGGAACTCGAAACTGGTCAAAAAACCGTGAGTTTCTCTCCAAGGGTGGCAATTTCTACACGAAGAAGATGCTCGGAATCGATATCAATGACGCCACAGGTGGGTACAGGGCATTCAAGGCCGACACACTGCGCGCCCTTGACCTGCACGCGGTGGCCTCTGCTGGGTATTGTTTTCAAGTCGATCTTGCCTGGCGGGCTAAACAGCGTGGTTTCGTTGTTACCGAGGTGCCGATTACTTTCGTGGAGCGCGAAGTCGGTACAAGCAAAATGAGTCGCAAGATCGTTACTGAAGCCCTGTGGAGAGTGACGGTCTGGGGGATTGACCGCCGAATCAAGATGATGAAACACAAGCTGACAAAAGTCGGTAAGGAAAGTTAGTGAAAATACGTTCACGCCTTTTGGTTTTCGGTTATCCACTCATTGAGATCTTGCTATTTTGGTGGGTCGCCAGCATGACGGGGTGGGGGGTTGCGATCCTGTTAATCATTGCTGGATTCCCGGCAGGTGCAGCCCTGATGCGTAACGCGGCTGCCAAGGCTTCAGCTATTGCGACGACGCCCGATGAAAATAAGCCTAAGGTTGCACGATCCGCTGCATTAATGTTTGTCTCGGGACTTCTTATCTTGGTACCCGGTTTCGCGACCGACATCCTTGGCATAATTTTTCTGATACCGCCAATTGGAAATCGAATTGTTAAGGTGTTCAGTTCATGGATTGGTGCCCGAATGGTTCGCATGCCAGGGTACGGGAATGCAGGTTTTACCGGTAGTCAGTTCGCTTCTTATGTTGATGGTGAAGTTATTCGCGGAGTTGTGATCAGTGAGATGGATGAGGATCAAGATGAAAACGGAGGCCCCGCAGGACCTCCGCAAATCAATAATAAATAGTGCAAGAATGAACCGTCACATTGTTACGCCGATTGGGCTAGTGAACCTTGATGCAGAAGTGCGACTCGTTCTTCATAGAGTGCCTTCAATTCCTTGAGCGTTCGACGCTCAAGCAGCATATCCCAGTGGGTTCGTACTGGACGATCCGGAACTTTTGGTTCAATGACGAAATTCGGTCGAACAGCGACGCTACCGCAACGACAATCCCATTCAATGGGGATCTCTTCAGCTTCAACTGAAATTGGAATAAGTGACACGTGCCCGGTTGGACATACGTACTTAACTGCGACTCTTTCGGCAGGGGGAACTAAGTCTTCACGTTCCAGACTTAACGCTCCAAGACGTGTCCCTCGCATAGAGGTCTCAATCATGATGTGCCCCTTTCGTGACTCACCGATCCAACTATTGGTTCGTTGCAATTCAGACGGGCGAGAGGGGGGCTTGGTTCCGTGGAAAACCGGATTTCGCCACTTATTTTATCTAGCGATGAGGGCCAAAACCACAATTATGATGCCAGTCACGGCGCTGATCGCGATCCATGGTGCGGTTTTCCTCATGCGACCGTATTTAGGCTTTCCTACCCCGTCTGAGATTTCGCCCTCATGCTTGAGTCGCTCATTGCCTCGGGCAATCCTGGTTGACCGGGCAATTCGCTCGTCGGCGCTCGCCTCTTTAGGCCCTTTGGACAGGAAGTCAGGATCCATGATTTCTTCAAACTCGTGGGAGGATTCACTCACCCATAGATATTAACCTACTGCCAGCTAGGCTCCCGCCATGCCAAATAAAACATTCAAGGGCGGGCGTGCCTTCGACCGTTTAATCAACTTTTCAGATGCCGTTGTCGCCGTTGCGATCACGGTACTCGTTCTTCCGATCGCTGACATCTCGCTTACCCGCGGGGAGAACACGGTCTGGAGTGTTCTTTCCGATCACGCTGGTCAAATTATTACCTTCTTCTTCACATTTTTTGTTGTTTCGATCATGTGGCTCACCCATAACCGAATCATGAATCAAATGCGTGGATATGACGGTGTGATTTTTTGGCTCAACACCGCGTGGCTTTCCGTCATTGCCTTCTTGCCCGTTACGAGTGCGCTTTATTCCGATGCAGGCGAGGACGGTTTGGGTGGCTGGTTCTCAGGTAAAAGTCTAGGCGGGGCCGGGATGCTCTACTGGGGCTCTCTGTCACTCATTAGTTTGATAAGTGCACTCATTTCCCTGCATGCGCGTAAAAACATTCATCTCTATGACCCCGAGCAACAAGTCATTCACACTTGGCGAAGTAATTCGCGAGGATGGATTTACTCTATATATTTCCTAGCTATTGGGCTAGTTTCCCTTGTCTCCACCAACATCTCTTCATACATGCCTTGGGGCTTAATTTTGTTGCCGTTTGTGTTTAAACAGGGGGAGTTCAGCAACGATGAAGATTAATTCACATCTTGGAGTTGCTTGAAGCATATTTCCACTCATAATTTGGTTATGAATATGAGGACTAGTGCAATTTGGCGATTGACAGCCGTGTTGTTCATGGGCCTGTTACTCGGTGGCTGTTCGACCGAATCAATTGGTACCGGGAATGCCAATGACGGCTTAAATTCGCAAGTGAGAGGGATTATCAATGAGCACGGATATTAGGAAGCCTGTTTGGTGTGGGACTTCACTTCGGGCAATTGCATTAGTCACTGCTTTTGGTTTGCTGTCAGCTTGCGCATCCGATGAGGGGTTGGTTTCGGAATCCGAAGTGTCAGCATCACAGGTAATTAGTGCTCCCGACTGGGGACATGTGCACAACCTGTCGATCATCGGAGATTTAGTGTTTATCGGAACACATGATGGATTTTGGAAACAGGAGAATGGGAAGGAGCCGGTTTTGCTTTCCCAGCCAACATTTGACGTCATGGGGCTCGCCGGCAATAATGAAAGATGGTTGGCTTCTGGTCACCCTGGGGCGAACATGGATGCGCCCTCTGACCTGGGGCTTATCGAATCAATTGATGGCGGGACAACGTGGAAACCCGTTTCCTTGTTAGGAGAAGTTGATTTTCATAGATTAATTTCAGTTGATAATTTTGTACTGGGAGTGAGTGCACATGACAACTCGCTGCTGCGATCGATTGATGGCGGGCAGTCATGGCGTGACCTTGGTACAACATTGATATTCGATATTGCCATAAATCCTTCAAATCCTGATTCCATTTTCGCAACCACGGAAAACGGCTCAATTCAAAGTCTCGATGGAGGACTAACGTTTTCGCCGATCACGACACCAACACCACTTGTGCTTCTGGCTTGGGGTCAGCAAGGTCTTTACGCAACTTCGGCCAGTGGACAGATTCTCTTTTCAGGCGACGATGGAGCGAACTGGACACAGCGTGGCTCACTGGGCGGCCAACCTGTGGATCTCGCGGCGGATTCAGCGGATGTGGTGGCGGTGGTTAATGACTCAATATTTGGTTCAAATGATGGTGGTTTAACATTCGTGGAGCGGATTAAAGGTTAATCACGCTATTGCTTCTCAGGCGTGAATGCGAAACTTCCAGGAACAAAATAGAACCGATAATGTACATTATGTCAGATGCGTACAAGGGACATGCTGTGTCCTGTTGGGCCTACCGCGAGCAAATGACTCAACTCTGCCGCAATGCCTGCCCGATTGCGCGTCATGAACCTCCAATCCATCGATCTA
>Ga0129324_10001145_pt1 | contig 17497 bp, 26 predicted proteins | sample CPBDNA_7_FD_96879 | JGI IMG/M metagenome (GOLD analysis project Ga0129324, IMG submission 96879) | Freshwater to marine salinity gradient microbial communities from Chesapeake Bay, USA - CPBay_Spr_15_0.2_DNA | ecosystem: Environmental > Aquatic > Marine > Coastal | place: USA: Chesapeake Bay... | reverse complement strand
ATAATGATTAACCCAAGCCCAGAAACAGGTCATGCTGTCTGGGTTTTTTTATGCCTGCAACTTTTGCACTGATCAGCTGTATACTAAAGCATACGAGGTTACACTGTGTAACGAGGAGTTAGTATGAGTCTATTAGAAGAAACAAAAGATTGTATCAAGTCAGCAGGTAAAAAACCTGAAGATATAATATTCATAGGTAGCCTAGAGTCTGGATACTCTTGTACTTGGGATGAGTTCATTAAGCTGGCTGACTTTGAGTATGATAGTGGTTACGGTGGGGCAGAGGTTGCTACAGACCTTCGAGTTGTATTCAAAGATATGACTTATATGAGTAGAGGTGAGTACGATGGATCAGAGTGGTGGGATTACCAAGAAGTTATTAAGATCCCTACAAAAGTAAAGCCTATAAAGACACTTAAGGGAGGTTTGTGGGGCAGCCTTAAGGAAGTGGACGAAGAACTTGAGGAGTTAGTATGATATACAACAAAGCTAAGAAGTCATTCCTTAACGATAGACCAGATGAACACAGCACTGTTAGCTGGAGTGTAGAGGTAGATGATTGGAATACTGAGTACCGTGAAGGTAGAAGTGAAGACAAGATAGTAGCACGTAACGCAGAGCTACGCTTGTCAGATTGTAACAAGCACATACACATTGACTTCTTCTACAACACAGAAGAAAGATTCAATGAGAGACTACTTAAGTTAGATACCTTAGTAACAGAGTTACTCTTCTTCAGAGAGGCACTCATAGATTCCCACGACCAAGACATACCATTTAAGGAGAAGCCTAGTGACGACACTGTGGAAGTTAAAGAGACAGCATAAGTATAAGTACTTCGGTACACCTGCTAAGCACTGTCATAACTGTAAACATTTCAAACATGAAGAAGCTTACGCAGGTGTGGAAGGTATGTCTGCTGACATGTGCAGACTGTATAGAGATGAAGATGAAGGCGGAGTTATTATTTTACAAGCAGATCATGGAGTATGTGATGAGCACACCTAGTATAACAAGAGTAGAAGTTATTGATCATGAAGGACGTTCTTTCTCTAAGTGGTATGACTACCCAGTGTACGTTAAGGAGAGCTTCCAAGACGGGGGGCGTACGTTAAAGATATTTGTTACTAAGGTAGAGGTATGAGTAAACAAACAGTAACCTACTGTCCATTGTGTGAGGATGGTTGGAGTGATGAAGACTTCTTGTTTGGTAGGTGCAGTGATGGGTGTTGGCTAGAGACACGACTAGAGACTGATGAAGAAGAACAGAGAAGGCTTGAGGCTTGGGCTAAGATTAAAGCAAGGGCGGAGGGTTTAAACTGGTGAGTAAAATTGTAGGAGATACGGGTTGTCCTTCATGCCTTGAGAAAGGCAGGGACAAGTCAGGGAACCACCTGATGTTGTTCGAGGACGGTGGTGCGTACTGTAACAGGTGTGGTCACACAGATACATGGAAAGATAAGGACATTAAACCTAAGGAACGTAAGGAGATAACTGACGCTGAACTTAAGGAGACAGTAGATGAATTTCTTTCTTGTAAGACTGAGGCTTGGCCTAAGAGAGGCATTAAGAAAGTCACGACGCAAAGATATAATTGCAGGGTTGGTTGTTCTCCTACTGACAGGAGTGCTATCGGTAGCTATCTTATGCCTCACTACGATGTTAGTGGTAAGATAGTAGGGTATCAGGTACGCCTAGTAGATGAGAAAAGATTCTTTAACATGGGTCGACCTAAGCAAGCTACATTCTTTGGAGCACATGCCTTACACAAAGGTAACTATAAGAAGCTGTGGATATGTGAGTCACCTATAGATGCAATGTCTGTGTACCAAGCTATCAAGGAAGCATGGATGGCTAAGGGTATAGCAGCAGAGCCTGCTGTAGTAGGGCTACCTCACGGTACAGGTTGCATCGTAGATGTGGCAGCTAACACAGATCTGTTAGACAGAGCAGCTGAGATAGTCTTGGTGCTTGACAATGATAAGGCAGGTAATGAGGCAGTGGCTAAGATCGCTGGCTTGTACCCTAAGATCAAGACAGTCAAGCTACCTATGAAAGATCCTAATGAAATGCTTATGGCAGGCAAGGGTACTGAGCTTTCTAATCTCTGTAATTTTTCAGCAGAAAATTTTAAGCTCGACGGTATGGAAGACATCTTCGACTTAGCTGAAGAGATATGCGAGGCTGCTGTAGTAGGTAAGTCGTACCCTTGGAAGTCTATGACTGACTTAACCTACGGTAAGCACCCACCTCAGATCATAGGTATATGTGCAGGGGTGGGCATGGGTAAGACATCTGTTAAGTACAGCTTGGCAGTACACGATGCCCTTGAACATAAGGATCACTCCACTATCTTCGACCTTGAGTCTAACGTAAGCAACACAGGCAAGCTCATGGCCTCGTTAGTAGGAGGTAAGCCTTACCATAGGCCAGATAGTGAAGTCACCCCAGAAGTGATCAGAGAGGCTCTCACGCCATTGCAGGGGTACATAAGCCTATACAATCACAGGGGTAGTAGAGATTGGGCAGAGATTAAGAAGTTCATACGGCACAGTGTCATAGTAAACGAGAGTAAGACAGTGTACCTTGATCCTATCACTGCACTGGTAGCACACCTATCAAGTAGCGAAGCTAATGACATGCTAAACACAATCTTCTCTGACATATCAGCTATGACTCAAGAGCTAGGCTTTACCTTTGTGTACTTCGCACACCTTAACCCACCTAAGCAAGGACATCCACATGAACGTGGGGGTAGGGTACTAGAAGCACAGATGACAGGCAGTAGGGCTATGATGAAATGGTCTACACATATCTGGGGGCTTGAAGGTAATAAAGATCCTGACTTACCAGAGCATGAACGTAACGTACGTAAGATGGTGTTGCTAAAAGATAGAGAGTATGGTCAGGTAGGTAGCTTCTATTTATTCTATGACCACACAACAACGAGATTAATGGAGAGGTTTGCATGATGTATGAGATAGAGGGTAAGAAGATACGCGACTCCCTGCTTGAGATAGAAGCTGAGAAGGATGACCCTGAGGTAGCTCACGGTATGGAGGATGATCTGTGGTTAAGCTACATACAGTACATGGCTAAGGCTGACTTAGGTCTTGTATCTCGGATGGCTGTAGAGATTCTTAAGACACAGAGCATAGAGTTTAGTAGGTGGTATGCATGAGTAGACCGTGGCTAGGAAGTAAAGGATCTTGGGAGCGTAAGCGTGTAGTACCTCTTGAAGAAAAGAACAGAAACTTTAATAAGATATTTGGTGTAAAATATAACTGGTTAGAGTTGAAGATGATAAAAGAATACTTAGAACTATTACTTAAAGGTAAAGCAAATGATTAACTCCATACTACCTAAGCCAACGCTAGAGCAAGAGCTATCACGTTCAGATCAAGATGACTGGGCATTTAAGAGAGGGAGAAGTGACGCAGAGCAGCAACTTCCTAGAGATTCTAGTGTATACTACAGTACTAAACGAGATAAAGATTGTTACAACATGGGTTATTCAGCAGGGGAATTATAATGAACACAGAAATTAACTGGACTCGAAGTTTATACGTAACAGCAGAGTTAGCAAAGCTAAGACAAGAGAAAGAAACTCCAGCAACACCAGAGTCACTACGAGCAGCAGCTAAGCTGTTAGAAGAAGAGGCTAAGAAGTTAGACCCTGACCCACAGATGAAGCTTGCTTATGATTATGCAGATAGTATCTGTTCTTATGCTATAGTACTGTCGCGTAGTAAGTGTACGTATTCTCTTATAGAATACGTAGGTCGAGGGGTAAAGAAGTACTCTCCATTAGATACCGAGATTGGTTATAAAGAGATCATCAACGTATCATATAAGCAAGTAACAGTTGAAGGTTATACAGGCACAGTAGGGTACGTAACCCTGCTAGATGAAGACGGTGATCTTACGGCATACGTTATGGCGGCTAAGTAAGGGGTACAGTATGATAGTTACAGTCTTTGATACAGAGTCAGATGGGTTCTTAGATGTAGCTACTAAGCTGTGGTGCATAGCTGCTGTTGATGTTGGTAGTGATGCAGAGCCTAGACTCTACACACCTACCAAGATCTTTAATGGTCTAGCAAACCTGAACAAGTCTGATGTACTTGTAGGTCATAACATTAAGAAGCATGACCTACCTTTGATGAAGAAGCTATACGACTGGGAGCCTAAGTCACATCAAGTAGTTGTTGATACGCTTACCTTCAGTCGTATGCTTTACCCTAAGAGACCTAACCCAGTAGGGTACATAGGTAGGGCATCGCACAGTATAGAAGCTTGGGGTTATAGGTTAGGGCTACATAAGCCTGACCATACTGAGTGGGACAAGTGGTCAGAAGAGATGGGTACACGCTGTGTGTATGACACAAAGATTAACCTACTCATACTAGAGGAACTTGAACGTGAAGCAGGAAATCTATCCGGTTACTACGAGCAACTTAAACATAGTTGATGCCCTTGACTTAGAGTTAAGAGTACAAGACATATGTTTAAAGATGGAGCAGGATGGTTTTCCTCTTGATGTTACAGAGTGTAACCTCCAGATCTCACAACTACAAGAACGGATTGACTGGGTGGATAAGAACATCCTCCCTCTCATACCTCCTAAGCCTAAGCAAGTAGGCACAACTATAACAAAGGTGTACAAGATTAATGGCGAACCTACTAAACAAGTTACGGATTGGTTGGTGGCAACAGATGCACCCTTATGCAGTGACGAACTCGTGGCTGGCTCTTTTAACCGTATCGAATACATACCTATTAACTTGGATTCTTCTAAACAAGTAACTGAATGGCTGTTATCTAATGGATGGGAACCGACGGAGTATAACTTTAAGAAAGATAAAGGTGGCAAGGATCTTAAAGACTATTACGGTAACAAGATTAAGACATCGCCTAAGCTCACGGAAGATAGCTTTCAGGATCTGGAAGCATTGGGTGCGGCAGGCTCACTCATTGCGTACCGTCGCAAGTGTACCCACAAACGTAACCAAATCAAAGGTTTCTTACGTGAGTGTAGAGAAGATGGCACTGTACCTAGCGTTGTTAATACCCTCGGTGCTGCGACGGGGAGGATGACACACAGTAAGATAGCTAACGTACCTGCTCCTAAGGAAAGAGCACTATGGAAGGTTATGCGTAAGGTATTCTACGCACCAGAAGGCTACCTAGTAGTAGGTGCAGATGCTGATCAGTGTCAGGTACGTGGCTTGGCTCACTACATGGATGACCAAGGTTTCACTGACACAGTCAATGATCCTAACATAGACTTACACATGCGTAATGCAGAGATAGCTGGTGTCACTAGGACAATAGCTAAGAACATCTACTACGGTTACATCTTTGGTGCTGGCATACCTAAGACAGCAGCACAGATAGGATGTACTGAGGCTGAGGCACTAGAGGCTAGAGAGAAGTATGAGAAGGCTATACCTATGGTACGTCCTCTCCTTACAGCTATCACTCAGTACTTCCGTAAGCATGGGTACATACTAGGTCTTGATGGGCGTAAGATCTACGCTGACAGTGAGCACATGCTACTGTGCTACCTACTACAGAACTTTGAAGCTGTCCTTATGAAGTGGGCTATGGTTCTGATACAGGAAGCTATTGATGAGTATGAACTTGACGCTAGGTTTGTTACGTTCCAGCATGATGAGTTTCAATTGATAGTCAAGGAAGATCAAGCGACCTTTGTTGCTAAGATACTTGAAGATTGTATTGAAAAAGCAGGAACTATTATAGGTTCTAGGTGTATAATTAAGGGTAAGGCGGAGATAGGAAAGACATGGTACGACACGCATTAACAATACAAGATTTTATAGAAGCACGTAGGTTGTTTGACTCAGCTCCAATGCCTGAAAGAGTATGGACAAATCAATACTACAATGACCCGAAGGAAGATAGTATGACAGACACTAAAGAAACAACATCAATAGAAAAGATCTTAGAAGATCTAGGTAACGATAGTTACATGACAGAGGCAGGGTTCATAGTAGGTAAGACTTACAGCGGCACTATAGCTGTAGCAAAGAACCCTATCACAGCTGACAGCGATGATCCTACAATGTACTTTACACTGGATTCCTTAAAGGAACTCATAGAGTTAGCCCGACTAGTAGAGGCAGCTAAGGCTAAGCAGTCAGCGCAGTACAAAATAGATTACGCAGAACGTCAATTAAAATTAGGAACAGGGGAAATAACGAATGGCTTTTAATCCACAAGTTGTAGATAAACCCAAGTATGATCTACCAGAAGAGGGTCTATACCCTGCAAGGTTAGCAAGAATCATAGAGATAGGGGAGCAGAACACACCGTACGGTATCAAGCCTCAAGTTGTATTAGGTTTCACGATACCTTCCCTTACCGTTAAGGTAGGTGAAGAAGATAAGCAACAGATGATGTGGACATTCCCTATCAATGTTACTTCTAACCCTGATGGGAAGCTGATGAAGTATGTCAAGGCTCTTAAGGCTGACAGTACACATCTTAATCAGATGTTAAGCAGAGGCTGTATGTTAGAGATTACACATACAGATCCTAAGCCTGACGGTACACAGTACGCTAACATAGCTAACATCACTAAGCCTATGGCAGGTTTAGACATTCCAGAACCAGACATTGAAGTATTCATGTATGAGTTTGATGAGGGTGAGGGTGGTAACTTTGATAAGATCGGAGAGTATAGACAGAAGCAAGTAAAGTCTGCTACTAACTTCGGTCAGTAAAGGTTCGGGGTGTGGCGCATGGCTAAGCGCAGCCTTATATAATAGGTGGTATGTAACAGTACGTGCAGGTTCGAGTCCTGCCACCCCGACAATGCAGGTGAGTGTAGCACATAACATAGCAAGAAAAGGTTAGACCACGGGAGAGGCGCTATGACGAGAAGCCTCGGTCTTCTAGGCAACACGGGCAATGTCTTCTACACAAGGCCCGACCAATTCAATAAGGAGTTAGTATGAACATAGCATGGTGGTACATAGCTTACAGTTGTTACACAGTGTTACTTAGTGCAGCCATAGGCTTCACAGTACTATGGGCTAAGAAGAGGTTCAATGTATGAGCGTAGAGTTCAAAGAGTGGCCTAAGATACCTAGAGGATCTGCATTCAACGTCTCTATAACAGAGAAGATAGACGGTACTAACGGTTGCGTTATCATAGAAGGTGGTGAGGTAGTAGGTGCTCAGTCTAGAAACAAACTAATCTACCCTGAAGGTACTGAAGGACAAGAGAAAGGTTGTGATAACTCAGGGTTTGCTTCGTGTGTTTGGGTTAACAAGGAGGATCTTAATAGTCTAGGTGACGGCTATCACTATGGCGAGTGGGCTGGCCCTGCTATACAGAAAAATCCTCACAACTTAGAAGAGAAGACATTCTTCTTATTTAACAACGAAAGGTGGGCAGAGAATCCTTCTACCCCTGCTTGCTGTAGCGTAGTACCTCTCTTATACAATGGAGAAGCTGACAAGGACACAATCCAGAAGGTTATGAATGAGCTGTTTACTTCAGCTAGAGACAATCATTACGAACCCGAAGGTGTAGTAGCATACTGGAGATCCTTTAGAAAATGTACTAAGCATACATTTAAGAGTCAAGAAGGTAAGTGGAGAGATCTATGAATGGTAAGATAGCAAGAGAGTTAAGAAAGTTAGCAAGGCTAGTAACCGAGAAGCATTGGACTGACTACGTATACGTACGAGGTACTAAACGTATGGTAGATGACTGTGCTAGAGCTAAGTACAAGTTCTTCAAGCAAGAGTATAAGGTTGACCCAGCATGAAGGCTCTCATAGATGCAGATCATGATGGAGTGCATACACCTAGGGTGCAGAGAGCATGGCTGGGTATTAAATTATGCAACGTCTGTTTCAAAGACAAACCTTATAAAGACTTTCACCCTAACAAGTCGTGTACCTTCGGTGTAACAGGCACTTGTCGTGAATGTAATTACTTAAGGATTAGCCAGTGGTATAAAGACAATAGAGCTAAGCGGCAACTGTCAGCTAACCAACGTAACAGGGATAACAAGGCCAAAGCTGTTGAGTATTTAGGAGGTTCTTGTAGCGACTGCTTTGGTGTGTTCCCTAATTGCGTGTATGATTTTCACCATGTAGACGGAACTAAAGAGAAGAATCCTAGCGCCGCACTAGCTGGGTCTTTCGACAAAGCGGTAGAAGAATTAGATAAGTGCGTTTTGCTGTGCGCTAATTGTCACAGGATTAGACACTTTGGAGGGGAGTTATGAAAGCCTTGATCGACAGCGATATAATCTGTTATGAGTTCGGTAACATGCGTGACCTTGAGACATCAGAGACATTAGCATGGCCTATCGTACGTAAGTTTGTTGATGAACGTATAGCTAAGATCTTAGAAGAGACTGAGGCTACTGACTACCATCTATATCTTACAGATAGTAAGTCTAACTTCCGTATACCTGTAGCTACTATCCTCCCATACAAAGGGCAACGTCCTAGTGACAAGCCTCCACATTGGGAGAACATACGAGAGCATCTGATAGAAGAGTATGATGCTGAGGTTATCTACGGTATGGAAGCTGATGATGCCTTAGGTATAGCACAGTCTCAGGATTGGGAGGAAGCTTTAGGGCTACAGGCCACAGATGATTGGGATTTTGCAGCTGGTAAGATGAGTAAGTACTGCGGTACAATCATATGCTCAAGAGATAAAGATCTCTCTATGATTCCCGGATGGCACTACCAATGGGAGTGTGGTAAGCAAGCAATGAGGAAGTGGTTTGTAAATGAAACAGATGGCATCAGATTTTTTTATCAGCAGCTTCTTACTGGCGACTCTACCGATAATATTCTTGGCCTCTTCGGTGTCGGGGCTAAGGCTGCATCAGTCAAAGCCTTAGAGAATATGGATGATGAAGATAAGATGTTCATTCATGTACGTAAGCAGTACAAGGATAGGTTTGGTAGCCACTGGTGGATGTTCATGCTAGAGAATGCTAAGCTGTTATGGATATTAAGGGAGCCAATAGGTGATGCACATGGTGCAGCTGAAGCACAGGTATACGACAGGCTCATGAGATATAGGGATTATGAAGAGACTACTGAAGAAGGTAATGATGATGGCGAAGAGAGCAATCAAGAAGCCACGGTATAACAAGACATACCCTAAGCAATACGACTCAGGGTTTGAGCATGAGTTAGCTCAACAGCTTAGCGATGACTGGCAACATCACCCTGATAAGATTAGTTACGTGTCATCACACACGTACACACCAGACTTCAAGAGGACTGTCGATGGCAAGACAACCTACATTGAAGGAAAAGGTCGCTTCCGCACAAGAAATGAGGCGTCTAAGTACGTAGCAATTAGAGAAGCTCTTAAAGAGAACGAAGAGTTGGTGTTCATTTTCTACAATGCTGATCATCCACTGGTCGGAGCTAAGAAAAGAAAGGACGGAACTAAACAATCTCACGGTGACTGGGCTACATCTAATAACTTTACGTGGTACTGTAGAAAGAAGGGAGGTTACCCAACTGATGGATGAAGTAAGGTACACACAGTTCCAGATAGTACCACCTAAGTTACACAGTGTAACCAGAAGGTGTATGTTTAAGAACTCTTCCTTTGATATGAATGATATAGTACATATATCTGAGGTATCAACATACGCAGGTATGAACTTCTTCTTCTTTGATGTGAAGTTTGTTACTAAGTTTGGTAAGGAGTTCACACTAACTTACAAATCCCCTACTAAGTCTGAGTCCTTACGCTGGCAACGTGAGTTAACAAGGGCATGGTGTGGTATAGGAGAATTTGCTGATGCCAAAAAAGATAATAGTAATACAGGGGACGGTTCCTGATGACCCCAGCTGTAACAGATCTGTACTCGCTGACTACGAGTGGGAGCTGGTAAAGGATGCTATAGACGCAGCCAGAGAGGATGTCACTGACAGTGAGCCTTGTAAAATATTAATGTCTTTCGGATTATGGGATACGTTCTATGACTGTCCCGATGAAGCTAAGATCACACAACTATATATGGATAACGCATGAACGAAACTGATTTAGAAAAATTTGTAGAAGCATACTTAGAAGCATTGAAGACTCTTGATACAGACAAGATCTTAGCTTTGATTGATACCTTGGAGACTGATGAAGATAAAGCAGCAGCCTTCCAAGCTACCATCAAGGCACTAGAGGCTGACGAAGAGTTACTTAAAGACAACCCTAAGATGTTAGAGACACTAGAGTTTGTTAAGAAGGTGGCAGAAGACATGGCATCTAAGGATGGTGCTAAAGATGAGGCTAACACAGCAGCTGAAGTTGAAGTAGCGGCTCCATCTATTAAGATGACAGACCCTGCACCAACAGAAGCTTAAGAAATAAAAAAGGGGGAACAGTTATTAGCTGCTCCCCCTTCTTTGGTTTTGGAGATTGTATTATGTATGTATGTAAAGATTGTGGATTTGAGTCAGAAGTTAGAAAAATAGCAGGGACAAAGAGCTTCGTATTTATAGGAGATCAGTGTCGTACTTGCTATTATAGGGATTGGTCTAGTGTAACAGCGGAAGATCCATTCAACTGTACACAGGCAGAGAGCCACCACTATGAGGAACATAACTATGACCCTCAAAGGGTACAAGATGTACTCCTACAAGGACTGTCATCACATAGGTAGTACAGTCTTAGCCATGCTTAACAACTGAGGTGCGTTTATACCTGCTAATTGTGCTAGAATTAGGTACGTTATAAGCGTAACTCTTTTGTTAAGATCTTGGAACCTGACAGTCTCAGTTTCAAGTCTACTCTCTACGTATGTAGTCAGATCTTTGACCTTATCTGATAAGTACTTCAGCTCATACTGAGTCTCTAACTCTAACTCTCGTAGTCTCATCTTATCTTCCACTCGAACATGTCCTTTTATTTGTTCCACTTGTGGGTCTTCGATAAACGATTGTTCTGTCACCCGTATATCTCCTGTATTAAGTCTCTAGTAGGTTCTTCTTCCTCAAATGCTGGCCCCTTATGCACTTCACCGAACTTAATCTCTAGCTCTTGAAGTCTTGCTTCCTCTTCTGGGGACAGGTTATCACCTTTGCTGTCATCTACACCTTCGTACTTAGCTTCAAGCTCTTGAAGTCTTGTTTCTTCCTCTGCTGTGAGTGCCTCTGAGGGCGACACAGGAGCCTCCTGAGCGACGTTCTCTGTAGCTGTAGTAGTGGGTGCTTTATCCTGCTCTAAGCCACCTTGCTCAATCAGTTGTCTCCTGATGGATGCTATGACACCAGCCTCTACATTACCTTCAGTGATAGGTGCAGATACCGGAGCTTCCTCCCCCTTCCTAGCGAAGGAGCCCATTAGTAAGGTCTTCACCACGTTCTCAGAGAACTCCCCTTTCTTTCTAGAATCAGATAATGTCTTCTCTTCTGGTGTGTACTTACTGCCAGTAGCTAACTGCTGGGCTCTGATAAGGTCTACCTCAGATATAACATCCTTAGTATCTATGCCGTTTTCAAACTGAGCCTTAGCCTTAGCTATAGATATAGCTGTATCCTTATCTGTTAAGTCTATCTTATCAGACACATTAACACCAAGAGACTTGGCTACAAACTCAGCGTAAGCACTGGTGTCATTCTCGGTATCAGGGGCAAATCTTTGAACCATCTTCTGAACAGTATCTATCTTATGCTTTGACTTGTATGTCTCTAGCAACTTGAAGAAAGCTCTAGCTCCGAAGACAGGGTCAATGAAAGCTGAGAACCTTTGAGTGCCGTTAGGACTCTTAGGCTCTATGCCTATCTGCCCATCCCAAGGATTCTTTGGGGAGTAGTCTATGTTAAATGGGTTGTTGTTTCTCTTACCTCTAGGTACATCAAAGAAAGCCATTAGTTAGTCCCCGCATCCAGTGCTTCTAATCTCTCAAGCTTCTGACGTCGAGTCTCTTCAACTACAGGTGTAGCTGTTGGTGCTCCGAATGCACTGAATCCATTACCAGCGTTAGGGTTAGGTCTATTAGCGCCCCTCCCTACAGGTCTGTCCTCTTCCTTAATCCTAAGTTTATCAGCTTCAGTGTTTATCTGATTAAGTATAGCCATACCCTCTACGGTCTTATCAGCTACTCCAAAGGTTTTTCCCCAACCAGCACCAGCTGCATTAAGGTAAGTGTTAAGCTTCTTAAGCTTCTTAGTTACCTCAGGGTCAGCACCTAAACTTACGAACACACCCTTACGTCTCTCTACACTAGCAGCCTTCTGTGTTAATCCATTAGGTGTCATGATAATCTCATAACCTTCAGGTAATCCAGCTATCAAGGCAGCTACTTCGACAGGTACTGCCTTTCTAGCACTGCCTGCAAAGCTTTCCATAAATGCTTTTTGCTTTTTAGTGGCAGCAGCAGGTGGTTTAGTAGCAATTAGAGAAGCTGTCTTAGTATCTTCAAACCCCATACCCTCAAGCTTCTCTATTATAGAGTCACTCTCATCTTCTGGCAGGTCTTTAAAGTTTGCACCAAGTGTAGTGTCTACCATAGCTTGTTCACCCTGTGTCATATCATCTTTGGTAGTATTCTTTCCAAAGAATTTATTAAGAGTGTTTGAATAGTTCTTTGCGAACGCTTCATCTGTCATGTTAGCGTAGTCTACAAACTGTGCAACGAGTGGCTGTGAGTCCATCAACGTCTTAAGCCTGCTTTTATTACCTCTAGAAGAGATAAGAAGTTCCATCACCTGATTAGCCATGTTGTCTCCAACACCTAACCTAAGAGCTGAGAATGCTTTGAAAGATTCCATACCAGCTATAGTGTATACGTTTGTTAGGAGTTTAAGCTGTCTCGTAGTTACCTTCTCGTCAGATAAGTCACCTAAATTCTCACGTATACCTGCAAACATAATCTTAGCTTGTTCTCTAGCCTTATTACCTGCTTGAAGAGTATACTTACCGTTGTCTTTAAGTAACGCAACAGTAGTGTCAACAAAAGCCTGTTCGTTAGCTGCAAAGATCTCAGCATATTGCTCAGTGTTTAGAGCACCGCTGTCTCTTACAGTAGCAAGTGCAGCTGTAAGTATATTACCTACTGATTCTTCTGTTTTAGAGGTGGCTTCAAGGATGAACTCGTCTGCTTGCATATTTGTATTAGCTAGGTCACTCACTAACTGATCATTCTGCATTTGAGAGAAGGTAGTAGCAGCTCTCTGTCTTCTAACTGCATCTATAGGTATACCTAAGCTGTCTGAGATAGCTTGATTCTCTAACTCTACAGCAGATGGGCCTTTAGCAGAACCGGCGGGTTCAAATGAACCGAAGAACTGTTTCGCCCCTTCAGATTCTAAAGTAAACCCTAGTAAACCTTCAGCAGATGCCCTTATCTTATCAGCTAAGAAGGGGTTCTCTTCTATACCAGCAGTAACCAAGGCGTTTATCCTAAGTCTAGCATTCTCCCTAGTCATAGTACCTGACGCTACTTTCTTTTGTAACAACTTAGCCTTACGAACAGTGTCAGCTACAGAAGCTGTGTCACCTAGAGATTGTAGAGTAGCTAACTCTTCCATCTCTGCTCTCTCTCGGTCTACTGTAGCAATTACATCTGATGCAAGATCTTTAGAAGCCTGCTTACCTAAGACTCCTCTTACATCATCCACTCCTTTAACGGCTATGTCCACGCCTTGCAAAGCTGCATTAATATAAGAGGAATCTTTAGTGACTTCCTGTTGATTACCTATAGATGTTTCTCTTACACCTTCAGTTTGTTGTATTGGTGCGAATGTTTCAGCCATCTGTTATTCTTCCTCTGGTTTATTTAATGTCTGAATCGGAGTACCTAACAGACCATCTTTGTATACACTTAGACCGTCAACAGCATTGCCAACACCCTTCTCTATGTACTTATTAACCTGTCTAGACAACTTATCACCTCTAGTTAAACGAGATTTAACAGCGTTACGTACATCGACTTCTCTATCATACTCTAAGCTACCGTACATAACAGCGTAGAACTGTTCTACTTGCTTCTTATAGTCTTCAGACAGTCTGCCTTGCTGGTCTCTAAGAGAAACCTCGTGCATGACACCTATAATTGCATCAGCTATCTTCTTATTAGAATCTAAGATGTGCTGGTTTCTCTCTTTAAGAGTCCAGATCTTAACTTCATCTGATAACTGGAAGCCTATGGCTTTTGCAATAGATTCTCTGACTGAGAACACGTCTTCAATAGCAGGATCACCATGCTTGTCAAGTATAGCGTCAATAGACTGCATGAATACAGCCTTCTCCCCGTTTCTCCAAGAAGATATACTGTCTAAGAACGGCATGACTGGCATCTTAGCTATGTCAATGATGTCTGTAGGGTACGCTGACATGGTAATAGGTCTCATATGCTCTGTAAATGAATCCCAGAACCTCTGACCTGTACTACCGAATGCACCCAACAACTTAACACCAACAGTAGACTCTGAGAACATCCAGTTATCTACGAAATCAGTGACACCGCGTATTAGTGAACCACGCTTGGACACTTCAGCATCAACCCCGAACACACCTAATGTAGTGAAACCCCAGAATCCGTCATTGATTGACTTGATAAGAAGAGGGTTCTCATCTATCTCTTCTTGTGTTATATCTAAGTATTCTATAGCGTAGTTAGCACCTAGTCCTACGAGTGGTACACCTGCTGCACCGTACAAAGCTATCTGTCCAGCGAATACTCTGAACCTTTCAGCTGCTGTGAAGTTATCATTGAAGCCCCCTACTGTTTCAAGAGACTTAGCTGACACTTGGAAGAACTGTGTAGGTACAGAAGCAATACCTTTCTGCCACTGTGCTCTGTTAGCCTTGCCTAAGTTAAGCATAAGGTTATTGCTTCTGTCCAGTACAGACTTCAGTGCTTCATCTGACACTTCACTGCCCTTCTTAAAAGTTTCCCAACCTTTAAGACTTCCAGACTTAAGCTCATCAAGAGCTGTAGTGAAAGCCATACGTCTGTTCAGCATTTCGCCTCCACGGTAGAAGAACAAGCCCTTATCAGCAGCCTGTGAGACAGCATCCATAGCTATCCCGTGACCTCTGATTGCAGCAGCGTGATCAGCTGTCTGTAGTACAGAATCTTCTAGTCCTGTCTTTCTCCATAGAGTGTGCATCTCAGTAAGTTCATCAGGTGTCATACCAGCTGCCTTAGCTGCTAGTTTAATACGCCCTGCTGACATCTCACCATGACCTAGAACTGTCAATCCTGTAGTGTGTCTTAAAGTTTCAGTAAGATTCTTACCTAAGTTTATGGACACAGCCATTGACATACCCTGAGCCTGTACCCACAACTGAGCTGGGTTAAACCAACCTAGTAAAGAGTGGAATGCTGCGGCTCTTGAGGCAGAGATAGGATCTTTATCCCTCATCCAACCTACAAGCTTAGCTGTCTGCTTGTGTTCTTTATTTAAAGCCCACTCATACACACGCTGAGTGAAAGCATTATACACTTGCTCCTCTTTAGATGGGAATCCCTGCCAGTCACGTATCTGATCGAACATCTTGTTTAAGAAAGCACCTTTCCTAGTCGACTCTATACTTCCAGAGAACTTAGAGAAGGATTCAATATCTTCACCAGTTAATTGTCTAGCTGTGTTTATCCATCGCTGTTCGAGTCCGAGTCTCCACTGGTTAACAGGAACCATACGAGAAACATTGGCAATGTTCCTAACAAGAGCCTCGTATGGGTTGATACGTTGTCCCAAATCGCCATTAAGTCCGAAAAGAATATCATCTTCCGCCCTCACTGCTGTGTATAGACCACCAGATCCATGAGAGAACTGACCTGTAGCCGTAGCTATGATCTCTTCCTCTCTATCCTCGATACTAACATACTTAGCTTCAGCTTGAGTACGTGTAAGCTTAAGCTCATCCATATCTTTAACTATTAAGCTCTCTCTATATGTATCAGAGTCTAACTTGTTGTCAAAGTACCTGTGAGTCTTGATAGTCTTATCTACAGGTCTACCGTCTATTGTTACAGAACCTTTCTCTTTAACAAAATAGTGACCATCATCAGCTACCTTAGGTACGTAGCCCTTCTTCCTATTAAGAACAACAGCAGGTAACTCAGTCACACTGTCTGCCTCTATAAACATGTGAGTGTACCTGCCACGACCACCATCTACTAGATGAGGCTCAGGTAACTTAACTAACACCTTACCTTCAGCGTATTGAGCTTCTATAAACTCTTTAGTTAGGTTGTTAACTACTTCGTTAGTTGTGTTATCAAAGGCTGTACGTACATTACCGTGGGATACAGCTGCATATGCTGCACCATCTGTCTCGTGTGGCTTGCCAAAGTTATACTGACCGTCGCTCATAGTGATATGCTTATACTTACGAGCTATCATTTCTTCTCGCTTAGTATTGTTACGCAATCTCCACAAGTTATTATAGAGTCTGTTAGTCTTGTAGTATGCCTCTATCTCATTATCCTTAAGCTTGAACTGCTCTCTAAGTTCTTGAGCCTCAAACACCTTACCTCTTGACCCATCAAGATTCTTATACTCATCCCCTTTTCTTAAAGCGTCTTCAACTTTGTGGAGGCTCTTTCTATTCTTAGGCAAAAGTAGATGACCGAGAGGTTTAACAGCTTCTTTTTGTAGGTCAGTCAAGTCTTTAAAGAGCTTAGCTGTCTGAGCATCAAGTCTCTGTGCTGTATCAACGTCAAGTCTTGTAAGACCTTTAGCGAATACAGTAGGGGAGCTGATGAAGTCTGAACCAACCATGAACTCTGACTGATCCCACTGTCCTACATCATCAAGGGTAAGGTCTAGTGTGAACGTACGGTTATAGTACTCACCATCTTCATCTAATGCTTTGAACTGGAATGTAGTAGTGTTCTCAGATCTATGTATAGGTGTGATCTCTTCATGCTTAGCAGCACTTAGTCGAGACATAGCTATCTTCTCAGAAATAGCACGCTCTACGTTGTTAAGAATACCTTCTTTAAGATAACCATTGCCAACCATGATGTCTTCAACAGACTTATCTACCCTTCCAAAGAACTTAGCAATAGACTTCTGTGATGCAGCTGCTATACCATTGGTGTAAGCTGGATCTTCTATAGATATATCAAACCCTATAGCATCAGCGAATGCTGTTTCCTTTGTAAGGTTCATAGCATCAGCTGCTACGTCATCCACTAGACCAGCTGCTACAGCATCTCCTGCTCCACCAACATTGTCCACTCTTTTAAGGATCTTAGGGATGTTAAACGCTTGCTTAACCCTGCGTGCAGCACCTATTATACCTAGTGCTGCGGACGGAATATCCACAGCATCTGCAAGTTTCCAGTAGTTAGCGAAGTCATCTAGCTCCCCCTCAGTAGCAGGGTCTATGAACTTAGTTAGTGCATCTTTACCACGGATAGGGCCAAGTCCATCTAAAACTTCTTTAGCTAACTGAGGGAACTGCGCCTGTTGGTCTTCAACAGACTGAGACTTGAAGTTAAAGATAAGGTTCTTCATCTTATCTTCATTAT
>Ga0129324_10001140_pt1 | contig 17519 bp, 14 predicted proteins | sample CPBDNA_7_FD_96879 | JGI IMG/M metagenome (GOLD analysis project Ga0129324, IMG submission 96879) | Freshwater to marine salinity gradient microbial communities from Chesapeake Bay, USA - CPBay_Spr_15_0.2_DNA | ecosystem: Environmental > Aquatic > Marine > Coastal | place: USA: Chesapeake Bay... | reverse complement strand
TTTTCTCTTTGAATTCTTGCTCATTAAGTTCTGCTGGTCCAGATTGTTGTTGGGGTTTTCTTTGCGATGTTGATTGTTGTTGAGGGGTTTCTTTTTCAACTGGTCCTCGCTTAAGTGAGTTTAATCTTTCTTGGAAATTTTCAACTTTTTCGTTTCTTGCTTCTTTTTGATTTGCAGCTATTTTTTTAACAAGTGCAGCCGCTTCTTTATCATTAGAGAATAATTTTGAGTTGCTTTCTATACCAAGTTCTGTCTTTCTTTTTTTAGTAGTCTCTCCATGGGTAATAAGGTCTTGATGTTTTAATTGCTGTTCAAAGATGTCAAATATTTTATCTTGATTCTTATTATCAAAGGGTAGCGTACCATTTGAAATATTTTTAAACATTATATCAAGTTCGTTACCTAATTCTGTTACAAACTTTTTAGATTCTTCAAAAGCATTTTCTACTGTGTTAGTGACATTTATCAATTCTTCTTTAGTTATATTAGTTTTACTAGGTTTCTTGTTTTTAGGATCATATTCTGCTCCTTGAGACATTCTACTATGCACATCAAGCACTTCTTTTCTTGCTGGAGTATCGAAGAAGTTTTTTGATGCTTCTAGGGGATCTGTAGAAATTTCTGGATTTGTATCATTTTTTTCTTGTTGTTTAGAAGCAGCAGCTTTATCTAGAGCTTCTGTCATTGCAGCTTCTAAGTTTCCTAGGTCAAACTGTCCAATTAGTTCATGAGCCCTGCTTGTATTAGGGCTTTCCCCTTTTTCTATCTTTTCAATAATTTCTTGTATTTCTAATTTAGCCTGTGCTTTTGGATCACTCATTATTATGTCTCAGTTTTTTTATATTATAATGTTGATCTTAAATTTATTACTAACCAACATGTCTATTTATATTCTACCGTATTTTTTTAGGTATCGTCAATGTCTATATTCCATCTATAGTTGTTAATTTAGTTTGCACTTTCTACTATATTTCTTGGCAAGGAGAGTTTTATTAGATGGCTTTTAGTTGTTCATAATTATTAAGAATAAAACTATAAATATACAATATGTTATATTAGGGTTACTATATAATATTTACTTAAATAGTTTAGTTTATGGGAAATCAACCTGCTGAAGCATATTATGTTCGTATATATTTAGTAAATTGTTTTATACATCCTTTAACTGCTAATCTTTTTAGCAGTTGGGCTCAGGCTAATAGATATATTAGTGGTGATTATAGCTTGGAAGAGTCTTTATATCTCGTTACTGGATATACTATAGGTGATGTTACGGTTATAACTCATCCTCCATATATTGATTCTGATCTATTCTATTCCTAAATTAGAATAAAATATAGGTATCAGTTTTATTACTTATTCTATACTTAGATGCTTATTGACAAGCGAGTGTAAGTTGCTTAACATTCATTTCATACAATTAATAACTCAATATAAAAAGAGGTTTTATGCTAGGGCATACTATGAGACATACAAATTTTTTAACTCATAATGTTATAAAATTGGGACCTAGTGCTGTGAATTTTGCAAGGAGCTATGTTGCTCAGATGTCTACAAAAGCTAGTTATGCTGTTGGAAATATTGTAGTAAGGGTGTTTTTATTAGAGGGAGATAGAGAAATGCCATATATTGGGGGCTTGGAAAGCAAGCAAACAATAAATATCTATGGTAAAGATCTTTCAAATATGTTTTTTCCTTTTGTAAATAGCTTAAAAAATTCAGTACATTCTTCTTTAATAGATGGATCCTTTTTCTCTTCTAAAGCAGATATTTATTCTTCTGCTAATATGCATTCTGTTATTTTTGAGGAGGGAGAATATTCTGTTAAGAAAATCTCTAATGATGCAGCAAGTGTAATAAGTGATATTATAATCAAGATATATGCAGTTCCAGAGGAAAGTTCTTATGATATAAAGGAACCTGGAAGCGAACAAACTTTTTGGATTAATACTAATCTAGAAGGAATTGATCTAAGTAGCATGTTTGTTCCTTTAATGAGAGGAATAGAAGATTCTATAAAAAAATGCATAATAGATGGTGCATGTTTCACTTCTATCGCATCAGTATTTAGTCCTGATGATAATGCTTTAGAGCAGCTGGTTGGTAAAGATGCTGCAGATGCTGGAACTTTTTAAGGCTGTATAATTAGTTATATTATTTTAGATAAAATCATTATTTCCTAAAGGACTTATATATTTTTAATAATTTTTTTAGAGAATGGATTTAAAAATATTAGTATTATAATAGTTGGCATTAGGAAATTAATTAAAGTGGTTACTATCATTAAATCTCCTACATTTTCATAAGATCCTCTTTCAATTGGATATAAATTTGAGAGGAATTTAGTTAGAATTCTTCCTCCAGATACATAGGCTAAACTCATTAGGCTCATAACTAAAGCAAACCAAGTGGCTATATTTTTCTTGGGAGCATAATAAGTGGCTACTGTGCAAAGCATCAAGAAGCTTAATTTAAAAAATGGACCTTCTGCTATATTGTCCATTATGGTGATTGCTTTCGCGCCAAAGCCAAAATGATGCATCGTCCATTTATCAAATCCATAAGCAATAGCTATCATTGGTAATTGCAGAATTACATGAATGCTATTTAGAATAAGCATTACCATGCCAACATCTCTATTGATAATTCTTTTAGCAAAAAACCATAATCCTATAAATGATAAAACTATGCCTATTTGGGCTAAAATGCTATAATATTCAGGTGTGAACCCTAAAACATCTATTTGCCACCAACCAATTCCTGGTCCATAGACTGGAACCGCTCTGCATGAGAATATTACTATCAATATACAAAATACTTCTTTTTTCTTTTGTGCGCTTAAATGGTCGCATATTTTATAAAGAGCTGTAGATACTATTATAATTCCAGCGATGAAAATTGACTCTTGAGAATAATCAAAATCTATAAATATAAATAATATTATGATGCTAAAATACATAATACCATAAGACAAAATATTCATATTTAATTTTTCTAGCCTAACGACTGGCTCTTTTCTTACAATCAAACTACCTAAAATACTAATTAATGTTACTATTGGAATAAAATAACTGATGGTAGCATAGCCAAATTTGGAAGTTATCACTCCGCTAATTCCAACGGCTACAATTCCTGCAGATATTTGAATAATGCGAACAAGAATTTGTATTTTACCAATTTCTTGTTTAATCTGTTCTTTAGATTGATTCTTATTTACTACTTCATTACATAACGTATCTGCTACTAGGTCTTGTAGAATAACGCCTAGTGTAATTATAAATCCAGAAAATATTAAAAGTTTATAAGTACTGCTGAGATTAGTTATTGCATCATATTGGTTAGCAATTGCAATAGTAATTATATTTCCAAGCAGCATTAAGAAAGCAGCAATAAAAGTATATGACTTTCTTTGACTCCCTCCGATTTTAAATGTATCGAGCAGTTGTCCAAAAATAATCTTCATTGACCAAGGAAGATTAGCTAGGATGCTTATTGAGATAATCTCATTAGAAGTTAAACTTAAAGAATCTTTGATCCAAAATACATGTGCTATTTGGCTAAAAACTGCAAAAGCATCAGCAAAATATATGGTAAGGAGTGGAAGATATTTCAGCTTAATGCATAAAATAGGCTGAAGAAAATCTTTTAGACGAGCTGAGATCATATAAAGTGCAGATTTATTGAATATAGATATTCTATGTTTTTATAAGATTAGGATGTTTTTGTCAAAGAATTTAGATTAAAGATAGCTAAAAACTGAGATTATTTTACCAATGCAAATACTAAATAAGCATTATAGAAGTATACATAATAGAAAAAATATATATTTAAAATAGATTCAAAAATTCCTACAGTTTTTATACAAAATAATGTTTTTTAATAAGGTAATAAAAATTATACAGATATTGTGGTGTTAAAAAATATTCTGTCAAGTTCCTCATCTATAGCATTAAATTTTAATTGTAAATTATCAACAAATTTATGTATATCATTATCTAATATATAATTAATATTTGCTTCATCTAGTGTGATCCTTAATTTATTTATTTTTAAACTTATAAGAACATCTACACCTAGGGTATTAATAATATGCTGCAAAGATCTACTAATGCTATGTATACAATAACGAATCGCTCTAGGAAAATGTTCATTTAATATTAAAAATTCAGAGACGTTCTTATAATTTACTCGGTGAAATTGTTTGCGATACATTTCAAATCCATTTACTGATTTTAATACGGATCCCCATTCCACTGCATCATAAGGAGTGTCTATATAATCTAAATTGGGCAAAAGAAAGAAATACTTTACATCTAACATCCGAGCAGTTTTATCTGCGCGTTCCAGTAATCTTCCAATGCGCGCAAAATGCCATCCTTCATCATGTAGCATTGTATTTTCAATAAAACCAGTAAACAAAGAATTATAATTATGTATCTCAATAAAAAACTCTTGTAGATCATCAATTTTATGCTTGCGACTATGCTTCATAACCAAATGATATAAAGCATTAGCTACTTCCCACATCTCTGACGAAATAACTTCACGAATTGTACGAGAATTCTCGCGAAAATTATGTATGCAGCTAATAATTGAGTTGGGATTTTTTTTGTTAAAGGTTAGAAAATTTATAACATTTTTTTCGTTATATTCTTTATATAGATTATTAAAAATTTCTTCATCTCCAGTAGCTCTAACTAATGGCTCCCATTGAGCATCTTTTCTTTCTCTGCCCATATCAAGAATTAGATTTGCATTCACATCAATAAATCTTGTAACATTATCAGCGCGTTCAAGATAACGACTCATCCAATATATAGAACTGGCTACTCTACTAAGCATTTTCTATCTCTCCTATAGCTTTGTTGTTTTACAATGTTGATCAGTAGTTTTGCTGTTATGAAAATTATCTTTAAGAACCCAAGTGTCTTTACTGCCACCTCCTTGAGATGAATTGACTACTAAAGATCCTTTCTTTAATGCAACACGAGTGAGTCCTCCTGGTAAAACAAAAATAGATTTTCCATACAGAATATAAGGGCGAAAATCTACATGTCTTCCTTCTATATTTTTTCCAATAATAGTTGGTGTTCGAGATAAAGCTATAGTTGGTTGGGCGATATAATTACGTGGGTTTTTTTTAATTTTTTCAGAGAATTCTTCTCGTTCTTGTGCAGTAGATTTAGGGCCAATTAACATTCCACTCCCTCCGGATAGATTAACAGCTTTTACTACCATAGATTCCATGTTTTCTAAAACATATGTAAGATCTTTTTTATTATCACATATAAACGTGGGAACATTATTGATTATAGGATCTTGGTCTAGGTAGTATTTAATCATTTGTGGTACGTAGGCATATACTGCTTTATCATCAGCAATTCCAGTTCCTGGAGCATTGGCTAATGTAACTGTTCCTTTTCGAAAACATTCCATAATTCCAGGAACACCTAGTAATGAATCTTTATTAAATACATCTGGATCAAGAAATTCATCATCGATGCGACGATAAATTACATCTACTCTTTCAAATCCTTTAGTACTACGCAACATCACATGATTATTGATAACCTTAAGATCGGAACCTTGAGCTAGAGGAACTCCCATCTGTTGAGCTAAGAAGCTATGTTCATAATACGCAGAATTATAAATTCCAGGTGTTAAGACTATAATATTAGGTTTTTCTATTCCTTCAGGAGCAGAGTGACGAAGAGTCTCATAAAGATAATCTCCATAATCAGAAACAGGATGGACACACATTTTTTGAAAAGCCTTAGGTAAAGTTCGTTTCTGAATAAATCTATTCTGTAAAACATATGATATACCAGAAGGGCAACGTAAATTATCTTCTAATACATAGAATTCACCTTTATTATCACGAACTAAATCTGTTCCAGTCACGTGAATCCAGATTTTTTTAGGGGGAGAAATATCTTTACATTGTTTCAAATAGCATTCGGAAGAAAGAACAAGGCTTTTAGGTATAATATTGTCTTTCAATATTTTTTGTTCGTTATAGATATCATCAATAAAGAGATTAAGAGCTTCAATACGTTGCTTTAATCCCATTTGAATCACATTCCATTCTTTTGCGGTGATTATTCTTGGAATGATATCAAAGGGCATAATTTTCTCTGTGCCTTTTTTCTCGCTATAGACATTGAAAGTAATTCCTTGTTGGTAGAGAGTATTTTCAGCTTCCCTTTGTCGACAACGCAAAATATTATTGGGTAAAGATTTTATGCATTCCACAAGAGGAATTGCTTCTTTACGAGGAGAGCCATCATTATTGATTAATTCATCATAAAAATCTTCCGTATCATATAGTTCAAATACCATTATGGCATACTCCTTTTTAATCTATTTATTCTCTTATTTGTTTCATCTCTACATTAACGGTAAGTTTTTCAACTCCGCCGCCCCTATAGATGGTTCCAGAAACCGGTGCAGAGTCTATATAATTTCTACCACATGCAACTCTTACATGATCTTGTTCAACTAAGAAGCCATTTGTGGGGTCAAACCCTCTCCAGCCAACATAAGGGAGGTATAATTCTGCCCAAGCATGAGAAGCATTTGATTGCATCTTGTTAGCGTGATTATCTCCAGTATATACATAACCCATGCGGTAACGAGCTGGAATACTAAGCAACCTAGCCAAGCATATAAGTAAATTAGCAAAGTCTTGACACACACCTTGCCGAGAAATATATACTTCAAATGAAGTTGTATCTAATGAAGTGCTTCCTGTAACATATTTATAATCACGATATATACTCATATTTATATCTTCGATTGTTTTTAAAAGATTATAGTTATTACGCTTAACAAAGCTCATTGCATATTCTGTTAATTCAGAAAATTGAGATTCAGGAAGTTCAGAAGGTAATAAATAAGGCATCATCATCTGCCTTTGCCATGGCATCCATACTAATGGAATTGAAGTTTGACGTTTCGATAAAGTGTGGTCATCAGGTTGGGTTCCATAAACTTTAACGCAGCTAACAGCCTCAACTAAAAGTTTTTTGTAAGGTTTGTCAATAATGCAGTTTATTACTTTATTGCCAAATACATCTTCATATTGTATTTCTTCAGAGCTAGATGATATTTTTAATTTAGAATATATTACTTCTTGAATATTATCTTCTGTGGGTTGCAAATGAAAAGAATGAGTGCTGTGCTCTACAGGAATAGTATATTCATATAAGGTGGTATGAGTTATTTCATATAAACGATATCCAAGAGGTATGCCTTCTACAGTTTCAGTAATAGAACGCGCATTAAGAATTCTTTCTTGAGCCTGTTCTGCTTGTACCTTTTGTGTATAAATATTATCTTTCTTCTGTTGCGCGTTAGGGGGTGAAGAAGGTATAGATCTTATCGTTTTTGAATAATATAGACTATTCCATATAATTGCTCCACATTTAATGATAATCATTTGCCCTGGCTGCATTTTAGTCCATTTTCCTTCTGAAAAAGGAGAGGAGCTGACTATAATTGCTGTTCGATGTATATCTCGTGGATTATTGAAACTTATTTGCGCTATTTCTGAATTATATATATTTTGATTTTCAGGTGGCAGTATGCGAATATAATGCATATTTTTTTTTGACTGAAGGCCATGGTAACAAATAATAGTGTCTCCATCTGTAAGATACATATCTGAGCTACCAATTAAATCAAAACGTTTAAACCATTCATAAATAATGCTAAATTCAATATCTGAAATTTTATTTGCTTTAACTTCTTGTATTTGTGATAATATATTGCAGAAAGCCAGCTCTGAGTCAGTTGTACCTAAAGGCTCTAATATCTTGTTTGTTCCATATAACATAGTTAGAGCTTGTTTATCTAAATAACCACTATGTACAAACATCCAATCTCTTCCAGAGAAGCTGCGCGAGAATGGCTGAACATCTTCATTAGAAGGATATTTATTTGCCAGGTCTTTTATTTTTAGAAAAAATACTGTAGACCTAAAATTTGACCAATCAGTAATATCATTAATTAAGATTTGTGTGCCTCGTATAGCGTCTTCTTTTTTTACTATAGTTGATTGGCTATCTTGAGGGTACCATCCAAACCCCCAGTTATAAAGAATCTTGTTTTCTGGATCTTTTGACAGATTAGTATTGATGGAAGGAGAGCCAAAGCTATCTAGACTTATCGCTAATATTTCACTTGTAAGTTTTGAGTGTGTGGACAATTGATGCCTCTGATAATAACAATTTTAATATATTACAAAACTCTATACTAACAACTGTAACTATTCAATGTAATTTAATCAATAGTTGGGAGTAAGTTAGGTTGGGTTATACTGTTTATAGCGGATTATTAACATGTATTATAAGAAGTTGGAGGTGGTGGTGTCAATTTTTTAGAGTAACTCATTAAGAAAGTGTATTAAATAAATAGGCGTGAAGCAATTCATGAGGATTTTCCATCCCAAGACTTGCCTTAGAGTATTATTTAGAGTGCTGTTGTAAATAGCAAAGAAAATTTATAAAATATGATTTATCAACTAAGATCAGGGAGGTAAGTTGTGAATATTTTCAAGCATCGTCATTTTAAATATAACATTATTATCTGGGCCATAGGTTGGTATTGTAAGTATGATATTAGTTATCGAGATTTAGAATAAATGTTGACTGAAATAGGAGTAGAAATGGACCACTTTATTATTTATAGATGGGTTCAATATTATGCCCTAAAATCTTAGATAAAATAAAATGGTACTGGAGGCCTAAACTTGGCCATAGTTGGCCAGTTGATAAAACCTACATTAAAGTAAAAGGTAGGTGGACATATATTTATAGAGCATTAGATAAATCTGGTAATATAATTTATTTTTATCTTTCATCAACTAGAAATACTAAGGAAGCTAAGTGTCTTCTGCGCAAAGCTTTAAGATCCATAGCAAAAGACTCACATAAGAGTATCAATATCGATAAAAACCCTACCTATAAAAGGAAATTAGAGAATTAAAGGCTAAAGGTCAGTGTTCTCCTAACTTAGAGCATAGGCAGATCAAGTATTTAAATAATATTATTGAGTCTGATCATGGCAAACTAAAGCGTTTAATAAACTCCACTCTAGGCTTTAAGTCGATGAGAACAGCTTATGCAACTATTAAAGGATTTGAGTTAATGCGGATGTTTAAAAAAGAAATATTTGATTTTTGGAAATATGGATAAGGCGTCCAAGATTAAATTAATTTTATTACAAATAATCTATTAACTTTCTAGAACACACGATAATTCTTAGAAATATTTAACCTAGATTCCTATTTGCAACAGCGACGTCTGTAGATCTTAATATCAACTTCAAAATTATTTGAGTCATTTTATTTTGTTTTAATTTATATCAAATTGCATTAAAATTGTAGACGTAAATCTTTGAGAGATTTTGGCTACATGCTGTAGCCCTTATTTTTGTTGGCGCGTCCTAAGGGATTCGAACCCCTGACCCACAGATTAGAAATCTGTTGCTCTATCCTGCTGAGCTAAGGACGCTTATAGAGAAGTTATTGTAGCATAACTAAACTAAAGAGTTTTTCAAAAATTACAAGTGATTTTTATAGCATTATATATTTAGATAGTCAATCTAGAATTTATTCATTATTGACAATCTCTGAATATATAGTTATTTTATAGTTATTAATAACATATTATGGCTTTATAAAATGTCTTTTCTAGTATTAAAAAATTTGGTATTAAACATCTGGCGTTGGAGCAGATAATTCGTTTACCTATTATTTTGCCATTTTTTATATTAGAGTTTTTTTATATGCTATTCTTAATTTTTATATCTTCCCGTCTCTGGCCATGGACAATTAATTCTTGTTTGTTAAATTAAACTATTGAAATTATTTGCTCGCGGAGATTTTAGACTATTATGAAAAAATTATTATTTACTTTTGCTATCCTATCAATTGCTTTTATAGCCTTTTTTAAATCAAAAGAATCAAACAACTTACCTATTATTGCTATTGCAAATTATGGTCCTCATTCTTCGTTAGACGATACAATAAGGGGGATTAAAAAAGAGTTAGAGTCTAAGGGATATCAGGAGAATCAAAATATTAAGTATGAAATTATTGATGTTGGTTTTGATACTTCTTTAATTCCTCAAATGATAACTACTCTTAAATCTCATAACCCTAAAGTAATGGTGGTTATGACCACTCCAGTGGCTCAATTTGCTAAAAATGCAGTGAAAGATATTCCTTTAGTATTTGCTGCTATCACAGATCCAGTTTCTGCAGGGCTCCTAAAAGAAGAGAAAAAAATAGATAAAAATATGACAGGAGCTTCAGAGCGCCAGGATTTAATATCATTTCTTGATTTTTCTAAGAAAGTTTTACCAAATTCAAAGAGAGTTGGAGTATTATATTCTACAGCGGAATCAAATGATCAGGCTTTACTCAAAATGATGACGGAAGCTGCAAATATAAAAAATATGGAAGTTATTTCTGTGGCTGTAGATCAACCACGAGATATTCAAATGCGTATGCAAAGCTTTAGAGATAAGGTGGATTTCATTTATGTTGGTACAAGTGGTCCAATTCAACCAACATTACCGGTTATTATTGCAGAGGCAGATAAAATGGGGATTCCAATTTTTAATGCAGATTCTGAAGCAGTTAAGAAAAATCAGGTGTTGGCTAGTTTTGGCGTGGACTACCAGCAAGTTGGAGTTAATGCAGGAGAGCTTGTGACAAGAATATTAAAAGATGAAATATTATTGCCACCAATATATCCCTCGTTTGAAGATCATTCTGCTTTTATAAGTAAAATTAAGGCGATGAAATATAATGTGAGTATTCCATCAAATGCTATAGTGGTGGAGTAAAGCAATGTTAAAAGTAGATAACTTAAGCAAGACATTTCCGGGGAATTTCTCTGCGACAGTAAAAAACATTAATTTTGAACTAGAAGAGGGTGAGTTCTGTATTGTTATTGGAAGTAATGGTTCAGGAAAATCAACATTGCTAAAATGTATTTTAGGAGACTATAATCTCGACGCAGGAAGCATTAGTAAACATAATGTTGCTAGTGTTATTCAAGATATCAATAAGGGAACTATTCCTGAAATGACATGTCTTGAAAATGTAATCCTTAGCCGCATGAGAAACCGGTCTGCAAATTTAAGATTTTATCATAAACAAGAAGTAGAAATCATATCTGAGCTTAAAGAATTAGGTTTAGGGCTTGAGAGCTATATAAATAAGCCATTAATAGAAATGTCTGGGGGACAAAGACAAGTGATAGCAACTATGATGGCTATTACTTCAAATCCAGAGGTTTTATTGCTTGATGAGCATACTAGTGCTCTTGATCCTAAAACTCAAAACTTATTGATGGAATATACAATAGAAAAAATAAAGCAACAGAATCTCACAACTATTATGGTTACGCATAAGCTAGAAGAAGCAGTTCGTTATGGCAATAGATTAATTATGCTGCATCAGGGTCAAATTATATTAGATGTAAAAGATAAAGATAAAAATAAATTAACAGCAGATGATTTATTTCAATTATTTCACGATTGCGAGGTGAGTCATGATTAATGAGCTAGTTGTAACTGGGATATTTCAAGGTTTAATTTTGGCTTTTGTAGCTTATGGAGTTATGATACCATTTCGCTTGCTTAATTTCCCTGATCTAACAGCAGAAGGTGCTTATCCTTTAGGAGGAGCTGTCTGCGCAAGCTTACTCATAGGTGGCATTAATCCAATATTTGCAATGTTCATAGCTGTCTTCGTTTCTGGAATGGTTGGAGTTTGCACTGCTATTATTCATTTGAAATTCAAGGTGAATACATTGCTTGCCGGTATAATCTTAAGCATTATGGTTTATAGTGTGAACTTAAGAATAATGGGTAAGCCTAATATAGCATTATTTGATATAGAAAATATCTTTAGTAATTATAGTGGAATACTTATAATTGTTTGCATTATATCTTTATTGGTGACTCCATTTACTTTATATCTAAGCACTGAAAAAGGGTTGCGCTTTCGCGCTGTAGGGTTAAATCCAGAATTTGCAAAAAGGCAGAATATATCAGTAAGTAAATATACTATATTTGGAATGTTCATAGCTAGTGGATTTAGTGGCCTTGCAGGAAGCCTCATGGTTCAAATGCAAAGCTATATGGATATTAATATGGGAGTTGGAATTGTTATACATGCTTTAGCTGCTTTGATGATTGGAGAATCAATTACTGGTACTAATACTCTTAATAAGCAGCTGTTGGCTCCTCTTGTGGGCGCCTTAGTTTATCAACAAATGCAAGGGTTGGCCTTGAACTTAGGGCTTGCTCCTTCAGATCTCAAATTTGTTACTGGAGCTATAGTGTTGACTGTAATTGCTCTTCGAGTTAGAAAGTAATCTTTAACTCGAGAGATATATTTATATTCAACTTATACAATAAAAGCATTCGCTACAGCAAACAAGCCTCAAAGAAAACAAATAGACTATCATTGTGATTTACTAAATATTGGTAAAAATATTATATATAGTTCTTTTAAAACAAAATTAAGCATGTTAGCCTTTAAGTAATTATTGGTTGAGATGGTTTTAATTTTATTTAAAGGGGCGGTATAATGGTAAAAAATAACTTAAAAGGCTTAGACTTACTGAATGATTCTTTACTTAATAAGGGAACGGCATTTAGTAAAGAAGAACGTGATAAATATGAATTGCATGGATTCTTGCCTTCTGTAATAGAGGGTGAAGAAGAACAAGTCACAAGAATAAAGATGCAGTTATCACACATGGAAGGTGACTTACAAAAGTTTATTTATTTAGCAGCCCTTCAAGATACAAATGAAACCCTATATTACAGAATATTGATGTCTGACCCTAATAAATATTTGCCTATAGTATATGACCCTACCGTTGGTGAAGCTTGTCTTAAATTTGGCCATATTATGAGAAATCCACGTGGAATTTATTTGTCATTAAATGATAAAGGTAATATTAAAAATATACTTAAAAAATGGCCTAATGCGGATATAAGATTTATAGTAGTTACTGATGGAGGAAGAATATTGGGCCTAGGTGATTTAGGTGTAAATGGAATGGGGATACCTATTGGAAAACTAGCTCTATACACCGCTATAGGAGGGGTTGCACCAAAGCACCAGCTTCCTATTTGTTTGGATGTGGGGACTGATACCCCCAAGTATCTTAATGATCCGTTATATTTAGGTATAAGAAAAGCTAGAATTAAGGGAAAAGAATATACTGATTTTGTTGATGAGTTTGTTGCCGCTGTTAATGAAGTTTATCCAAAATGCTGCATTCATTTTGAAGATTTTGCTAATTACAATGCAATTGGATTATTAGAGAGATATCGTGATAAGACCCTTATGTTTAACGATGATATTCAAGGGACAGCTTCTGTTACAGTAGCTGCGTTTTATGCAGCAAAGCACTATAATAAAATGGATGTTAAGGATCATAGAATTTTATTTCTGGGAGCCGGATCTGCTGCATATGGAATAGCAAACTTATTAGTTTATGCTATGCAAGAAGAAGGATTAAGTGAAGAAGAAGCAAGAAAAAATTGCTGGATGTTTGATACTAAAGGTTTAGTAGTGAAGGGGCGTGAAAGATTGGAAGACTTTAAGGCTATTTATGCTCATGATCATAAAATGTCCAAGTCATTTGTAGAATGTATAAAATCTATTAAACCTACAGCAATTGTTGGAGTTAGTACTACACCTGATTTATTTACCACTGAAGTAATTCAAGCGATGTCAGAATTAAATGAGCGCCCATTAATATTTCCATTATCAAACCCTACTTCTCAAGAAGAATGTACCGCTTCTAATGCGTATGCAGATTCAAATGGTAAAGCTTTATTTGCGGCAGGAGTGCAATTTGATGAGGTTACATTTAAAAACAAGACTCTATACCCTGCTCAAGTAAATAATCTATGGATATTTCCAGCAGTAGGAATGGCTGTATTTGCAACAGAAGCAACCAGAGTTACAGATGAAATGTTTTTAGTTGCTGCGCAATCTTTAGCCTCTCAATTAACAGAAGAACAGATTGAACAGGGAATGTTATTTCCTCCTCAATCTGATATCATAAACATATCTGTTAAAATTTCAGCAGCTGTTGCAGAATTGATTTTTGATCGTGGATTATCAACGGTTAAAAGGCCTGAGAATGATAGTCATATCATCTTGCTTATAAAAGAAAAATGCTACCATCCTTTTTATGAAAATATGTAGGGAGTAAAAACTATGACTATTAATAAAAAAACACGCGCAGAAACTGACAGTATGGGATCTATTGAAGTAGATAATAATAGATATTGGGGGGCTCAAACTCAAAGATCAATAGAGCATTTTTCTATTGGTCATGATTTGATTCCTATTCAAACAGTGCATGCCTTAGCTATACTAAAAAAATCTGCTGCTTTAGCAAATCAAGAATTAGGTATGCTTAAGGAGCCAATTGCAAAATTAATTGTTCAGGCTGCAGATGAAGTGATTGATGGAAAGTTAGATGATGAATTTCCTCTCCATGTTTGGATGACTGGTAGTGGAACGCAATCCAATATGAATGTGAATGAAGTTATTTCTAATAAGGCGATAGAAATTGACAATGGTGTTTTAGGAAGTAAAGTGCCAGTTCATCCTAATGACCATGTAAATATGTCTCAATCATCTAATGATACATTCCCGACTGCAATGCATATTTCAATCGTACTGGAGGCCAATAAATTATTAATTCCCTCACTAGATAATCTATCAAAAGAATTATGGAAGAAAGTGAAAGAATGGGAAGAGGTGATAAAAATTGGAAGAACTCATATGCAAGATGCTGTCCCTATCTCTTTAGGACAAGAATTTTCAGGCTATGCTAGTATGATTGATGCCAATATAAAAAGAGTAAAAGATGGATTAGTTGAATTGCATGAGTTAGCAATTGGAGGAACAGCTGTTGGTACAGGTCTTAATACACATAAAGATTTTGCTATTACTGTTGCAAAGGTTATTGCTAAAATAACGGGTTATCCATTTGTTACTGCAAAGAATAAATTTTATGCTCAAGGGGCTCATGATGCATTAGTGGCATTTAGTGGTTGCCTTAAAACTCTTGCAGTAAGTTTATTTAAAATATCTAATGATATTAGATTATTAAGCTGTGGTCCTAGAGCAGGGTTTCATGAATTGTCGATTCCTTCAAATGAACCAGGATCTTCAATAATGCCTGGTAAAGTTAATCCAACTCAATGTGAGGCTTTAGCTATGGTATCTGCTCAGGTTATGGCGAATGATGTGGCTGTTAACATAGGAGGTTCTGCTGGATATTTAGAAATGAATGTTTATAAACCACTTATTATATATAATATCATGCATTCTATAGAGCTTATGAGTGATTCTTGTAATAATTTTACTAAGTTCTTACTTATTGGCACAAAAGCAAATAAGAAGAAAATTGATCAATATTTGCATGAATCACTAATGTTAGTAACAGCATTAAGTCCAATTATTGGGTATGACAAAGCTTCTAAGTTAGCTCATTATGCAGATGATAATGATACGTCATTACTTGAAGCTAATAAAACTCTTGGATTTCTTTCTCAAGAAGAGTTTGATAAAGCTTTAGACCCTTACAAAATGGCATATCCTCATAAAAACTAGCTAACTAACTTCTAAATTATATTTAGCCTATTAAATGTAGGCTAAATATTTTGTATAACTAGCCTCAAATAAATTTGTTAGAATTTTGGATGAGATATTAATCTATATCTATATCAGCATCTTTCTCAATATATTTAAGAATAAAGGGTGCAATAAGAAATAATATAATTGAAATTATTGTTACTATTTCCATATTTAGTAGCTTAGATCCTGTTTGATTAACTAAAATAATTGAAGCTAAGATCGATCCAGCAGAGGAAGCTAAGTGCTGTACGCAAGAAATTACAGACATGAACCCTGCTCTTTCCTTAGCTTTAGGGATTTTTGAGAATAAAGTGTAGCTAGATACATTTCTAATTGCCATGCCTACCATAAACATAGGGAATACAAACAATATTGGTAGATATTTTATTGTTATAATAAAGCCAAAAACTAATGAAAAGATTATAAAGATATTGCTAAACATAGTCATGCTTGAAGAGCTGGTTTTATCAACATATTTTCCAGCTATGCGCATTGCAAAAAAACTAAGGGCTCCGCCAATGAAGAATATATAGTCAATTTCACCTCTAGGAAAATTTAAATTTAATTGAACAAATGCGGTGATATAGGGAATAATCATAAAGGCTGCCGTTGATCCAATGAAGGTGACAATAAAGGTCATAATATTAACTGGTTTATTAAATAAGCTAAGGTAAGTTGTTATATTATTTTTACTTTCTTCTATGTGAGCATCTAGTCTAGGTAAATAAATTAAAATTAAAATTAAAGTTAAGATTCCTATTGCACTAACTGCGTAAAAACTTGCTTGCCACCCAAATAATTCGGACATTTTAAGACCAATAGGGACGCCAAATACAGCAGCTAAAGAGAAGCCGCCCATAACTTTACCCATTACTGCTCCTCTGGATTTTTTATCGAATAAATCAGCTACTATTGCAAAGCAGAGTGAAGTTGCAGGACCACCAAATGCTCCAGCTAAAAAGCGTGAAGCAAGAAGGGATTCATAGTTCCAAGCATTAGCTGAGAATATGTTAGATAATATTAGGCCTGTTATTGTTATAATAAAAACCTGTTTGCGTTCAAATCTATCTATAAATGTAGAACTCATTATACCAGTAAAAGCTGCTGCTAAGGCATAGCTAGCTGCAAACCAGCCGAGGTCAGATTCAGGAATATTTAGTGATGCTGAAAAGTCAGGCCCAAGTGGCATAACCACCATGAAGTCTAGTACATCAAGAAATTGTACTAAGAATAGTGTGAATATAATAATTTTGGGTGATGAAATGTTTTTCATGTTTTGCTTCAATAATAATGAGGTGTTTATTAATGTAAGTTAGCATAATAACATTTTATAACTTGAATTCAATGAAAATACTTATCTAGTTTATTTGAGTTTGAATGTAAGTAAGGAATATTGTGTATTAAATAATATTAATCAAATAAGAGCTATAAAATGTCTATTACACTTTCTTGCAGCGTATCAGAAGTTAATAATAAAGTGCATGATCCCCATGCAGCCAATAGTTTTAAAGAAGCTTTAGATTTAATGTCATCTTCAAAACAGGATTTTATGATTTTTCCAATGGATCCATCTTTGTTTGGTTTTGATGTAAAGATTGATTTAAGTTCTTATGCATCTGAGCCTATAGGTGATATGATGAAGGTGATTTTTATCAATATCTACAAAATATAGGTAATGATAGCCAGGTAGCTAATTTACTCTCCTCAAAGCTTTATGATAGCTTTTCTTCTATAAAAAATATTACAGGGGAAGGATACACGGAGGTCTATAAAATATGGTTTTGTCGCAGCTATAAAAGATAGTTAAAACTTTATTTTAAATGTGAGGATTTTA
>Ga0129324_10001139_pt1 | contig 17549 bp, 16 predicted proteins | sample CPBDNA_7_FD_96879 | JGI IMG/M metagenome (GOLD analysis project Ga0129324, IMG submission 96879) | Freshwater to marine salinity gradient microbial communities from Chesapeake Bay, USA - CPBay_Spr_15_0.2_DNA | ecosystem: Environmental > Aquatic > Marine > Coastal | place: USA: Chesapeake Bay... | reverse complement strand
CGCAAAGCAGCGCGGGTCCCTCCTATGGACTACCGGGACAACCCGCAACACCGAGTATTACATCATACAAAGTGGTGTACTTTTACTCCGGCCAATGGTGTGTTTTTACTCCGGCGTTGACACCCGCGAGGTTGTTTCGAGTATTAACTGTTTATACCGGACGTATTGTGGATTAGTGCATCACCAACGGTGGAGCTTAGCTCGGTCGCCCAGCTTTTGAATTAACTGACATAAAAACCAATGAGACCATTTTGTTTGTTAGAGCAGGAGGTTGGACTGAAATCTGTGGCTTTCATGCGGGCGAAATCGGATGTTACGTTTTGAACGTATTGGTCTCATTTGATCTGATATTTTAGAATAATACTTATTCGGCGATTTCGTGGATCATTCAAATCCTCTAAAATGTATGGATCAACATCTGATACGCCCTCAACTTTAACAAATCTGTCGGGGGATATGCCCCTCTCCTGAAGAAAGGCACGTGTCGCCTCTGCTCTCTCAGATGAGAGTATCCAGTTATTCTTGGATGAATTTATCGAATAGGCTCGAGCGTCAGTATGGCCTCGAACCATAATTTTATTGGGTAGAGAGTTTATTACGCTAGCTACCATTGATAGAAGACTCGTTGCTTGCTCCTCCAAGACATCTGTGCCCAAACTAAACATCGATGTGTCTTCGTTATCGACTATTTGTATGCGCATTCCCTCTTTTTCTCGGATAAATTCAACTTGATTTAGCATTGGAGCAGATTCTGAGGTTCTACTGATTAAGTCCGTTAATTTTTTCTCCATTTCCTCGAAAGCTTTTTTCTCAACATCCGAAATTAGCTCTTCTGAAACAATGTCAATATCCTCACTCTTCGGATCCTTGATGTCCTTAGCAGTCGTATCCTTTAGTTTTGCAGGAGCCTCTGGCATCACTTCATCTGGCGCAATGATCGACTCTCCGCCGAAAAGACCATCCGATCCTGCATTTTTAGGCGTATCAACATCTTTAGTTTTCTTGAACTGATCAGCAATCCCACTGAGCGTTGCATCATCTGTTGACGAGATAAGCCAGAGGACCAAAAAAAATGCCATCATTGCCGTCATCATATCTGCAAGTGCTATTTTCCAAGCTCCACTCCCATGATCAACCTCCTTTTGAACCACTTTTTTTACGATGATTGTGTTTGATACGGTCGGGTCAGTCATTGTTAATGGGCTCTGTGGTCCGATGGTTCCTCATTGCATCAAATACTTCGTCGAAAGTCGGCTGATAACGTGGGCTGATAGCGACCCGGGCGGACTCTATTATCAACGCCTCCGGGTGGGAATGGAGCGAAGCCACAATTAGTTGCTTCACGACATAATATAGTTGTGCATCGTCCTCGATATGTTGAGAGATACGTTTTGCAAGCGGATCAACAATACCATAAGCAAGAAAAACACCTAAAAACGTCCCCAAAAGCGCCGCGCCAATTAACGAGCCAAGAACCGCCGGCGGTTCATCAATGGATGCCATTGTTTTTACGATTCCGAGGACGCAGGCTACGATCCCCAGCGCAGGAAGTCCCCCCCCCAGTGCTACCAGTGCATGAAAGGCGTGACGTTCGTGGCTGCTTGCTTGCGCTATTCGGGCATCCATCAACTCTTCAACCGCGTAAGGATTCAGTGCCCCCGTCGACGCCACCATCACCCTCAATGTATCGGAAATCATCAAAATTAGGTGTTTGTCTCGACAGAGCAATGGGAACTCCAGAAAACGTTTCGATGAAAAAGGATTTTCTATATCCTCTTCAATAGATTTTGGACCCTTGGTTTTAAGAGTTTTAAGCAGCGTGTAAACAAGTACGATTGTGTCCAAATTATCTTTCTTGGACCATTTTGGGCCCCTAATTACCCGCTTTAAGGCAATTAGCACGTACCGTGGTGTATCGTTGCGGTTCGCGATAATCAGAGCCGCGATTCCCGAACCAAGGATGATTGCCATCTCCGCAGGCAATGCATCGATTAATATGCTGCTATTTCCTCCCTGTAGAAGGAACACACCGAACACACACATAAACAATAGTATTAAACCAAATGCCACGTTCATAAAACGGCTATCCAACTATGTAATTTCATCGATGATTTTTTCCTCTTAGTCGTCACCGTAGCACGAATACTTGAGATCATTTGGTCAACTTTGCAAACCCAAATAGCGTTAAAACATCGTATTTTGACAATATTAATAAAGTCTTAGCGCTTTTTGCCCGTCATCAAAATATTTGGGACCTTTGAGCCTGAAAAACGTCACCCCTGCCGATGCTTACTTTGGCAGAGACACCGCAATCATCGAAAGGAGAGAGAAAATCAAAAAACGTACCATCCAAAACCGTCGCTTGAACCATCAACGCCGAGCGGCTTAACATTGAAGATAGATGAGCCAGATCCTCCGTTAAATCACAGGCTCAATCGTCCCAAATGTTTTGATGACGGTCAGTCCAGTCGTTTTGCCAGAGCCGGCGCTTCCGATAGTGGATGATGATTCAGCCGATTGGCCCTGCAGCTCCACCAGTATTGGGATGTGCCGTGATAGACGGTTAGGGTCATTTTCTCACCGAGTGGTTGCCATATGGTTGCCATCAAATTTTGGCAATCCTGAAAACCCCCGTAAGTCATTGAAAATAATGGCGCACCCGACAGGAGTCGAACCTGTGACCTCTGCCTTCGGAGTGCAGAAATAGCGGCTAACCACGTACACTAGTGGACACTAAAATCCTTTATTTTCCAACATTATTCATCCTAGCGAATCCCATTTTGTCCTGTTATGTTTTACATACGTATTCCATACGGTGGCGAGGCGGGCATGGCATTGAACCTGAGTAAAGTTGGCGACCGGGAGCGGTTGAAGGTGCAGCGGGAGCCGCATTGGCAGAGGCTCCGGGCTGGATGCTTTCTTGGTTTTCGACCATCGAAGCGCGGCGGCACGGGAACTTGGATCGCTCGTGCTTACGATGCGGATACAGGCAAATATCGCGTGAAGTCCTTAGGTGACTTCGGAAACTTAGCTGGTAATGAAAAATTTGCGGCTGCTAAAAAGGCTGCTGAAGCAATGGCGGACTTTGTTGAGGCAGGCGGTGAAGTCCGTGCCAAGATAGTAACTGTTGCGGATGCTTGCCGTGCGTATGCCGAGACGCACGCTGATGCTGCGGACCGTTTCCGCCGCTATGTCTATGCGGAACCTGTGGCCAGAATTAAGTTGGACAAGTTGCGCAAGCGTCACGTTGAGGAATGGCGTGAACGTTTGGTGGTGAAGCCAGCGCTTGTTAGCCGTCGCAAAAATAGCGAGGCAGTCCATCGCAAACGTGCAGCGTCAACCGTCAACCGTGATATGGCGGTGTTTCGGGCGGCACTTGCCACGGTGTTATCGCCCGGCGCACCAAACAGCGAAGCTGCGTGGCAAGAGGCGTTGAAGTCTATTCCGCATGCCAATGGGCGGCGAACGCTGTATCTGGACCGAGATCAGCGCCGGAAGCTGCTGGCAACGATCAGCGCTGAGGCCGCCCCATTTGTTCGAGCGTTGTGCCTGTTACCGTTACGACCCGGCGCACTAGCCGGGCTTGCCGCCGGGGACTTTGACAGCCGCACACTAGAACTCAGCATTGGTAAAGATAAGACCGGTAAGCCCCGACGTATTCAGTTGCCACAACAGGCTGCAGACCTCTTTGCAGAGCAAGCAAAGGACAAGTTGCCAGCCGCGCCGCTTTTTATGCGTTCAAATGGAAAAGCATGGGACAAGAATAGCTGGAAGCTGCCTATCACTGCTGCTGTCGTCGCTGCCGATCTGCCGCCGAGTGCATCGGCATACACGTTACGGCACAGCACAATCACTGACCTTGTGGGAGCCGGGCTTCCGCTTCTCACAATCGCGCAAATCTCAGGCACCAGCGCTGAAATGATTGAGCGGCATTATGGGCACCTTGCTAGAGGCGCAGCGGTAGAAGCGCTAGCTGGGTTAGCGCTATGAGCACTTCACAACCATCAAATTCTGATTGTGCTGCGCTATTGGACTGGGTTGTCCGGCTGCATGGGGCGATGGCAGAGAAGCAGGCTAAGTATGAAGCGGAAGCTGTGGCAACCAATAGAGCTAAAATAGCTAGCGAAAGTCTGGCAACGATTGTGTCTGCGCTGCTCGAATTGTCTTTGTTCAGAGATGAAAACGTACACTTTCCGCTTAAAGACCTGATCCTAGCGCTACGCGACCTTAATAAAGGTCGGAGGAACCCGTTGCTCGAACCATTAAATGTTGGTGGGACTAATATAGGCAGTAGTTCCGCCGATGAACTCAAAGCCTGTGCTCGGGCAATCTTTCAGATTTTGAACGAAAACGGTTTCAAAAAAACTGAAGCATACAAACGAATTGCAAGTGGCTTGACTAACGCAGGCCTTCTAACTCGAGCAGGTAAGCCGTTTCCTTGGCAGAATGTACGAAACTGGTGCGACGAAGACGAGACGCAGATTGCTGAACTCATGCGAGTGAATTTCCAGACGACTTGGTCCGACTACGTAGTTTCATCGGGATTGCGTAAGGATTCACCTGCATTGAATGATCCCAAAAACATAAAACTAATAGCGGGATGTTTTTCCGATTTATGCTGGAACCTGCCCCAACTTCGTGAGTTGTCCAACTCGGTCCGTCGAAATGGATAATTATAATCGTTAAATCCTTTTGAAGCCGCATTTGTCGCGGCGGATACAGAAGGATTATTCAAATGAAGAAGCTTTACGGAAGCGTACCCGACGCTGTCGAATACTCAGGCCTGTCTCGCACCTCAATCTATGAGGCGATGAAGCGCGGCGATCTTACGGCTCGTAAGGCGGGTCGCCGAACTCTAATCTCATTCGCCGAACTAGAAGCTTGTCTCGCCAGCCTCCCAACCTATCAGGCGGGGGCATAAAGGATGATAAACCAAATACGAAACGACTGGGGGCAACCGAAGGCTCGCAATTCGGAACGCATAATCATCATTCTTGATGAATCAGAAAAATCCGCTTTGGGTACTGATGACCGGCAATGGATCGTCTTTAGACGCCGAAAACGGCGAGACCATGAATATTGGAACCCGATAAGCTTCATTGCCTCAAGAAAGGCGATACTTGCGCGCGTCTTGCGGGAAAAGGGCATCCAACTCACTTCAGGGGCCCAAGATTTTCTCGCTTCTATGCCGAGCACCTTCAGGGAATGGCAAAACACGTCAGTTGATTGGGCCGAGCCAACTTCAAAACTTGGAGAAAAAAAGCAGGCACTCCAAGGAACGAATGTTGAGTATCTGCGGGCTTTAGGCGACGTGTACACGCGTCCGGCCAACGACCCGCCTTTATTAGTATGTACCTCTTTAATCAAAGGCCGTATCCGATGAATAGGGCCAAGCCAACCATGCAAATTCATCTCAACGCAGCAGAAAACATAATCCAAGCGATAGGTTTCTCTAACCAGATTGGTCTTCCACTAAACCGCTTCCTGACGATCAGTTGGGAACACGCACAAGCTGTTGGGCGGGTTCATGACAACCAAGGCCGATTTCTAGAGCGCTACATGAAGTGGATACGTTATTACAGATCAACAGGGGCTTATGTCTGGTCAATCGAACAGGGCCGAGTTTGGGGATATCACTCGCACGTTCTGATCCATGTTCCGCTGAAATTAATTGGGTCTTTTAAAAAGAGTGTGCCCAATTGGATTAACGGAGACGTGGACCAGAGTGGCCACGCTAAGACCTTCGATATTCAAAAGATAAACGCAGGTTATGGCATTGCTCAATTGAACCCGTTGAAAGGCATCACTCGTTATCTGCTTAAGGCAGCAAACGATGAAGTTTCAGAAATATTATCAATCAGGCGAGAGCCGCAAAAGGCTGGCATCGTTGTGGGTAAGCGGGTTGGAACTTCTCAAAATATTGGGCGGGCGGCGAGAATTAAACACTCCATAAGCAAGGGTGCGAACATATGAGCGCTGCTAAAACACCAACGAAACAACGAGGGCGTCCGTTTAAGCCGGGTAAGTCAGGTAACCCTTCGGGTCGTCCTTTTGGTAGCCGTAACAAAGCCTCAATCGCAATTGAAGCGTTGTTGGATGGTGAAGCCGAGGCACTCACTAGGACCTGCATTGATAAGGCCCTGGGTGGCGATATGACGGCCCTTAAGCTTTGCATGGACCGCATCTGCGCACCTAGGAAAGATAGTCCTATTAGTTTTGAGGTGCCGCAGATGGAGAGCGCTGCTGACGCAGTACAAGTTATGGCAGCTGTCATGACGGCTGTTGCGGGTGGCAATATCACACCGTCAGAAGCTCACACCTTGGCAGGACTAATCGACACGTTCCGTCGCACACTTGAAACAAGCGATATCGAGAAACGAGTAACTGAATTGGAGGCCGTGAGACGATGAAAACCCTAATCAACCGAGTAGTCAGTCTTGCTAAATCCAGATGTAGCCAAGAGACCAGACTTATCTCTGTTTATTTTATTGACACCCCTGCTCTAGAGAGAGGAAGCAGATGACAACCTCATTGAAGCGCCGACTAAACAAGCTTGAGAGGGCTGCAGGAACGGAAGCGGATACGACGACCCACAGCGTTAGGTTTGTTCTCACTTCAGAGGAGGCTAGACCACCTCAGGAATCGGACGGAAAAATTTATCTATGGGGAACAGGGCCGACGAGTTGGCGGGTGTACGTTGCGCCTCACCAGACCAGAGAAGCTGCCCTACGAGCCGTTGGACTAAATCCAGATACGCACAAGATATTTTGTTGGGGGTGATGTTATAACTGTTAGCAGGCACGGCAATGCGTCTGATTATAATCTGCAAGCGGACATTATTAGGCAGGTACGCCGAGGTCCGTTGATGACCCAAATGTATGGACCGGCTGCTGTTTGCAAGAGAGAATTTGTTGGATACCGGAAGTCGCTGATATGTATCCGGCCTGTTAGATCGGCACGCGGGCCGTGGCCTTGATGGGAGTACGCACGCACTTTTAGTCTCATTAGCGGACAGGTCAGCCCGTGAAGTTTGAGCGACCATTTGGGTCAACAGACTCTGGGTGCGTATCTTAATCCGTTCCATGCAATTTTTCTCACTCGCGTATTGGGTCCGGGGTCGTTCGGTTCAGATGGCTGGCTCCTCGTTTCGGTTGCTGTCGAAGCCTTTTTGGTTTGCCAGAACGCTCCAGGCGATACGGGCCAGCTTGTTGGCCAGGGCTGTGGCGAGCTTGTTTCGATGGAGCCGGGTTGATGCTTCGGTGAGCCACGGTCCGAAGCTGAACTTCTGCCAATTGTTGGGGCGCATTAAAATGACGTGCGCCGCCTGGATGAACAGGGTTCGCAGATACTTGCTGCCGCGCTTGGATATCCGTCCAAGGACTGTTTTTCCGCCCGTGCTGTATTGGCGTGGGACGAGACCGAGCCAGGCCCCAAAGTCACGTCCACGCCCGAAGGCATCACCCGTTCCGATAGCGGCCACCATCGCAGTCGATATAATCGGCCCAATGCCCGGAACGCTCATCAGCCGTTGACAGTTCTCTTCAGCCTTGCTGATCATCTCAATCTCTTCGGTGATGGTCTCGATGCGTTCGTCGAGCCTCTGCCAGTCCTCATAGAGGTCGACAATCAGAGCGCTCATGCGCGGAGATATTTCGTCTTTGCGGTTTTCCAGGATCGCAAAAAGCGAACTGCCTAACGCGTGGGTGCCGGTGCGAACCGTTATGCCCTGTTCGATCAAAAATGCGCGGATCTGGTTGATCGTCGCCGTGCGTCGGGAGACCATCCGTGACCGGACCCGATGCAAGGCCTGCAGGTCGAGTTGATCCTGGGTCTTTTCCGTTACAAACTTCAGATTAGGCCGAAGAACCGCTTCGGCAATAGCCTCAGCATCGTTGTAGTCATTCTTCTGGCCCTTGACGAAGGGCTTGACGTAAATTGCCGGAATGATCCGGGGCTCAAAGCCCAGCTTACGAAGCGTGCGGCTGACAAAATGTGCACTCAGGCAAGCTTCCATGCCAACGGTGCAAGGCGGCAGTTTCTCAAATTCGCTGACCAACGCCAGGCGCCTGATCTTCCGACGCAGCACAATCTTACCGTCAAGATCAAAGCCAACAAGGTGAAAAACTTCCTTACCGATATCGATGCCGACAGAGGCAAGGGTGAAGGTGTTCTGTTTCGATGTGGTTGCCATGGGATGCTGCTCCTTTTGTTCGCGGGTTAAAGTCTTTACAGACTAACCCGCTTGGGAAGCAGCCGGTCCATCCCATTAGCGGACGTCACGCCGCCAAGACGAGAATACTGTCGCGATCAACCAGAAGGTCTACACTATCGCCCACGCTGAATACCGCCTCCCCCAGTTTATGGGCATGATCGACGAGGACGACGTCACCGTTCACGTCGACGCCATAGCGGATGATGGAACCGAGGAATTCCATGTGATCGACTTTTCCGTTTAGCTTTGCATGCGCCTCGCTTGCACCTGTGCCCGTAGCACAGACATCGACATTTTGGGGGCGAAAAACGATGGAGCGTCCGTTCGTATAGCCCTGGTTCAATGGGATATCCATGCCCCTGTCGGTGCGAAAGACCAATGCGCTTCCTTCGGTGATGACGGCACCCTTGATGATATTGGCGGTCCCTAAGAACTTAGCAACGAACAAATTGGCGGGGTTGTCGTACAAATCGATCGGTGCGCCGACTTGCTGAATAACGCCCTGATCCAAAACCGCCATACGGTCTGACGTCGTGTTTGCTTCTTCTTGATCATGGGTAACAAAAATCGTGGTGAGTTGAAGCTTTTGTTGAAGTTCGCGAATATCGCGGCGCATTTGAATGCGCAGATTGGCATCTAGATTCGACAGCGGCTCATCCAACAACAGAACCTTCGGCTCGATCACGATGGTGCGCGCCAAGGCGATGCGCTGCTGCTGGCCACCGGACAATTGCGATGGCCTACGTTCTGCCAAATCCAACAACCCGACCATATCCAGCGCCTTATCAACGCGCTCATCTATCTCATGTTTTGAGATTTTGCGTTCTTCCAGTCCAAACGCGACATTTTTACGCACCGTCATATGCGGCCACAGGGCGTAGCTCTGAAACACCATGCCCACATCGCGCTTCCAGGGAGGGAGGTCCGCAATATCTTTACCCTGAATTAAAATGCGCCCTGTTGGCGTCGGCCCGAACCCGGCAATGGCGCGCAATAACGTCGATTTACCGGATCCTGATGGACCCAGAAAAGCAAAGAACTCACCTTGTTTGATGACCAGGTCCACACCTTTGAGAACATGGGTGTCGCCAAACGACAGGTTTAGGTCTTCAATCACCACGCCCGCAGAATCGTGTGCGTTGTCAATCATGGTTTAGGTCTCCTCCGCGACAATGGATTTGGGTTCGCGCGCCTTATTGCTGCGCTCGATGATCACATGTGAGATATAGGTGCCGACGCCGACAAACAGGACGGCGATGACGCCCAATGCCGCGCCCGGCCCACGTCCCGCAGCACTTTGCATAAATTCGTAAATGCCGTAAGCCAGCGGTGCATCCGTTTCGCGCGCGACCAACATAATGGTTGCCGACAGTTCCACCGCGGCAGTGGCGAAGCTGGTGACGAAGCCAGCCAAGATACCGCCCGACATTAGGGGAATGACAATGCGCCAAACCGTGCGGGTCTTGGTTGCGCCTAGGTTTTCTGCGGCCTCTTCCAGCATCACGCTAATTTGCTGGATTGCTGCGACACAGGACCGCAGAGCATATGGCAACCGGCGGATGGTCATGGCGATAACAATAATCACCCACCACGTCGCCAATGGCTCATCAATCAGGGGTACGTTGATATTGTGGAAGGTTCGCAGGTATCCAATGCCCAACACCACCCCCGGTACCGCCAGCGCCGCCGTCGCGCCATAGTCCAGCCACTTGCGACCGACCAAATCGGTACGCCACACGACGTAAGCAATGGCGGTCCCCAAGATCACATCGAACAATGCTGCCAGACCGGCGTACAAAAGTGTGTTGGTGATGTATTGAGTGGCCGTCGAGAACACCGTGACGTAATGCGCAATGGTAAACGCATCGGGCAGCACCGCATACGACCAGATGGTACCGAACGACAGCAACAGCAAACCAAAGTGTGGCGACAGCACCAGCACCAAGATCAAAATCACCACCGCGTAGCAGCCCACTTTTTCCCAGCGACGCAAATCACGTTTCATCAATCCGCCGCCGCCCTTTTGTACGGTGGCGTAATCCTTGCCTTTTAACGCGCGCATGGACACCCACAAGGATAACAGCGAAAAAGCAACTAAGATGACGGCAATGACATAGCCCATGGGATCAGAGATGCCGATGGAGGTCACGCGCAGGTACGCTTGAGGGGCTAACATGTTGTTGACGTTCAACAGCAACGGTGTGCCCAAATCATCAAACACCTTGATGAACACCAGCGCCGCCCCAGCGACGTAACCCGGCATGGCTAGCGGAAAGACAATACGGCGGAACAGACGCATACCGTTTGAGCCCAGGTTCTGCGCAGACTCTTCCATCGAGCGATCAATATTACTGAGTGCGGCAGAAAGATTAATCAAGATGAACGGAAAGTAATGGATGCTTTCAACGAAGATAACCCCGTTTAGGCCTTCCATGAACGGGATCGTAAAACCAAACCAATCATCAAGTATCAAGTTCACCGAACCGTTGGAGCCGAACAATAATTGCATGGCGACCGCGCCGACAAACGGCGGCATGATCAAAGGGATAATTCCCAACGTCTGAATCAGTGCGGTACCGCCAAAATTGAACCGGGTGGTGAAGTAAGCCAGCGGCATGGAAATGATGGAGGCAATCACCACCGACATGGAGGCGACGTAAAACGAATTAAAAAATGATTCTCTAAAAAGGGAATTTCGGAAAAAATCGACGAAGTTAATAATCGTCGCCTCACCCGTCGAGGCATCTTGAAAGGCTACAAAAATGACCTGCCCGACCGGTACTGCCAAAAATAGAAACAGGAACAACGCGATCAAAAGACCCGCTACGGCTGGACCTCTTTGCACGGATGGAAATAAAAATGACATGACGTGTCCCAAGCTAACGGCACAAACAACAAAGAAAGGCGGAAACCGCCCTCCGAAGAGAGCGGCTTCCTAGAGGATTGTTTTACAACATATTCTTGGCTTGTTCGGCCAGTTCCTTAGCTTTGGCATAGTTTGCCTTAACCTGGGTATCCCATTCTTGCTCGACCTCGGCCTGACGGCCTTCAATCACATCGGTCGCTTTTTTGCGCTTTTTCTTGAAGATCGCATTGAATTCTTTCGCGCCTGCAGTGGCTTCACTGACGGGCATCTTTGCGACCAGAGCACGGGCTTCGGCGATCAGTTTTGCCGCAGCCGGGTTGCTTTTACCTTTAATGGCTGCGTCCGCGTCCTGAATGGCCTTGGTCGCCGCAGTAAGGTCTTTCATGCGATATGTAATCATCACATCGAACAAAGAGTTCACGACGTTGTAGCGGTTCTTCGACAGATCAAGGTCGAATTTCACCGCTGCGCCGATGGACTTATCCTTAAACGGGTTGGGGAAACCGGCCGGGGCATTTGCGTAGGTATTCGGGTTCACCGGCAAGCGACGAATCTTCGGATTAAGTAACAGTTCCTGGCCTTCTGGCGACAGCAGGAATTCAATAAATTCGGCGGCTGCAGCTTGGTTAGGTGCGCCCTTTACGATGCCAATATTGGCCGGCACGAGGGTCGTGACTTCGGGATAAACGAAGTCCACAGGAAAGCCGGAACCCACTGAAGACAGTCCAAAGAAGTCAATCACAATGCCGTAGCCGAACTGGCCGCTGTTAACGCCATCAGGAACGCCAAAGCTACGTTCCGTAACGGTTTTGAAGTTGCCCGCAATTTCTTTCCATTCGGCCCAACCGGCATCCCAACCCATACCCTGTATAACCGTTTCAACGGTTAAGTGGGTGGTGCCGGAACGCGAAGGGGCGCTCATTCCGACATGGCCGTGATAGACAGGATCTTTCAAATCAGCCCAGTTTTTAGGCACCGGAAGTTTCTTGGCCGCTGTATACCGGGTGTTCCACATGATGCCGTAACCAGATGCGGCAAAACCCATGTAGTAACCATCCGGATCGTTGATCGGAAACGCACCGACCTTATCGGGAATGCCTTTGGCCATCGGCGTATACTTGGCCAACAAGCTATCGCCTTTAAGCACTTCAAACGCATCCGGTGCCGAAGCCCAGAATAAGTCAGAGGTGTTATTGGCCGACGTTTCTTGAAGATACTTAATGCCAGCCGAGGTCTTTTTGTTAAGCACCTCGATGGTCAAGCCAGGGTTCTTCTTTTCAAATGCCGACTTGAATACAGACGTCAGATCTTTCGGAAACGATGTCACGACCGTGAGCGTTCCATCCGCAGCAAATGCGGTTCCCGATGCCACGGACATGGCGATCACCGCCGCCGCACCGAGTGTCATAAACTTTTTCATTGTTAAACCTCCCAGATGAATGGAGGTGCCAGCCGGCCCCCCCTTTTATGCACATCTAAGAGCAATCCCTGTGCCAACGGGCGGAGGTCATCATAACAAACTGATTCAATGGGATATTCTAAATAATGACAGGATCGGCATGCGACGGATTGGGTCAATTTTGACCCAATCCCCGAAGTGTTTTGGGTCAAAATCGTTACGAAAAGTCTTCGCGGTTCAGCCCGTGTTTTTGCATACGCAGGTACAGAGTCTTACGCGGCAAGCCAAGCGCTGCCGCCGCCTCCCCCACGCGCCCACCTTGGTCTCGCAAAGCCGCAGAGATGGTGGCGCGCTCGAAACACGCCAATCGTTCATTCAGCGTTTTACCGACATCATCGCCATCGCACATAACGTTGCTAACGCCATCCGGCTCACCTAACCCTAAAACAAAGCGTTCCGCAGCATTGCGCAGCTCGCGAACATTTCCAGGCCACGTTTGGTTCATCAAATCCTGTATTTTATCTTCGTCAATCTGCGGAACCGGGCGGTGATAGCGCACGGATGCACCGTCCACAAAATGACAAAACAGCAACGGCGCGTCATCAATGCGATCACGTAACGGCGGCAGCGTAACCTGGGCCACCTGCAGGCGGTACAGCAGGTCTTCCCTAAACGTGCCACCATTTACAGCTTCACGCAGATCAACCTTGGATGCGGCAATGATGCGAATATCGACGGGTACCGATACGTTACCGCCTACGCGCTCCAACGTACGCTCCTGCAGCACACGTAGCATCCGTACCTGTACAGTAGGCGGCATGCTTTCGATTTCATCCAAAAACAGTGTGCCACCTGCGGCATATTCAATCTTGCCGATGCGCCGTTTACTGGCACCGGTAAAAGCCCCAGCTTCGTGGCCAAACAATTCGCTTTCGATCACGCTTTCCGCCAGCGCGCCGCAATTCAACGCAACGAAGGGCTTCTTTTCGCGCTGTCCATAATCGTGCAAGCAGCGGGCGGCGATCTCCTTGCCGGTACCGGTTTCGCCCACCAACAAAACATCGACGTCCGTATCCGCCAAGTTCAGCACCAGCTTACGCAGGTTCTCCATGGCCGGGTTTTTGCCGATGATCTGGCGCTCCAGTTCACCAGATGAATCCAGTTCGCGGCGCAACTCGCGATTTTCCAAAACCAGTTTGCGCATATCCAAGGCGCGTCGGGCGATGCCGATAAGCTGTTCGGGGTCGGCGGTCTTTTCCATAAAGTCATAAGCACCGTCGCGCATCGCCTTAACCGCAACAGGTATGTCACCATGGGCCGTCACAATCACCACCGGAAGGTCCGCATCAATGCTCGTGATACGGATAAGGGCCTCCAAGCCATCCACGCGCGGCATTTTGAAATCCGTAATCACGATGCCCGGCAAGTTTGGCGTGATGTGCGCCAACGCTTTTTCAACACCGTCGAAGGCTAAGACGTCGAACCCTTCCAGCTCTAGCGTCTGAGATATCGACAGGCGCACCTCGTCTTCGTCATCGATGAGTATGATCCGGTTAACATTCATAAAGTCATAGTCCTCATACTTCAGGGGCAGGCTTCAGCCTTACCCAAAACGTCGTGCCCGTGCCAATGCGACTTTCAACACGCATGATACCGCCAAAATCTTTGATGATGTTGTACGAAACTGACAGCCCAAGTCCAAGCCCTTCGCCGACATCTTTGGTGGTGAAAAACGGATCAAATACTTGCGCCAAGTGATGGTCATCCATGCCACTTCCCGTATCGCGGACCCGAAGCTCTATCCAGCCGTCTGTTGAATGGGCGGAAATGATTAAGCGGCGCGCAGAGATGTTTTCCATGGCATCAATGGCGTTATTGACGAGGTTCAAGACCACCTGCTCCAAGCGCACCTGCCCGGCCAAAACAAATCGGCAAGTTTCGTCGATCTGTATATTGACCTCAACATTATGTTCAACGACGCGGCGTTCCAAAAGCGTAAGCACGTCATCCAAAACGGATACGACATCGGTACGCCGCAGGTCACGTTTCGGTTTGCGCGCTAGATCGCGCAAGCTTCCAGTGATGCGATTGGTCTTTTCCAAAAGTTCATCGATTTTATCCAGATTCTCTTTGGCCTCGGCTTTGCAACCCTTTTCAATCAACAAAGTCGTGTTGCGTGCGTAATGACGAATGGCGGCAAGTGGCTGATTTATTTCGTGCGATATGCCAGCCGTCAATTGTCCCAACGCCGCTAACTTGGCCGCCTGTACCAGCTCTGCCTGGGTATCGGTCAAGGTGTCACGAAAGGTTCGCAAAGATTCCGCCATCTTGGCGATCTCATCCTCACCACCGACGGGAACGTCTGCGCCAAGATCGCCATCGGCAATCGCGCGCATGCTTTCATCCAAACGTGTAATCCGTCCGACCAAGCCGCGCCCGACATACAGCCAGACGAATGGGATTGCCACAACCAAACTGACGAACACGGCGAGTATCAGCCATAACCGCCCTTGACGGATTGACGCCTGGGAACGTTCCGCAGAACGTAAAGCAGCTGCGATTTCTTCATCAACGCGCTGGGTGATCAAAGTATGCAAGGGGTCTAAAAGGGCTTGGTTCTTGATCAGCAAGTCACGTTCAGATTCCAAGTCATTAAGCTCAAGCGCGCGCAGGGCAAAGACCCCTTGTGGGCCGTTAGCAAATACTTGGATATCCTTAATCGACTGGCGCAAGGACAATGCACCGGGGACCGCTTCGATAGCCTGTATGCTCGTGTCGATGCGGCTTTCGATTTCGCGGAAATATAATTCGGTGCCGCGCAACGCATCGATATTGGGAATATTAGCGGCGCGCCCAATCAACTCGGCCAAAAGACTGCCATCTGCATTGATCTTGAACAACGAACGTTGTTTGACCATCTCCTGGTTCAGTCTACCGGGCGTCTTGATTGATGAACCGTCGCGTGTCAGTGCGAGGTCGATGTTGAAGCGGCTGTCATCGATCATCGGTTCAATTTCATCCAGGAAATCCGCCGACGACCAGCGTAGCCGTTCGATGAGTTCTTCTTTACGTGCAGATCGGGCAAGGCGTTGACTGACCAATGCGTCGAGTTTTTTGAGGTTCACGCTTAAAGCGGTCACCGCCTCGTTAAAGTTTGCGAGAACCTCGTTATTTGCGCCGCCCTTAGCCATGGCGTCCAGCTCCGCGTTCATGTCTTGAAGGCGCGCGGACAACTGCATCCAAATCCGTTCGCGTTCCGCATCATCCTTGGCGGATGACAACGCTGGCGCCGTACCAATAATGCCACCGCCCCGTTCCGCCAGTTGCGCTGCTAACGTTACGGCCGGGACGTTGCGTCCCACGATCAACTCCAAAGTATCGCCCAACCGGTTGAACGAAACCCAGGCCACCACCGTGGCGACGATGGTCGCGACTGCCACCGCGCCGAAGGCCCAAAACAGCCGTCCACGAATGCCGATACGAAAGGGCGCGCTCATGGCCGTGCTTTCTCTTTCATATCGTGAAGGTCATTCAACACGTCGCTTGCCAACTTATAAGCCCGATCTTGATTGTCTCGTGCAAAGTTGGCCCATTCTGCTTCCAACTCGGTTTGACGCAACGGCACCGACAAGCCCGGTTTGTGGCGCACAAAAACAGAAGACAGTATCGGCGATATGGCTTCTTCGGCAGTAACGGGAACTTGGCTTGCCAAACGCCGTGCTTCTTGCACCCGTTCGCGCATGTGTGACGCACCAAGCCCTTTGAGTTCAGCTTCAGCTTCATGAATTACTTTCCAGGTCCGGCGCAAGCCCTGAAGCCTGAACGTAATCATCACGTCAAACATGGAATTGATAAGTTGATAGCGCTGGCGCGACAGGTCCGCATTAAACGCGATGCCTTTGTTCGCCAATTCGTCGCTAAAGGGGTTTGCATAATGTTTTGGTGCAGAACTGTATATAGATTTCATCACCGGCAAGCGGCTGATCTCAGGTTCGAACAAAAGCATTTGACCATCTTTCGACAGCACGAAGTCGACAAACGCCATGGCTGCTCTAGGATTGGCTGCGCGTTTAACGATGGCTATATTTGCGGGCAGGAAGGCGGTTCCGGCCGGATAAGCAAAATCCACTGGCGATCCCGTGGCCTTTGCCGATAGTCCCAGAAAGTCGATGGCAGCGCCGATGCCAAAACGTTCCGCCAGAACACCGTCAATCACGCCAAAGCTTCGTGCCGTGACCGTTGCCAAATTGCCGCCAATCTCTGATAACGTTGCCCAGCCTTCGCCCCAGCCTTGGCTTTGCAAGATGCTTTCTACGATCAAATGCGTGGTGCCGGAACGAGATGGCGCGGAAACTCCGATGTGATGACTGTAAGCCTTATGGGTCAGGTCGCGCCAATTTTCCGGAGCCTTCAGACCGTGCCGCCTCAAATACCCTTCGTGCCATACGATGCCATACCCCGATACCGCAAAGCCTCGATAAAACCCGTCGGGATCATCAATGGGGTAGGAACCAATGCGCGTGGCACCCGCCCCCTTTTCGGCAAACACCTGTTGCAGGTGACCGGCATCCTTGAGCACCTCAAAGGCATCGGGGGCCGAGGCCCAAAACAAGTCGACCGGTTCGTTTACCCGTTCATCAATAAAGGAAATCGCCGCCGAAGTTTTTTTGCTACGCACAAATACAGTGACGTCGGGGTGTATCTTTTCAAACGCGCTTTTGAACTTCTCAAATAAAGCGGGCGGAAAAGACGTGACAATCACAACGGTTCCGCTGACGTCCGGTGCCTTGGCGCGGCCTGAACCAGCCAAGCTCGCGCACAGAACCACTGCGATTGTAGCGACGCCAACCCAAACCCGCGCGTTCATTCTCATATCGGCCCCCAGCCCCCAACCTTAGATCAAGGTTGCACAAAGTGTATATGTGCTTCAATTAAAGATGCATCCACATGTCTGAGAACGCCGGAGCAATAATCCACCACTGAAGCGGCCAGATTGTCTGGTTGTTGGCCGGAGTAAAAATCCGCCAGTGGTAAGCTTTCTGCTTTTTGCAGAGGGCGGGGATGAAGCAAGT
>Ga0129324_10001138_pt1 | contig 17565 bp, 14 predicted proteins | sample CPBDNA_7_FD_96879 | JGI IMG/M metagenome (GOLD analysis project Ga0129324, IMG submission 96879) | Freshwater to marine salinity gradient microbial communities from Chesapeake Bay, USA - CPBay_Spr_15_0.2_DNA | ecosystem: Environmental > Aquatic > Marine > Coastal | place: USA: Chesapeake Bay... | reverse complement strand
GGCCAAGCAGGGTGGTGCCGAATGGATTGCGCTGTCATTTGTTCGTGACGCAGCAATCATCGAAGAAGTGCGCAACATCGTGGGTGATGAACCGCGAATCATTGCCAAGATTGAGCGACGTCAGGCGTTGATGAATTTGGATGCCATCACCCGTGCAGCCGATGGAGTAATGGCTGCACGTGGCGATTTGGGTGCAGAGTTGTCATTTGAAGAAGTGCCCAACATGCAGCAGCGCATTGCCGAAGTGGCAATGATTGAAGGCAAGGTATCAATCTGTGCAACAGAAATGTTGGAGTCGATGCGCACCAGCCACCGACCAACGCGAGCCGAAGTTGCCGACGTTGCCGGTGCCGTGCGGCAAGGTTTTGGCGCCGTGATGTTGTCGGCCGAAACGGCCACTGGTTGCGACCCGATTAATGCGGTTACAGCCATGGCGCGAATTTGTGAAGCGAATGAAAATCATGGTGGGCACAAAGCGTTTGCTGATGCACACCCAACCGAATCGGCGGTAGGCGCAGCAACTGCTGCACTTGCTCAACGCACGGGGGCGGCCAGCATCATTGCATTGACCTACTCGGGGTTTTCAAGTGAGATTCTGTCGGCATGCCGGCCGAGTGCACAGATCATTGCGGCCACGCCGTCGCACGATGTGGCTCGCAGGTTGCGGTTGTATTGGGGTGTTACGCCGTTGGTGTGTCCACGAGATAGCAATATGACCAAAGCAGTAGACGACGCCTTCGAGGCTTCAGTGGATGAAGGTTTAGTGCAGTCCAATGAACTTGTGGTGGTGTGTGCTTCGCGTGAGAACATGCGTTCTACAGCCGACACCATCTGGGTGCATAACGCCTAGCGTTGCGCTCGTAGTGCAATTGGCTCAAGGGTTAGGGTTTCACGTATGACTGTGGAGCGCGTTGATGTAGTGGTGGTGGGTGCTGGGCTATCAGGAATCGGCGCGGGGTATCACCTGCAAACAATGAGCCCCGATCGCAGCTATGTCATTTTAGAAGGCCGTGATGGACTGGGTGGAACATGGGACTTGTTCAAGTATCCCGGCGTGCGGTCTGACAGCGACATGCACACACTCGGGTTCAGTTTTAAACCATGGACCGAAGCAAAGTCGATTGCCGATGGTCCTTCAATCCTTAAGTACCTCAAAGAGACGGTCGCACAGTTTGGCATTGATCAGCACATTCGTTACGGGCAATTGGTAACGAGGGCAGAGTGGTCGAGCGATGATGCCACATGGACAGTGACGTCGACAGACAAGCACACCGGTGAAAGTAAGACCATTGAATGTTCATTTCTGTTTATGTGCTCGGGTTATTACAGCTACAAAAAAGGCCACACGCCCGAGTTCGCAGGTCGCGAACGGTTTACGGGCACCATCGTGCATCCACAAGAGTGGCCTCTCAATCTTGATTATGCAGGCAAACGAGTTGTCGTCATTGGGTCGGGTGCCACTGCAGTCACCATTGTTCCGTCAATGGCTCAACACGCAGCGCATGTCACGATGTTGCAGCGTTCACCTACTTACATGGTGTCGCGACCAGATCACGATGCGTTAGCAAACCGCATGCGCAAAGTGTTGCCAGAGAAAATGGCCTACAACATCACGCGATTTAAGAACACATGGCGTCAACAGTTGGTGTACAACAAGACGCGTACCGATCCCGACAAAGTCAAGAAGCTTCTCCTTGGTGGCATTCAATTAGAGCTAGGCGCCGACTACGACATTGCAAAGCACTTCACGCCCAACTACAACCCATGGGACCAACGCCTGTGCCTAGTGCCAAACGGCGACTTCTTTAAGGCAATGCGTGAAGGCAAGGCATCGGTTGTCACCGATCACATCGCATCGTTTACCGAAACGGGCATCCAGCTTGCGTCTGGCGAACATCTTGAAGCCGATGTCATTGTGACGGCAACTGGACTCGAACTTGTCACCCTTGGCGAGATGGATTTCATGGTCGATGGCAAACAGGTCGACTTTTCGCAAACATGGACATACAAGGGGTTTGCTTACTCCGATATTCCAAACATGGCTTCTACGTTTGGTTACATCAATGCATCCTGGACATTACGTTCAGATCTCACCGCCGAATATGTCTGCAGGTTGCTCAACCACATGCGCAAGAAGGGCGTTGTGCAATGCACACCGCGTTTACGTGAACAAGATCGCAACATGAAGCAGCGCCCCTGGATTGATGGGTTCTCATCTGGCTACATGCAACGAATGATGCATCGCATGCCGCGCCAGGGCGACCACGAGCCGTGGATTAACCCACAGAACTATCGACGTGACAAGAAGATGTTTAAGCACTCACCGATTGACGATGGTGTGATGCAATTTACGAAACAGTCCACACGCGTCTAGCGACTGGTGGTTGTGCCGTTGACGGCTATTCGTCGTCTTCAAGTTCGAAGAGCGTGTCGTCGTCTGCAGGAAGCTCGGCAATATTTTGGCGCTGACGTAATTCGTCGATCTTCTTGATCTCGCGGCCAAGCCCTTTGTAGCGCTTGCCAACCGTGAGGTCGTCGAGCTCGTCTTGCAAGTTGTCGAAGTTCTTCTTCACTTTGTCGAGCGACTTTGTGTACGCCTCCCACTGCTTTTTAAACTTGCCCATCATTTGCATGATTTGTGCAGCGGTTTCTTCTGTATGGAAGCTTTCGGTTGCCTGACGTACAACCACCAAAAACGCATACAGCGTAAGGGGGGAGCAGAGCACCACTTTACGCTCGAGTGCCCAATCAATCAGCGCAGGGTCGGCTTCATGTACAAAGCCGGTGATGCTTTCGTTTGGCACAAACAGCAATACATAGTCGAGTGAGTGTTGGGTGGTGGAAACAACATAGTCGCGCTTTTGTAACTCGGTTACTCGTGCGCGCACTGCAGCCATGAACTCGCGCTTCAGTTGTTCGCGCGAAGTTGCTTCGGTTGCTGCCACGAACTTGGCGTACGAATCGAGAGGGAACTTGACGTCCATGTACAGCACGCGATCGGGCGGCATGAGGAACGTGTAGTCGGGGCGACCACCGCCAGAAATAGTGTCTTGCTTTTCGTAGTTAATGCCTTCAACGAAACCGGCGGCACGAAGCATGTCTTCTGCCATGCGCTCGCCCCATTGGCCACGTGCCTGCGAACTAGACAACACGCTGTTCAAGTCACCCGCAGTTTTTGCTAACGCAGCGACTGCCTCTTCGACATTGCCAAACTTTGTTGCGTTCTGTTCGCGCAAGGTGGCGATCTCGGTATCCATTTCGGCAATGCGCCGACCAATGTCTTCCTGCACACTGCGCAGCGATGTGTCGATCTGTTGTGCACTTTTTCCAAACCGTTCGCCAGATGCCTCGGCTACGCGATCGGCAGCCAACTTGATGGACTCTTCACGATCGCGCCGCGACTGCTCGGTAAGTGCAGCAAGAGCATCGGCAAGTGCCGATTGCACCACGTGATTTACTTGGCCAGCAATATCGGCCTGGGGTGCTGGCTCGAACGTGGGTAGCGGTGGCTTCGAAACAAGGCGAGTGATGAGAAACAGCACTCCTGCGCCAATTGCCAGACCAACGATTAAGGGAAGAATGAAGTCCATCAGGCGATGGTACCGAAGGGGTGATACACGATCGCGCGGTTATGCGCGCGGGTGATGACAGGCCACAAAATTTCCGCCACCCATATCGCGAAGTTGCGGTTCTTCATTTGCACACAATTCGGTTGCAGCAGGGCAGCGAGTGCGGAAACGGCAACCAGAAGGTGGGTCGGTTGGCGATGGAGGATCACCATCAATGATTTGCACCTTGATTGAAAATTCGGGGTCTGGTACGGGAATCGCACTGATGAGGGCACTGGTGTAGTGATGTCGAGGAGTTTTGTACAGGTCCGATGGATTTCCAATTTCGCATATCTTTCCCAAATACATCACCATCACGCGTGTGCTGACCGCTTTTACAACGGCTAGGTCATGTGAGATAAAGATCATGGTGAGCCCATATTTATCTTTCATGTCCTGTAGCAGATTAAGAATTTGCGCCTGGACACTGACGTCTAGAGCAGAGACAGGTTCGTCACAGATAAGTATTTCGGGGTCAAGTGCAAGCGCGCGTGCAATGGAAATTCTTTGGCACTGACCTCCAGAAAACTCATATGCGTGGCGTTCTCGAACAAGAGTGGGTTCCAGCCCAACAGAATTGAGCAGTTCGTCGATTTTGGTTTCTTGTTCAGATTCGCTTCCACGCGACCAAATTTCTAAAGGTTCTTTGACGATTCTGCTTACTGTGAATCGAGGATCAAGCGAGCTCACTGGATCTTGGAAAATCATTTGCATTTTCGGACGAATTTGACGTAATTCTTCTTTGGAAGATTTCATCAAATCTGAGCCATTAAATACAACACTGCCAGATGTTGGCTTAACAATTTGCATGACTGCTTTTGCAAATGTCGACTTGCCGCATCCAGACTCTCCCACAATGGCGAACGTTTCACCCTTGATCAAGTCAAGGCTGATTCCAGAAACCGCTTGAACCTTCTGATTACCCGCAGCCCGGTATTCCACCACGAGATCTTCAATATGAAGTACAACGTTGTCTCCACCTTGCAGATGCGCATTCCCTGAACCAGCCATTATTTATTCACTCCTAGCGGGAAAAAGCATCGGTACATATGTCCACTCCCTCCATCTACGAGCGGAGGTCGCTCTGTGTGGCATTTCTCTGTTGCATATTTGCAGCGAGCCGAGAATCCACAACCAGTTTGCGGGAGTGTTGGGTCGGGAAGGCGCCCTTCAATTACGGGAAGTCGTACGCCACTCTCGTTCGAAATGCGTGGAATTGAATTAAGAAGGGCCTCGGTGTATGGCATTCGCACATTGCTGAACAGTTCTTTGGTCGGTGCGATTTCGACAATTTCACCTGCGTACATCACCGCAATTTTGTCCGTATGTCCGGCAACTACTCCTAAGTCGTGGGTGACCAAAATCAGAGCCATATTCAGCTGAGTGCGAAGAGAACTGATCAGTTCAAGAATCTGTGCCTGCACGGTCACATCAAGTGCAGTAGTTGGTTCATCGGCAAAAAGAATCTTTGGGTTGCAAGCGATGGCAATTGCAATCATCACTCTTTGCCGCATACCGCCAGACAGCTGTAATGGAAACTTTTTAAGCACTTTCTCTGGTTCTGCGATCTGCACCATTTTCAACAGTTCAATTGCGCGTTGCTTGGCATCTTTCTTTGACATGCCAAGACGGATACGCGGTCCTTCAGCAATTTGATCACCAATTCTGCGAACAGGGTTGAGGGCAGTCATTGGATCTTGGAAAATGATTGCCATTTCAGTGCCCCATTTAGCACGCAGATCCGACCGTGATAATTGAGTGATTTCAAGATCGTTTAATTTCACAGAACCAGATTTTTTGGCGGTGCTCATAGTGAGGAGCCCCATCGTTGCGCGTGAAAGGACAGTTTTGCCCGAACCGGATTCGCCTACGATTCCAAGGCTTTCGCCCGGCTGCAGAGTGAAAGATACGTCCTTCACCGCATGAAGGAGGCCCCGGGCAGTATCAAATCGGACATCAAGATTGTTTACCTGCAAGAGCTCGCTCACAATTTTGACTCCCTACTGTCCAAGCGCTGTCTGAGAGAATCGCCTACTTGGTTACATGCAATAACCGTGAAAGCTAAAAACGTCAGCGGCACGAATAGAGAAGTTGGCGCATACTCTAGGTCGCCTTGCGATCGGGCAAGCATTGAGCCCCAACTAATTCCTTGTCCGACACCGATTCCCAGTAGTGACAACGCACCCTCTACCACAATTACGATTCCCACTGCGAGAAATGCCACAGCGTAAATCGATGGGAGCACATTAGGAATGATGTGTCTCTTGATGATCATGAGATCCTTCATACCCATTGATTTAGCAGCGACAACGAATTCTGTATTCGACCAAGCCAGTGTTGAGCCACGGGTGATTCTGCCAAGGATGGGGACAATGACGATTGTCAAGGAAATAATGATGACAACTATTCTGCGACCATCTGCAACTGTCTGAGTTGGATCGGAACTAGTTGCCAATACGGCAATCAAGACCAAACTCAGAATGAGGTTTGGGATGGATAGAAAAATGTTGAAGAAGACGGTCAAGACGTAATCAGTCTTTCCTCTCAAGTATCCTGCGGCGATGCCCAAGATTCCACCTATGAGGCCTCCGAGCCCGACAGAGATGATTGCAATGAACAGCGAGTTTCGCGAGCCAATAACGATGTTTGCGAACAAATCATAACCGTTTAGATCTGTGCCTAACAGATGACCTGGCGTAAACAAACCCGCACCTGACACGTCAGAAAATGCAGTCGGATCGGGTATCGGTAGCAATGGTCCTGCAATGGCAAAAAACAGCATCAAGGTGAGCCATCCAAAACTGATTTTTGAAAATAGCCCCAAATTTCTAAGCATTTTTGTTCCTCGTCCGTGGATCGACAATTCCAATCAATGCATCCGAAACAACAGTAAAAACAATGAATGCGACAGCGATTAACGCGATATATGACTGGAGAGCGAGGTACTGTCGAGCAAAGACCGCAAAGGTTATCTGCTGGCCCAATCCACCTAACGCAAAGATCTGATCAATAATTACCGTGCCTCCAATGAGGCCACCCATGTTGAGGGCAGCAGTAGTGATCAGTGACGTACTAGATGGCCGCAAAACATGCTTTACAAGGACACGTGAATTTGAAATGCCTTTAGATACTGCCATGGTTACAAAGTCTTGCCGAAGGGTTGAAATGATTTCGGCCCTTAGAATTCTCGCATAACTTGCACAAAGCGGAATACTGAGTGACAACACAGGCATGACGAGGTGCTTGAAGTGTTCACCCAGTCCCTCCGAAATCGGAACGTATCCAAGAGTGGGCAGCAGCTGAAGGCGCACTCCCAAGTAGTAACCCAGTGCCAGTGCCAGTGCAAACCCTGGGATAGCAGACCCAGTGAAGAGTGCAGTGCTGATTACCCGGTCGGCTGCCTTATCGGCGCGGTATGCGGTGATCAGGCCAAGTGGGATCGAAATGAGTAAAGAAATGATCTGTACGTACAACATGATCAGTAACGAGCGAGGAACAGCCTGCCAGATAATTGTTGACGTTGGTCTCGTGCTTCCTCCACTCATAAAGAATGGACCAAAATCGCCACGAACAAAGTTGAACAACCAGTGAAAGTAACTAGACAATACATTGCGGTCGAGTCCGAGGTCTTTAATTTGCTGCTGTCGCCCTTGCTCATCAAGGGCGTTGGTGTAGAAATCTGCAGGGCTTCCTGGAAGAAGGCGCACGATAAGCGCCAGTAAGAATGTCGCACCGAAGAGAACCAGCAGAAGCTTGAAAACTGCTTGAATGATCTGATTCAACTTACTCAAGTTAGTTCCCTCCAATAACTGCGACGATTAACTCTATCTGATGAGTGGCTAAATAAAAAAAAGAGCCGATGCGGCGATGCCGCATCGGCTCTTTTTCTAGTTAATTACTAATTACTTTTGAAGATACGCCCCGGTGAAATTTACACCGAAGTTACTCATGGCGATTCCTTGTCCACCAGAAGCAAGAACGAACCGATTGGTTCCCATTAGCTTCCTGTTGAGGAACACTCCGTACTGCTGGCCAGGAACTGGAATGTTGTAAGCATTCTCCTGGATGTACTTGGTAACTGCCTTCCATGCCTTTTTACGCTTTGCATTATTTGTCTCGCCGGCAGCTTTCCAAATAAGAGCATCACGGGCTGTGTCCTTGTGACGGGTTGTATTGAGAGCAGCACCAACCAAGGTCAACAATCCTCCTGATTCACGTCCTTTCGTGTTTCCTGGTTCGGTAAACACGTTGGAAGGAAGGAACGGAAGAATGAAGTCTGTGCCACGATTCTCGTACAAGTTTAATGTGTTGATCTGGAATGGATTCAATTTTCCTTGGGCTACGTCAGCAGCTCCTGGATAGACTTTTGCAACCAATTCAGCACTTGTGTAACTGTTGTTAATTTTGACAGTTATACCGGCTTTTTTCATCATTGCACGAACGTACTTGGCGTTGTCCATACCACCTGAGTCACCTACAGCAACTTGGGTTGTGTATTCCAACTTCTTGCCAGTTTCTTTTTCGTATGCCTTCACTGCGGCCTTTGCTTTCGCCAGGTCGTATTTGATGTATCCAGCCTTGTTGTACATGATATTTTGCTTGCCAACAATGCTGTCGCGAATTTCGCCGAAGCATCTGCCGCTTACGCAGTTGCGAGCCTTGAAGAAACTAGCCTGATCAAATGCATAAGCAATCGCCATGCGTGCATTCTTGTTATTAAACGGTGCAATCGCAACGTTTGGAGCGATAACTGGGTAATAGTTACTTCCTGTCAATTGCGACTTAACTTTCCTGTCTTTCAACAAGGATGCCATTTGCTTCGCATCCACGCCCGACGCAAACATTGCCAAGTCGGCTGAGCCGCTTCGTACTGCGTTGGCTCGTGCTGTTGCACTTGCTACATACTTAAAAGTGATCGAGTTGAGGTAAGGCAACTTGTTGCCTGCAGCGTCTTTGCGCCAGTAGTTCTCGTTTTTCACCACTTTGATCGTGTCGGTGTTGAACGCACCCGACCATTTGAATGGTCCTGTACCGGCTGGATTTTGTTCACACAAAGTCTTATTCATCAGCGATGCACTAGAGCGCATGTAAAAGCGTCCAGAGGCATATGCAATGTTGAGAAAGTCCACTCGCGGAGTGTAAAGATTGACGATTACGTTGTCACCTTTTGCAACCACGCCGCCATTTAGCTTCAATGCACCAACAAATGGAATTCCTGATCCACCCAAGTGGGCATAAATATTGCCTCGAGCGTAACCAGCAAGGAATGTGGCTCCCTGAATTGAGTTCAGGTTCAACGCTACGTTTGCCGCATTGAGATCCGAGCCGTCATGGTACTTAATCCCTTTACGGATTTTGATAGTCCAAGTCTTGAAGTTGTTACTTGGTGTTGCTGACTCAGCAAGGAAGGGAACCATTTTCCCGTCGGCTTTTTGTTCGAACAAACCTTCAAAAACACTTTTCATAATTGCCTGTGCACCGTTGCCAGGGTTTGGCGAGTAGCAGCGACCAAGAAGTTGGTCATACTGAACAACAGTGATGTCGCCACCTGCTTTTGTATTTGCCGGTACTTTTGCTGCGCTGCTGCCGGAAACTCCAACAGTAGATACAGCAAGTGCGAGTCCCAAACCGATTGCGATTTGGCGAACTCGACGTGAACGTTTGACGTTCATTGTCATAAAACTTCCCCCCATGTGTTTAGTGCCGAATGGCATGTGAAGAAAGACTAGGGGTGTCGTACAACTCCCGTCAAGCCGGCTAAGGCAGGATTTGTAGGTATATCACTGCTAACAAAAGTTAGCGAATACGCGAAAACTAGCTCTGCTGAGTGGTGCGTAATTGATCGAACGGTATGTGACAACGCATGAAGTGTCCAGGCTCAACTTCTTTGAGTTCTGGCTCCACTGTGGTGCACAAACCTTCAACGCCGCTGCCTGCCATGCGTGGGCAGCGTGGGTTCAGCACGCAACCAGCTGGCGGGTTTGATGGGCTTGGCACAGTGCCAGCGAGTGGAATGCGTTTGCGCACCGAACCATCAATGTTGGGGACTGACGACAGAAGCGCTTCGGTGTACGGATGGTGCGGACCACCAAAGACTTGGTTCGAATCGCCAAACTCAACAACGCGACCGAGATAGAGGACCGCGATCTTGTCGGAGATGTAGCGAACCACACCCAAGTCATGGGAAATGAAGATGAAACTCGTGCCGTCTTGCTTTTGCAGATCGACAAGCAGGTTCAAAATGGTTGCCTGCACCGATACATCGAGTGCCGAGGTGGGTTCGTCGCACACCACAAGTTGAGGCGAGCCGGCGAACGCGCGTGAAATGGCAACGCGTTGCTTGAGGCCGCCAGATAGTTGGGAAGGACGAGCGCTATGCAGCGATGCTTCAACGCGCATACCCGACAACAACTCGTGCGCGCGGTCATCTGATTCGTTGCTGTTAAACCCACGCAGTTTTTGTACAGCACGTGACACGATGCGCGTAACACTGTGTCGGCGGTTGAGTGCTTGATCGGGGTTCTGAAACACAATCTGCATCGCGCCAACGTCGGCGACGTCACGCTTGCTGAGCGTTGCGGCAAGAGTCTTACCGTCTAACACCACCTTGCTTCCGCTGTCGGAACCCGTGAGGCCAAGAATCAATTTGGCGATGGTGGTTTTCCCTGCGCCCGATTCACCAACAAGGCCAAGTGTTTCGCCAACACCAACTGACAGCGAAACATCATTGACGACGCGCACGGTGCGGCCCTCTTGTGTAAAGGCTTTTGACAGGTGATCAATGTCGAGCAGGCGCGTGCCCGTTGTGGGGCGATTTGCAGGAGCCGACACGCTTACCTGAACCGCATCGATAGCCCGCGGCATCGACTGCGCCTTGTCGTGATGGATGCAGCGCGCCATGTGTTGTGGCCCAACTTGCACCGCTTCTGGCATGGTCGTGTGGCAGCGGTCTTCGACGAGTGCACAACGATCGACAAACACACAACCATCAAATTTTGCGCCAAGTGCTGGAGGTGTTCCAAGGATGGTGTCAAGACGGTCGGTGTTTTTGTGCAAACCACCTCGTGGAATGCAACGCAACAGACCAACGGTGTAGGGGTGGCTTGGATTGTTGAAGATTTCTTCTGTTGTGCCTTGCTCCACAAGCGAGCCCGCGTACAGCACTCCAACGCGGTCACACATATGGCGAATTACGCCAAGGTTGTGCGAAATGAACAGCACCGCGGTGCCGGTTTCGCGACGGAGATCGCGAACCAAATCGAGCACTTCGGCTTCTACTGTTGCGTCAAGACCGGTTGTTGGTTCGTCCATCACTAACAGGCGAGGGTTGGTTGCGAGCGCCATAGCAATGACAACGCGCTGGGCCATGCCGCCAGAAAGTTGGTGCGGATAACGTCGCATCACGCTGTCGACATCGGCGATCTGCACGCGAGTAAGCGCTTCGGCTGCGTGCTTCATGGCATCAGACTCTGATTTGCCAAGTAACTCGAATACCTCGGCAACCTGGTTGCCGATACGCACGGTTGGGTTCAGCGCGGCAATTGGGTTTTGGTACACCATCGAAATTGCAGATTTGCGCAAGTTGCTTACTGCATCTGCCGACATGGCGGTCATGTCGTTGCCTTCAAACAGAATTTGTCCGCCAGAGATTTTGCCGTTGCGTGGCAGGTATCTCATGGCCGCAAATGCTGCGGTCGACTTGCCGCAACCCGACTCACCTACAAGGCCATATGCCTCACCTGGAGCAATTGAAAATGAGACGCCACGAAGTACATCTTTTTCGATACCGCGCACGGTGTATTGCACCTGCAGGTTGCGCAACTCGAGGGATGGGGTAGTGCTCATACTTCAAATACCTCAAGTAAGCCATCCGAAATCAAGTTCACGCTCACCGCAAGCGATGCAATAGCAGCAGCAGGGAAAAGGGTTGGCCACCAAATATTGCTGAAGATGTAGGCCCAGTTCTCCGAAATTTGTGATCCCCAGTTAGGCGATCCTGCTTCTACGCCTGCACCAAGAAATGACAACGTTGCAATGGCAAAAATGGCGTAACCAAGGCGCACGGTGAATTCGACGATGATCGGGGGCAACACGTTGGGAAGAATTTCTTTGAACAAGATGTGTGGAGTGCGTTCGGCACGTAAACGCGCAGCGGCAACGTATTCGAGTTCGGCTTCACTAAGTACTGCGGCACGAACAGTGCGAGCAATGTTTGGCGCAAATACAAAACCAATGACGCCTACGGTGATGCTGCTTGACTGACCATCAAGTGCTGCAATTGCGAGTAGAGCAACGATGAGCACTGGAATTGCCGAGATGGCTTCTAGGATTCGCATCAAAATAATGTCAAACCAACCCTTGAAATAGCCAGCTGCCAAGCCGAGTGTTCCACCAACAATTGTTCCCAGCGCAGTCGCGGTAAACGACATCCACACAATCAATTGGGTGCCGGCGAGCACTCGTGAATACACATCTTGACCAAGCTTGTTCGTGCCAAACCAATACGTGCCGGATGGCTTCTTTGATACAGCCATAAAGTCCATTGCGTCGTAGGGATGCGGGGCAATTATGCTGCCAAAAACGGCAATCAACAGCCAAAAGCCAAGAATGAGTGCACCAACAAGAAATGCCTTGTTGCGACGAAGCAGCTTCAAACGTTCTGCACGGATCGTCTTGCGTTCTGCGTTCGACTTTGTTCTTGCTGCCGATGTTGACGCGTTCATTCGGTAATCCTGCTTCGAATTCGGGGATTAAGCACTGCAAACAAAATGTCTGCGGCAAGTTGGAACAGCACGATCACGAGGCTGGTCAGCATTACGCCACTTTGCAACACCGCGTAGTCGCGTCCACCGACTGCATCGCGCAGGATGGTTCCAAAACCTGGGTAGTTGAATACGATTTCAACCGTAACGAGACCACCGACAAGGTAGGGCACTTGCGAAGCAATGACGGCAATCGATGGCAGTAAAGCATTTCGGAGCACATGGGCGACTACTGCGCGACGCCGGCTGAGCCCTTTGAGCACCGCCGTACGCATGTAGTCGGATTCGAGAGCTTCAATCACGCTTGCACGAGTGATACGCGCAATGTATCCAAAAAGAACGAGTAGCAATGCAGTTGACGGAAGTATGAGGTGTTCCATCTGGGCGAAAAATGTCGGATCGCCGCGTGTCGGGAAGGCGGTGACTGGCAGTACTCCAAGGATGACACCGAAGACCAAGATCAGTGTGACAGCCCACACGAATTCGGGAATCACTGCTGCAGAGAGTCCGCCAACGGTGAGAATGCGATCGACCAGTTTGCCTCGGTACATCGCTGCAACGATTCCACCAGCAATGCTGAGGGGGACGATGATGAGAAATGACATCAAGGCCAAGCGCGAAGAGTAGCCAATTGCCGGCAACAGCAACTCGGATGCTGGTTTGTTGAAGGCCATACTCGTTCCGAGGTCGCCGGTGAGCAAGTCACCAAGCCAACTGTAGAACTGGGTAAACAATGGTTCGTCGAGGCCGAACTTGGCATTGAACTTGACGAGGTCTTCTTCAGTCGCACTTCTGCCCAAGTATCGGCGCGCGACATTGCCAGGCAAGATGCGTGTGAGGAAGAAAACAATCGTTGCGACAATAAACATTGTCACTACCGACAGCCCCAAGCGGTTGAGTATGTACTTCTTCATGCGAGTACGAAATCATATCCATAGGTCTGCGCATATGACTAATTTCCTGATCACCAGGTTGATCAATCTGCATACGCAAAAAGACCCGATCCGCATATGCGAACCGGGTCTTTTTGTAACTACTTTGTTACGCCCCTACTAGGGGGATGTACTAAGCGTTTCTGGCGTTACGTGCGTCAATCTGACCCATCGCATTTATCACGACACCCTCGAGGCCCTTGCGGCCAGCGGTGATTAGGTTGTTGGTGTAGGCCAAGATGTAAGGAGTTCGGTCAAGACAAATCTCTTGAATCTTCTTACTTGCTGCCTGCTGAACTTCGAATGAAGTTCCCGCGATGTACTCGTCAATCGCTGCGTCAAGTTCATCATCCCAAAGTTGAGCTGCTGACCAGTCTGCTGTTGAACGCCATTCGCGGAGGAGGTATTGGTCTGGAACACCACGACCTGCCCAGTCCACGATGCCAAGGTTCGAAGCCAACCACGAGTTGTTGTCGTATTCGAATACTTTGCCCTTCTCGGATGGGTATGGGTCGTAGGTGTAGTACACCGAACCGCCGCCGTCTGAACCGTCGATGACCAATTCAACATTGATGCCGATTTCAGCAAATGAAGTCTTGATGAACTCGGCGTAGTTATTGATGTCGTCGCGAGCCCATGTGGACAACTGAACGTCGAATCCGTTTGGAACTCCGGCTTCTGCCATGAGTGCCTTTGCAGCTTCGATGTCCTTGGTTCGCTGTGGAACGCTTTTGTCTACAGTTGGGTAAGGATCCATCACGCTGTCGTTACCAACAACGCCACCGATGCCTGCTAGCACACCCGCTACATAGCCTTCGCGGTCGAGTGTCAAGGCTGCTGCCTGACGAATGCGCTTATCCATGAACGGACCGAAGTTGCAACGCATGTGTACGTGTGCGAGTCCAGCGCCAGCCTTTACGGTGCCGATGGTGAACTTGTCTGGGTCAAGTGCCAATGCATCTGGGGCAGTGATGCCTGCAGCTAAGTCAATTTCACCAGTGTTCAACTGTGGCAACGCGGTTGCGAGCGAAACGAACTGTACGAGTTCGAGGCGTTCAAACTCTGACTTGAAGTTTGAGTCCCAATAGAATTCGTTCTTCACGAACACAGTCTTTTCGGTTTCGACGTAGCTTTCCATCTTCCATGGGCCAGCAGAAATCATGGTCTCTGTCCATGCTTGGCCGCCATCGGCACCATTCTTGATGATGCACATGCCGTAAGACACTGATGAAACGCTGTATGGGAAGTTGCCTGTTGGCTTCAACAGATCGAAACGAATGGTGTTCTCGTCAACCTTGACTACGCCTTCTGGGAGAAGAGTTCCCTCAAAGTTTCCCTTTGAACGGGATGGCTCTGCAGTGAAGATTGCCGTGAAGGTGTACACAATGTCGTCAACGGTAAGTGGCGTTCCGTCGTTGAACATCACGCCTTCGCGGATCTTAAACGTCCAAGACGTTGCGTCTGCGTTTGCTTCCCAGCTTTCGGCGATACGTGGCTCGAGAGTTCCGTCTGCCAACTGGTAGCACAACCATTCACCAACGTTGCTGAGAATGTAGAGACTTCCGTCTGATGTTTCCCAAGGAGCAGCTGGGTGCACTTGCTTGCCGGTTGCCACGCGCAATGTGGTTCCATTAATGCCTACTGAGGCACCTGAATCATCATCTCCACCGCATGCGGACAAACCGATAACTGCTGCACCTGCAGAAGCAGCGGCAGCACCTTGAATAAAGCGACGTCGTGTGACACCTGATGGTGACTCAACAACGTTGTTGATTGAATCTTGAATTTCTGACATTATTCCCCCTAGTTGGATTGAGACCCTTACTTTATCCACTTGGGAAGTGTCTGTGTCAAGAAACTCTTGGTGTGGCGCCGGATTTATCCCTATCGAGGCAGATTTAGCCCTATTTCATGGCGTCTCTAGCTGTGGGGAAGCGCTATCTAGGGCTATTACGGGTAAACGGTTATTCGCCGAGCAAATCACTCGGTGAAATACCAAGCGCAACACTCAAACGAACAATGGTGTCGAGTGCAGGGGAAAAATGACCATTTTCGATGCGATTGATCGTTTTGCGATCGACGCCAGCAATTTCTGCAAGGCGAGCCTGGCTCAGTTCTTCAGACGAACGCAATTCGAACAGGCGATCAGCAAGTACTTTGCGCATGTCTTTAACATCGCGCTTGAGGGTTGCTTCAGTTGTTTTGCGTGCGGTTGATTTTGCCATAAGTAAAACGATAACCAATCTTCGGACAAAAGTCCGAACTTAACGACATGATCTGCGGCGACTTGGGACACAGTCCTCGTAGAGTGAATTTATGCGTATCGCAATGTTGACGGGTGGCGGGGACTGCCCAGGTCTTAATGCTGTGATTAGGACCATTGTTCGCAAAGCGGAAACCCAAATGGGTGCTGAAACTATTGGGTTTTATGACTCTTGGGACGGAGTCGTTGAACAACGGTATGCGTTGCTAAAAACCAACGATGTGCGTGGAATCGCGCCACGCGGCGGCACCATTTTGGGGACCCGGCGTGGAGGGCCATTTGACAAAAAATCTGGTGTTGCTGATGTACAACGAGCCGTTGCGGACTTGCAACTAGATGCTTTGGTGGTCATCGGAGGCAATGGGTCGCTCACCGTGGCCTCGCGGCTCTTTGAGGAACATGGCCTGCCTACGATTGGAGTCCCGAAGACCATTGATAACGATGTGGTGGGCACAGATTCGACCTTCGGCTTTCAAACGGCTGTTCAGATCGCAACTGACGCGATCGACAGGCTGCATACAACGGCTGAAAGCCATGATCGAATTTTGGTGGTGGAAGTGATGGGCCGGGATGCAGGGTGGATCGCCTTACACGCAGGGATAGCGGGTGGCGCAACGGCAATTGTTGTGCCTGAGGATCCGTTTGATATCGAAACGCTGACAGAAATCGTTCGCCGTCGGCATGACAACGGGCGTTATGCGTCGGTAGTGGTGGTTGCCGAAGGGGCCACGCCGCGGGACAAGTCTCAAGTTGACGTATATAAGGGGAATGTCTCGGCGGTTATCGCACAAGAGTTGCAAGCACGGACAGGATATGAAGCACGCCTTGTGCAACTGGGGCATTTGCAGCGTGGTGGCACGCCAACGAGTTATGACCGAGTGCTCGCAACGCGTTTTGGTTTGGCTGCGGTTGATGCCTGTGTCAACCAAGAGTATGGGCAAATGGTGGTACTTAGATGTGGCGAGATTGCTCGTGCATCAATGAAATTAACAAGTGGGCAAACCCGAACCATCAATTTGGATTTGTATCGCGACATCGTCGCATCTTTTGTTGGCTAAACAGCGCAACTGCCTAATGATCAGTGAGGCGGACCAAATTGACGGTCGCCAGCATCGCCCAAGCCAGGGACAATAAACGCATGCTCATTGAGTCGTTCGTCAATTGATGCAGTCACAATGTGGAGATCCATTCCCGATTTTTCGAGGTAAGCGATTCCTTCAGGAGCAGCCAACACGCATGCAATTGTGATGGGTTGTGGCGCGCCGCGGGCAGCGAGAAGTTTGCAGCCGTATTCCAGCGAACCACCCGTTGCCAACATTGGATCCAACACGATGCAGTGTCTTCCTTCGAGACGCGATGGAAGTTTGGCGACATATTCACTCGGTTGATGTGTTGCCTCGTCACGTTGCACGCCAACCACTGCAATGTCTGCGTCGGGAAGCAATTCCATTGCCGCGGGCAACATGCCGAGTCCAGCGCGCAGAATTGGCACAAGAACTGGACGTTGAGAAATTTTGATTCCGTCAGTTTCCGCGAGTGGGGTAGTAACACGAACCTTTGTGGTGGGCACATCGCGCAATGCCTCTGCAATCACGATGAGTGAAAGACGGCGCATCTCGGCGCGGAAGAATTGGTTGGACGAGTGTTGATCGCGCAGGTGCGTGAGAGCCTCGGCGGCTACAGGGTGATCGACAACGGTGACGGTTACAGACATGCACCTATCTTTACCGATAGGTAGTGTTTTGACCAATGTCGAATCCGTTACGTATCCAACTCGCTCACAACCCGGCAGATGCGGCTCTGATTTCGCAGGTCTTTGATGAGGTGTGGTCGGTGAAAACAATGGTCTCTCCCGAGATCATCATTGCTGCATTGCATAACGGGGCATACGGCTCGGTGGTCTGGGATGGCGATGAACCCATCGCTGCAGCGTTTGCCCTCGTCGGTAAATCGTTGTCGCACACCCCATCCGAGCTCAATTTGCATTCCCATGCTGCCGG
>Ga0129324_10001136_pt1 | contig 17601 bp, 16 predicted proteins | sample CPBDNA_7_FD_96879 | JGI IMG/M metagenome (GOLD analysis project Ga0129324, IMG submission 96879) | Freshwater to marine salinity gradient microbial communities from Chesapeake Bay, USA - CPBay_Spr_15_0.2_DNA | ecosystem: Environmental > Aquatic > Marine > Coastal | place: USA: Chesapeake Bay... | reverse complement strand
CAAATGAGCATTCAAGGATACGTCGTCGGAAACAAACAATTTGCTATTTAATGATACATCGTCCATTACCATCAAATGAGCATTCAAGGATACATCATCGGAAACAAACAACTTGCTGTTCAAGGATACATCGTCTATTACCATCAAATGGGAATTCAATGATACATCGTCGGAAACAAACAATTTACTGTTTAATGATACGTCATCCATCACCATCAAATGAGCATTCAAGGATACGTCGTCGGAAACAAACAATTTACTGTTTAATGATACGTCATCCATCACCATCAAATGGGAATTCAAAGAAACATCGTCAGATACAAATAATTTGCTATTTAAGGTAACATCATTGTTAACATCTAGTAGATCTAATACTGTGTTATTAGTTACAATTAAACTTTTTGTATGTGTATTTTCACCGATTATTGCATTAGAATTTAAATATGCATTATCATTTACTGTTAATATGCGATTCATTGTAACATTATCACCAACACTAAGTTCTGAATTAAAAGAAACATCGTCGGATACAAATAATTTGCTATCAATTGTAGTATTATTATATACAAATAATTTGCTGTTTAATGTTGTATTATCTGATACTGTAAATTTGCTATTAAATGAAACATCATCTGAAACAATTAGCTTGCTATTTAAGATTGTATTATCTGATACTAATAATTTACTATTGAACGATACATCGTTACTTACATATAAGTTAGTTAATACGGCATTATTAGTAACAACGAGACTTTTTGTATGTGTATTTTCACCGATGATCGCGTTACTATTTAAATATGCATTATCATTTACAATTAATCTATTGGTTAATGTTGCATCACCAGATACAAATAATTTGCTGTATAATGTTGTATCATCTGTTACAAATAATCTATTGTTTAATGTTGTATCATCTGTTACAAATAATCTATTGTTTAATCTTGTATCATCTGTTACAATTAACATTCTATTTAACGTAACGTCATCGGAAACGATCAGTTTTCTATTTAACGTAACGTCGTCGGAAACAAACAGCTTGTTATTTATTGAAACGTCATCGGAAACAGTTAAATTTCGGTTTATTGTAACATCACTAGAAACAGACAAATTTCTATTCAAGGTTACATCGTCAGAAACAAATAATTTGCTATTTAAAGATACATCGTCAGAAACAAATAATTTGCTATTTATAGTTGTAGTATCTGTTATAAATAATTTGCTATTTAAGGTAACATCATCAGAAACTAATAATTTGCTATTTAAGGTAACATCATCAGAAACTAATAATTTGCTATTTAAGGTAACATCATCAGAAACTAATAATTTGCTGTTTAAAGATACATCGTCAGAAACTAATAATTTGCTGTTTAAAACTGTATTATCGGTTACATTTAACGTAGAATTAAGTAGTGCAGTGTTATGTACATATAAACTATCTAGTGTTGTATTGTTTGAAACAACTAAACCCTTTGCTGTTATATTTTCACTTACAAATAAGTTTGAATTTAAATTTACATTATCATTCACTGATAACTTATTATCTATTATAACATCTTCTTTAACATATAGATTTGTATTCATTGATACATCACCGGTTATTGCTAAATCACCATCTAATATAGTATTGTTACTAACATACATGTTAGAATTAAACGAAACATCTCCTAATGTATAAAAATTAGCATTGAATTGTATGTCATCGTCAGCAATCTCTTGTATTGAGAATGATGGACCGGTAGGACCAATTGCGCCCTGTGTTCTAAACCATAATGCAACAGTTATTGTACCTCCACCAGAACCAGATAGACATCTGAGATTTATATAATCACCTGAACTAAAATTTAAACTGAGATCGCTTATATAACTAGAATCGCTTATATTTGATAATAATATTCCGGTTTGTTCTCCATTTTTATATACTTCAATACTTCCTAATTGGGTTGGATTCTGACTAGTTTTAATTCCAATATAATCAAGTTGACAATCATTACCTATTAAAAATCCATGCGTGATACTATTAGATATTGTATTGCCAAATGTAAATATAAAACCGTTATCTGTTATATTAAACGTATTTGCTTCCGCCGCTAATGCAAATACGCCACCATTTGTTGCACCAACAGGACCAGTATTACCAGTATACCCAGTGAATCCGGTTGGTCCAATAGGACCAGTAGGACCTGTACCTAAAACAGATTGTTTGGGACGAGAACAGCCAAATGCTACGGGTTGTCCGTCATTTCCCCCGTTGGTATCACATTCTGATAATAATTCTTTAATTTTTCTTAAAGAAGTGTACTGACTAGATGACATGTGAAAAATTACGTAGTCGTATAATAGATTGTCCGAAAAGAATTATCCATCATTTACATAAGAATAAATATAGTAGTTTATTGTGTAAGTATTGTTATATTGCAACTTATTTATCGTATCGTATCATAATTATAATATCTGTAATCATAATGTTGATAATAATTTTGAAATATTCATGTGCATTATTATATTATTGGAGGTAAACAATATAATAAAATATGTGTTTGAATATTAAGTAATGGAAAACTTGGATTTAGATATAAACAATTATAGTGTGAATGATATTGAGAAATTCTTCCAATTAACACCTGGTAAGAAATATACAGCCGATGATATTGAATTAAAAGAATATAATATTAGAGATACCTTATTATCAAGTGGTCATATCGATAAACATTTTAAGCAAAATTTAATTGCATTTCTTGATAGCGCAAAAAAATGGCTTATTTCTGTAAAATGTGATGCTAAAAAACCACCTACCAGTATTCCTATCAATTATAAATTAGATCCATTAGATACACCAATTTTAAGAGATATACCTTCTAGGCAGGGCGAATTAATTGAACGTCCTGAAACTCAATTTGTATATGCGAATAATAGTCAATATTTTCCAGGTAAATTAAATCAATTAGATACAAGAGTTGTTACCAAAAGTTTGAATATTGATACTCGTTTTCGTGATAATTTATATAATACACATAGTTCAGATTTTACATTACAATTACCGACAAAGTTTAATAAGGTAGTCTCTATGCATTTATCATCATTAGAGTTTCCAATTACATTTTATAGTATTTCTAGTTATAATGGAAACGATTTTTTATATTTAAGTGTGTCACATTCTGATGAAAATGATGGTACATTAATATCAGATAAAGTAGTTGTTATACCAGATGGAAATTATAATGCAAATGATCTAATTGAGAAGTTAAACTCATTATTAGATGATAATTCAAACTCTAATCCAATATTTGCATCAATTAAATTGTCATTAGATATTACCGAAAGTGGTTCTGGAACTGGTAAGGTTACGATAAAACCAAATGGGGTAGATGCAGATAAAATAACCAATATAATGATGGATTTTACACGAGATAGAAATGGTATGATTGATAATGTAGATGTTTCAACCAAATTAGGATGGAATTTAGGATTTATTGGGCGTAGATATAACGGAAAAACGGAATATACAGCTGATACTATAATTGAACCTGCATCTACACGATATATATATTTGGCGATAGATGATTTTTGTAATAGTTCTCAGAACCAATTTATAAACGTATTCAAAGATAGTATTATGAACCCAAATATACTGGCTCGTATATCAATTAAGGCATCCTATTTTAGTCTGCTTATGGAAAATGATTTTAATATAGTAACAGAACCCCGTAATTATTTTGGTCCAGTTGATATACAACGCCTGCGTGTTCGGTTATTTGACGATCGTGGCAGGTTGATTGACACAAATAATTCTAATTATTCATTTTGTTTAGATTTAAAGATGCTTTATGATTTATAATATTATATTTTTATTGTATAATACTATATTTTAATTATGTCAAAACAAATGTTCGCAACAGATGCAATTGTTGCAAATGGTGGGTTTTCAATAGATCAACATTTTGGTGAAATACCATATGTAGGATCTAATGGAACAGATATAACACAATTGTATGATTTGACAAATACTTTGCAGATGAATTTTGATGTTCGTATATTTAACGAAAAAATTGGAATTTATAAGGATCCGTCAAATTTGAATATTATTGATAATACAAATCAAACTATATATAATGGTTCTAGTATTGATTTCTTATCATTATCAGTAGATGATGTTATTAGTAATATAGAGGATACAAACATTGTCTCATTAGGAAAATATGAGTCATTGTATTCTGATTTTAAACGTAAAACATATACTTATTTAGGATATGCAGATGGATTTACATCAATATATGATAGCGATGGAACATCAGATATTAATTCTGGCATTTTTACGCCAAGAAATCTTATTGATATCTTATCTGAAAAATATTATGATACTTCGGGTAACTATATATATAAGTTGAAAGGAACTATTGAAATCAATGATTTAACAAATATATTAACATTCTTATGCAATACAAACCCGTTTGATAATCGTATGAACCAAACAATTGATGATGGATTTATTGCAGGAGACCGTATATTAGTATCATCTGGTATTACAATTACACTTGATTTGATTATTAATACAGAAGATTATATTGAAAACCCATTGTATAGTAAATCAACTATTTTGAATCATACAATAAATGCTCCTCTGCTTTTAATTTTACAAAATTTATCTTGATATATTTTATCAGAATAATATTTATGGCAAGTAGTAATTCAGACCAAATTATTGGCAAATCGTATACTATTGGAGCGGAGGGTGGGTATTCTATACAACAAACATTCCCTGAAATACCTATATCTGATGATTTCTTTGTACAAGATGCTTTACAGATCCGTATTGGTGCAGATTTTTTGAATCAAAAGATAGGTATTATTAAGGATCCTAAAAATGAAAATATTCTTGAAATAAATTATGATATATCAAATAATAAATACACAAATGATACTATTACTATTACTGCAAATGAATTGGTAAATATGATTAATACTACGAATATTATTTCAATGGGTAGCTTATCCACGTTATATAGTGATTTTAACTATACCGTATTAGAGTATTTTGGCGCACCTTATGGATTTTCGTCTCTATTTAGTGGTGAAGAATTTTATAATATAAATAATGGTGTATTTGACGCAAGCGCACTTATACATATTATTAACGGGAATTCATTTGATTTTGCAGGAGCCTATGTGTCTGATTTATCAGGCGCCGTCATTTTAGAAAATGTAACTGAAATAATTAATCAGACAACAATAAACAATTCTTTTAATAACCGTCCAGAAGATAAGGGGTTCTCATTTAAAGACGGTTTCATTGAAAATGATTTGATTTATGTACAAAGTGGTTTTTCAGTAAAATTGACTGTTGATGTTGAAACTGAACCTTATATTACCAAGTTTAATGTTGGTCCTCAATATCTGAATGCGATTGATGCATCATATAATACCTTGAATTATACTGATTCTATTACATTAGCTAAAAAAGAAACTACATCTACCACTTCAAATATTACACAAATTTATACTGTTCCCATTCTGTTTGTTGTTTCTAATGTAAGTGATTATAATATTGATAGTTTCGGTGTTGTGTTTGATGAAATTGTTGATCAAAATCTGGATGATATAAATTGGTTATCTTGTTCTATATCGGCTAGTGGTAAATTTCAAGTGGCTGTGGAAGAATTCGGTGATATTTTTAGTTCTACTGATTACGGTGCTACATGGTCTATAACTTCTAATATAGGTAATGCTTCTACTAACTGTATTTCAATGTCTTTTTCAGGTCAGTACCAAACAGCTAGTAATGGTAATAATATATTTGTGTCTAGTGATTATGGTACTACATGGACAGAAACATATAGTATAGGAAGTAATGAAGTATTTGTTTGTATTTGTTTAACTGGCAAATATCAATTAGTTATATCGGCTGGTGATTCATTTTATCGCTCTGATAACTATGGACAATCTTGGATAAGATATAATAATGAAAATAGTGATATTTTCAATTCAATTGCGACATTCCCCTCAGCTGGTGTTACTATGTCTTATGATGGAAAATATCAAACAATTGTTAGTGAGAATATTTATAGATCTGATGATTATGGGGTTACTTGGAACACCACCAACATTGTTACTGATGCATATGGTGCATGGGATGATCATAATTGGTATGGTGTAGATATGTCTTCTGATGGTAAATACCAAGTTGCAATTGAAATTGTTGGTGAAGTTTATATTTCGTCTGATTATGGCATAGAATGGGGTAAGGTTGATATTCCAATAGTTACTGATATTATGTGGCAGGCTATTTCTATATCAGCGAATGGTCAGTCTATGACAGGTGTAGCGAAAAATGGGTCTATTTACTATTCAACCGATTATGGTGTTACTTGGAATAAAAATCCTAATCCTGAATTGGATAATAAGGAATGGAGATGTGTATCTGTCTCATCAAATTCGCAATACCAATTAGCAGGTGTTTATGGTGGAGGGTTATATGTATCAAGATTGGTCCAATAATATCTAATTATAAGTTATATGCCTTATAAAACTCGTAAAGTACGCAACAAGGAATGCTATCGTGTTTATAATCCTGTTACTAAAAAAACATTTGCTAAGTGTGCTACTCGTGAAAATGCTTTAGCTCAACTTAGATTACTTCGTGGTATTCAAAATAATAAAACTTTCCGTAAACGAGTCACCAGTAAACGTAGAGTACGTATGTAATATTATTGACACAATCAAACAAAAATCATCTTATACTATAATATATAACATGGTTTCTATACAAAATTATCAATGGGGATTTGACATAATTCTTTATTCTATTTCTATGTACACTATTTTATTTCTGTATACGGAAAGATATGAATTAACGAGATTATTTAGTTCTCGTTCTGGTAAACCTGATTTCTATTTGGGCATTTTGTTACTTATTTGTATTTGTGGATTCTATATCTATTATACTTCTAAATTGCGTTCTTATCAAAACGGAGATTTGACTAATGATGAAAAACATACGGTCCTTGATTTACAAGATAAACTTGGTAAATTGAAGTTTGCTATTATTAGCGGGTTCTCCGCTATTATTATTGGTTCTCTTGCATTGATCAATAAAATTATACCTGGATTTTTTATTACATTAGTTATGATCTATTATGCCGATAGGAATATATAATTCCATTCGTTACAAAATAACATTTGTATTATATTGTTATTTTGTTATACTGTGCTCGTTGAACAATCCAATGTATGTCCCAAGTAAATGGAATGATCTGCGGTATTTGTCTCAAATAGGTTATATTGGTCAGAACACGTCGGATCATTGCATATACAGGTTCTCAAATTACCTGTTTTATCTTCAAAAATCTCACCACAAGAATGATAATAACCTACTCCTGGTAAATGTGGAACTGTATCTCTATCATGAACAACACGATATAAATCTTTACCTAGTATCAAATCCACACAGTCTGCAAAATTCATATTTCCTAGTTCAGGTTGTCCGAAATTATATACGATGGATCGGATACCATTTTTATATAATTCCATAGCCATTAACTGACTTACCGCAGCACCATATGAATGACCCGTTACTATAACTGGGTTTGTATATTGATCATGTAATTTAGATACTATTTTGACGATATCTTCTTTGACGTTCTCACACGACTTGTAAAATCCGTCATGTACTTTACTATCACATTCAGGGTAAGTTTTATAATCTACTTGGAGAACCTCTGCGTCATCTACCCAATTTTTCATTGAAGAAGACCCTCTAAATGACACATAAATTGTATTTGTTGATGGAAGAACTCCAATGAACCCTTGTAAGTCTGTGGATTTATCATAGATTATGGTATTTACTTGAAATCCTTCGGCGTACTTTGTTAATTTCATTGTACTATATTTATCTTTACCACAATATGCTGCTGAACTGAGCCATAAACTTGTATTCATCACTTGTTCATCATATGCGTAGGTTCTCGTTACTATGAAAAATAATAGGAAATAGATTGGTAAATAGGAGAACAACATACTATACTATATCTAGATTATGTTGTCAAATGTTTATGTAAAATCACATAAAAGTATAGTAATGAATATTATATACCGATAAATATCATATTTAATGTTTACATTGAGTAATGAGCAACAAACAATTTTGAATGAAGTTAAGGATGGTTCTAATGTTATGGTTGACGCAGTTGCTGGAACGGGTAAAACTACCCTTATTTTATCCATTGCACGAGAACTTTCACATTTACGTATATTACAATTAACATATAATGCCTCTTTACGTAAGGATGTTAAAGAAACCGTTGAAGAGAATGAACTTACCAATATCAATGTACATACATATCATAGTTTGGCGAAACGATATTATTTATCTACTGGATATACAGATACAGAAATTAGGCGGCTTCTGTTCAAAGATTTACCTCCTAAGGAAGTCATTAATGACATTGACCTATTGGTATTAGATGAATGTCAAGATATGACTTTATTATATTTCCAATTAATGGTTAAATTTATGAAAGATTATAATAAACCTGTGCAATTATTGATTTTGGGAGACTATATGCAGGGTCTCTATGAATTTAAGGGTGCTGATATACGCTTCCTTACTATGTCTGATGAAATATGGTCTAATTCTTGTTTATTGAGAACCCCCTCATTTAAAAAATGTACTATGAAAATGTCATTTCGTATCACAAATCAAATGAAATCTTTTGTGAATGATGTAATGTTGGGTGAAGACCGAATGGATGCATGTAGAGATGGGAATGTTGTTACTTATATACGTAATTCTCGCTTCAATATTACCAAAGTTGTCTTAGCTGAGATAAATAAATTGTTTGAACAAGGTGTGAAACCGTGTGAAATATTCGTATTAGGTAATTCAGTAAAAGGGTCTAATATGCGAAATATGGAAAATACATTGGTTGAAAGAGACATACCATGCCATGTTCCTATGTTAGAAAATGAAAAGATGGATGACCGTGTAATTGATGGAAAAATTGTATTTTCAACGTTTCATAGTGTAAAGGGACGACAGCGTAAATATGTATTCATTGTTGGATTTGATAATTCCTATTTGAAATATTACGCCCGTGGATTACCAAGAGATATATGTCCAAATACGCTATATGTTGCTGCTACCAGAGCAACACAGGGGTTATACTTATTAGAAACTACCGGATTTACAAGTAACCGACCACTTGAATTTCTTAAAATGAACCATATTCAAATGAAACAGACTGATTATATTGCTTTCAAAGGTAATCATCAAAGTATTTTCCCGGACGATGATGATGATGAAATTTATAATAATTTGATTAAAAAACATATCATTACTCCGACCGAATTGGTGCGATTCATTTCAGAATCGGTTATTGAGAACATTTCACCTATTATTGACCGTATTTTTATCAAAGAAAATGAAGATGCCGATATATTGGATATTCCTACCGTTATAGAAACCAAACGAGGATTCTTTGAAGAAGTTAGTGATCTAAATGGTATAGCTATTCCTTGTATGTACTACGAATATCTCAAACAAATATGGATTTCAAAAGAGAATGTTGAGAACCTTGACATTATTAATCCAGAGAATAACGATGTAAATGAGGACATTATTGATACAATTTCAGAAAAAGAAGATATTATTGAAAATAACGAGAACATTGAAATAAATGAAAAAGATAACGAAGATATTATTGAAAATAACGAGAACCCAGATACCAATGTTCTCCTTGATGTTATTAATAATAGTATTCAAAATATGAAATCAAATGAACACATATATCTGAAACAAATAGTAAATGATTTACCGAATCAGATTGAAAATATCAGTGACTATCTATATCTTGCCAATGTTAGTATTGCTGTACAGGAAATGTTGTATTTTAAACTTAAACAAATTGACAGAGATGAATATAATTGGTTATCAGAAGAAATGGTCATAGCATGTAAAGAACGATTACGGTCCGTAATTGGACCAGATTGTGAGAACATAATGCCCACAGTGGAAGATACTATTGTACATGAATCATCTGATGAACAACATAGTAATATTGATGAATATTTGTCAACCCTATTTGGTGATTCTCGTCAATTTCGTTTTACTGGACGTGTTGATTTGATTACAGAAACTACTGTATGGGAATTAAAATGTACTTCCGAGATAACTATTGAGCATATGGTTCAAGTCATTACATATGCATGGTTATGGAATATGCGAAATAATGATGATCAAGAACCTGAACCAAAAATATTTAAAATTTTCAATATAAAAACCGGTGATGTACTCAGATTAGATGCCACAATGGAGGAATTAAATCAAATTATGTCTGAATTGTTGGTCGGTAAATATCAAGAAATTATTCCCAAAACAGATGATGAATTTATAACAGAATGTCACAATATATTGGGATAACTAAAATATGTAATAAAAAATACATATTTTATACAATTATGGTACAGGAGAAGGTGGCATTCCTTGTGTAAATCGTTGAACACATTCCCATATTTTGGCTGACTCTTGAATATTGAAAGCACCACGTTTTTGTGCAATACCTACAAAACCTACTAATACATTCAATGCAGAATTATCGTCGGTAACTGGTATGTTAATCAAAAGAACTTCTTGTGGTTGAGGAGTATTTTCGGATGAATCCATTATATACTATACCATAGCATTTGGTTTATATACTTTATTTGTAAATTACTTTCATAATACCCATACGGCAGTATCATTATAATATTTGTCATTGATAATTTCGCATATTATACTATCATAATCATGCATTATACTACGGATAACATATTCTTTTCTATTCACTATACGGATAAACGTATAGAACCGATAACTATGATTGTTATGCATATTCTGAATGATATTGTTCTCAATACGAATCAAACAAAACGACATAATATATATGTTATTATTGATGACGAAATGGAAGGTAATACATATGGCGTTGCGTCATGGGAAACACATCGTATTTGGTTAAATGCTAATAATTTTGGGAAAATGATGGAACTGAATGATACAATATTTGAATTAAATGTATCTGTCTTATTACATGAAATTCTACATACATTTGGATTAATTGGCGGTTCTCGCACGGTTAATTATATTCGCGATAAATCACAAGAACCTCCTTTTGTTTATACTGGACCTAATGGAATTAAACAATATATTAATATTTTGAAATACAATAGTAAAAATACTGACAACATAGAATACTTACCCTTAGAAGATGATTTCGGTGAAGGTACAGAATTATCACATCTGGAAGAAGGACAAGATAATGATTATAGCATTGAACGTCGCATTATTAACAATATATCTTACCCCATAATTGCTAACGAAATTATGACAGGCATGTTAGGTAAATATAATTATATTACACCAATTACATTGGGATTATTGGAAGATATTGGATTCAATGTAAATTATAACTCTCAATATGTGAAATATACAGGTGATAATATGAGATTTATATAGTAAGTCCGTCCGTTATACATTATATAATTCTATGAAAAGAAATGGCATCGCTCAGAAAAAATGGACAAAAATAAATGTCCAATTTTCATTTCCCCAGAATAGTTTTGTAAAAAGACCTCCAAAAAACGGGTTGTTACCATTATGCTGTAAATCTGTATTTTTTACAAAATTTTTTGTTACTGTAAAAAATAAGTATATTATGCGTCAAATGATTTAGGATCTTTTTGATTAGTAAGTATATACTAATAATGGCTAATATTTTGGGTCCAAAAGGTCCGTTAAAATTTGAATGTAAATTATGTGACTATACTACAAGCAAACATAGTCAATATGATAGACATTTATCCACTGGTAAACATAAACGACTAACAAATCCTAATGAAAACGGTCAAAAAAGTACCATACATAGTTGTCATTGTGGCAAAATATATAAACATTTGTCATCATTATGTAAGCATCGTAAGTATTGTGACGACAATGAATATAAACAAGAACCTTTACATTTTACACAACATAATCAATCAGATAATACAACACTTATTGTAGAATTATTGAAACAGAATCATGAATTCAAAGATCTCATTGTAGAAGAACGTAGGGAATTTCAGAAAATTATTACAGATCAAAACAAACAAATGATGGAAATGGCAGGGAAAGCAGGTAATAATACAAACTGCCATAACACGAACAGTAATAATAAATTTAATCTCAATTTCTTTTTGAATGAGACATGTAAAAACGCGATTACTATGAATGATTTCATTCAAACTATGGAAGTTACGGTAGATGATTTCATTAATACTGGTAATGTTGGCTTCGTAGATGGTATTTCAAAGGTAATGGTGGAACGTATGAGAGAAATGGAAATGCATACACGACCCATGCATTGTACTGATTTGAAACGAGAAACTATTTATATAAAGGATTCAGAAAAATGGGAGAAAGACGAAGATAAAAGAGTTCTTCGCAATGCAGTAAAACATGTAGCAAAGAAAAATCATGCACAACTACGAACATGGTTTGATAACTCTCAACCAGAGGTAGAACAAATTGGAACGGAAGAATGTGAAAATTATTTCAAATATTATAAGGCAGCGTTAGGTGGTTATGGTAAAGAAGAAGACCGGATATTTGAAGACAAAATAATGAAGAATGTAATGAAGGAAACAGTAATAAACCGGCAAATGGCAATAGAATAAATATCATAAAAAATATTTAGTTATGTAAGTTACTGTATAATATGACTCCTATAATAATGTGATATCGTTTGTATCTGTGTTATATTTGCCGATGGGTTGAGAAGTAGGGGTAGGATAGCTATAAATATTTGAGTTATTGTCTTTGAAATAAGTTGTATCGGATATTGTGATGGGAGTTATTTCAATGTTGGTTTCAGGAGTAGTAGTAGGAGGTAGAATACCTGCATCAGTTGTAGCATTTGTCTCATTTTTCTTTGTCTTCTTACGTTTTGGTTTCACTGGTTCAGTGGTTTCTGTAATAAAGTCTTCTGCAATAAGCTCATTTGTAAGCGGTTTTATTTCTGGTTCAGTTGCAGCAATTGTCTTTGTAGTTTTTTTTGTAACCTTCTTTGCCTTTTTCGGTTCAACCTCAGCAATTACTGGTTCTTCTGTAACTGATGTTTGTTCTATTGTCGGTTGAACAATGGTATTTAATACTTCTTCTTCTGCGTTATTAACTTTCTTTTCCACTACTTTCTTAGAACGTGGTTGCTTTGCAGGTTTATTCTCCTTAGCGAGCGCCTTTGCAATTGCTTTTTGTTCCTTGACCAATGCCTTTTTATGATCAGCAATAACCTTTCTGATAGTTTTTTTATTTTCTTTACTGTTATCCAAGAAACCTTGGATCATAGCTTGTTGGTCTTCAACACTTTCAAAGAGTTTGATCTTTTCCAAGTAAGATTCTTTTTGAATCTCATCGCCTAAAATATTATCCATCATATAATAAGCGAATTGGACGAACTTGCCATACTTCTCTGGAAGTGTTGGCTTACGGGTATTAGTTACGACTTGGGTAGTAGTAATAGGTGATGACATTATGATTTGATTTTAATAGTTGTTATTAAACTGGTTGCAATTATATATTTGTAAAAAAATCATTCAATTTTTTACAATAAAACCCTGTTTTTTTTATCTTTTTATATTTTTGTAACCATATTTACACTATTTTACCAAGGATGTAAATGTCCGAAGGTGTATAGTAAAAATGAAATCATAAAAAACCCATTTTTATTGCCTTTTTATTTTTATTGGGGTTTTGTATTTTTATTTATTCATTTGATTCCTTGTTTTCAACAACAATACTATCTACCGGTTTTTCATCACGAGCAAGACTAACAAGATCATTCAATAGTTCATCCTGAACATTATTAATCTCCTTTGTAGCTTTCTTACGAGGTTTCTTAACAACATCAGTGCCATCTGAATTAACCTTTTTAGCACGTGGTTGCCTTACAGGCTTGTTTGCCTTAGTGAGTTCCTTAGCAATCGCCTTTTTACGATCTGAAATCGTTTTTCTGATAGTTTTTTTAATTTCTTTACTGTTATCCAAGAATCCTTGGACCATAGCTTGTTGGTCTTCAACACTTTCAAATAGTTTGATCTTTTCCAAAAATGACTCTCTCATCATTTTACGTTCTTCGTCTTCTGGAAGATCATCCAGGCCAATAATATTATCCATCATATAGTAAGCGAATTGAATGAATTTACCATACTTTTCTGGAAGTCTAGACTGAGTCTTGATATCGGTAACCTTTATGGGAGGTGTTGTGACAATAGAAGATGACATTTTGACTGGTTGGCTTGATTGTTATTAACTGATTGCAATTATATATGCATAAAAAAATATTTCAATTTTTTATGCATTTTTATAATTTTTGTAACCAAATTTATTTGTTTTTATCATTGATAGAACGAAGTAATCTATAAATTTCTACATAATCGTTGTTATACTTCTCATCATGAATAATAGATAGTGATAATTCAGATAATGCAGCCATTAATTCAAACCCATTAACTTGTGATATATTATTACCAAAGGTAACTGTAAATGATGATACTTCACCCATATTTTCATTTTCAATATTATTTTCAGATCGGTGTGTCATTCTGTAAAATAACCCGAGTTCAGTATTATTATCGGATATAGTGCTCATAATCAATATAGTTGGTTGTAATAGTTGAACATTTATATAAAAATTCAATTTTTTATGAAAATATAAAAAATATTAAATAATATTGAAAGCAGCCAGTTTTGCTTTTAATCTGGTAGATGCAGATCGCAGAGAAGTAGTAGACTGTTTAAGATCGGTGCTAGCTTGCTGTATAGCAAGAATATCAACATCATTTGACATTGCAATGGTAACACCATATTCACATAATGTATTCCAATTATCAATTGTTTCCACTGATTTGGCAATAATATTTTTTTCTTCTGCTGACAAATCTGCATCTGCCAACGGTGTTTCTGATGGAGATACAAAGTGTTCTATATATTGCATTGCACAGTTGACTTCATCCATAACTCCGTCAATAACTATTTTGGTTTCGTGTGCGGATTTTGGTAACTGAATTGCTGTGGTTGAGAATATGGTTTGTTTGAACCTACCAAATGTTTCTGACAAATTAACTACTCTTCGCAAAGCATAGGATATATTTGTTAAAAAACCGATATCAGTAATTATACTAACATTTTGTAATTTAAGGATGAATCCATTGAATAAATCACTTAGATCATCTGCTGCTGCTGCAAACTCATTGAAACCTTCAATGTCAACATCCAATTCCATTTGTTTCGTTTCGTTTACAATATTAGAAGCAGCAGTAAATAATTCATTATAGTCATCTATTGTTCCCTTGCCATGAAAGTCTGAACATTGTAATTCCTGAGCATATGATTTGATTTCGTTTAACAGGATATTTGCAGAGCTATCTATGGTAGAAAGGTCGTCGTGTGTTTCAACTATATGAGATAAGTTTTGTTGAATATCAGGATCATACACATCTTCTGGGTCAATCGTATCAAATGTAGTCTGAATCACATCCGATCCTGATATATCTGTTCCTTCTTGATTACTTATTTCGTAACCTTCACCTGTAATTATCTCACCTGAAATAGTATTGACTATTACTGGTATGTTAAGTGAAATATCTGGTGTTGTGTTCCCGCTTACATCAATCACATTATTGCTTATATCAATGATATTATCACTTGCATCTCGAGGACTACCTGGATTACTACCTGGATTACTACCTGGCATAGTTTATAATATAGATAAGTATAATATAAAACCAAAAAATAATAATTATTCTAAACTGACTTCACTTATCGTAATAAAACTATAAGTGTAATTACAAATATACACACTAATACACACATTTATACACCTGGATTAGTGCCAACGACGTCTATGTCTGTGTCTGTGCCTTCTACCGTAACCATAGCCACCGTAACCATAGCCACCATAGCCACCGTAACCATAGCCACCGTAACCATAGCCACCGTAACCGAGAACTGCATAAGGATTATAATACGCTGGATAAAAAAGCATATATATATCAACAATAGATAAACATTATTTCAAATATTATAACTAAATCTTACCAATTATGGTAAGAAAATACAAATTGTAGTACATATGTACAATTTGTATTAAACAAAATACAAAGGCTTATCTCGTAAATTATAAAAACATATTTGTGATGATGGATCTCATATGGGGGGTATGTAATAGGATCTCATAATGGGGATATGTAGCAGGATCTCATATGGGGGGTATGTAATAGGATCTCATAATGGGGATATGTAGTAGGATATCATAAGGGGGTATGTAGTAGGATCTCATAATGGGGATATACATTAAATAATTAAATAGATACATTTGATTTCTTTTCAAATGCTATCGGAGTTATACATATATTTTCACGCGTCTGATGGGTTATATTACTTTTTAAATTTCCTTGCTTACGAATACATCCGCGCTTATGAGCAGCAAGAGCTTTAAGATTATTTGCATTATAAGATTTACATAAATCACATTTTAATCCAGACTTTACGATTGGTGCTGAATATTTGGTTGATAAGTATTTATCCAAATAGGGAAAACGGATTTCGTCCAACTGTGCGAGAACTCGTTTCTGACTATCCTTGAATACATCTACCACAGCCGTTTTTTGACTAATAAATAGTTGGTATTCGTTGTTAATATTCTCTAACAAATCCTTTGGAATAGTAAAATCTGTATTATGATTGGATTTTGCAAAGTTACGTAATTGATTATATAAATTATCAATGATACTAATAGCTACCTTTATTTTATCTGATGAATAATCCACATTATGAACAAAAACAACAACATTATTATTATGCATATCAATATGGTAATTATCTTTACCAGAAATCCCGCTATTTTGTGATAATACAATTCCACACTTATTTTCGTCACTGATGATTGTTATACAATCATTAATATCACTTGGACTAACATTACATTCAACATCATAATTTTGGATAATAATGGATTGATGTCCTATTCTTTTTAAAAATATGGTATTGTTATGCATGCCCATTTTCTTTGATGAAATTTCAGCGCTATTAAACATTTTCGTTAATGTAGTAGCTAAGTGTCTGTTTTCTGACCGTTCAATATCAGCATTTGGTTGTATGATTGACCGAACGTCACATAACAATTTGGAATATAGTTCAGAACTTTCGATCCCCGTTGGGCGAATGGATGAAATATTTTTGTTGATACGATCTTCACTTGCCGAAATGAAAGAATAAATCGGTTGTTGTATATTCTGTAACATCATAGTTGTCTTCATTTCAAATGAATTAATAAATTCCTTTATGGTAGTGCTATTAGTTTCATTCACCAACTTTTGTGTGTCAGTTGCAATTGTAGTCTTGAATGCATCCATCGTATCTTTGATTTCACTATAACACTCTTTGGTCCCGTCGGATATATAGTTACGTCGCGGAGGCGTCTCAACGCGTTCTATTAAGTCAATTACCATTGCATTTATGGTATTAATATCTATTTCAGGATGTCTATTATAAAAGTTTATAACAGTTGGATCGGTTATCGTAACGCGAGACAT
>Ga0129324_10001135_pt1 | contig 17603 bp, 20 predicted proteins | sample CPBDNA_7_FD_96879 | JGI IMG/M metagenome (GOLD analysis project Ga0129324, IMG submission 96879) | Freshwater to marine salinity gradient microbial communities from Chesapeake Bay, USA - CPBay_Spr_15_0.2_DNA | ecosystem: Environmental > Aquatic > Marine > Coastal | place: USA: Chesapeake Bay... | reverse complement strand
TTTCCTCTTAGTTTAAGCCACTCTTCCGACCGCTGCGCAGCATATTCAGCTGAAATTAACTTTTGCACTTGTGGATGCATGCTTTATCTACTATTTATAACGTTTTCTTTCTTTAATTATTTAATTCTTTTTATAATAATCATATGCATCATTAGCAGTGCCCATTGAATCACCCACCCGGGCGAAATAACATTCTTTCGGACCTTTTTTAAAAGCAAACCCGCCACAACCATCGTCACCGTCGCAAATTTTCTTACAAGATTCAATAGTTTGGCTTAACAATTTGGATTTATTAGAAGTCCAACTAGTTATATTACTCTTAGATACAACATTTCTTGCCACATCACTCGCATATTTAACGCTTTTATCGGTATTTTTAGTATATGCGAAAAAATCATCACTTACAATGTGTTGAGGTGCGTATTCTTTTTCTGAAATAATAAGAATAAAATTTGTAGCTGACCATCTTGCTTGATTAGTCTTCCAGGAAGTGTTTGGTTCTAAATATGGACATAATCTTAGACCGGTATCATCTGTAGTAAATGTTGTTTTTGTTATTGGCCATCTGTCATTGCCCTCTCTTTTTTCATTGTTAGTTCCGTGGTATAAACACGCAACATCCTTACTTAGGACATCATTTTCGTTATATACACACATAATAAACCCGGGCGAATCTCCTGGTTCTGCAGGGACTTCTGTTTCAACTAAATTATCGTCGTAAATTGATGTTGTTAAATAAAAAAATTGTTCACTTGACCCAAAAATTATTCTTTTATTAGTTGTGTCAACATTTAAATAAGGTTTTGAAGATGATATATTTGATTTAAAACTATATAGAGGTAGGCCTTCTTTATCTGGATCTGGATTCTGTGAAACTGTAAACAGTCTTTCTTGTGTAGTTAGCCCCAGTTCAGCTTCACCCGCACCAGTTGCATCTGATCTATATATAACGACATCTGTGTCGTTACTAGTTGAATTTTTCTTTGCAATCCCAAATGGAAGTTTATTTACTCCGTTGGATTTGAATCTAAGAAATACATTTTCTCTTTTTTCTCCAACTCCTGTTGGAACAATTCCAGTATTTAAAGGTTGTGTAAATGTAAATGCGATATATTTCGAACCTACGCGATCACCTGGGTCATCTGACGGCACTTGAAGATCTTTAATGTCAAATAGGCCTTCTCTTGTTGAGACTCTGTCTGAGCCCTTTATAGTGAAAAAAAATCTAGTTGATCTGGTATCGAAGTCGGCTTTTTCAAACCCTTGAAGATCTGCGTCTGTTCCATCATACAAAATAGGTTCCGGAATTAATAAATATTTACCTCTTGCTTTGATTTTTTCAGATGTTGATAAGGCATATATTTCGTCGACCAATGGTTTTGCTTTCGCGAAAACAAACATCATTGCTTTATCTTTATCGTTTACTAGCATCATATCTCCTTTTAGTTTGCCAGAATTGCCGTCGAGTGACAAATCGTAACCTACGTATCCGCCCTCTGAACCAGCAGCTACACTGTCTGCTGTGTCTGCATGCCTTAATAATAATACACTTCCGCCTACAACATCGTCTTCGGTTTTCGTGAACTTAAAACCTAACTGAGATAAACTTTTTCCTTGATTTTCAGATTTTTTAACAAATTCAATGTCTTCTATTGGTAAATATTCCACATAAAAATCTGCTTTTGAGTTGGTGAGTCCTACATCGTTTATAGGTTTAGCTGTTAACGCGGTGCTGTCTGTTGACTTTTCTACCAATATTAAATCTTTCAGAGCAGTTCCTTTATGATTCATGTCAGCAAATATTATTTTTGTTCTGCCTTTTGTGTCGAATATTGCAGACTTAGTTGATTCGACTTTAAAACCACCTGCTGCACTGTCTGCAAATGTAGTTTCCAATTCTATTTCTGCTATATCACCACTGGAAATATCAATATATTTCATTTTTTCAGTTGGAATTTTTATTGATGTGGCACCGAATAATTGATATTCATCCGATTTATATTCTTTATATTTATAATACACACATATACCTTGATTACTCTCTTCAAAAATATTATAATCATCTGGTATTCCTGATCTAAATGAAAATTTATTTGCTGTTCCACCCTTGAATGCGGTTGAAGGCGTTGATAATGTAGCATATGATTCGATGTCAGTTATTGTTTCCATTTTACTTTCCGCAACTGCTACACTCACTTCTCCTAATACTGTTCCTTCTGGTAACATTAATTGCTTGCCAATTTGTCCTTCTGTAGTATTATTTTCTTCATTTGCGTCTGCAGTTCCTGTCTTTACTATAGAGTATCTTGAAAATTTATATAACTTATCATAACTATCTTGATTTGCTATTTCGCCTTCCATGTAATTTGTAATGTCAAATTCCCATCCTTCAAGTGGTGGTAATGATTTTGCATTTGGATTTGTATAAGTTACTTTAAATCTTAAGTATGGATATAATTTAGCATAACTGCTTTTTGTATCTGATGGTTCATATGTTTCTTTATTTGAACCAGATGATGTAAAATCACTCCATGCTTTTTTTGCTTCTGGGTCATTTCCGATTCCCTTTGTATCTACTTCCAATGAACCTTTTACTTTCATGCATCCTAATCCCTCTCTGCATAGACTCAACCACCATATTAATAATATTAAGCCAATTAGTAATAAAATTCCAGATATAATTTTAACTTTATGTTTTTTGAAAAATAAAATAATATTAGATTTATTTGTCTGCATTTATATATTATAAATATATTATATTATAATTTTGGCTGCGAAAATACAATGCGTTCATTGAGTTTATAATAATCAAGGCCTGCATTATCTCTGCTAAATTCTGATGTATTTATAATGTTTTTCTCTGTAACTAAAAATATTCTTATCTTAAAAAATTCCTTTTTTGTGTATTTTGTTTTATCATACCAACTGAAATATACTCTAAACATAACTGTTTTGTTGTTTGAAAAAAAATCATTTATATTCATTCCACCAGTATATATTACATCTTTAGATGTATTTCCTTCTTCTTTTGTAATTTCAGCTTCTTTTAATAATATATCATTTTCATATATTTTAATTACCCATTTTTTTATTTCTTCAGACTTTGTCGATGGTAATTTAAAAGAAAACTCTTGAAAAATACGTTCTCGGTCATAATCATAACGATCGTAATCTGCTGCCGATATTTTAACTACAGGTTTTGAATCTATTTCAATAGATGAATCTGTTACACTAGATGGTTTATTACCCATTATAATATTATATTATAATATAAATGAATAAAAATAAACTAATATTATTTATAGTTATATCTATATTTTTATTATTCTGTATAATTTTTAAACCCGATTATAATGACTTTACTATATCACAAGCGAATATTGAGACAAGTTTAAACCCTGGAATTTTTGTTAAATTTAAGTCACCAAATTATTATGGGATGAATAATAAACAGACAGAAGACGCAACTAAAATTGTAGCTTATATAATTACATTAAAATCTGTAACAGACGGTGGTCAGTATTTACGTGATGTAACTTTATATACAGACAGAGGTTATATGCCTGAATTTTCACTGTCATGGAGAAAATTATCAGATACGAATAAAATTGTAAGTGGCGATGGTATTGAAAATTTAAGTAAAATCAATACAGAATTATGTATAAAGATTGACAGGGATAATATTGAAGAGTTGAAACCTATAGATTTTTATCGAGTCGGAATAACTGCAGTTAATAATTTTGGCCAGGCTTCACCGGAGCACGTTGTAGACACTAATCTAAGTATATCATCGTGTGCAAATATACCATCAACAATGTGTTGGGCTAAATTTAGTAATGATTTCTCTCTTCCAACATTTAATTTTCCATCTTTTTCTTAAATCATTTTAATAGCCTGACTTGCTGCTATTTGTTCTGCTTGTTTTTTGTTTTTTGCTGAACCACAACCCAATACCTGATTATTTACTACAACTGAAATTGTAAATACGCCATTTTGATGATTTAAAATCGGATATTGTGGAAGAGGGTATTTATGTTGTTGACACCACCTCATTAATTGGTCTTTGAAATTATCATCAATCATTAAATCATTCATATTTATGATATTTTCATCTTCAAAAATATTTAAAATAAATTTTTTGGCATGAACCATTCCCAAATCCATATAAATTGCTCCTATAAATGCTTCAAATACATCTTCTAAAACCTTTTCATTTCTGAACCATTCATTCCTCATTCCTTTGTCGTCCATTAAAATCCATCTATCAAGTTTTAAATACCGTGCAATGTTTGCTAACGTTTTACCTCTTACCAATTTTGTTCTAGCTTTTGTCAAAAATCCTTCTTGGTGTTCTTCATATTTATCAAATAGTAATTTGGTTATTACAAATCCTAAAACAGAATCTCCCATAAATTCTAAAGTTTCAAATGTTTCTGTTAATGTATATTTCTTCAGCGCAGATTTGTGTGTAAAAGCTCGACGGAACAAAAACAAATCATTTATTTTTGTGCCAACGATGTTTTCAATTTTTTCGCGGTCTAGTTCAGGTGGTTCAATCAAAATAATCTCTTCGTTTAACATATTTGTTTTCTTAGTTTAAATTATAATATTTTTATTTTTTTAAGCCTTTTCCTTTCCAACCTTTGGGCGCTTTGTAGCCTTCTTAACTAACTCTACCGCGTCTGTTACATTTTCAGCAAGTTGTGAAAGTGTTTCCGCAGCCTCCTCTACACTTTCGGCGACAACTTCGGCCGCCTTTAGGTAATGTGGGCTGATAAACTTCTGAATGTTAAGAAATGTAACCTGTTCACCGTCTGGAGGAGTTAGAAGCTTTGAAAGCTTATCATCCAGAACAATAACGCGACCGTTATCTGGGTGCTTTAGACCATTATCCTTAATGTAAGCGTTTACCTTGCGGGTTACATCACTGCGTGAAACAACCTCGCCATCGCCAAGTGATAGAAAATCCTTTAGGCTATCTGAAACCTCCATCTTACGGTTAAAACCATTATTACGAGTGCGTGACTTGGCCTTCTCACCGGTTGGATCCTCTTGGTGGTTTCGGACTTTGCGAATAAGCTTAGCGAGAGACTTGACGTCGGAACGAAGGGAGGCAATGTCAGCGGAAAGTGATTCAATGGTAGCCATGATTACTGTTTATTAGAAGGTCGCTTTCTTTAAGTCTATTTACGGTAACTTTTGTTTAAAATGATCTAACAAGTTAAACAATGATTCATGTCCTTGTTTAAGTTTCGTTGAAGCGATATATTTATAACTTTTTCTTATGGCTATAGTTTTTAATGTCCATTTAATTATGGTAATAATTAATAGTAAAATAGAAATTGATATCAGTAATATAATTGCGTAAGAAAACAACTTATCTGTATTTGAGATTATTTCCGCGGGAGAATTTTTGCTGCTGTCGATATTATCTTTCAATTCCGCGAGAAGAATTTCAGGGTCTTTATATGAATCTTGTGGGGCAGCCTCTTCTGCCCCTATACATTCGCCAGGGCACCCCTCTCCCCCGTTGCAACAATCTGGACCACACGTGTAAAATACGTTGTCTTCGTCGTAATATCCGCATATTTGATCTTCTTTTTTTCTTAAATCTTTCAGGTTTTTTATTAATTTTTTTCTTTTTTCTATTTCTTCTCTGTCAGGATTTTCAAATTCCGCGTAATTTAAAATATTGTTTATATCTTCTGCATCTTCTTTGCTGAAATCTTCTCCGCAACATACTCTTTGTTTTATGGGTGTGGAATCAGGAACTCTCTGATAGCATTTGCATTTTTTTTTAACACTTGACGGTAATTTACATGAATTAGCCTTGCAGTCTATTGCCGCGACTGATACGTTACTACATAATTGACTTTGACACACATTAATTTCTACCATTATTAATAATATGGATAGAAATTATTATTCAGAAAAAACTATTAATGAATTTATCAAGAAGAATGTTTGTTTCGGAGATAAACTTTTATATAAATATTATTTGTCCGATAAAATAAAAAGTTTTAGAAATCGATTAAAAATTTTAAAAATTACCCGAAAACAAATTGAGAAAAATATATACGTCTATATAACAGATTCTTTTAGAGATATTATCTTAGGATTTGTTGGAAAATTAACGTTATTTTTAAATCCAATGGGTGATTTAGTCATATCAGGCGGTGAGGCGTTTAATTCGTATTTTGACCAAGCGAATCGCATTGTAACAAGTGATATAGATACAAAATTTGTCCCTGTCATGAAAACGTCAGAGAATAAGATTTTAGGACCTAGATATTTTAAATTTTTTGGGTTTCTTCAGGCTATAAAACTATTATTATGGAATTATTTAGGACAGAATTGTAATGAAATTGAAAAAAAACTACGAAAAAGATTTAATTATATCAAAAATGAAAAGTTTATAAAATTTTTAGGTATTAAATTACCAAATAATGTCGGTCCAATTGTGACAAGACGTTATACAATGATTAGAAAAAATAAACAATCAATGAATTCTGTTAAAAATGTAACAAATGGAGATGTCCTAATAGATGTTGAATTATTCGCATTAGATTTAAAATTGAAATATTTTTCTCCAGAAAATGGATTATCAGTCCACAATTTAGGTGGATTATTGGACATGGCTTTTATGAGACCGTTTGAAGTAGGGTATGAAGTTGTATATTCACAAGATAAAGGTATAGTATATACAAATCCAATTTCAAAAAGAGTTATTTTTGACAAAAACATAAATATAGCAGGGAAGAAGTTCTTAGTAGAAGATTTATATTTGATGCAATCACTCGGGCTGCGTCCAGAAAAAAAGGACAAGGATAGAAAAAGAATTATAAAATTTTCAAGAAATGTTTTACAATTAAATAAAATAAATTCTTCATTGTCATTGAAAAATATTTTTAAAATATCCTTAAAAAATGTTTCTAAACTTTCAGATAAAGATGTTAAAAAAAGAAGAGTAACAAATATAAAAAAAATATTAAAGGACGCGTCCAAAATAAATCCAGAACGATATGAAAAATATACAACAACACCAGATAAATCAAAAGTATATTCTCAATTTTTATTCGGATTGAAAGCTCCCAGAAATTCTAAAATTCGGGGGTTCACTAAAACATCTGGAATATGGAAATTTGATAAAAAAAATGGACAATGGGTAAAAAATTTATCAAACATGTATATCAAAAATGAAATGAATTTCAGAATGAATAAAAAGTTTGTGAATAATAAATTTAATTTGTCCAATCAATCAAAAATTATATTATATGGTTATAATCCCAGAAGAGACTATTGGGTGTCCAAAGAAATTCTAAAGTCTTCATCATTAATACCGTTTATAGGTTTAAAGAAATAAAACCATAACTTTACATATAAATAACCATGAAATACGGTCAGCCAAAGAAATTGCCAGATGGTCGTTATTATCTTAAGACTACTACAGATGACGACAAACCATATATTATTCAATTGAATAATTCGACGCTCGTAACAAAGTTTTCAGACGGCGATGAAGTGACAATTTCTTTATCCGAAAAGGGTATTGAAAAAATTAACGAAATTAATACTAAAAATCTTGCAGCAGCAAAAAAACACAGCACGGAATGGTTTGGTAAAACAGTTTCAGAAAAAACTCTTGAAGCCGCGCATACAACAAATGTAAATGGTAGCACTATGAATGTAGGAAAAGTAACTGTAAACAAGAATGTTGTTACTCGTTGCTATAACCATGCAAAAGAACAGATTGATCCCGATTCAGTCCAAGAAGATGCTCAGTGTGATATAATTCTAGAACTTTCTGGCCTTTGGTTCATGAAGAAAACATTTGGTCCAATTTGGAGAATTGCTCAACTCCGCTTGAAGGCTCCGAAGAAGAAACTTTATACAGAAGAATTTATGTTTGTTGACAGCGATGAAGATGCTCCAGAAGAAACTGATGAAGATTACATTTGAAAAAAAAATTATAAATATTATATAATAAAGAATGAATAACAAAAACTCTAGACTACTATTTTTAGTTGTAGTAATTGCTATCATCGCCGCGGTATGCATGTATGGCAATAGAAATCGTTCAGGGTTCGCTATGGCCCCTATGGGGGGTGCCCAGCAAAAACCCACCGTGGTCCCTAGTTCAATGAAGTCTCAGCCAGCCCCAAGTGATTTATCAGGGACAGGTATCGATCTTAATGTGGCGTGTGCCATGAATAACGGAACCGGTTTAGCCTCTTCCCTACTACCAAGAGAAGTAGCTACTCAGGAGGATTTCGGTCAGTTTGCGCCAGAGGATATTCTTTCAGCGCAGAACTTTTTAGACCCAAGACAACAAATTGGTTTCCCAGAAACCCTCGGCGGCGCCCTAAGAAACGCCAACCAACAGGTCCGCGCTGACCCACCAAACCCAAAGAAACCATACACATGGAATAATTCAACAATTGTTCCAGACCTCATGCAGCGCAAGATATGCACTTAAAGATAAAAGACATATATTTGCATATACATATCAAAAAATATGGCCGAAATCACAGAAGAGTTCCGCTTAAAGATGTCAGAGTGGGTGAACCTAAAAAAGCAGCTTACAGAGGCTCGCTCAGATATGAAAGTTCTTAATACAAGGGAACGAGAGTTGAAACTTTATATTAAGACCTATATGAAAACTCAGAAGATTGACAATGTAAATTTAAAACAGGGCAAAGTAACATATAAAACATCTCAGAAGAAACCACCTTTCAGCAAAAAGGCTGTAATCAGCGGCCTAATGAACTATTTCGAAAACGATGAAGAAAAGGTAGAAGAAGTAATTAATGCAATCACCGAATCACTTAATGTCGAGGAAACTGATAGCATCTCATTAACTGGTTTAAAGACTAAAAACGAATAAATAGTAAATAGATTATATATACTATCCAACGCCAAAATGGTTTGGAGTCACTATCTTCAGGAAACAACAAATAATCAAGATGACGACAATAATATAGAAAATACATCTGATGACGACGAGTTTATAATACCACGAAATAGACCAATTGATTTTGAACTATGGGTTTCGTGGTATTCAACTGATCTATTGAATATGTGGATGACTCTTAGAGCTTATAGGGAAGATTCTTCAACAACAAATTACATTCTAGATGAATGTGAATATCATGATTTTTGTGAATTTTGTTATGAATTTTCTTCCAGATTTGCTTCTAGGTATCCATCTTAAAATATTTTCACTATATTAATAAAAAAATGCTCGATTTAACATCATCAAAAGTATTAATCCCATCCGTTTTATTTGCTATTCTCAGCCCAGGTGTTATTCTGCAATTACCAGATAAAATACCAGGCTGTAACGCTAATGCATTCATGTCCAGACAGATGTCTAAAAACTCTGTCATTGTTCATGCTATGGTATTTTCGTTAATATACAAATTAATCACTAAACAAATGGGAATACCTATTGTGAAAATGGACATCATTGTCCCCGCTGTTTTATTCATTCTATTAAGCCCGGGTCTTCTACTATCATTGCCGTCTACTAAACTGGCATCTGGCCAGACAAGCCCGACGTCGGTGCTGATACATGCTTTTGTATTTGCAGTTGTGTTTGCTTTTTTAAGAAAACAATTTCCTAAATACTATTAAACAAGTATGAAATACTTGGCGATTGGTTCGGGAGCTATGGGAATATATTCATTTTTAGGTTATATTTATAAGATAAAGGACCAATTACACGAAGTAGAAGAGATTTCAGGAGCTTCAGCTGGTGCAATGATTGGTCTTTTGTTATCAATGGAAAAAGATATTAATGAAATCAATAGGTTTATATTTAATATTGATTTCAAAAAATATTATAAATTTTCAATGAAAAATTTTATTAAAAAATATGGATTTATTAATTTAAGTTCAGTTAAAGAAGAAATTATAGAATTTTTAGGTGCAAATCCAAAATTTAAAGACTTAAAAAAAAAATTAATAGTTGCAGTTTTTAATATAAGTTATTCGAAAACAGAATATTTATCTGTTGACACGCATCCAGAAATGCGCGTGTTGGACGCGGTAACCGCAAGTATGTCTATTCCTTTCATTTTTACTTCCAAAAAAATCAATTCATCATATTATATAGATGGGGGAATATTTGAAAGAATTCCATTGGGACCGTTTTTAGGCAAGTCAAAAGAAGATGTTATAGCTATTCAACTTGATGTTAGTTTCTATAAAGAACCAAAAATAACAAATTTTAAAGATTATTTATTTTTAATTTATTTTAATTTTATTACAAAATCATGTTTATCATATGATAAACAATTATTTAATATAGTTGATTTACAACGAGACGAAAATATAAGTCTTTTAGATTTTAAAATGAATGAAGAAACAAAAATGAAATTATTTTTTTTTGGATTTAATTCTACGCTTTAGTCCATTCAGGTTTCACTATGTAACTCGAACCATCTATAACATTTTTTCCATCATATTTATGAACGCATTTCAAGACACTAACCAAATCCATAGTATCTTGAACTGCTGTATGTGTCTGTCTATAGGTTGGTTCATTTTTTACAAATTTTGTAAATGTTTCTAGTTTTGTTGAATAATACCCACTATATGTCGTAGGAATTTCATTCGCCTTGCAAAATTCGTAATAGTTTGAATTAAATTTCAATCCTCTATTATTTATCAGGGACATAGAACACATTTTAGTAAATGTTTCCCACCGCTTGTCATACATTCCAGTGTCTGGATATTCTTTTAGTTTATTTTTGATAATTCTTTTTCCACCAATGAAATTTTGGGTGTCAACAAGAAATCCGAGATCATTCAGAAGATTATGGCTACTTACAGAACTACCATGAGATTCAATAAAATCATTCATGAAAACAACTGCATCATAAAAATTCAAATATTTAATATTGAAATTATATTTCGCAACATCAATAACAGATGTAGCAACTTTTTTACGGACGTCAGGATTTTCACTGATTATTTCTTGCTTTAGAACATCTTTTATACATATAAGAACTCCCTTTTGTGTGCAAAATTCAGTTCCCACTTTTACAGGGATCAGGCAGATGGTGTGAACAATGCCAGTGATAGTAGCCTCAAAATCACAAACAATAAATTGCTTCATGTTCATTCTACTATTAATAATATTTTATCTTTTATATAATAATAGAATGAATAATAGTTGTGTTGATTTTAACAACGTTGCAAATGCGCGTTACAGAGTAAGAAGGAATTTTGGACTTTCAAAAAGAGAGACTAAAAAACTTTCACAGCAGAACGTATGCAATTTAATGAAAAATTGTTCAAAGAATCCGAAAAGTTTACCACCCTTGCGATTTGCTCAAGCAAATGGAAAATTTTTCCTTATTGATAAAAGATCTCCATTAACAGCCAAAGATTTTGTAAAACTTTTTGGAAATCCAACAGATGATGAACTCAAAAAAATAAAAGAAAAACTAAAAATTAAAAATAATTCATCGAACTCGAATTCTAAAGAATCAGCTAAAAATGAAATCATAGCACGTCTACAAAAACTAGAAATATGTGAACCCATTCAAGTTCCTTTATCATGTAAAAGCCAAGCTAAAAATAGATCTGAAAACTTGGGAAATGGTTCAAATTTAATGAATAACAACGGCCCCAAACCAATGAATGGTCTCAATAACAATAACAACGGCCCCAAACCAATGAATGGTCTCAATAACAATAACAACGGCCCCAAACCAATGAATGGTATCAATAACAATAACAACGGCCCCAAACCAATAAATGGTCTCAATAACAATAACAACGGCCCCAAACCAATAAATGGTCTCAATAACAACAAGGGCCCTAAACCAAATAACGGAACCGGGAAAAATAAAGGTTTTTTTTCTAAACTTTTTGGAAAAAATAACACACCGCCACCGCCCATGCCTTCATTTGGGAGTTCAGGGCCTCTGAATACAGGTGGTAATAAACTTCCTTTGGGAGGAATGCCGAGACTTAATGGCATTGGTCAGCCACCGGGACCGGTTTCAATGTTTGGAAATAGACCGGGTGCGCCAATGAATAGAGGTGGTGGGATGGTTTCAAGAAGACCCGGTGCGAATAGAAATAATGGGAACTTTTTAGGAAAATTAGAAAATTTGAAGAATAATGTTTCTAACACAAAAAGAAATAAAATATAATATTAATAATAATGTTAGATATATTTTCAAATAAATTAGACCCCGTTAATTTTGAACAGGAGTCTGAACTGGTAAAAAATGAAATTACACAATTACTTTCAGATATCGATTCTAAATTAAGGTATAGAAGAAAGCAGCCAACATCTGCAGATATTGATAAATTAGAAGAAAGATATAAAAAAATAAAAGAAAAATTAAAAAAATTAGAAGAAAATTTTAAAAAAGAAATAAATAGATTAAAATTAGACAGAAGTAATTTAAATGGTCTAAATTTTCAACAAAATGCAACTGTTAAAAGTTTTTCAAATAACTCTTCTTCGATAATAAAATTGTCATCGATGAATAATATCATAGAAAAATTCACAGATAATAAAAGAAAATTTTTAATTAAACTAATTACAACAAATAAATCATTCAGTGAAATACAAAATATATACACAAACACAAATGTAAATAAAATAAATAATAAAAGATTAGAAAATACAACAAAGTCTAAAAATATTCCTAAAAATTCAGGTGAACTTTTTAAATCAATTATAAAATTACATAAATTATTAAATAGTTTAAAACTTCCAAACTCATCAATTACACTGAGAAAAATATTATTGAATGTAACTGTTAAATATGTTACAGATAAATTGAAATTAATAAACGAAAAAAAGAATTTTTTATTACCACCTAATGCTGAATTAAATGGCAATGTAAATGGCAATGGCAATGTAAATGGCAATGGCAATGTAAATGGCAATGTCAAAGTGAATCCACAAGTAGAAAAATTTGAAAGTTATAAAAAAATTGCATTATCTGGTGAAATAGTGCCGCGAACGTCTACGCGTTCTACCAAGGCTAAACCACCACCGCCAGCCGCTGGTATGTTAATTGGCCAAAATGCAAACAACGAGTTGAATCGGCGTATTAGAAATGCGAAAAAAAATTTAAAGCGCCGGCGGAAGATCGCCGCGGCGGAAGCGGCGGAAGCGGCGGAAGCGGCGGAAGCGGTGGAAGCGGCGGAAGCGGCGGAAGCGGCGGAAGCGGCGGAAGCGGCGGGCGCCGGTGTCGCGCTGACGGCCCGCCGCCGCGCCGCTGCCGCCAACAATAATGCACAGAACCAGTCTAATAATCAAGGTCCCCGCCGGATGGGCTCCACCCCTCGCCGTCCCGCCACCGTTGGCCGCGCCGCCGCCGCCGCCGCCCCCCAGCTCTCCGCCGCCGCCTCCGCCGCCCTCCAGCCCTCCGCCGCACGCCGCCGCGCCGCCGCCACCGCCAATTTGCCGACCGGCAATAATAGTGAAACTGGAAAAACTAGAGGCAGAATGCGACCCAAATCGGCGCCGCCAAAGGCACAGCGGTCTAATTCACAAAATGCCTTAGAAGTTTTAAGTATTGCTACGGGTCAACTTGAAAGAATGGGAAATAGAGTGAAGGGCAGTGAACAGGCCCCCCTCCCACCTAAATAAAAACTATTTTATATATATTAATATGAGTAATTTAAATATTACTAAGTCTTTAGAAAATATTAGAAAAGAAGTAGAACGTCTTAATGATCTAAAAGATGGTTTGATAAATTTAATATTAGGAAAAAATAAACTAAAGTCGTCAATAAAGTCTATTGAAGACCGCATTGTGAATTTTGGAAAAGATATTGAAAAATTAACAATATTAGATGAACAAATTGTTCAATATTATTTCGAACAATTTAATAAATATAAGTTTTTTTACGAAAATTCAGGATGTATTAAGTTAAATGAAAACATATTCAAGCCAGCTAATAATGGTAAATATTGTTTTAAACCTGTAAAAGAAGAAATCAGAAAAGTTTCTTATGAAAAACTTGAAAAAATATTAAATACTCTAAAAAATACCAAAATTCAATATAATGCGCAATCATCTAATAATGAAGATTCGGTTACAGGAAATAATAATAATGAAGGATCTGGTTCCAGAAACTCACAATTAACCAGACTTATGAATGCATATTCTTCAAATTTAGAAAAGGACGATTTGGAAGTTTTAAAAAATATTTTAGAATCACAAAATATAAATTTAAATAACACTAATGAAATTAATGAAATTATAAAAAAAATACAAATTGAAAAAATAGAAAATTTAGTTGGTTCACAAAAAACTAATAAAACGGTTGTGTTTTATAAAGAAAAAAGTTATAATCAATTAAAAAATACATTATCATCTAGAAATGATTTATCAGAAATTTATAGAGCGGCGTTAACATCGTCGAGTTTTGAGAGAAGAAGAAGATTCATAAATAATTTCAACAAACAATTATTATTTAAAAAATATTTTTTGAATATAATTTTTAAAGGAACAAATTCTTATGAAGAAATAAACAGTCTAATTAATAAATTACTTTATAATACACCTAGAGATCTAAAATCATCTAATGATTATAAAAAAATAAAATTGCATATGGACGCTTTATATATTGCGTATGGTATATTATTGCTTAAAATTAGGAATGATAAGGAAATTACAAAATTTGATAAAAGAAAAGATATTTTTAACAATTTTAAAACTCCCAAATTAATTATGAGTGAGTTTAATAAATTATTGTCAGAAGATATAGATATAAAAAATTATGAAGGTCTTATAAATTATATTAAAACATCTAAAAGACAAATACTAACAATGTATACATATACCGAACTAAAATCATTTACCAAAAAAAATAATCTATAATATATTATAAATGACGAACGCGCTTAGATTTAATACTCAAAAAGACGAATTTTCAAACAAGATAAAAAATTTAGAAAATGAAAGTGAAAAGTTGTTAAATGAATTAATGACTGGACAAAAATTAAGAGATGTAAAACCTAGAATAATCGAATTTGCGACGAATGTTAACAATTTAGTCGATGATCTTAATAAAAGAATGCAAATTTTTGCAGATTTAGCTTTTAATATTTCATCAGATTTAGATGATTACAGTGGAGTAAATGAACAATCATGGTTAGAAGATGCTAACAACCCACACAAGGAAGGAATTTTTAAATGGATGCACAATACAATTTTATATTTATTAACACGGCGATGGGATAAAATGAATTTAGGAAATGGTAATGGTCCAAGTGCACCACCAAATTATACAAAATTTAGTTTTAAAAAATATAAAGAAATTACAAATCAGCAAAACAGGATAAAAAGTAATATAAACAATGAGAGATCTGCATTAATGAAACAAATGGAACCTCTTTCTAAAAGACTTAAAAATTTATCAAAAAAAGTAATATCAGAAGCTAATCAACCAGGTCCAAGCCAGTCTCCAGACAATAAATAGTATTTTCCCAATTATATGTTTCTTTTATATATGTTTTAAGGTCCTCACATTTTAGTTTATATCTGTATGCAGTAAATAATGCTTTTGCAAAGTCACGTGGGTTAAAATGGGCAATCTCGCCACCGTGACTTTCAAAATTTGACATAATTGAGTGGCCAATTGGTTCAATAATAATTGCGTGTTTTCCTAAAGTTTCTTTAAGAGCCATAACTCCAGAAACGATTTGTGGTTTTCCTAGAGACCCATGTTCTATATTTGTGAGTCCAAAGCCTTCGCCGCAACATGTATTTATGCCAACATCGCACGCGTTATACATTATATTCATAAATTCTTCTGATGATATAAGTGCGTTTGGGTTTGAATAAATATGATTATTTAATATAGTTTCTGCATTTAATTTATATCGAATACATTCTGTTAGAATAAGTTTTCTAATGTCATAACCATCTTCAGTATACATGAGGCAACTGCAAAAAAGTTTCACTTTTGGATCAAAATCCGCCATAATCAAAAACTGAATAAAAGCCTGGATAGTTATAAACCACTGTTTTCTATACGAATTCCTATTCGTATTGAGAACAATAAAATCGTCTTCTTTGAAATTCATATATTCTTTTGCTTGTTTGGGTTCCATTTCAGTAAACCTGTCAACATCTACACCGAGCGGTAAAACTTTTACTTTTTCTTCACTCCATCCAAGGTCATCTACAAGATGCTTAACCCAGCAATCCAAAAATACAAAACAAAGATCAACCTGATTTTTAAGAAATTCTATCCGTTCAATGTCTTCCCATGGATATACCAAATCTAAATAACATACTATTTTATAATCTGTATGTTTTGCGTTTTTTAATATTTCAATAATCGAAGTGGATACTGGGAGGTCGTTATATAAAAATAAAATATCAGGTTTCTCTTCATCGAACGAAGGAACTATAGCTTTATCTCCAAAGCCTTTAGGTGAATCTGAGTCAAGTTCAAGCGCATCAATGAACTTGATTCGAGGATCTATAAATCTATCTTTGATTTCTTGACCTTTATAATTTTGAAAAGCAAAATATGTTACGTCGTAATTATTACATAATTGATTTGTAATTTTATTTGCGGATCGGGAATAGCCCGTCCCTTGACTTGGGTGAGTGCACATAAAAAAAAGTTTTTTCATTTTTTTACTAATATCTATAACATCATTCAACTTTAAGTTTATGATATAAAAATAACATTATATTAATAACAAAGATGAATTTTGAAACTTTCAAAGGTAGGCCAAGACTATTATCATATCCATCCCCACCTGATCGCGAAATCCTTGCAAACTTTAAGCATCCAAAAGAAATCAATGTTTTTTCTAGATTCTACAACAGTTCCGAAGATAGAAAACACGACACTAGTAATAATAAAAAAGAATGCATTCCTACACCAATTAAACGATGAAAATACTACAATAACAGAACATAAAATACCAATTATTCATTCAGATTCAAAAAAAGACGAAGAAATTGCTGTGATTATTGATGATTTTATAATAGATTGTATGGACGTTTATTGTTCAATAAAAATTGATAGAACTAATATAACTTTTGATGATAAAGTTATATATGAATATGAACAGGGGACTATAACAGAACTTGAAACAATGAAAGAAAGTTTGATATTTAGTATGTCCATACCAGAAAAAATCATACTAGAAGATGAAATCCAAGTTAAAATATCTGTATCAAATGATGGATATTTTATCATAGACGATGATTGTGGAAAAATTATTAAAATAAAAATTTTAAATTTTTTCAAAAAGAATAAATTTAAATGTTTAAATTTAAATTCAACATTTTTAAAAGAATTCTTTGATGAAAATCCAAAAAAGTTTTGTAAAGTTTTTACATCTAATGAATTTCCAATATGTTTTGAAACTTTTGACAAGAGAACATTTATTTCTCCGATTGTTTAAACTTGCGTCACCAACGGTTCGCGCGCTGCGGCTTGGCGGATATTTTCGGCCTTTGCCGCCAACGCTCCGCGTCTTTGTGCGGCATACGCGCGCGCTGCGGCTTTTTGGGCTGCGACATACGCGCGTGCTGATCCCAGTTTGGTGCCGGTATAGCCATATGCTTTTTTGGCTGCCCCGCTTGACACCATAACGCCAA